>WNGD01001546.1_pt2 | contig 24839 bp, 22 predicted proteins | sample 5400671 | NCBI WGS metagenome assembly WNGD01 (sample SAMN13153369, study PRJNA577476) | soil metagenome | isolation source: 40 cm soil or saprolite under grassland replicate 2 | place: USA:California | collected 2016-06-15
TCAACACGGTGGTCGGGCAGAAGTGCCCGCGCTGCGCGCGGCAGTCGTCGCGTGCCCGCGGCACCCCCGGAGTGCCGCTGATGGCCAGGGCGTTCGGGGCGGGCCTGGCGGTCGCCTTCGCCGGCGGGTTCGTGCTGGTCAAGGTAGGTATGGCCGGATTGCTGCTGGCGGTCCTGTACGGGTTCGCCGTCGGCGAGGTGGTCCGCCGTGCCGCCAAGCGGCGCGTTCACACCGGCTTCGGGGCGGCCGCCGCCGCCGCGTTGCTGCTCGGCATGAGCGCGGTCGCCCTGGTGTTCTCGGTCTCCCCGCTCGCGCCCCAGCTGCTGCTGTTCGACGTGATCGGCGCCGTGGTCGCCTACCTGCGCGCCAGCGGGACCTGGTAGCGCCTCGCGCGCACCAGCGCCCTACGGCAGCGTGACGGTGGTCTCCTCATGGTGGAGTGGCTGCTGGCCGCAGCTGCCACCCGCGAAGTACCAGAGCGTGGCCGCCACGGTGCCGCCGCCGTTCCCAGCTGCGACGGTGACCAGCACGGTCGCGGGTTTTCCCTGGTAGACGGTGGTCACCACGAGGGCCGGGCGGGCTCCCGGCGCCAGTCTGGCGGCGGCAGCGAGGCAGCTGGCCTGGATGCTGGTCATTGCCTTGTTCCCGGAGGGCCCCGTGGGGGCCGCACCTGACGACGACGCCGTGGTGGTCGCGGTGCCAGCGTCCGGCTGCGCCGAGCTCTTCGGGTTCAGCGGGGTTGGGCCCGGAACGCCGCTCCGGGCGGCGCTGAACGCCGCGCGTGCGCTCGGGTCGGCGGCCAGGTCGGCCTTCAGGTCCCGCGCTGAGAAGCCATGCGGGGCGTTGATGACCGCCAGGACCCGCGTCGGGGGCTGCGCCGCCTCTCCAGCGGCAGCTTGCCCCGCGGCTGTGGCCGGGCCCGCCGCACTGCTGGCGGCGCCGCTGCTCGTACGCTTCGGCGACGCGACGGGGTGGAGTCGCGGCACCAGGGCCACCAACAGGAGCAGGGCGGCGGCGGCGCCGAGCAGGCCGAGGGCCCCCCGGCGCCGATACCAGGCCGGCGCCTGCCGTGATCGCCGTGATTGCTGGGCGGCCCGGGAAGGCCGGGAGGGCTGGGTCGCGATCTCGCGCTCGACTGCGGTCGCCAGACGCTCCTGGAGGCCGGGGGGCAGCTCGGGCTCCAGCGGCAGGGCGGCCAGCAGGCGGCCGGCCTGCTCGGCGCCGGCCAGCAGGGCCGCGCAGCCGGCGCAGGCTCCCAGGTGCGTTTCGAGGCGTGCGCGCTCACGACGACCCAGCTCCCCCGCCTGGAAGGCGGCGAGCTGCTGCTGGTCAGGGTGGTCGGGCTGGTGGCGCACGCTGCTACTCCTGGTCGGGCTGGCGACGTTCTGGTTCTGCAGATTCGGACGTTGGGAAGGCGGTTCCGGTTCCCGCGGGCCCTCCTCCGGCGACCGGCGCGCGGGCCTTGGCGCGCTCCGGCAGGCCCTCGGCGCTGGTGGCGCTGGTGGCGCCGCTGGCGCTGGCGCCGATGCCAGCGCCGGAGAGCAGCTCGGCCAGGGCGAGGCGGCCACGGAAGGCGCGGCTCTTCACCGTCCCGACCGGGATTCCCAGGATCTCGGACGCCTGCACGCTCGGGAGCTGGTAGAGGTCGCAGAGCACCAGCGCGACCCGGAAGTCGAGCGGGACCCGGGCGAGGGCGGCCTGCACCGCGATCGCGCCGGCCACCTCCTCGGTGGCGTCCGGGACGACCGGTGCGAGCTGCTTGGGACCCTCCTCCAACAACGGGACGCTGCGGGCCCTGGCACGCCGCCGCCCCTGGTCGGTGGCGGCGTTCACCGCGATGCGGTACAGCCAGGTCGAGAAGGCCGCCGTGCGGCGGAAGCTGGCGGCGTGGCGCAGGGCCGCCAGGAAAGCCTCCTGGGTGGCGTCCTCGGCGTCCTCGCGGTTGCCGAGGAGGCGCAGGCAGAGGCCGTAGACGCGGCGCTCGTGGCGTCGCACCAGCACGCCGAAGGCCTGCCGGTCGCCACGCAGGTGGGCGGCCAGGAGCGCTTCGTCGCTGGGATCGCTCAAACCGGCACGCCTCCTGCCTCACCCTCTACGCTCGCAAGGACGCCTCCGCGATGCCGGCCTGGAATCTGCCGTCCCCCGCTGCTGGCAGGCTGGTGAACCAGACCAGGTAATACTGGTAGCTGCCGCTCCCGCTGAGCTGTAGGTTGGTCTGCTGCCTGGTCCCGGTGGAGCTGCCGAGCCGCGTCCAGCCGTCCGACAGGCTGGTCGGGAAGGAGCCGCCGTCCCCGGTCGCGCCGTAGACCGTGAAGCTCGCCCCGGGCTTCGCCAGGGTCAGGTCCAGCTCGCCGGGCCGGACCGCATGGTCGACCTTCAGGATCAGGCCGACGCCCGTCTTGATGCCGCCGAAGACCGGGTTGTTGTACTCCTGCGTGATCCACGCCGTGGCCGGGTCGCCGTCAGTCGCGTTCGCGGCCTTCTCGGCGTGCTCCGAGCCGTCTCCGGGCGGCGGGTCGAACGGGATCGCCTGGGTGAACTTGAGGGTGGTGGCGTGCTGCCCGGTGGTGGTCGTCGAGCCGCCGCCGCCCTTGTTGCCGGGCACGCCGGGGAGGTGGAGGTTGACGCTCTTGCTGAGCGTCAGCCCGACCACCACCAGGACGGCGGCCATGCCGACCAGGGCGAGGGTCCAGCCGAGCCAGCGGCCCTCGTGGCGCAGGAATCCCTCCGGCTCCGCCGGGATGAACTCGGTGTCGGTGGCGGGCGGCAGGTTGTGCTCGACCGGCACCAGGGCGCCCGGGGCGCCGTCGGCGTCGGCGGCCGAGCGGGCCAGGGCCGCCGCCATCTCCCGGGCGCTCTGGAAGCGTCGGTCAGGGTCGAGCGCCATCGCCTTCTGCACCACCGCGTCCAGCTCACGGGGCACGTCCGCGCGTACCGCCCGGGGTGAGAACAGCTGCCCGGTGCCGTGCACCGTCAGCGAACGCGAGGCATACGGCGCCCGGCCGGTCAGCATCTCGTACAGGCAGGCGCCCAGGCCGTAGACGTCGGCGCGGCCGTCGGGCTCGTCCCCGGCGAGGATCTCGGGCGCGACGTAGCCGGCGGCGTCGAGCCCCAGCAGCTCGCCGGTCCGCTCCGGGTCGTCGTCGCTGGCCGCCGCCGTGATGGAGAAGTCCCCCACCTTGACGCTGTCGTCCTCGGCCAGCAGCACGTTGGTGGGCTTGAGGTTGCGGTGGACCACGCCGCTCTGGTGCGCGTACTCCAGCGCGGCGATGATCTCGCAGGCGAGTTGGGCCGCCTTGGCGGGCGGCAGGGCGCCGTACCTCTTGAGCACCTGCCGCAGGGTGGCGCCGCGGACCAACTCCATGACGAGGTAGACGACGCCCTCCTGATCATGCTCGTGCTCGCCGGTGTCGTACAGCGCCACGATGTTGGGATGAGTGAGGCGTGCGGCGTTCACCGCCTCCTGGTGGAAGCGGGCGCGGAAGGCCGGGTCGGCGGCCAGGTACGGGTGCAGCACCTTGACGATGACGTCGCGGCCGAGCACGCGGTCGTGGCCACGCCAAACACTCGTCAGCCGCCCCGAAGCCAATTGCTCGCTGAGCTCGTACCGCTCAGCGAGCACTCGGGGTAGCCCTGAACCAACCTGCGACATGCTCATATGGAAAGCAACCGGCTTCAGTCGCTTCTTTTCCCTGGGGATCTCGACTCAGGCAGTCTAGCAGGCGGCTACTTCGCCGGACGGTGCTACGCGCCGGGGGGTTCGGGGGGCATGGTCCCGCGGCCGTAGGAACCGCAGGCCCGTGCCGTGGTGGCCGCGGGGCCCCGATGGGTCGATTCCTACCCGGCTGGGCGGGTCGCGCCGATGTAGTCGCGGCGTGCGATCGAGGCGACCCGGACATCGGCGCCGGTGTGGGGGGCCTCGATCATCTCGCCGTTGCCGACGTAGATGCCGACGTGGTGGATGGTGGCCGGATCGCTGGTGTTGGTGGCGTAGAAGACCAGGTCGCCAGGCCGCAGGCCGGACCGGTTGACGTGACGGCCGGCCCACCACTGCTCGGCGGCGGTGCGCGGCAGGGCGAGGCCGGCGCTGTGATAGGCGGTCGACGTCAGGCCTGAGCAGTCGTAGCTGGACGGCCCGGTCGCGCCCCAGACGTAGGGCTTGCCGAGCTGGGCGAAGGCGAAGGCGACCGCCCGCGAGGACACGTCCGCCCCGGCACCGCCGTCGGCGAGCGTGGCGGTCCCGCCGGCGCCGCTGCCGGCCCGCGGCAGCGCCCAGGAGGGCCTGGCGCCGGCGCGGGAAGCACTGGCACTGGCCGCCCGCGCCCGGGCGGCGCGGGCGGCGGCCAGCTGGCGGGCGAGGGCCTGGCGGGCGAGCGCCTCCTCACGGCGGCGCTGGTCGTCCAGGGCCCGCTTGACAGCCGACTTGAGCTGGGCCAGGTAGGCCTGCTGGCGTGCCAGGCCAGCCTCGATCCGCCGGCGCTGGCTTCTCAGGGCGGCCCGGAGCTGCTCCTCGGCCCGGCGCTGGGCGGCAAGCTGCGCGGCGAGGGTCCCCAGGGCGTGCCGGGCCTGGCGGATCCTGACCACGGCAGCGTTGTCAGCGTCGATGACCCGTTCCTGGTACTTCGCGCTGGTCAGCATGTCCTGGATGGTGGCCGCCCCCAGCAGCGCCGCCAGCGGGGTCACCGGCCCGGTGGTGTAGGCGTCCCAGGCACGCTGGTCGAGCTGGTCCTGCCCGGCGTTGAGCGCGGCGGTGGCGGCGTCGATCCGCCGCCTGGTGCCGGCCTGCGCGGCGGCGGTGCGGCCGAGCGCCTCCTGGTTGGCGTCGTAGCGCTCGACCAGGACCTCGACCTGGTCGTTCATTTGGTCGATGGTGGCCTGCACCTGGACGGCCTCGGCGCGCAGCCGAGCCGCCTTGTGGGCGGGGCTCTCGGAGGCGCCGGCCGCAGCGGGGTTGCCGAGGAGGCCGGCCAGGAGACCGGCAATGACCAGCAGATTCGGAAGAACGGTCCGGACCGGACGCGGGGGACGCAGGGGAAGGACCCTCCATTGGGTTGTCGGGACTGCGACCGTCGTCCGTTGTGCCACACCGGAAAGGTAATGGTCAAGGAGTTCGAGGACATAGGTACGTACGGCCCGATCGACTTGATCGGTGGTGTCCCGCGCTGCCCGATATCTTCCGGCCCGCCTACGCGGCGGAGCGGCGCCGGACCAGCGCCAGCACCGCGCCGACCTCCGCCACCCCGAGGAGCCGCGCCATGCCGAGGTAGGTGGCGAGGCCCGCGCCCACCCCGACCACCACCGTGAGCAACGAGGCGAACGTCCCCCGGCCGAGCAGGTGGGCGGCACCGGCGGCGGCGAGCCAGGCGACCGCGCCCATGCCCAGGCTGGCGACCAGCATCCGCTCGACCGCCGCGAGGATGCGCCGGCTCCCCAACCCGCCGATCTTGGTGGAAAGGCGCCGCAGCAGCAGGATCACCCCGACCGTGTAGGCGACGCTGGAGCCGAGCGCCAGCCCGGGGACCTTCCACGGCGTCGGCAGGGCGTGGAACAGCGCCAGGTCGAGCACCACGTTCACGGCCACCGCGGCGATGTTCACCAGGAAGGTGGTGCGGGTGTTCTGCAGCGCGTAGAACGCCCGCAGGCACAGCTGGAACGCCGAGAACGGCAGCAGGCCGAGCACGAACATGGTCAGCACCCGGGTCAGCAGCACCACGCTGCTCCCGCCGATGACGCCGTGCGCCAGCAGCAGCCGCACGATCGGCCCGGCGAGCGCGAGGTAGCCGACGGAGGCGGGCAGCAGCACCACCGCCGTCAGGCGCAGCCCCTTGGCCAGGGATGCCCGGAAGGCGTCCCAGTCGCGCGCCACCGCCTGCTCGCTCATGGGTGGCAGCAACGCCGTCATCACCGACACCGCGAACACCCCGTGGGGCAGCTGGAAGAAGGTGAAGGCGTAGGTGTAGGCGCTGTAGCCCCCCTGGACGCCGTAGGCGAGGATCGGGATCACCGCGTAGCCGAGCTGGTTGACCACCACGTAGCCGACCGTGTACGCCGACAGGGTGGCCATCTTCTTGATGGCCGGGTCGCGGAGGTGCCACTCCAGATGGAAGCGGAACCCGGCGCGGCGCAGGAACGGCCACTGCACCATCGTCATCGCCACCACCCCAGCGGTGGTGCCAAGGCCGAGCAGCAGCTTCTCGCCGGTGGTGACCTGGCCGAGCGGCGGCACCTGGTCGCCGACGATGAAGTAGAAGGCCAGCGCCACCGCGATCACCGTCAGGTTGTTCAGGATCGGGGCGAACATCGGCACGCCGAAGCGCCGGTTGGCGTTGAGCAGCCCGGTCATCACCGCCCCAACCCCGTAGAACACGATCTGCGGCATGAACATGACCAGCATCTGGCCGCCGAGCCGCTGGGCCTCGGCCCGCTGCGCGGGCGTGCCGCTGTGGATGTAGACCTTGATGATCCAGGGCGCGGTCAGCATCGTGACCAGCGCCAGCAGGCCGAGCCCCACGATCGCGACGGTCATCACCGCGCAGGCCACGTAGTTGGCCGTCCGCATCCCGCGGGTGCGGCGCACCTCGACGAACACCGGCACGAAGATCGACGACAGGATCCCGCCGAGCACCAGCTCGTAGACGATGTTCGGGGTGGTGTTGGCGACGTTGTAGACGTCGGCGAGCTTGCCCTCGGTGACGCCGAGGACCGACACCAGCACGATCACCCGCAGCAGGCCGGTGACCCGGGACAGCAGCGTCCCGGCCGCCATCACCGCGGTCGAACGGGCCAGGCTCGGCTCGGCCGGCTGGCGTCCCGCCCGGCCCGCCGGCGAGGCCGAGGCCGGGGAGCCTGCCGCCGGCACCGGGTTCGCCTCGCCGACGCTCATTCACGCACCGCCATCGTCGTTCGCCGCGGCACCGCGCTCGCCCTGGTGCCTCATGGCGTCCCCGCCTTCACCACGCCGTCCACGGGGGCGCCGGTGCTGGCGCTGGTGCTGGCGCCGGGGCTGGAGGGCGTGGCCGGGGCAGCCCCCGCGCCGGCGTCGCCGCCCCGCCGCCGTGCCCGCTTGCGGCCCCACCAGACCAGCAGGAAGGCGGCGGCGCCGCCGGCGAGCAGCAGCGCGACCCGGTCGAAGGCGGTCGAGACCAGGGTGACCGACGCCTGGGTGATCTGCCGGCCGTCAGGGGTGAGCACCTCGACCAGGATCGGGAAGCTGCCGGTGGTCCGGGTGCTCACCTCGATCCGCTTGGTGACGCGGCGGTGCGCGGCCAGCAGGAACGGCTGCGTCGCCGCCGGCAGGTCGACCCGGGGCGAGGAGAGCTGCAGCATCACCTCGAGCGGCTGGTCGCCGTCGTTGATCACGGTGATCGGCAGCTGCCCGGTGCGCGAGGTGAGCGTCCGCGGGGTGCGGTCCACCCCGACCTTGCTGTAGACCGTCCGCATCCCCTTCTTGACCGCGTTGATGAAGCTGGCCCCGCGCGGGCGCGCGGGGCTGGGCCGCCAGTCGCTCGACGCGGCGATCAGCAGGTCGCGGTCGAAGTCGTCGGAGAGCGCGAAGTTGTCCCCCACCGCGCGGTTGAAGCTGGCGAGGCTGGCGCGGGTCTTGGCGATGCTGGCCAGGTAGCTGGCGGGCAGCCCGAGGTGCGCGTCCGCGGCGCCGTAGGGGACCAGCTGGCGTGGCTGCCTGTCGGGGCCCTGCGGGACGTCGGTGGCGAGCTGGGCGGCCGGCTCCAGCCGCAGCCAGCCCGCGGCGGCCAGCCCTTGCGCCAGCGCCCGGAAGAACGCGGGCGACGGCCGCCACGACTGCGGCGGCGCCAGCAGCACGCCGCGCGGCTGGCTGCTGTTCGGCTGCTCCAGCCAGGTCACCGCGCTCTCGGCCAGGATCCGCTGGGCCCAGGCGACCGGCTCGGTGGTCATCTGGGCGCTGCTGAGCGGGGTTGAGAGGGTCGTGTCGGGGACCAGCGCCCGCCGCAGCGGCGCCACCCCGGGCCCGAGGTTCACGGTGGCGTTCTGGGTGAGCGCCGCCGAAGTCGGCAGCAGCCGCGCTGGCAGCACCACCGTGGTCGCGCCGCTGAGGGCGATCCCCTTGAGGGTGGCGGTGTCGATCGGTCCGCTCACCGGCCAGGCCAGTGCGGTGGAGGGCGTGGTGCCGAACTCCCTGAGAAGGTTCTGGCCGCGCAGCACCGAGGCGAGCGCCTCGGTGTCGTAGCCGCCCCGCAGCAGCGAGGGCAGGTCGGCGGTGTCGTAGGGGAAGGCGCTCGGGGGGTTCTGCGGGTTCTGGTCGGCCGCGGCGCGGAGGTTGTCGGTGAACTGGCTCGCGATCTTGGAGCCGGGGTTGCCCACCAGCAGGCTGGCCTCCTCGGTGAGCAGCGCGTCGACCACCAGGGTAACCTTCGGAGCTCCCGGACGGCTCAGCGCGGCGGCGATCGCGCCCAGGGGGGCACTCGGAGCCAGCTGTGCCTCCAGGCCCCGGCCCTGGTCGATGAAGGCGCCGGCGGGGGTGCGCTGGGTCGGCTCGTGGAGCGGCGCCAGCAGCGCGATCCGCAGGCGCTGCGCCGCCGCCACCTGCCCGTTGAGGTCCACCGCGAAGGTCAGCAGCTGCGCACTGACCGGCCCGCTGGCGCTGTCGCCGCTGACCCGCAGCACCAGCGGCAGCACCGCCGCAGGGTCGCCGCGCGGCGGCAGGGACAGGGCGTGAGCCGGCAGCGTCAGGGCCGCGCCGGGGGCGACCCGCGGCTGGCCTGGCACCTGCCAGCGGTCGAGCAGGCTGAACCCGGCCAGGCTCGGCGCGGTCTCGCCGGCGACCTGCTGGAACTCGGAGTGGGTCCGCAGCGGCCCGCCGGCCAGCGTGTCCACCCGCAGGCCCTGGAGCGGTCCGGCGCCGTTGTCGCGCACCACCAGCTGGAAGACGAGCGGGGCCTTGGATCCGGGCCCGGCGGCCGGCGAGATCTTCGCCAGGGTGAGGGTGAGCGCTTCGCCCTGCTGCGCCTGCCGGGTGCGCGCCGAGGCCGGCAGCGTCCCGACGCCGGCCGCGACCACCAGTGTGAGCAGCGACGCGAGCAGCGACACCCCGGTCCGCACGCGCCGCCCGCCGCCACTGTTCACCCGGTCTCGCTCCAGTCGTCCAGTACCTCTGGGATGCGGTCGAGGAGGCGGCGCTCGTTCGCGAAGGCCATCAGGTCGCGTGCCTCCTCCAGCGTGAACCAGGCGGCCTCCTCCATCTCGTCGTCGTGGAGGGACAGGTCGCCGCCCACGGCGTGCATGAGAAAGTAGTGTACGAACTTGTGGTAACGAGTCTGTTCAGGAGCCCACACGAACCAGTAGTCGATGGTGGCCAGCTCGCCGATCAGCGCCACCTCCAGCCCGCTCTCCTCGCGGGCCTCGCGCAGCGCCGTATCGGTAAGCGTCTCGCCCTCCTCCTGGGTGCCCTTTGGCAGGGTCCACTGCAGGCTCCCCCGGGGCGAGCGGCGTGCCACCAGCGCGATCCGTGACCGGGGCACAGGCTCCGCGATGATCACCCCTCCAGCCGAGGTGGCACGGGCGGTGCGCACGCCTACCAGCTCCCGGTTCCGCTGGCCCGCCCGTCAGTCATCGCGGGTCACGCGCGTCACCACCGCGCTGGTCGCCTTGATCAGGTCCACGCCCCGGACCTTGAGGATCACGCCGGGCTCGCCGGCGGCGGTGTAGACCACGTCCTGCCGCGCGACGACCTCGTCCACGACGACCACGGCGGGGCACTCCAGCGCCACCGGCGGGACGAAGGGCAGCAGGTAGCCGGTCAGCCCTGGAGCCTGGTCGGCGGCCAGCGGCTCCAGCTCGCGGCGGCCGGTCACCTCGCGAAGCGCGGCGGGGTCGACCTCCAGGTCGGCCGGGGCGACGGCCACCACGACTCCCCGCTGGTCGGCGAAGACGGTCGACCGGCCGACGGCCGCGGGCGGAAGGCCGAGCACCGCGGGCGCGGCGGCCAGGTCGCGCAGCGGGCCAGGAAGCTGCGGCAGCTCATGGAGCACGTCGTCCGCGAGCAGGTGGTTGTGAACGTCGATGCTGGAACGCACTACTTCCCCCAGCTGGTGCCGGCGCCGGGGCACCAGGATCAGGTCACGACGGGAACCCCGAACGGCGTCGCCGAGACGGCGGACCGCTACGGCGATGCCGGATCGGGACCTGAGTATAGAGGAGCCCCCGGTGGCCGGGGGCTCCGAAGCTGGCGACGGGTCGGTGGATCCTCAGCGCGACCCTCCCTTCCGGCCAATGCGCTGGTAGAACTCGATACCGTAGCGCTGCTTGGTGGTCTCGCCGCCTTTCTTGCCACCCATTCGGCCGATCTTGCCGAAGAAGTCGTCGCCGTAGCGCTTCTTCGTCGTCTGGCCACCCTTCCGGCCAGCCTCGGCCCTGGTCATCTTCTTCGTGTTCGTGCCTGGCATTGGACCACCTCCTGATCGATGTGGTTGCCCTGCCTGAGTTTCTCCTAAACCGCAGAAAAAGGTTTGGAGAGGCCTCGGACGGACGATCGACGCAGCTCACTCCCGAACCCATCTGCTGGCGCAGCCTCTCCCGGTATCCTGCCTGCCATGACCAACCCGCTCTCGCCACAGCAGCAGCGCGCCCTGGAGGCGCTGCTGCGCAAGTCGCCGTTCGCGGCCGTCGCCCACGAGCTCGGCGGGCGTTTCGCCGCCGCCGGCCACCAGCTCTACCTGGTCGGCGGGACGGTCCGGGACGCGCTGCTGGAGCGCCCCTCCCCCGACGTCGACTTCACCACCGACGCCACCCCGGACGAGATCCTGGCGCTGGTGCGCGCCGGCCACTGGCACGACGGCGTCTGGCTGCAGGGCGTCCGCTTCGGCACTGTCGGGGTGCGCAAGGGCGACCTGCGGCTGGAGGTCACCACCTTCCGCTCCGACATCTACCGCGACGACTCCCGCAAGCCCGAGGTCACCTTCGGAACGACCATCGAGGAGGACCTGGCACGCCGCGACTTCACCGTCAACGCCATGGCCGTACACCTGCCGCAGGGCCAGTTCGTCGACCCCTTCGGGGGCCTCGCCGACCTGGCCGCCCGATGCCTGCGGACCCCCGGCGACCCGGTCGGCTCATTCGAGGACGACCCGCTGCGGATGCTGCGCGCCGCCCGCTTCGTGTCGCAGCTGGAGCTGCAGCCGACCAGGGAGACGCTCGCGGCCATCGGCGAGCGGGTCGAGCGGCTCGACATCGTCTCGCGGGAGCGCATCCGCGACGAGCTCTCCAAGCTGCTTTGCGGCCGCGCCCCCGGCAACGGCCTCTGGCTCACCGTCAACAGCGGCCTGGCCGCTCGCTTCCTGCCGGAGCTGCCGGCGCTGGCGCTGGAGCAGGACCCGGTCCACCGGCACAAGGACGTCCTCGCCCACACCATCGCGGTGGTCGAGCGGGCCACCGCCTTCGACCAGGACGAGCCCGACCTGACCCTGCGCATGGCCGCGCTGCTGCACGACATCGGCAAGCCGCGCACCCGGCGGGTCGGCTCTGACGGCGTCTCGTTCCACCTGCACGAGGTGGTCGGCGCCAAGATGGCCGAGCGGCGCCTGACCGAGCTGCGCTACGCCAAGGACTTCATCCAGGACGTGCGCCGCCTGGTCGAACTGCACCTACGCTTCCATACCTATCGGCTTGGCTGGACCGACTCGGCGGTGCGCCGCTACGTGCGCGACGCCGGCCCGCTGTTCGACCGGCTCAACTTCCTGGTCCGCTCCGACTGCACCACCCGCAATGCCCTCAAAGCACGGCAGCTCGCCGCCGCCTGCGACGAGCTGGAGGAGCGGATCGCCCGCCTGGCCGCCGAGGAGGAGCTGGCGAGCATCAAGCCGCCCCTCGACGGCCGGCAGGTCATGGAGATCCTCGGGATCACGCCCGGTCCCCTCGTCGGTCAGGCGCTCGCGCACCTGCTGGAGCTGCGCCTGGACCGGGGCCAGATGACAAATGAGGAGGCCGTCGCCGCGCTCCACGACTGGGCGCGCGACCACGGCCTCCCCGGGGTACTGAAGTGATGCTGCCTAGCTGTTGCTGATCATGCTGTCGCTGCTGGCGCACATCGGCACGTTCGGCACGGCCTGGCCGGCGAGGCCGGTCAGCGCGCTCGAGTCCAGCTGGATCGAGGTGCCTTCCTGAAGACCGGAGACGGCCTGCGGGAGCGCGGCGTGGACCGTGTAGGCGTCGGCCGACGGCTCCTGGCAGGCGGCGATGACCTGGGTGCCTTCTGGGATGGCCACCTCGGTCTTCGCGGTGCCGGCGCTGCTGCCACTCGTGGTGGTGGTGGTGCTGTTGTCGGAGCTGCTGCTGCCACTGGTGCCCAGGGCCCCGAGGAGCTGGTCTGGGAGGCCCTGGACCAGCGCGAGGACCGGCTTCAGCACGTTGAGGACGATGTCCAGTGGGTTGGAGGGGGCGGAGCTGGAGCTGTTGTCAGCGCTCGAGCTGCCGCTGGAGCTGTCGGTCGCCGGCTTGTCGGCCGACGGCTGCGCCGGCGCTGTGGCCGCTTGCGGGGTCGCCGCGTAGGCGATCCCGCTGAACGCGACGCTTGACAGCACCGCGACGCCGAGCACCGGCACCAGGAGAAGGCGCCGGAGCGGGCGGCGGTTGGTTGTACTCGGCATCCACGAGTCCTTTCTGTGCCCATGCGAGGGCACGCGGCGGGTGCAGATACGCCCTTATCTCGGCAGCTTCCGTCCCTGCCCTGCCTTGAGGATCACTTTCCGCGGCTTCCAGACGGCCCTGCGACCAGGTCTTCTGCGGCGCGGGAGCGCAGCTGCGCGCAAGCGAAACGCGCCGCCGCCCGGGTTCCTTGTGGGCGACGGCGCGGCGAGGCGGCCGGTTCAGCGCATGGGTCAGGTCTTGTTGGCGATGAAGTCCTCGACGGCCTGGCGGGCGACGTCGTCGGTGTACTGCACCGGCGGCGACTTCATGAAGTACGAGGCCGGGCCCAGCAGCGGGCCGGCAAGACCGCGGTCCAGGCCGAGCTTGGCGCAGCGGATCGCGTCGATCACCACGCCAGCCGAGTTGGGCGAGTCCCAGACCTCGAGCTTGAGCTCCAGGTTGAGCGGGACGTCCCCGAAGGCGCGGCCCTCGATGCGGATGTAGCACCACTTGCGGTCGTCCAGCCACGGGACATGGTCGCTGGGCCCGACGTGGACGTTGCGCTTGCCGAGGTCGTGCTCGAGCTGCGAGGTGACCGCCCGGGTCTTGGAGATTTTCTTCGACTGCAGCCGGTCGCGCTCCAGCATGTTCATGAAGTCCATGTTGCCGCCGAAGTTGAGCTGGTAGGTGCGGTCGATGGTGATCCCGCGGTCCTCCATCAGGCGGCTCAGCACCCGGTGCACGATGGTGGCGCCCACCTGCGACTTGATGTCGTCGCCGATGATCGGCAACCCGGCGGCGCGGAAGCGCTCCGCCCACGCGGGGTCGGTGGCGATGAACGCCGGCAGGCAGTTCACGAAGGCGACTCCGGCCTCGATCGCCTGGGCGGCGTAGGAGCGGGCGGCCTCCTCGGAGCCGACCGGCAGGTAGCAGACCAGCACGTCGGCGCGGGCGTCCCGCAGCGCGGCGGCCACGTCGACCGGCGCCTGCTCGGACTCGGTGATCATCTCCTGGTAGTAGCGGCCGAGGCCGTCCAGGGTCGGGCCGCGCCGCACCTCGACCCCGAGGGGCGGGACGTCGGCCAGGTGGATAGTGTTGTTCTCGCTGGCGAGCACCGCTTCGGCGAGGTCGAGCCCAACCTTCTTGGCGTCGACGTCGAAAGCGGCGACGAACTCGATGTCCCGGACGTGGTAACCACCGAGCTCGACGTGCATCAGCCCGGGAACGTCGTCCCCCTCCAGGGCGTCCTGGTAGTACTGGACGCCCTGCACCAGCGACGAGGCGCAGTTGCCCACGCCGACGATCGCGACGCGTACCTTGGCCATTACGTCTTGACTCCTTCTGTTCGTGCCGGCGTTGTTGCCGGTTTCTGGTCCGGTGGGGGCGCGGGCAGGGGCGGGGGCTGCGGCGCCGAGGCCGCGGCCGCGGCCGAGGTCGAGTGCCGCTCGGCCGCGATCAGGCGGTCGAGCCAGGCGATCTCACGCTCGTGCGCGTCGAGCCCGTGGTCCATCAGCTCGATGGTGTAGGCGTCCAGGCGGTCGCGGACCGTGCGCAGCGACGCGCGCAGGTCGGCGAGCCGCTCCTGGAGGTAGCCCCGGCGGCGTTCGAGCTGGTCCAGGCGGCTCTCCGGACCCAGGTAGCGGAAGAACGCCAGTCGCAGGGAGAAGCGGTCCTGCTCGAGGTCGTGGGCGTCGGTCGACTCGAGCATCTCCTGGAAGAGCCGCTCGCCATGCTCAGTCAACCGGTACACGTGCTTCTTGCGCGAGGTGAACTGCGACGACTCCTCCACCGCGAGCGCCCCGTCGGCGAGCAGCCGCTTGAGGCAGGGGTAGAGGGAGCCGAAGCTGACTCGCCAGAAGGCGCCATGGGTCACGGTAAGCCGCTTTTTCAGCTCGTATCCGGACATGGGCGACTCCTTGAGCAGGCCAAGGACGGCAAGCTCGAGCACGGGTGGGGCCCCCTCGCGGTTCTCTCGACATATATCGACTCGATGTATCGACACGATAGATGCGCCAGGATCAGGCTGTCAAATAGCTGCCTTGTCGCCCTACACTGCCTCCATGCGCCTGGTCGATTACACCCTCGCCAAACGGGCGAAGCTGCGGGAGCTGCGCTTCGGGGGCCTCACCCGCGGCGACGTCTGCGACGCCCACCCCGAGCTGCTGCGCGCCGCCCGAAACGTGGGTGAATCGACCCGCACCCCCTGCCCGGTCTGCGCCGAGACCTGCCTCACCCACGTCACCTACGTGTTCGGCGACGCCCTCCGGCAGGAGTCCGGCCGCGTCTGGCCCAGCGCCGCCCTCGCCGACCTGCATCGCACCATGGACGAGTTCGCCTGCTACGTGGTCGAGGTCTGCACGGGCTGCTCCTGGAATCACCTCGCCCAGCACTACCTGCTCGGCCGCCGCCACGCCGGCTGACCCGTCCGCGCGCCTGCCCAGCCCGCTGAAATTTCCCGCTTGATCCCCCCGGGTTGGCCCGGTTCCAGGTTTTCGCCTGCCCTGGGGTAGAGTCCTTGGCCATGGCGACCCGTACCACCGTGCCCTCACGAACCGCACGGCTCCACACCGCCCCCCAGCGGCCCCGCACCAAGCGCATCCTCTTCTGGGTGCTATGGCTGACCGTGCCAGTCATCGCGATTCTCTTCGGCGTCGTGATCGGCGTGGTCTACGCCTTCGCGAAGCTGCCGGTCACCAACCAGGCGCCCCCGGCGCAGAGCATCTCCTTCAGCGACGCCAACGGGGCCCCGCTCGGCACCATCTCGCCGATCGCCAACCGCCAGGTGGTCGACTTCAAGAACATCCCGCCGGTGATGCGCGAGGCGGTGCTCGCCGCCGAGGACCGCGACTTCTACAAGCACGGGGCCCTCTCCTACAAGGGGCTGCTGCGCGCCGCCTGGTCCAACGTCGTCCAGCGCCGCGTCGCCGAGGGCGGCTCGACCATCACCCAGCAGTACGTGAAGAACGTCTTCCCGGCGGTCGGCAACGAGCGGACCATGTTCCGCAAGGTCAAGGAAGCCGTGATCGCCATCAAGCTGGAGCACCACTACACCAAGGACCAGATCCTCGGCTCCTACCTGAACGCGGTCTACTTCGGCCACGGCGCCTACGGCGTGGACGCCGCCGCGCACGCCTTCTTCGGCAAGTCGGTCGAGAAGCTCACCCCGGCGCAGGCGGCGACCCTGGCCGGAGCCATCCGCGCCCCCGAGGTCTACACCCGCAAGCCGAACGCGCGGATCGCCAAGGAGCGCCGCAACTTCATCCTCGGCGTGATGCAACAGCGCGGCTGGCTCAGCGCCGACGCCGCCGCGAAGGCCGAGGCCGCCCCGATTGCCGAGAACTGGACGGTTCACGCCAGCGGCATCGCCAACTCCAAGGCGCCGTTCTTCCTCGATCTGGTGCGCCAGTACCTGGTCGACCAGTTCGGCGCCGCCGCGGTCGCCCAGGGCGGCTTCAGCGTGCGCACCACCCTGGACCTCAAGATGCAGGCCCAGGCCGAGGCCGCCGTGAAGGGCATCCTCAACCAGCAGGGGGACCCGCCCGCCTCGCTGGTCGCGCTCGACCCCAAGACCGGGGCGGTGCGCGCCATCTACGCTGGCGCCAGCGCCAAGCAGTGGGCCACCCACCAGTTCGACTACGCCACCGACCCCCCCGGGCGCCAGGCCGGTTCGACCTTCAAGCCGTTCGTGCTGGAGCAGGCCCTGCTCGACGGGGTCACCCTGGACCAGCCGCTCCTCGCGCCGGACAAGTTGCTGATCCCGACCGGGAAGCCGAAGCCCGACGACGTCCAGACGATCCGCAACTTCGCGGGCGAGCACTTCAGCGGCAAGATCTCCCTGCTGCAGGCGACCACCCAATCGGTCAACACCGCCTACACGATGCTGCTCAACCAGCTCGCCCGGAACGGCCAGTCGGGGCCGGACCGGGTCGCGGCGCTCGCTCACCGTACCGGCCTGGATACCACCCTCAACTCCGCTGAGCACAAGCCGAACCTCGCCCACGTCCCCTCGCTGGCGCTCGGGCCGAGCGACGTCACCACCCTGCAGCTCGCCTCCGCCTTCGGGACCTGGGCCAACCAGGGCGTCCACCAGGAGCCGTTCCTGGTCGAGTGGATCAAGGACGCCAAGGGCCACCTGATCAAGCTGCCGCCGCACCGCTCCGAGACGGTGCTCGACGCCAACACCGCCAATACCATGAGCTTCGCGCTGCGCAGCGTGGTCGAGCACGGCACCGGCACCGCCGCCCGGCTGCCCGACCGCCAGGTCGCCGGCAAGACCGGCACGACCAACGACAGCAAGGACGCCCGCTTCGTCGGCTACACCACCGACCTGGTCACCTCGGTGTGGATGGGGTACACCACCCCGAAACCGATGGTGAACCTGCATGGGGTGGCGAATGTCACCGGCGGTTCGCTTCCCGCCGAGATCTGGCACAACTTCATGGCGGCGGCGACCCAGGGCACGCCCGGCACCGCCTTCCAGCTGCCGCAGCAGGCGAGCGTCCTGCCGGCCCCCGCGACCACCGTGGCTCCCGCGCCGACGACGCCGACGACGGAGGTGCCGACCAGCCTGCCGCCGAGCACCCTCCCGCCCTCGTCCTCCCCCACCTCCAGCACCTTGCCGACCAGCACCACCTTCGGCTTCGCGACGTCGACCACGAGGTTCCGCCCAACCACCACCACGCGATAGGCGCGTCCCATGCCCGCCGTGCCCGCCGCCGTCGCCAATCCGCCTGTGGAACAGGTCCCGTCCACTCGTTGGACCGCCACGCCGCTCCTGTGGCTCTGGGTGGCGACCAGGGTGCTGCTGCTGATCGTCTCCCTGAACCCGCGGCTGTACTCGGGGGGCCTGTTCGGCGACGTCCGCACCTACGGCGCCCGGGTCGAGCGGATGTTCCAGGGCGAGCTGCCCTACCGCGACATCGCCATCGAATACCCGCCGGGCAGCGTGCCGTTCACCGTCATCCCGGGCCTGGTCACCGGAGCCGGGGCCGGGTACCGCCTGGCCTTCGCGGTGGAGATGCTGCTGGTCGACGCGGTTGGTCTCTACGCCGCGATGCGGCTCGCCCGCGCCGCCGACGCCGCCCGGCGCCGCATCCCGCTCGCCTACGTCCTGCTGATGTTCGCCGTGGGGCCGCTGCTGGTGCTCCGCTTCGACCTGGTGCCGGCGGTCTGCATCCTGCTGGCAGCCGCGCTGGCGGCCGAGGGCAGCGCCGGGTGGGCCGCCGCCGCGCTCGGCTTCGGCACCGCGGCCAAGCTGTTCCCCCTGGTGCTCGCTCCCCTGCTGGTGCTCGGCCTGGTGCCGGCACAGGGCTGGGGGTGGTGGCGGACGCTGCGGCGCACCGTACCGCCCTTCCTGCTCGGGTTCGCCGTGACCGTGGTGCCGGCACTGCTGCTGTCGGTGCATGGCACCCTCAACGCGGTCAACTACCAGACGGCCCGGGGTGTGCAGATCGAGAGCCTGCCCGCCAACGCGATCGACCTCGTCCACCTGGCCACCGGGCTGGCGACCCGGTCGTTCCTCGACTTCGGCGCCTACCATCTGGCGTCGAGCCTGTCGGCGCCGGTCAAGACCATCTCGGTTGCCGCCACAGCAGCCACCCTGGTCGCCGCCGTCGCGCTGGTCGGCTGGTGCTCCTGGCGGCGGGGCGGCCTGCGCCCGCGGGACTGGGCGCCCGCCTTCCTGATCGGCGTGTTCGCCTTCATGCTGCCAGCCCGGGTGCTGTCGCCGCAGTACCTGGTGTGGATCGCCGCGCTGCTGGCCGGTCTGGCGGACCGCCGCCGCGCCCGGCCGGCCCTGCTGGCCCTGGTCGCCGCCGCCGCGGCCACCCAGGTGATCTATCCGTTCCGCTACCCGCAGCTGATCCGCTTCGACGCGGTCGACATCGGCCTGCTCACCGTCCGCAACCTGCTGCTGGTCGCCATCACCGCCGTGGTGGTGTGGACCTTCGTCAGGCCGGGGCCAGAAGCGGCGCCGAATCCTTCGTAATGACCCGCGCGGTGCTTGTTTCCCTGGTCAGAGGCTGTGGACAACGAACGACGACTGTCGGGGGTCCATGTCAGACTGCACGCATGGATGGGATCGTCGTGGTCATCGTCGGGCTCGCGGGAAGCAGCGGGCTCTGGCTCGTTGCCTTCAACGGCACCGCGCTGCTACCCTCGCTCGACTTCACACTCCTGCTCTCGCCCACGTGCGGGGGCCGCCATAGTCCAGAGGAGGTGACATGCGTCAATGCGCAACTACGAAGTGATGATCATCCTCGACCCCAGCCTGGAGGACAAAGACGCCAAGGCGGCGGTCGACAAGTTCCTGACCACGGTGACCACCCGCGGTGGCACGGTGCGGAACATCGACCACTGGGGAAAGCGCCGGTTCGCCTACGAGATCCGGCACATCACCGAGGGGTACTACACGGTCGTCGAGCTGGAGGCCGAGGCCGCCACGGTCGACGAGCTCTCGCGAGTGCTCGGCCTTGCCGACGGGGTTATCCGGCACAAGGTGATCCGTCCGGCGGCCTGAACCGCCGCGCGCACGGCGACCCCGTGACCCAAGTGGCGTCTCCCTTCCCCGCTGGCCCGATCCCGATCGGTCTCGATCGATTGGGCCGTCATACCGGATCGTGCCCGGCCCAAGGCCGGCGCGGGATGTGAGTGAGGTGGATCCCCAGTGGCAAACGACAACCAAGTGATGGTGGTCGGCAACCTGACCGACGACCCCGAGCTGCGCTTCACCGCCAACGGGGCGGCCGTGGCGAACTTCCGCCTGGCGGTCACCCCCCGCATGCGTGAGGGCGACCAGTGGAAGGACGGCGAGACCTCGTTCTTCCGCGTGAACGTCTGGCGCCAGCAGGCCGAGAACGTGGCTGAGACCCTGACGAAGGGCTCCCGCTGCATCGTCGTCGGCCGCCTGCGCATGCGCAACTGGGAAACCCCAGAGGGCGAGAAGCGCTCCGTCACCGAGATCGAGGCCGACGAGATCGGCCCCAGCCTGAAGTTCGCCACCGCCAAGGTCGAACGCTCTTCCCGGGGCGGCGGTGACTTCGCCGGCAGCTCCGCCGGCAGCTCCGCCGGCAGCTCCGCCGGCGGGTCCCGGGGCGGCGGCCAGTTCAGCGACGAGCCGCCCTTCTAGGCGAGCCGAAGCGAGGTCCGGGGTACTTCGGTGGATCGGAGTGCCCCGGTAAGAGACGAAGGATAGATGCGAATGCCGAAGAGCACGTTTCAGCGCAAGCCGAAGCGCAAGTTCTGCCAGTTCTGCGCCGAGAAGCAGGACTTCATCGACTACAAGGACGTCAACCTGCTGCGCAAGTTCATGAGCGACCGGGGCAAGATCCGCGCCCGGCGGGTCAGCGGCAACTGCTCGCAGCACCAGCGCGACGTCGCCACGGCGATCAAGAACGCCCGCGAGATGGCCCTGCTCCCCTACTCGATTCGCTAGCGACACGGAAGCGACCCAGACACAGACGAGGTTCCCGACGTGAAGGTCATTCTCAACCAGGAGGTCCGCGGGCTCGGCGCCCCCGGGGACATTGCCGAGGTCGCCGACGGCTACGGCCGCAACTACCTGCTGCCCCGCAACCTCGCCCGGCTCGCCACCCCGGGCGCGGTCCGGCAGGCCGACGGCATCCGCGCGCGCCGCATCGCCCGAGAGATCGCCAACCTCGAGCAGGCGCAGACCATCGCCACCCACCTCGAGTCCCTCCGCGTGGTGATCCCCGCCAAGGCGGGCAAGGAAGGCCGCCTGTTCGGCTCCATCACCACGCCCCAGATCGTTGAGGCGGTCCAGCGCACCGGCGGGGTCGAGATCGACCGCCGCCGCATCCACCTCGACAACCCCATCAAGCAGACCGGCACCCACCAGCTCCACGTCCGCCTCCACCCCGAGGTCGAAGCGACCGTCAACCTGGAGGTCGTCCCGGGCTAGCGCCAGCGCACACGGGCCGCGGCACCACCGACCAAGGAGAGCACCATGGCCATCCGCCCACCGGTCGCCGAGGGCGGGGGCTCGCGGGCCAGCGCTTCCCCAGCCTACGAGCGCATCCCGCCTCACAACATCGAAGCCGAGGAATCCGTCCTCGGCTCGATGCTCCTTTCCCGCGACGCTATCGCCGAGGTCCTCGAACTCCTCCACGAGGACGACTTCTACCGCCCGGCCCACCGCACCGTCTTCAACGCCATCCTCGGCCTCTACAGCCATGGCCAGGCCGTCGACGCCGTCACCGTCTCCGAGGAACTGCGCCGCGGCGGACAGCTTGCCGACGTCGGCGGCGCCCCCTTCCTCCACACCCTGCTCGCCGGCGTCCCCACCGCCGCCAATGCCGCCTACTACGCCCGCATCGTGAAGGAAGCCGGCACGATGCGGCGCCTGATCGACGTCGGCACCCGCATCGTCCAACTCGGTTTCGAGACGCCCCAGGACACCGAGCGCGCCGTCGACACCGCCGAATCCCTCGTCTACCAGGTCGCCCAAGGCCGCGTCGCCGACGACTACCAGTCCCTCCGCGAGGTCCTCACCAGCACCCTCGAAGCCATCGTACGCCGCCACGACGACCACCGCGAAATCACCGGCGTCCCCACCGGCTTCCCCGACCTCGACCGCGTCACCTCCGGCCTCCAACCCTCCAACCTCATCATCGTCGCGGCCAGGCCCGCGGTGGGCAAATCGACCTTGGGGCTGGATATCGTACGAAATGCATCGGTCAAGGCAAACGTGACATCAGTGATCTTCTCGCTGGAAATGAGTAAGAGCGAGTTGGTGCAGAGGCTGATGTGCGCGGAGTGCTCGGTGGACATGCAGCGGCTGCGGACCGGGCGGATGGATGAATCCGACTGGACCCGGCTGACACGTTCTCTCGGGAGGCTCGCGGACGCGCCGCTGTTCATTGACGATTCTGCCTCGACCACGTTGATGGAAATCCGTGCGAAATGCCGACGTCTGAAGCAACGTCATGGTCTTGGCCTGGTCGTGGTCGACTACCTCCAACTGATGCAGGCAAGCAGGAAGGTCGACAACCGCCAGCAGGAGGTCAGCGAAATGTCCCGCGGCCTCAAGCTCCTCGCGAAGGAGCTGGCAGTCCCGGTGATCGCGATCTCGCAGCTCTCTCGAAACCCCGAAGCAAGATCGGACAAAAAGCCTATGCTGTCCGATTTGAGGGAAAGTGGTTCGCTCGAACAGGACGCAGACTGTGTCCTGTTCATCTACCGCGACGAGATCTACGACCCGGAGTCGCCGCGTAAGGGGGAGGCGGACCTGATCCTGGCCAAGCACCGCAACGGCCCAACCGACACCGTGGTGGTTACGTTCCAGGGGCAGTATTCGCGGTTTGCTCCGATGGCGGCTCGGAGTTTGTAGGAGCGGCGTGTGCGCCGGGGGAGGGGGAGGGGCAGCGGAACTCGGACCCGGAGCGAGCGGAGCGGTGGGCGCGCGTGGCTCGGCGGCGACCCCTACGGGGCGGCGGCGCGCAGCATCGCCTCGTTGATATAGCGGCGGTCGGCCATCTTGGCACGGCGCCAGAAGTAGTACTCCGAGCGGGGCTGATCGTCGGTGATCAGGGGACCCGGGCCGGTGAAGGCACTCACCTGGTCGTCGGAGAGCCACTCGGCGTGGTGGGTGGCGCGGACCCAGCCGGCTGGGTCGGTCGGCCGGTAGTCGGGGGAGCCGGTCAGGTCGCCCCGGACGACCGGGTCGCGGAAGACGTTGAGGAGCGACTGGTCGTCGAAGGTCAGCGGCGCCTCGGAGCCGAACATGTAGACGCCGTGGCGGGCCGGGGCGAGCAGCAGGCTGACGTGAGGGAAGACCGCGTGGAAGGTGCGCACGTGGGTCTTCAGGTCCTCCAGCGGCACCGAGTAGGGGACCCAGAGCATGAACACGCCGCCCGGGTTGAGGCGCGCCTTGCCCTCGGTGAGGAACTCGCGGGTGTAGAGCACCACCGAGCCGGCGCTCTCGACCGGCGGCGGCGGGTCGGCGGCGATCACGTCGTAGTGCTTGCGGGTGAGGCGCACGTAGTTGCGTCCGTCGCTGACGATCACGTGGCCGTCGGGGTCGTGGAGCCAGCGCTCCGCGTCGGGGAAGAACACCGGCATGCGGCTCGGCACCGTCGGCGACAGCTCGACCGCGTCGGTCTGGAAGCCGGCGTTCAGCCCGGCGCGGAAGGTGCCGCCCATGCCGAACGCGATCACCAGGAAGTCCCGCGCCTGGGGACGCAGCGCCTTGGACAGGTATGCCATCAGCTTGGTGTCGACGGTGAGCGAGGTCATGCCCACCCCGCCGACCAGCAGCCGCCGTCCGGCCGCTGGCCCGCCGAGCGTGTCGACGGTGGCGAGCTCGTCCTCGGCGTGGGTGACCGGCAGCCCGGTCGCGCGCAGCCGGTTCTCGGTCGCGGTGCGGGTGACCGGCAGGTCCAGGGAGGAGGCGACCAGCCCGCCGACCGCGAGCACGATGAGCGCGGCCGCCACCGGCCGTCCCACCAGCGTCCGCCCTCTCCCTGTGGCGCTCTCCGTGGACCCCGCCAGCAGCAGGGCCGCACCGGTGAGCAGATTGAGGCCGCCGAGCAGCAGCACCGAGCCGTTGGTCCCGAGGGTGCCCGCGAGGATGAACGCGGCGCTGAACGACCCGAGGATCGAGCCGGCGGTGTTGGCCGCGTACAGCAGGCCGACGCTGGCGCCCGCGCGCTCCGCCGACGGCACCAGCAGCCGCCCGGCGAGCGGGAAGGCGAAGCCCATCAGGGCGGTCGCCGGCAGCAGGATCACCACCGAGCGGACCAGGAACGACGGGCTCCCGGCCACGCCGCTGCCGAGCACCACGGTGAGCTGGGCGAGCAGGCCGATCGCGCCGAGGCAGAGCCCGAGCACCGCCAGCCGCTCCCACCCGGGACGTGTCCAGCGCCGGTAGGCGGCGCTGCCGAGCGTGATGCCGAGCAGGTAGATCGCCAGGATGGTGGCGAAGATGTAGATGCTCACCCCGGTTCCCGCGGCGAGCATCCTGGTCCACAGCACCTCGAGCGCGAGCGCCACAAAGCCCGACACGAAGGTGGCCGCCAGCACCAGCCGCCGCCGCAACCGCTCCGGCCCGGTGAGGTCAACAACCGCGGCGGACCTCGGTTCCGGACGCGCCACTCCCCCCGCTTCGCCTCCACCCGCGGCGACCCGGTTCCTGTCGCGTTCCCGGTCGCGGCGGGCGAGGAACTGGGCGCCCAGGCCGGCGAGCAGGTTCAGCGCCACCGCGACATAGCTGGTGCGGCGCAGGCCGAGGAACTCGATCAGCACGAAGCCGGCCAGCAGCGTGCCGGTGAACGCGCCGCCGGTGTTGGCCGCGTACAGCTCGCCGAGGCGTGCCCCCGCCTCGTCCAGGGTGCGGACCAGGTGGCGGACCAGCAGCGGCAGGGTCATGCCCATCAGGAAGGTGGCGGGGGCGACCGCCGCGAGCGCGAGCAGCAGCCGCACCGCGGTCAGTCCGGCCGGGTGTTCCACCAGGCTGGGATAGACCCCCCGGTAGAGGTCGCCGAGGCTCGCGAAGGCGAACGGCAGCAGCAGCGCGTAGACCGCCACGGCCAGTTCGACCATCCCGTAGAGGGCGAGCGGGTTGGCGGTGCGGCTGGCACGGCGCCCGCCGACCAGGCTGCCGAAGCCGAGGCCGGCCATGAACGCGGTCACGATCGTCGCCACCGCCTGGGTGGTGTTGCCGAACACCAGCACCAGCTCGCGGGACCAAACGACCTGGTAGATCAACCCGGCGGCGCCGGAGGCGACGAACAGGCCGAGGACGAGTCCCCGGCGGGTGCCGGTGGTGGTTGTGGTCGTGGTGGGCGAGACGGCGACAGCCACGGGCGGCTCCCTGGTTGGCGAACTGTGCAGGCCGGAAGGCTCGCAGAAGTTCGTGCCCGAGGGCAAGCGACCTCAAGCACGCACCGGGCCAGGGGCCGGGAACCGGCGGGCCTTCCCCGCCCTCAAAGAGGCGGACGCAAGGCAAGCGCGGCGGGGTGTCGAGACCGGGAGGTCGGGCATGGGCACAGGCAGGAGCAGCGGTGTGAGGCCGCGGACGATCGGGACAGCGGCCGGGCTGGTGGGGCTCGCGCTGCTGGTGGGACTGGCGGCTTCCAGCTGCACCGCTGGCGGCAAGACGGCGTCGTCGAGTGACGCGGCCAGGCCAGCCATTGGCGCCCCGGTGGGAAGCGCCGGGGGTGGGAGCGCGGCCAGCGCGGGCGCGGGTTCCACCGCTGAATCCGCGAAACTGCAGCTGGTGGACC
>WNGD01001549.1_pt1 | contig 24811 bp, 18 predicted proteins | sample 5400671 | NCBI WGS metagenome assembly WNGD01 (sample SAMN13153369, study PRJNA577476) | soil metagenome | isolation source: 40 cm soil or saprolite under grassland replicate 2 | place: USA:California | collected 2016-06-15
TAGTCCGCTACCGGCCCGGTGGCCAGCCGGAAGGCGCCATTCATTACGCGGTCGACCAGCCGGGTCAGCCAGCTGCCGATCGGCCTCGGCACCATGAGGGTGCCGACGACGCTGACCGCGGCGGTGAGCACGAGCAGCGCTCCGATGCCCGCGGCGACGTCGCGGGCGGCGAGCGGGACCACCATGGGCTCTCCTCGACTGTCCGGTGAACTGCCGAACTTACCGGGCTTTACGGCCGACCTGCTTCCGGCGGGCAGTTAACTGCTTTGCAGCGGATGCCAGGCGGCATTCAGCGCAGGCGGCAGTAACGAAAGCGGGCGGCGCGTGCCGGACGACAAGCCGACGGGCGCCTAGCATCGCGGGGCCGCCCTGCCGTACACTCGCGCAGAGCTTTTGGATACTGAATCACCAATTACTGGTACGACGTAGGTTCAGTCTCGACTCGTGGGTAAGTCCGCGCAGAACCCCCCGCTCGCGGTCGTGGCACGGCCGTGATCGGACTCAGACCCCAGGGGGGTTAATCGAATGCAATTCAATCGTTGGACACGCCGCGGCAGCGCGGGGCTGGTCGTCGGCACCGTCGCGGCAACCGTGCTCGGGCTGGCCGCGCCCGCGCTAGCCGCGGCCGGACCGGTGTCCACGCATCCCGCCAGCGGCACCCCGCAGCTGGCGCCAACGGGGAGCACCGAGCAGGTCCGGCAGCTGGTGCAATGCGGTGGGATCATGTACGCGGTCGGCAGCTTCACCTCGATCAAGCAGGGCAGCACGACCTTCAGCCGGCATAACGCGTTCAGCTTCAGCGCCACCGCGCCGTACAAGATCACGTCGTGGAATCCGGACGTCAACGGCACGGTCAACACCGTCGCGTTCAACGGCACCGGCTGTCACAACGCCTACCTGGGTGGCAGGTTCAGCTCGGTGCACGGCGGCAGCGCCAAGAACATCGTCGAGGTGAGCACGTCCACCAGCAAGATCAACTATACCTTCGCGAAAAGCGCCAACGGCCAGGTCGAGACGATGGTGGTGGCGCACGGGCACCTGCTGACCGGCGGCTACTTCACCTCGGTCAACGGCAGCGGCAACAGGTACATGGTGAGCCTGAGCCCTACCACCGGCAAGGATGACGGCTTCGTCCACCTGGGCATCTCCGGGAATTATGTCAGCGGCCAGGCGACCAGGGGCTTCAACCAGCAGCTGAGCCACAGCACGAACTTCGACCTGGTCGAGGGCGTCTTCACCTCGGTCGGCGGCCAGCACCGGCAGCAGATCTTCATGCTCAGCCTGACCGGCAGCAGCGCGGCGGTGACCGCGTGGACATCGCCGGAGTTCAACGGGGCCTGCGTCAACGGTGAGTCGTTCTACGTCAAGGCCGCGTCCTGGTCGCCGGATGACGGCTCCGTGTACATCGCGACCACCGGCTTCCACCCGCTGGGCGGGCCGACCGGGGCCACCCCCCGCACCGGGCTGTGCGATGCGGCCGCCGCCTTCCCGGCCAGCCAGTCCTCGGTCGGCCACAAGTGGGTCAACTACACCGGATGCGACTCGCTCTTCTCCACCGCGGCCGACACCAACACGGCCTATTTCGGCGGCCACGAGCGGTGGTTCGACAACGCCCTGGACTGTGACGCCGCAGGGCCCGGCGCGGTCAGCGCGCCCGGCATGGCCGGGCTCTCGCCGTCCAGCGGCGCCATCGTGTGGAACCCGACCAGGGCCCGCGGCCTCGGCGCGGACGACATGCTGGTCACCGGCGCTGGCCTGTGGATCGCCAGTGACAATGCCTTCGGCTCCAGCCAGTGCGGCGGCGTCGGCGGGCACGCGGGCATCTGCTTCATGCCCTACAACTAGCCCAGCCTGATCACCGCGGGCGCCGGATACCCACGGCGCCCGCGGTGTCATGTCCGCGGCGCGCTGCCCGGGTGCCCGCGGGTAGCCCGGGTGCTATAGCTGGCCGACGTCGGTCACCCGCAGGACGGCCGCGCCGGCCGCATCCGACGCGGGCAGGTCGACCAGCGCGCTGAAGCCCCAGTCATGATCGCCGGCCGGGTCGTCGAAGATCTGCCGCACGGCCCAGTGCGCGGGCTGCTGGTCGATGATGAGCAGCCCGGGGCCGCGCGCGTCCGGGCCGGTGCCGATCTCGTCATGCTCATCGAAATACGGCTCAAGCGCCCCGGCCCAGGCACCGGCGTCCCAGCCGGCCTCGGCGTCCAGCTCGCCCAGATCCCCGTACCGGCGCAGCGCGGCGAGCTCGACCCGGCGGAAGAGGGCATTGCGCACCAGCACCCGGAACGCCCGCGGGTTGCCGGTGACCGCGGGAGGCTGGTCGCTGGCCGTGGCGACGGCCACGGCAGCAGGGTTACGCAGCCGCTCCCATTCATCGATAAGGCTGGAGTCGACCTGGCGCACGAGCTCGCCAAGCCACTCGATCAGGTCGGTCAGCTCCTCGGTCCTTGCCTCTTCCGGCACGGTCTGCTTGAGCGCCTTGTAGGCGTCGGCCAGGTACCGCAGCACCAGCCCCTCTGACCGCGTCAGGCCGTAGTAACCGACGTACTCCACGAAGGTCATCGCCCGCTCGTACATGTCCCGGGCGACCGACTTGGGGGCCAGCTGATGATCGGCCACCCAGGGGTGCCCGCGCCGGTAGATGTCGTACGCGGCCTGCAGCAGCTCTTCCAGCGGCCGCGGGTAGGTCACCTCGGTGAGCAGGTCCATCCGTTCTTCGTACTCGATCCCGTCCGCCTTCATCTGCTCTATGGCCTGGCCGCGGGCCCTGAACAGCTGGGCGGCCAGTACCTGGCGCGGGTCGTCCAGGGTGGCCTCTATGACCGAGAGCACGTCCAGCGGGTAGCCGGGCGAATCCCGGTCGAGCAGCTCGATGGCGGCGAGCGCGAGCGGTGACAGCGGCTGGTTCAGCGCGAAGTCGAACTGCAGATCCACGGTCAGCCGCACCGAGCGGCCGTCGGCGTCGGGCTCGTCCAGCCGCTCGACCACCCCGCCGGCCAGCAGCGCGCGGTAGATCGCGATGGCCCGGCTGATGTGCTTTCGCCGGGCGGCCTGGTCCTCGTCGTTGTCGGTCAGCAGGTGGCGCATCGCCTGGAATGCGTCTCCCGGCCGGCTGATTACGTTGAGCAGCATCGCGTGGCTGACCGCGAAACTGGATTTCAGCGGCTCGGGCTCGGCGGCCACCAGGCGCTCGAAGGTGGGCTTGCCCCAGGAGACGAAGCCAGGCGGCGGCTTCTTGCGCACGACCTTGCGCCTCTTCTTCGGGTCATCGCCGGCCTTCGCCAGCGCTTTCTCGGTCTCCACCACGTGCTCGGGGGCCTGTACCACGACGGTGCCAAGCGTGTCGTGCCCGGCGCGGCCCGCCCGGCCGGCGATCTGGTGGAACTCGCGGGCCTGCAGCAGCCGGGTCCTCGTCCCGTCGTACTTCGACAGCGCCGTGAATACCACGGTCCGGATCGGCACGTTGATGCCTACCCCGAGGGTGTCGGTGCCGCAGATGACCTTGAGCAGGCCGGCCTGGGCCAGGGTCTCCACCAGCCGCCGGTACTTGGGCAGCATCCCGGCATGGTGCACGCCGATGCCGTGCCGGACCAGCCGGGACAGGGTCTTGCCGAAGCCCGCGGTGAACCGGAAGTTGCCGATCAGCTCGGCGATGGAATCCTTCTCCGCGCGGGTGCAGACGTTGATGCTCATCAGCGCCTGCGCCTGTTCGATGGCGGCGGCCTGAGTGAAGTGCACGACGTAGACCGGCGCCCGGTGGGTGCTGAGCAGCTCTTCCAGGGTCTCGTGCAGCGGCGTCATGGCGTACGAGAAGGTCAGCGGCACCGGGCGCTCGGTGGAGCGGATGACGGCTACCGGCCGGCCGGTGCGGCGGAGCAGGTCACGCTCGAACTGGCTGACGTCGCCGAGCGTCGCCGACATCAGCACGAACTGCGCGCCGGTCAGCTCGATCAGCGGCACTTGCCACGCCCAGCCACGGTCCGGGTCGGCGTAATAGTGGAACTCGTCCATCACGACCTGGCCGGCATCGGCCGCCGCGCCGTCCCGGAGCGCGATGTTGGCCAGGATTTCCGCCGTGCAGCAGATGATCGGCGCGGTGGCGTTGACACTCGCGTCGCCGGTCATCATGCCGACGTTGGCCGGGCCGAACATGTCGCAGAGCGCGAAGAACTTCTCCGAGACCAGGGCCTTGATCGGCGCGGTGTAGAAGGTCCGCCAGCCGTGCGCGAGCGCGGCGAAGTGCGCGCCGGCCGCGACGAGGCTCTTGCCGGATCCGGTCGGGGTGCTCAGGATCACGTTGGCACCCGACACGATCTCGATGAGGGCTTCTTCCTGCGCCGGGTACAGGGTGAGCCCTTGCTTCGCCGTCCAGCCGGCGAAGGCCTCGTAGAGCGAATCCGGGTCGGCGGTGTCCGGCAGCAGGTCAGTGAGCGTCATGACCCGCCGCGCTGGCCGGGAACTCCGGGATGCTCGGGAACTCCGGGATGCTCAGGAACTCGATGAGGACTTCTCCCTGGTCGGGAGGTGCCGCTGCAGGAACTCCTCGGTGCGCCGCCAGGCCCGCGCGGCGGGCTCGGCCACGTGGAACATGGGCGCCATCCGGTTGTGGAACGCGTGCCCCGCGTTCTCCTCGACGTGCATCTCCACGTGCGGCTGCCCGGCTGCGGCCTCCTCCACCTTGGCGACCTGATCCCGCGGGATGTACGGGTCGCTGCCGCCGAAGTGCAGCTGGACCGGGCTGCGGATCTGGCCCATAGCGTCCGTGTTGTCGGGGAGCATCGAGCCGTAGAAGGAGACCACGGCGGCCAGCTCGGCCGCCGCCGCGTCCACCTCCGCCCGGGCGGCGACCAGGTAGGCGATGGAACCGCCGAGGCAGAATCCGATGATGCCGGTGCCGCCGTCGACCTCCGGCAGCGCGGCCAGGTGGCGCAGCGCGGCCGCGGCGTCGTCCACCCCCTTCGCGGCGTCGAAGCGGGACCCGACCGCGAGCGACTCCTTGAGGCCGGCCTCGTCGTGGCTGGCCTGGTAGCCAGGCTCGATTCGCCAGAACAGGTCCGGGGCGGCGACCACGTAGCCGAGGCCGGCCAGGTCCTCGGCGACTGCCCGGATGTAGTCGCTGACCCCGTAGATCTCCTGGATCAGCAGCAGGCCTGGGCCGGAGCCGCCCGCCGGAAGCCACACGGGCAGGTCGAAGGATCCTCCGGCGGCCTCAACCTTTTCAACGCGGGATGACACGGGCTGCTCCCTTCAGCGGCGGCTCGTATCCTAGTCGCGCCCGCCCGTGCTCGCGAGACGATCACTGGGCGGCGGCGGCGCGGATCAGGCGCGCCTGGCCGGAATGCGCCGCAGGCCGGGCTAGGTTACTGCCCGGGCCGCTGCCCGGGGATGGGCCGCTGGGCGGGATGGGCCGCTGGCCGGGGAATGGGCCGCTGGGCGGGGCGGGCCGCTGCCCGGGGATGGGCCGCTGCCCGGGGATGGGCCGCTGGCCGGGGATGGGCCGGTCAGAAGCGGCCGCCCGAGATGCGGCGGCTGCGCTGGGTCTGGCCGGGCTCGCCGTACGGGTAGTCGGGCGCGCCCGGATCGCTTGTCAGGTCGAGTAGCTGGGTCTCCTCTGGGCTCAGCCGCACGTCGGCGGCGGCCAGGTTGTCCTCAAGCTGCTCCATGGTCCTGGCCCCGAGGATGACCGAGGCGACGGCGGGCCTGGCCGCCAGCCAGGCGATCGACACCTGCGCCATCGACACCCCGCGGCCGTCGGCGACCTTCCGCACCGCCTCAAGCACCTGCCAGGTGCGCTCGATGTGGCCGCGCTGGTTCCAGATCACCATGCCCTGATCGGGGTTCTCGGCCACCCTGGTCCCGTCAGCCGGCGACTCGTCCCTGCGGTACTTGCCAGTCAGCCAGCCGCTGGCCAGCGGTGACCACGGCAGTAGCCCGAGGCCCTCGGCCTGGCAGGCGGGGATGATCTCCCACTCGACCGCGCGGGCGAGCAGGTTGTACTGCGGCTGCAGCGTGACCGGGCGGGCGAGGCCGCGCGCGTCGGCCAGGTCAACCGCCTTCTGCAGCTGCCAGCCGGTGAAGTTCGACAGCCCGATGTAATGGATCTTGCCGGCCCTGGTGGCGTCGTCGAGGAACCGCAGCGTTTCCTCCAGCGGCGTCAGCGGATCCCAGGCATGGACCTGATAGAGGTCGATCGTGGCCACGCCGAGCCGCCGCAGCGACGCGTCGAGCGCCGATGCCAGGTGGCGGCGGGAGGAGCCGTGCCCGTTCGGGCTTTCGTCGGTGGGGAAGCGCCCCTTGGTGGCCAGCACGACGGTCTCGCGGGCGGCTGGCCGCTGCCCGAGCCAGCGGCCGATGATCTCCTCGGAGTGGTGGTCGGCGTACACGTCCGCGGTGTCGATGAGCGTGCCGCCGACCTCGGCGAACCGGTCAAGCTGGGCGAACGAGCCAGCCTCGTCGGTCTCGTTGCCGAAGGTCAGCGCGCCAAGCGCGAGCGCCGAGACAGCGCAGCCGCTGTTGCCGAGCAGACGGTACTCCATGTCTTCTCCGTTCCGATGGCGAGCAGGTCATCCCGGTGAGCATTCTCCCGTGCGGGTCGCCCGCGTGGTCCCTGCCCACGCGGTTCGCCCGCATGGTCCGGCCCGCGCGATCCGGCCGGTGCGGTTCGCGATGATGCGTGCCTGCCCGTGATGTGCCGTGCTTACTCATGCTGGGGGCCGGGCCGGCCCGCGACCGGCCCGTGCTTGCTCGCAGCGGAGGAGCGCGGCGCGGTCCGGCATGGCGGTAGACAGATCCTCGTGAACATCGGAGTCGTGTTTCCGCAAACCGAGATCGGCGCCGGCGCCGACGCCATCAAGAAAAGCCGCTGTCGGCGGGGATCAGCTCTATGTAGGAGATTCCCGGCATGGGCAGCGTGAAGTCGAGCATGAGATCGGCAGCGCCGGTCGGCCTGGACGCCGGCTGCGTCAGCTCATCGAGCGTGTTCGCCTTGTGCAGCAGCTGCCACTGGCTCTGGTCCGGCCAGCGGGCCGTGCCGCGCAGCCGCTCCCAGGCGGCCACGATATTGGAGTGAGCGGCGTCGATCCGGTGATGCGTCACGGTGTAGGCGCTCTCGGGCGCGGCGCTGACCTGCAGCCGGATCTGGCGTTCCAGCAGCTGATCGCCGTGCATCTTGCCCTGGTCCAGGGTCGAGTTCCAGACGAGCACGCCGATCCGTCCGTCGTCGCCGCGGGCGGCGAGCGCCTCGACTAGGCCCCATGCGCCGTCGCCGCTGATGTCGACGGCCAGCTCGGTGGCACCCAGCCTGGCCAGCAGGGCCAGGGCCCAGAACCGCGGCTTGCGCAGGTTCCCGACGGACAGCAGGCCGAACCCGCCGTGAAAGAGCTCTTCCGGCGCGCCAAGTTCCTCGAAATGGTCGGAGGCCACCCAGTGCGAGAGCGCCCCGACCCGGCCGAGCGCCGACCGCATGCCGCGCAACAGGAACGCGGCGGCGAAGACCGTGTCACCCACCCGGTTGAAGTGCGTGGGCGTGGTGCCCCATTCCGTCCACCAGATCGGCAGCTGCCCGCGGCCATGCCGGTCCAGGGCAGGCCGCAGGTCCAGCGGCGAGTTGCCGTAGGTGTGGGTGGACAGGAAATCCAGCGGGGCGCCGGATGAGTCCAGGTGCGCGAGGAACTCGTCGATCCAGCCGCTAGCCGCCGACGCCGGGCCGCCGACCCTGAGGGCGGGATCGACGGAGCGGATAGCCCGGGCTGTCACGTCGTAGAGCCGGAAGTAGTCCTCCGGGGTGCCCGACCAGAACACATCGAGGTTGGGCTCGTTCCACACCTCGAAGCTCCAGTGATCAAGCACCTCGGACCGGCCGTAGCGGCCGATCAGGTGCCTGACCAGATCGCTCACCAGGTTCGCCCAGCGGTCCCAGTCCTTCGGCGGCGAGATCACCGCACCGTAGCTGAACACCGTCCGGCTCGGATCCCTGGCCAGGTCACGCGGCATGAAGGACAGCTCGACGACCGGCCGCAGGCCCGCTTCGAGCAGCTCGTCATAGACCCGGTAGACGCCGGAGAAGTCGTGCACCGGCCGGCCGGCCGCATCCTCGGCGTAGACGCCGAGTTCGTCGCCGAGAATGCCGTGCGCGCGCACCGCCCGGATGCCGAAGGTCTCGCGGGCGGCCCGCAGCGCGTCCCGCAGCTCCCGGCCGATCACCCTCCCCCCGATCGTGTCCTCGCGCAGCAGGTGGCTGAGATGCTCGGAGCCGATCATCGGCTGCCAGGGGCGCGGCAGCTCGCGGACGGCCGCCGGGCCGACGGTGACGGTGACCCGGCCGGTGGCCCGCTCGTCCGGTGCCGCGGCGACCGGCTCGGACAGCGGCCCTGCGGCGGCAGTGCTGCTTATCGCCGCTACCGCGTAGTAGGCGGGCGCGCGCCCGTCCAGCGCGGTGTCCGCGTACGGCCCGGCCGGCACCGCCAGCACGTCACCGCCGCCGTGGTCGATGGGCCGGAACGGCCCGCGCGGCCGCGCCGCCCGGTGCACCAGGTACCCGGCCGCGCCGGGCACCGGCGCCCAGTTCAGCGTCACGTGGCCGCGGCCGGGCGTCGCGCGGAGGTCGGCCGGCGGGGCGAGCGTGCCGGATCCCGCCGACCGCGTGCCGGGCGCGCTGGGTGGCCGGCCGTGCGAGCCGGCGGCGAACGGGTGCGCGGCGGCCGGGTGCGAGTCGGCGAACGGGTTCGGCAGTGCGGCGAGCAGCCGCCTGGTGTAGGGATCCGCTGGCTGCCGCAGGACCTGCCGGGTGGGACCGCGCTCGACCACCCGGCCAGCGTTGAGCACCAGCAGGTCGTCGGTGACCAGCCGGGCGCTGAGCAGGTCATGGGTGATGTACAACAGCCCGACCCGGTGGTCACGCCTGAGCTGATTCAGCAGCCGAAGCACGCCGGCCCGCAAGGACACGTCCAGCATGGAAACCGGCTCGTCGGCGACGATCAGTTGCGGCTCGCTGGCCAGCGCGTGCGCGATCACTACCCGCTGGCGCTGGCCGCCGGAGAGCTGGTGCGGCAGCTTGTCCTCGAACTGCCCGGCCGGGGTGAGGCCGACGGTGGCCAGCAGGTCGCGCACCCGCTCGGTGAGCTGGCTGCCGCCCAGGCCAAGATAATTGGCGACCGGCCTGGCCAGCGTGTAGCCAACGGTATGCAGTGGGTTGAGGGCCGCGTACGGATCCTGGAAGACCATCTGTACGTGCTTGCGGAACTCTCGCAGGGCGCCGCGCCGCAGCCGGTCGACGCGCAGGCCGCCGAAGGTGATGAGTCCCGTGCTTGGCCGGTCCAGGCCGGTGATCAGCCTGGCCAGGGTGCTCTTGCCGCTGCCGCTGGCGCCGACCAGGCCGACCGCGGCACCGGGCGCCACGGTCAGCGACACGTCGCGCAGCGCGGTCACCGGCGGCTCGCCGCGGTGCCGGGAGGCGTAGACCTTTCCCGCGCCAGTGACGACCAGGCCCGCGCCCGCCGCCGTCCCCCCTTCCCGCCTCGCCGCCGTGCTGCCTGCTGCGCTTTCGCGGGCTGCCGCCTGGCGGCCGGCCGCCGCGGTGTCATGGGCCGCTGCCTTGCCGTTACCCATCTTTGTGCTGTCGGCTGCCCTGCTACCGCTGGCGCGGTCATCCGCTGGCATCGCGCGCCTCTCTCGCCGCTACGTGGCAGGCCGCCCGCCCGCTGCCGAGCGGGACAAGCTCGGGATCGGTCTCCTCGCACACCCGCTCGCTCAGCGGGCAGCGCGGCGCGAAGGCGCAGCCGCCCGGAGGCACGGACAGGTCGGGGGGCGAGCCGGGGATGTCCTCGATGTGCACCTCGTCCGCTCGCGGATCCCCGTAGCAGCGCAGCAGGGCCTGGCTGTAGGGGTGCCGGGCGTCGGTCAGCATGCTGGCAGCAGGCCGGTCCTCGACGATCCGCCCGGCATACATGACCAGCACCCGGTCGGTCGCCTGCAGCACAAGCCCGAGGTCGTGGCTGATCAGCAGCGCGGTGAAACCGGCCTCCCGCTGCAGTTCCCTGATCACGCCGAGCACTGCCTCGGCCACGATGACGTCGAGTGCGGTGGTGGGCTCGTCGAAGATGACCAGCCGGGGATCCAGCGCAAGCGCGATCGCGATGGCGACCCGCTGCCGCATGCCGCCGGACAGTTCATGCGGGTAACGGCGCAGCGTCGTGGCGGGCAGGTGCACCCGGTCGAGCAGTTCCGCCGCACGGCGTTCGACCTGCCGTGCCGTCTGGCGCCCGGCGCTGCTCTTGTCCGCCCGCAGCACATCGCGGAAATGCGCCTCGACCGTTCGGACCGGATTCAGCGCGTTCATGCCACCCTGCAGCACTAGCGCGAAACCGCCGCGCCGCCGCTGCCGCAGTTCCTCGCCGTCCAGTGACGTCAGGTCCTGGCCGGAGAAGCTGATGGTGCCCGATTCGAGCCGGGCCGGCGGCCGAAGCATGCGGGTCAGCGCGTAGCCGAGCGTGGACTTGCCGCAGCCCGACTCGCCGACGAGCCCGGCGAGCTCGCCTTCGGCGAGATCGAGGCTCACGTCCCTGACCGACCAGATCCGGGTGCCGCGGGCGGGCTCGTACACGACATTGAGTCCCTTGGCCTGCAAGAGCGGATGAGCCATTACTTTTCCCGCAGCCTCGGGTTGGACAGCGCGTCAACGCCGAAGTTGACCAGGGACAGGGCGGCCGCGAGCAGCGCGATGCACAGCCCGGGGGCGAGCACCAGGACCCACTGGCCGGTGAGCAGCGCGCCCGAGTTCTGCGCCCAGTAGAGCATCGTGCCCCAGCTCACCGTCGTCGGGTCGCCAAGGCCGAGGAACTCAAGGCCTGCCTCACCGAGCACCGCGCCGGTCGCGGCGGCGAAGAAGTTAGCCGCCACCAGCGACGTCATGTTGGGCAGTACCTCACGGAACACGATGCGGTGCAGCCGCTCGCCGCCAAACTGCGCGAGCGCTATGAAGTCACGGCTGCGCAGGGTGGCGGCCTGGCTCCTGATTACCCGCGCACCAGTAGCCCAGCCGGTCACTACGATCACGAAAATGATGACCTTGACGCCGCCGCCGGCTAGATAGACCGCCAGCACGATCATCAGCGGCAACGCGGGAATCGCCAGCGTGAGGTTGGTAACGAACATCAGCACCTCATCCGTGACACCCGGGAGGTAGCCGGCGATGAGCCCGATGACGATGGCGATGACCGAGGCGAGTACTCCGGCGCACACTCCGACCAGCAGCGAGATGCGTGCACCCCACAGCAGCTGGGACAAGGTGTCCTGGCCGGAGCCGGTGGTGCCGAGCAGATGCGCACCGCCGGGCGGCAGCGTCCGGGGGAAGCTCGCGTCCGTGGGGGAGTAGGGGGCGATCACCGGCGCCAGCAGCGCTGCCAGGATCAACGCGCTGATCACGACGAGGCCGATCCTGGCCTTGCGGTCCGCCCACAGCGTGGCCAGCACTCGCTGGGCGACGACCAGCGGACGCGGCAGAGCGGTCGCGCCAGAACGGGGCAGCGGGGGCTGCGTCAGGTTGCCTGCGGCCGGCCCGGCGGACTGCGAGAACGAGTACGGGGCGGTCATCGGCGTACCCTCGGGTCGAGCCAGGTGTACAGCGAGTCGACGAGGAAATTGGCGATGAGCACGCTGACGGTGATGACGAGGAACAGCGCCTGCAGCAGCGGGTAATCCCGGTTGGAGATCGCGTTCGCCATCAGGTAGCCGAGGCCGGGGTAGCCGAAGACATACTCGGTGAGGATGGACCCGCTGACGACGAGTCCGAGCGCGAGCCCGAAAAGGGTCATGTTCGGCAGCAGCGCGTTGCGTGCCGCATACCGCAGCGCTACAGTGCGCCCGCGCAGCCCATTGGCCTCGGCGAAGGTCACGTAGTCTTCGCCCAGCGAGTTGATCATGTTATTGCGCATGCTGAGCACCCAGCCGCCGAGCACCGAGACGATGATCGTGATCGCCGGCAGCACGCTGTGGTAGGCGGCATCGCCGATGAAGGCGAGGCTCGCCTGCGGCGAGGCCGCCACGCCATAGGCGCCCTTGATGGGGAACCAGCCGAGCGTGAACCCGAACAGGAACAGCAGCAGCATCGCGGTCCAGAAGTAGGGAAAGGCGGCGGTAAACGAGGACCCGACGGTCGCCACCGCGTCGAGCGCCCGCCCCCGGCGCCAGGCGGCGAGCACGCCAAGCAGCGTGCCGGCCGCGAAGGAGATCACGGTGGCGGTGCCGACGAGGACCAGCGTCCACGGCAGGGCCTGGCCGATCAGGCTGCCGACCGACTGCGGGAAGTAGGTATAGGAGACACCGAACCTGAACTGCGCGATGTCCGCCAGGTAGCTCCCGTACTGGGAGAGCAGGCTGCCATGCGGCAGGCCGAGCATGGCCTGCACGGCCTGCCGCTGCGCCGGGGTGATGCCGCCCTGGCCGGCGAACTTGGCCAGGGCGGCATCGGCGGGCGAGCCCGGCATCAGCCGCGGGATGACGAAGTTCAGTGTGATCGCCGCCCACAGCGTCAGCATGAACATGCCCGTCCGGCGGGCCAGGTAGGGCACTGCTCACTCCCTCGGCTGCCTGGTTCCAGCGCGCTGGCCAGGCACGGCAGGGCGGAGGTGTTCGTCGGTCCCGGCTCGGGCGGGGGCGGGGGCGCCGCCCGAGCCGGGACGCGTTCGCACGACGGGAACCATGCGGATCCCGTCAGGCTCCGGTCAGGTGAGTGATGATCATCAGCGGGGTTGACCGGTCTGGCGGCGGGGAGCCGTACGGGGCCGGCGGCGCATACGGGTTCGCGGCGTCCGGCCAGCCGGTGAAGCTCTTCGTGGTGTACTCGCCCCAGGTGGCGCCGTAGAACAGGGCAACCACCGGGACCTGCGTGATCATGGCGTGCTCGAGCGCGTACACGTCATTCTTCTGCTGCGTCACGCTGGTGGTGGACTGCAGCGCGTCCAGCAAGCGGTCGGTCGCCGGGCTCTTGTAGCGCTCGTAGTTGCTCGGCGCGGGCTTGCCGACCGGGGCGGTGAGCGAACTGCTCAGCAGCCCGCTCAGATCGAGATAGGGGTTGCCGCTGCCGCCAAAGGCCCCGATCGCCGCGTCGAACTGGCCGGTCTGCAGGTCGGTGTTGTAGGCCGCGTACTGCGGGGTCTGTATCGACACCGCGATCCCCAGCGCGGCGAACTGCTGCTGGATGACCTGGGCGCCCTGCAGCCAGTCGGTGAAGCCGCTAGGGGTGATGATCGTCATCTTGGCCTGCCCGCCATGGCCGGTCAGCTTCCCCCCGGCGGTGTGGTAACCGGCGCGCGCGAACAGCGCAGCGGCCCGCTTGGGCTGGTAGGGGATCTGCCCCTGGCTGGCCAGCGACGGGTCCAGCCAGGACCGCAGGCCTGGCAGCAGCAGGCCGCTCTGGCTGGCGGGCTGCACGTATCCGTCCTCGGCCTTCTGCGCGATGACGGACTTGTCCAGGCCATAGGCCAGCGCCTGCCGGAACGCCTGGGAGCTGTACGGCGCCTTGGCCAGGTTGACGTAGAGAGAGATCGTGCCACCCGGCGGGAACCAGTACTTATTGTGCGCCGGGTCCTTGCCCACCCAGGTATGCCTGATGTCCGGCACGAACACGCTGGCCCAGTTGTAGCTGCCCGACGAGAGCTCGAGCTGCGAGCTCTGGTTGCCGGTCAGCGCCGGGAAGATGAGCTGGCCGACCTTGGCCTGGCTCGCCTGCCAGCAGTCCGGGTTCCTGGTCAGCACGTACTGGTTCGGGTTGAACGAGGCCAGCTTGTACGGGCCGGACACGACCGGATGCGGGTTGGTGAACGTCACCGGGTTGGCGATCTTGGACCAGATGTGCTGCGGCACGATCAGCGTCTGGGCGATGGCCTGTGCGAAGGGAACGTCGGGCGAGCCGAACGCGAAGGTCACGACATCGCCGCTGGCGCTGACCGAGGACAGGTGCTGCCAGACGCCAGCGCTGTCCAGCGCCGCATGCTGCTTCAGCAGGTTGAAGGTGAAGACCACGTCGGCGGCCGTCAGCGGCTTGCCGTCGCTCCACCGCGCCCCGCTGCGGATGGTGAACCGCAGCGTCTTGTTGTCCGCGAAGCTGTGCCCGGTCGCGAGGAACGGGGTATACGCGCCGTTCAGCGGGTTCACGTACTCCAGCGGCTCGTACATGTAGGGGGTGCCGCTGCGCTGGTTGGGCGAGAACGGGCTGAAGTTGTCCTGCAGGGTCGGTGATCCGTTGTCCACGGCGATGGTCAGGGTTCCCGCGCTCGAGGCGCTCGCGCCCCCGGACGAGACCGAGCTGCTGCAGCCGGCCACGGCAAGCATCGCGGCAGCGGCAGCCGCGGTGATGGCCGCCCGGCGCCGGCCGGGCTCGGAGTTGGCGCTCATCTGGCTCGCCTCCTTGTGGTGTGCTAGCCCGGCGGGTCAGCCTCCGGTTCCGCCGAGCCGGTCGCCCCCTGGGGAGATCCCCGTCTGCTGGCTGCCGCCCCGTTGCCCGCGGTCCGGTACCGGTAATCAAACTGCGCATCGGGTTCCGCGCAGCCGCAGCTGCCGCGCAGCTCCATCCGGACCGGCAGTTCCACGGCCCGCGATGGCAGTGCTGGGTCGGCGATGCGCTCCTTGACCAGCGCCACAGCGGACTCGCCGAGTTTCCGCATCGGCTGGACGACCGTGGTCAGGCCCGGCCGCAGGTGCTCGCCGAGCTGGATGCCGTCGAAGCCGGTCAGTGCGACGTCCTCGGGGATCCGCAGCCCCGCGTGCTGCAGCGCCCGCATCGCGCCGATGGCGGTCTGGTCGTTCGCGCACACCAGAGCCCGCGGCACCCTGCCCGCCGCCACGATCTCTGCCGCGGCGCGGCGGCCGCCGGCAGTGGTGAAATCGCCGTGCGCGCTAGGCCGCCGCGGTTCGGCCATCCCGCGCTCGCTCATCGCGCGGCGGAAGCCGTCGAACCGGCTGGCTGAGTCGGGTGATTCTGGCGGCCCGGCGATGAAGCCGATGCTCTCGTAGCCGTGATAGTCCGCCAGGTGCGCGGTGACCTGGTAGGCGCCGGCCTCGTTGGCCACCGACAGGTGATCAAGCCGGTGGTCGGCGCCGTGCAGCTCTGGCTGCGCGGCGAGCACTACGACCGGGATCCGCATCGCGATGTGCGCGAGCATCCGGACCGGCACCGTGTGGGCAAGGACAACCAGCCCGTCGGAGCGTCCCGCCACGCCGAGCACCAGGTTGACGTCGTCGCTCTCGTGGCTCGCCGCAATGAGCACCGCGTTCCCGCTGCGCCGGGCGGCGCGCTCCATCCCGCGGATGACCTCGTCATACCAGTAGGTCGCGTCGCCCTGGGCGATGTCCTGGTCGCCGACGAGGTCGGGAAAGCACAGGCCGAGAACGCCCGTCCGGCGGGCAGCGAGGTCCTGCGCGGCCCCGCTCGGCACGTATCCGAGCTCGGCCACCGCGGCGAGCACCCGGTCCCTGGTCGGCGGGAGCACCCGGCCGCTGCCAGCGAGCACCCGGGACACCGTGGCGGTTGACACGCTGGCGCGCTCCGCGACCTCGTAGACCGTCGGAATGGTGCGCATCTGCCTGGGTTCCTCTGGCAAGCCGGGTTATGTATGCGCTTACGTAAGCGCGTACATGATGCTAGACCCGGCCGCCGGGAACTGTAAACCCCCGATATGGCCCGCGGGGGTGCCGGAGCCGCCGGCTGCCGGGCCCTGCGGGATTGGCCTGGGCTACGCGGGGTTTTGCCGGGCCTGCGAGGTTGCCGGGCCAGCGCGGGGTTGGCCGGGCCCTGCGCGAGTTGCCGGGCCAGCGCGGGGTTGGCCGGGGCTGGGCGTGCCTCGCTGGGCGGCGCTAGCGCAGCCGGGGCAGGAAGGGGTCGGTGACCGCCCGGCTGGTGACCCGGATGCGGGCATCGACGGCAACCACGCCGTCTGGCCTGGCTATTACCGGGTTGAGGTCGAGTTCGGCGACCTCCGGCAGGTCATCGGCGAGCCGGGAGACCCGCAGCAGGGTGTCGGACAGCGCGGCCAGGTCGGCCGCCGGGGCGCCGCGGTGGCCGAGCAGCAGCGGTGTGGCGCGGATCGAGCGGATCAGGTTGTCGGCATCGGCATCGGTCAGCGGCGCGAGCCTGGCGCTGTGGTCACCGAGCATCTCGGTGGCCACCCCGCCGAGCCCGAAGACCACGAGCGGGCCGAATACTGGTTCTTGGACAACTCCGATGATCACCTCGACGCCGCCAGTGATCATCGGCTGGATGAGTGCCCCGGTCAGTCGGCCGACGAACTTTTCGGCGAGTTCGCCGAACGCCCGGCGCACCTCATCGGGGCTGTGCAAGTCCAGCAGGACGGCGCCGGCGTCGGTCTTGTGCAGCAGGCCAGGGACATCCGCCTTGAGCACGACGGGGCAGCCGAACACGGCAGCCACATCGGCCGCAGCGCTGGAATCGGTGACAATGCGGGTCTCGACCAGCGATATCCCATAGCACTGCAGCAGCCTGCCTGCCACCGCCGGCGGCAACCAGCCGCCGCCGGGTATCTGGTCGAGGAACGAGGCGATCAGGGCTCGCGCGTCAGCGGCGCGCACGGAATCGAGTTCCGGCACCGTGCCCGCGGGTGTGGCCAGCCACCTCCCGTACCGGGAAGCGTGGCCCAGCGCGCGGGCTGCGCTCTCCGGATAGGCGAAAACGGGCCAGGCAGCAGCGCCGCTATTAGCAGCGCCACCATCGGCAGCGCTGCCGACGGCGGCGAGCAGCCGGACCCCCTCGGTCTGGCCGAGGATCACCGCGGCGGCCGGCGTCGGCACGCTGGCGCTAAGGATCGCCGGGACCAGGTCGACCACGCCCGTCGGCACTACCAGCGCCAGGATCGCGTCGACTCCCTCGTCGTTGGCAGCCACCTCCAGTGCGTCGCGGAATGCTTCCGCCGAGACACCTGCGCCGGTATCCACCGGACCAGCCACGGCGGCGCCGGGCGGCAGGATCTCCTGCAGGCGGCGCCGGGCGCCCGCGCTCGTCGCATGCACGCTCAGGCCCGCATCGATGCACGCGTCGGCCGCCAGCACGCCCGCCCCGCCGGCGTTCGAGAGGATCGCCACGCCGCCGCCAGCGGGCGGCGGCTGGCACGATAGCAGCGCGACCACGTCAAGCAGCTCCCCAAAGCTGCCGGTGGCGATGACGCCGGCCTGATCGAACAGCGCCTGCCGGGTGATGAGCGGGGCTGCAATGGCAGCGGTGTGCGAGGCGGCGGCCCGCTGCCCCGGGGCTGACCGGCCCGCGTGCACGGTAAGCACCGGCATCTGCTTGCCCACCCGCCCGGCGGCGCGGCCGAACTTGCGGGGGTTGCCGAACGACTCCACGTACAGCACCGCAAGCTCGGTCACGCCATCCTGCTCCCACCAGGACAGCATGTCGTTGCTCGACACGTCCAGCTTGTTGCCGACCGAAGCGAACGATGAGATTCCGATGCCGAGCCGCGATAGCTGCTCAAGCAGCGCAATGCCGATCCCGCCGGACTGCACGGCCATGCCGACCCGCCCGGCAGCCGGATGCCGGGCCGCGAACGTCGCGTCCAGGCCAATGCCAGGGACGGCCACGCCGAAGCAGTTCGGCCCAACCAGCCGCATGTCGTGCTGCCGGCAGGTCGCCAGCAGGCTGGCCTCCTGCGCGTGGTCGAGCCCGGCCGTGATGACGACGAGGACCTTGATGCCCCGCTCGCCGCATTCCTGCGCGGTCCCGGCGACGGCGGACGGCGGCACCGCGATTACCGCAAGGTCCACCGGCTCGGGCAGCGCCGTCACCGACCGGACGCACCGGACGCCGTCGATCTCGCCGGCGTTCGGGTTCACCGCGTAGACCCGCCCGGCGAAACCAGCGTCGTAGATGTTTCGCAGGATCGTTCGGCCGACTGATCCTTGCCTCCGGCTCGCCCCTACCACCGCGACAGCAGCCGGGCTGAGCAGATGTCCCAGGCTGGCCACGTCGGCCCGCCGTTCGCGCCAGGCGACCGCGTCCAGGTAAGGGCTGTCCTGGCCCAGCGCGACCTGCCGGGGAATCGGGATGCTCAGCTCTACCACGCCATCCGCCCAGCGGCGCAATACGCCAAGTCCCGCGTCGCAGAACACGCGCAGCATGGCGGAGTTCTCCGGCAGCGTCTCAGCACTCAAGGCAGTCAGATGCCGGCTCCTGGCCAGCGACACCAGGTGCTCGAGCAGCAGCGTCGCGACACCCCGCCCGTGCATATCGTCCGCGACAGCGAAGGCCACCTCGGCGATGCCGGGCACTTTGGTCGGCTCGTAACTCGCAGCGCCAACGACCTTGCCGTTCAGGCAGGCCAGCAGCGCGGCGTGGTCGGGCCCGGCCGGGCGGCAGAGCCGCCGCGCCTCTCGCTCGGCGGAATTCTTGCTGAGGCTGAAGAACCGCAGGTAGAGATTCTCCGGCGACATCGCCCGGTGCATGCTCTTGACCGCGTCAATGTCATCGGGCGTCGCGGAGCGGATCTCCGCGGTAGTGCCGTCAGCCAGCAGCGCGAAGACGCCCGAGGCAGCCGGCGGCGTGTCCGGGTCGACGGCCGGCGCCGGGTCCTGGCCAGCCGCTGGCATGTCCTGGCTGGCCGCTTCGGACGAGTCGAGGTTCGCGGCCTGAGGTGTTTCCCGGCCGGCGGGTGGCGTGCTCATTCCGGGTTTCCAGCGGACTCCGCCGCGCCGCCCGCCGGATCCGCGGGGACAATGCGGGCGTATGGCCCGGGAGATACCAGCGCGATGTGCCCGCCGGCCAGCCATTTGACGACATACGGTGGCGAGCCGTCCGCGTTCCGCAGCCCGATGACCACGCCTATCCGGTCAGGATCGCCATCCGGGATCAGCCGGTCGCCGACCTGAGCCCTCATCCCCTGCCTCCTCAACTTTCGACATGCCAGCAAGGCAGCTGCCGGCCGCATCTCGGCCCCCGTTCAGCACTAGTTCAAGCGTCAGTGTGCTGCAGCCGGCAGATTGCGGCTCAGAGTCAAAGGTCCCGGATATCGGGCCGGCCGTCCCGCTGCCTGTCGTCAAGCCCGTGACGGCGGCGGCCCGGTCCGGCGTCCTCGTCCTTGCCGTCGGCCTCGACCAGCCGGAAGCCGGTTACCAGGTTGGCCCGGATGGCGATGATGTCATCCTTGGCGCCGGCTGCCCATGGCCGCAGGACCGCCAGGTAGCGGGCGATCTCGGCAGCATCGCAGAGCAGGCGCGCACCGCCGACGACGACAACGCTCCAGCCGACTTGGCGGACCGGATCGATCGCGTCGGCCTCGAAGGCGACGATGGTGCCGATGCCGTCCACGGCGGTAGTGATCGCGGCGCTGCTGCCGGTCTGGAAGATAACCAGCTCGCCGTCGACGATGTGATTGACCGGCCGGATCGCCGGAAGCGCGCGATGGGTGAAGACCACCCGGCCGAGCGGCGCGGTGCCAAGAAGCCGCAGCGCCTCCTCGCGGGTCAGCTCTCGCTGCTGCCGGGTGCCTGTCATCCATCTGCCTCCATCGATTCAGTCCAGTATGTCCGCAGCCTGGCGGCGGGCCGTTGCCGCGGCCGTATGCAAATGGCCAAGCTGCAGCAGCATCTGCGGGATACCGGGCAGCGCGAGCCGGAGCTGAATCTCGTCGCGGAACCCTTGTGACTCCAACGGCTGGGTGTGCAGGCTCGCGAAGACCCAGTGGCTCGCGGCACGCAGCAGCAGCCGGTGCAGAGCCTGGCCAGCCCGCAGCCAGTCGGCCGGATCGTCGGCGGCGGTGATCAGAACTGCGGTCGCGGCAGGCCGGGCGCGGCGGCCGTCGAGCATGCCGAGGCCGCGGCCCAGGTCGAAGTCCCGCTGGGCAAGGCGCCCGGCCGTAGGCTGATGCTGCCGGGGGAACGCATATCCGGGGATGCCATCACGGGCCGGGCTGCCAGGCGGGCGCGTCCACCTGCGTACCTCGGTCCGGATCGCCATATCCCGGTGCTGCGCCTTGTCGGCGGCTTCTACCAGGTCCGCGAGCTGCTGGTAGCGGATGGGCTCAGCAATCCTGACCAGCGCCGCGCCCTCGGCCATCGCGTCCCGTTGCAGGCCCGCCAGCAGGCTTGCGGACACCGGCTCGGAGCTGAACGCGCCGCGGTGGGTGTGCCGGTGGGGCAGCGCGGCCAGCAGCCGCCGTTCATCGGCGGTCGCTGGCGCCGCGGCGCCGAGGCGCACCAGGGCGAGCAGGCCGGGCCTGACCGGGTCCGGCAGCAACCGCACCGCGGGCAGGTACCCGATCTCTCGGATGGCGAGCCGCAGCCCGTACAGTGCCGCGCCGCAGCTGATGAGAGCCTCACGGCCGGCCGGATCGGTCCGGGGCAGGTCCCGTCCATGATCGGCACGAAGTTCCAGCCACTGCGGGCTGGCCCGGAACCGCCATGGCTGGGTGTTGTGCACGGACGGCGCCCGGCCTGCCCTGGCGATCAGGTCGGTGATCAGCTCCGGCGGGATCGGCACCTCCCGGCGGCCAGGATCCCGTGCGGCGGTCTCAGTCATGTCCCTCACCTGCTGGTGGGCTAGCAGCCAGCGTGCCCACATGGCCGGAAGCGCCAACAGTGCCCTTGGCCCCCGGCTGCGGTGCCCTTCGGCCCTGCTACCCGGGCCGAAAGTCCCGAACCGGGCGGGCGAAGGGCCTAAATCGGACAGCGCGCCAAGCGAGCAGGCAGCGTGGCAACGCGTGCCAAGCCGGCCTGCCGGACAGGCGGCCTTGGACACACGGACTGACGGGACTGACGGACAGGCGAGGGCCATACCAGTACCCGCCACGGGAACGCTGCGCTTCCCGGTCGCGGCGCGGCGCGGATATTCCGTCTTGGCGACGGTGGGTCTGGCGGCCAGACCACAGGCCGTCCATCTCCCGCTCCTCCGCGGCCGCCCGCACGACCACCGCGCTCCTGGGCGGCCATCATGCCCGGTAACTCAGCGTCCCTGGCGGGTACCACTACCCAGGCTGCCGCACCCGGGCCGTCTGCCACCAGGGGGCTTCTGGCCCATTTTGGAGGACTTTGGTCACCGTCAGGCGGGACCTTCGAGGCGCAGCGCGAGCTTCGGGCAGATCCGGATCGCCTTCGTGGCCCTCGTGATAAAGGCGGCCGGTCAGTCCGCGTCGCTGATTATGAGGAAGCCCCAGTCATCGACCTTGGCGCCGGCCTTGGCCTCGCGATCGTGCGTGCCATCGCTAGCGCGCACCACGGCCGGGCAATGGCGGCAACCGCGCCGTGGGCGGCGCCGTCGTCTCCCTGGAACTGCCCGGAGTCGTCGGCTGAGTGCGGCGCGTAGCGGAGGAACGGACACCGCAGGCGACCCGTCATCCGCCGTGCCGCTTCGGGGTAAGAACCCTGCCCTCAGTCGGCCGGGGGGCCTTGCCTACAGCATCAGCATAGGCTTGCGGCCTGGCCGGACTAGGACCAAAGGTCCCGATCAGGCGGGCGGATCGGCCCGCAAGCGGGCTTTCTGCCATGCCGCGCAGCCAACCCGGTTCAGGCGGATGCGGCGGAGACCGCGGCCCCGGCTGCCGTCAGCGCCGGCTGGCTCTGCCGGTAGTGGTGGCCGCATAGCCACAGGTCAACCGGGGCAGGCCGGCCGTCGCCTGGCGGCATCATGACGACCATCATCGGCCTGGCCGAACAGCAGCAGGCCCGCTCTGGCCTGGCCGGCTGGCTGCCCGCTGCGTCCGGGTGCGCCGGCCGGCGCAAGGTCGTGGTTGCGGCGGAGTCGGCGTGCTGGCTGTTGGCTGACATACCGGTCAGCCTCGCACGCCCTCCGGAGGGCCTGGTAGGGCCGAATTCCCCTATTCGGAACTGCCGAACGGCCCGGTATCCGGAAGCCGTCGGATGCCCGGTGTCCGGGAACTGCCGGAATGTCCAGCCGGCGGTGCCGCGCATCGCTTCGCGCCAGGCACCTGGTCGCGTAGTGGATCACTGGTTACCTTCGCTCCGCCCGATAGGACCTTCGGCCCTGACCGCAGCGCTGCCCGAAGGCAGACGGTTGTACTGATCGGCATGGGCGAGCGGACCACGCCGATGGCCGTGGAGATCCTGGCCCAGGCGCTATTCGCCAGCGGCCAGGCCACCACGGTGATCGCCGCCGAGCTGCCGTCCTCCCGCGCGATGATGCACCTCGACACCGTGCTGACCATGATCGACCGCGGCACGTTCGTGCTCTACCCGTACCTTGACCGGCACCTGAGGTCGTGGACGATGACCTGGCGGGACCGCGGCGGGCTCAGCATCAGCCGCAACCACAGCCTTTGGGACGCCCTCGCGGTGGCCCTGGCGGTGGAGAACGTCACCATACTGTCCACCGACGAGGACATCAGGGCCGCCGAGCGTGAGCAGTGGGACGACGGCACCAACTATCTCGCCGTGGCACCCGGCGTCGTGCTGGGCTACGAGCGCAACGTTCCGACGAACACCATGCTGCGCAAGCACGGCATCGAGGTGGTGACCATCGCGGGCAGCGAGCTCGGCCGGGGCCGCGGCGGCCCGCGCTGCATGACCTGCCCGATCGAGCGCGATCCCGCCTAGCCGGCCGGCCGGCCGAGAGAATGGGCCCGGCCACCGGGGAGAATGAGCCGGTTACCGGGGAGAAGGAGCACATAGATGGACCTGCACGGACGTAACCTGCTGAAGGAGATCGATCTCAGCCAGGCGGAGTTCCGCTACCTGGTCGACCTGGCCGGGCAACTTCGCACGGACAAGCGGGGCGGCAGGCGGTCCGCCCGGCTGGCCGGCCGGAACATCGCGCTGATCTTCGAGAAGGCATCTACCAGGACCAGGTCGGCCTTCGAGGTGGCGGCGCACGACGAGGGCGGCCACGTCACCTACCTGGGGCCGGAGGATTCCCACGTCGGCCACAAGGAGTCGGTCAAGGACGCGGCCCGGGTGCTCGGCCGGATGTTCGACGGCATCGAGTTCCGCGGCTTCGCCCAGGAATCGGCGGAGACCCTCGGCGCGTACGCCGGGGTGCCGGTGTGGAACGGGCTCACCGATCAGTGGCACCCGACCCAGATGCTGGCCGACATGCTGACCATGCGCGAGCACGCGGGCAAGCCGCTGGCTGAGGTGTCCTACTGCTACCTGGGCGACGGCCGGAACAACACGGCGAACTCGCTGCTGGTGACTGGCGCCCTGCTGGGCCTGGACGTGCGGATCTGCGCCCCGGAAGAGCTGTGGCCAGCCTCATGGGTGCGCGGCATTGCCCGGGATATCGCAGCCGGTTCTGGCGCCAGGCTGACCGTGACCGCCGACACCGCCGAGGGCGTGCCGGGCGCCGACTTCCTCTACACCGACGTCTGGCTGTCGATGGGCGAGCCGGAGGGCAGCTGGGACAAGCGGATCGACCTGCTGCTTCCCTACCAGGTCAACGCGGCGATGATGGCGGCCACCGGGAAGCCGGAGGCCAAGTTCCTGCACTGCCTGCCCGCCCTGCACAACCGCGACACCGAGATCGGGCAGCGGATCCTGGGCAGCCGCGGGCTGGCCGGGCTCGAGGTGACGGAGGAAGTGTTCGAGTCGCCGGCGAGCGTGGTTTTCGACCAGGCCGAGAACAGGCTGCACACCATCAAGGCGCTGATGGTGGCCACCATCGGGAAGCCCGCATGAGGGTCGTCGCCGCGCTGGGCGGCAACGCCCTGCTGGAACGCGGCGAGCGGCCTGACTCCGGCATCCAGCAGGGCCACGTCGCGAGCGCGGTAGCTGCGCTGGCGCCGCTGGCCAGCGACCACGAGCTGATCATCACGCATGGCAACGGCCCGCAGGTCGGGATGCTGGCGATGGAGAGCGCCCGGGATCCGGCCCTGTCCCGGCCCTATCCGTTCGACGTGCTCGGGGCGCAAACGCAGGGGATGATCGGCTACTGGCTGGTGCAGGCGCTGCAGAACGCGCTGCCTGGCCGGCTGGCCGGCTGCCTGGTCTGCCGGACCCTGGTCAGCGCCGATGACCCGGCGTTCGCCGATCCGGTCAAGTTCGTCGGCCCGGTCTACGACGAGGCAACGGCCCGGCAGCTGGCCGCCGAGTATGACTGGCAGGTCCGCCAGGACGGCGATGCCTGGCGCCGGGTGGTGCCATCGCCCGAGCCGGTCGAGCTGCTCGACCTGCCGCTGATCATCGAGCTGCTCGGGGCGGGCGCGATCGTGGTCTGCGCGGGCGGCGGCGGCGTGCCGGTCATCACCGATGCCGCCGGGACCATGCGCGGCGTCGAGGCCGTCGTCGACAAGGACCTGACCGCGGCGCTGCTGGCCCGGTCGGTGCATGCCGAGGTGCTGCTGCTGCTCACCGACGTGGAGTCGGTGCAAGAAAATTTTGGCACGGCGCGAGCCCGGTCGATCCCGCTCGCGACGCCAGGTGATTTGCGCGCACGGCCGTTCCCTGCCGGGTCGATGGGCCCGAAGGTGGACGCCGCCTGCCGGTTTGTCGAGGCCACCGGCGGGATGGCGGCCATCGGCCGCCTCGACGACGCCGAGGCGATGCTGCACCGCAAGGCGGGCACGATCGTCGCCCGCTAGCCCGCGCAGGCCGGGCCGCGCAACCCGGGCCGCGCAACCCGCTGGATGTGAGTTTTAGCGGCATCCAACCCGCCCAGCGCCACATCGAGCGGGTTCCCGGACCGCGCTCAGCGCGCCGCGCTGCAGGCTGATCCCGGTGCACCGGCTGGTCTGGCGGTCCTGGGACCGCGCAGCCGGGGGTCCGGGGCCTGCCAGGCCGCTGCGCCGGGCCACAACGGTCAGGGCCAGTCGGTGGAATGGGCGCCGAGGTCGAGCAGCCGGCTTCGGGTCGCCTGCAGCCG
>WNGD01001550.1_pt1 | contig 24808 bp, 18 predicted proteins | sample 5400671 | NCBI WGS metagenome assembly WNGD01 (sample SAMN13153369, study PRJNA577476) | soil metagenome | isolation source: 40 cm soil or saprolite under grassland replicate 2 | place: USA:California | collected 2016-06-15
TGGTCCCGGCCGGCTGGTTCGGCCGCGCGGCCTGGGGCAGGGTGGCGACGGGCAGCGTCACTGCCGCGGGCGTGGAAAGCTCGAGCCGCGACTGGATGGTGCCGGTCACGAGGCTCGCGAGCAGCGCCACCTTCCAGAGGAGGTCGGAGGCTGCGGGCTCGAGACGCCCCCGCCGGGTCACGAGCCACGCAACGCCCAGGAGCACGGTGCTGTGAATCAAATACGTGAGAAGCCAGGCGAGCAGGCTGGAGGCGAGGGCGCTCATTTGGTCTCCGGGGCGTTCGTTTCGACGCGCTCGATCATATCACGGATCTTGGCGATGTCACCTGGGCTCACGTCTTCGCCGGTGAGCAGATGCTGAACCAGAGCGGTGACGTCGCCGTCGAACAGGCGCTCGGTCAGCTCGCCGACCATCGAGTGCTGCACCTCGCGTTCGGTCACCGCGGCGCGGTAGTGGTACTGGCGGGACTGGGGGGGGGCCCGCCGGGTGACGACGCCGCGGCGCTCGAGACGCGACAGCATGGTGGCGACGGTGGTTTGGGCGAGCCCGCGCTCGGCGTGCAGAGCTTCCCAGATCTCCTGGACCGTCGCTTCGCTCCGGTCCCAGAGGACCCGCAGGATGGCGAGTTGCAGCTCGGTGAGTTGATGGCGACCTGGCATGCTGAGCCTCACGGTTGATCTACAGGCGTAGATTTACATCTGTAGTTCTAGATTGTCAACGGGGGGATCCTTCGCCCGCGCGCATTCCGCGCGCTCGCTCAGGATGACACCGCCGTCCGGCTCCGGGAATTGAAACGGGAAGAGCAAACGAGCCTGTCATCCTGAGCGCCGCAGGCGCGAAGGAGACTGTCATCGCGCTGTCCAGAAGCTGTCAAAACTCGGGAATTCCTCTTGTGACCCCCCCGACCGCCGGGCATGTTCGGCCATCCCCACATCGGAGGCACCATGCGGTCAGCCCTGACGGTGCTGTTCGCGTCCGTCGGCTGGTACGCCGGCGCTGTAGCGCAGGACCCTCGATCCGCGCTCGATCCCATCACCAGCGCGGTGATGAAGCACCCGATCACCACGTCCTCGGCGGCTGCGCGAGACCATTTCCTCCGGGGCCAGCGAGAGCTCGATCTCGCCCGGTTCATCGACGCGAACGTGCACTTCAAGCAGGCCGTGGCGGCAGACCCGAACTTCGCGTTTGCGTACTTGAACGTCGCCAACACGGCGAACTCGCTCGATGAGTTCAAGACCAACCTGGCGCAGGCCGAGCAGCACGCGGCCGGCGCCTCGGACGCCGAACGCCTGCAGATCCAGATGGCGCGCCAGGGATTCGACAATGACCTGGTGGGCCAACTGGCGCTCGGGCGGCAGCTGGTCGCGAAGTATCCCGACAGCCCGCGCGCCTGGCTGGCCCTCGCCGGTGTACAGGGTGCCTTGAACTACAACGCAGAGGCGCGGACCTCGATCGCCAAGGCCCTGGCGCTCGCGCCTCGCTTGTTCGCGGCGCACACCGCTATGGGCACGTCGTATCTGTTCGGCGAGCCGCGCGATTTCGCCCAGGCCTTGCAGCACATGCAACAGGCGGAGGCCCTGGCGCCGTACGAGGCGGGCGCACACACCTTTCTCGGTGATGTCTACCGGGCGCAACGCAACCTGGCCAAAGCGCGCGAGGAATACATGCGGGGCCACGAGCTCAATCCGCGCGATGCCATTCTGCTCGTAAAGGCCGGACACGCGAACACATTCTTAGGCGATTATGTCGCGGCGCGCGCCGACTACGACTCGGCTATCGCCGTCGGCCGGGCCAATGAGAAAGCGGCCTATGCCCCGTTCCGCGCGTACGTCAGCGTATATGCCGGCGATCCCGCGGCCGCCATCGAAGAGCTCAACCGGCTGGTCGCCTCGATCGACAACATGGGGGTCCCCGATCCGAAGACGGCGAAGGTGGGAGCCCTTACCAATGTCGCGGTCATCGCGACGCATACGGGCAACCGGGCGGCCGCGGAGGAAGCACTCAAGCAGCTCGGGCCGCTGCTGTTGCAACAGGCCGACGAGGCGGGGAATGCCGCGTACCGACGGGGCCAGCAGGCCACTATCGCGTACTTCGCAGGGTGGTGGGCCGCGCGCCGGGGCGACTACGTGGCCGCCCAGAAGCAGGCCGAGCAAATCGGCCAGCTGCTGGCGCCTGACGCGAACCCGCGGAAGCTCGAGCCGATGCACCAGCTCGAGGGCTTCATCGCACTCTATCAGGGCAAGTATCGCGACGCAGCAGGCCACCTCAAGCTGGGCAACACGCTCGACCCGTACGTCAAGTACCAGCTCGCGGTGGCGACGGAGGGCGCGGGCGACGCCGGAGAGGCCAAGCGGCTATTTACGGAGGTCGCCGAGTACAACTTCAACACCGTCGGCTTCGCGCTCGTGCGGAAGGACGCCCAGCAGAAGGCGGGCCCGGGGACGCTATAGGGATCCTTCGCTGGCGCGCGTTCCGCGCGCTCGCTTTACGGATCCTTCGCTCGCGCGCGTTCCGCGCGCTCGCTCAGGATGACAGCGCCGCGAGCCTGTCATCCTGAGCGCCGCAGGCGCGTGTCATCCTGAGCGCCGCAGGCGCGAAGGATCTCATTGACATATGATTACGTGCCGCCACCCTCACAACTCGCGAGTTCGTCAATGCCGCGCCGCTTCTCCGGCTTCTCATTCCTGCTCGTCACACTCGGCGCATTCGCCACTTCCAATTCCCCCGCCCCGCCGCCCGTCGCTCCCGGGCTCCTCTCCGGTCTCGTCTGGCGCAACCTCGGGCCGTTCCGCGGCGGGCGCATCGCGGCCGTCTCCGGCGCCATCGGCCAGGCCGGCGTCTTCTACGTGGGGCTTCCCGCGGGCGGCGTCTGGAAAACCACCAGCGCCGGCGAAATCTGGACCCCGATCTTCGACGCGGTCACGGCAGCGTCCTCGGTCGGCGCCGTCGAAGTGGCTCCCTCCGACCCCAACGTGATCTACGTCGGTATGGGCGACCTGATCTCGGGCGGCGGCATCAACGAAGGCAACGGCGTCTACAAGTCGGTCGACGCCGGCAAGACGTGGCAACATCTCGGCCTCGACTCCACCAGGCAGATCCCGTCGATCCTGGTCGATCCGCGCGATCCCAACCTCGTGATGATCGCGGCCCAGGGAGACGTCCACAGCAAGAGCGCCAGCCGCGGCGTGTTCCGCTCGAGCGACGGCGGCAAGACCTGGACCAAGACCCTGTACGTGGACGACTCGACGGGCCTGCAGAAGATCACCTGGGCCGCGGACCGCCCCGACGTGATGCTCGCGACCAGCGTGCGGCACTACGTCGTGCCCATCACGGGCCCGGCCCGCGTACCGCCGGGCGGGGGAGGTGGTGGAGGTGGTGGAGGAGGTGGCGGTGGGACGGGTCCCACACAGACGAAGCTCTTCAAGTCCACCGACAAGGGTCTCACGTGGCACGAGATCACGGGAGGCGGCCTGCCGCGCCTCACCGGCCGGACGTCGGTGGCCGTGGCCATGAGCACGAACGCGCAGCGCATGTTCCTGATCGGCAACTTCGGCCTGTACCGCTCCGACGACGGCGGCACCACGTGGCGTCAGATGGACGCCGCCGACCGGCGCATCGCCAACGGCCAGGGGGGCTACAACTGCGGCGTCTACGTCGACCCCAGGAACCCCGACGTCGTGTACACCATCAACACGTCGAGCTACAAGTCCACCGACGGCGGCAACAGCTTCACCGGCTGGAAGGGCGCCCCCGGCGGCGACGATCCGCAGCAGATGTGGATCGACCCCACCAACGGCCAGCGCATTCTCTTGGGGCTCGATCAGGGCGCCGTGGTCACGCTCGACGGCGGCGGCACCTGGAGCTCGTGGTACAATCAGTCGACCGACCAGATCTATCACATCACGGTGGACAACTCGTATCCCTACTGGGTGTACGGGTCGCAGCAGGACGCGGGCGCGATCCGCACGCGCAGCCGCGGCAACCTGGGCGCGGTCACGCCGCTCGATTGGAATCCCGTGTCGGGCTGGGAGTGGGGCACGACGATTCCCGATCCCTTGAACCCCGACATCGTCTATGCGAGCGGCTCGGGGATCGTGAAGATCACCTATCCGAGCGAGCAGTGGATCAACGTGAGTCCCAATGTCGATCCGTCCCTGTACGGACGGCTCACGATATCGCAGCCCTTGGCCTTCGCGCCGTGGAATCAGCACGAGCTGATCACGGGACTCCAGCTCGTGATGGCCACGACCGACGGCGGGATGCACTGGACCAAGCTGTCCCCCGACCTGGGCTACCCCAAGGGTGTCACCCCGCCGCCCGACAGCGTGCGCGGGCGCGGCGAACCCGGATCCCCCATCGGCGGCGCGATCCAGTCGCTCGCGCTCTCGACCGTACGGCGGGGCGTGATTTGGGTCGGGACCAACAACGGCCTGATCAAGCTGACCAGGGACGAAGGCAAGACCTGGGACGACGTATCGATTCCCGACCTGCCGGTCCCGGGGCGGGGCGACATCCTCGCGATCGACGCGTCGCACTTCGATCCAGCCGCCGCCTACGTCGCCGTGGATTTTCACGTCACCGGCGACTACAAACCGTATTTCTTCCGCACGCACGACTACGGCAAGACGTGGACGGCGATCGTGCGCGGCCTGCCCCAAGACCAGCCGAGCGGCAGCTTCGCCCGGGTGATCCGGGGCGACACGAAGCAGGCGGGCCTGTTGTTCGCGGGCACCGAGAGCGGGATGTACGTGTCGTTCGACGACGGCGACGACTGGCAATCGCTGCAGCTCGGTCTCCCCAACACGTCGTATCGCGACCTGGTGATTCACGGCAACGACCTGGTGGCCGGCACCTACGGCCGCGGCATCTGGGTGCTCGACGACTTTTCGCCGCTGCGCCAGATCACGGCGGCCACGGCGACTGACCTCGTGCATCTGTTCGCACCCGGGGACGCCGTGCGCGTGCGCCGCAACGTGGGCGCGGACACGCCGCTACCGCCCGAGGTTCCGCACGCACTCAACCCGCCCGACGGCGCGATCATCTATTACTACCTGGCGTCCCAGCCGGCCGGCGGGATTGCGCTGGACGTGCTGGATGCGGGCGGTACGGTGGTGCGCCACCTCTCGAGCGCGGCCGTGCAGCCGGTCAAGGAAGCGGCGCAACCGCCCGAGCCCAATTTCTGGATCGCTACGCCGCAGCCGCTCTCCACGGCGGTCGGCACCAACCGGGTGAATTGGGATCTGCGCGCCGAGGCTCCGCCGGCGTTCACCCACACGTTCGAGATCAATGCCAATCCGGGGCTGACGCCGCCGTCCCCCGAGGGGCCGCTCGTGCCCGCGGGCGTCTACACGCTCAAGCTGATCGTTGGCGGCACAGCCTACACGCAGAGCTTGACGGTGGTGAACGATCCGCGCTCTCCCGCCCGGGTCGCGGACGTGCGCGCGCAGTACGACCTACAGATGAAGGTCGTCGCCGCCATGAAGCAATCGTGGGAGGGCTACCAGCAGGTCGCGGCGCTGCGCGCCGTGGTGGCGGCGGATACCGTGTCAGCTCTGCCGGCCGCGGTGGTCGCGGCGGCCAAGGCATTCGACTCGACGCTCGCCCAGGTGGGCGGCGATCCGGAGGGCGGGCGCGGCGGAGGGGGCGGTTTTTTTGGAGGCGGTGCTCGGCCGGCGCCGACCTTCGTGAGTGTGAACAACAATCTCGTGCGCCAGATCAACACGCTCGAGAACGGCGACATGGCTCCTACGGAGGCGATGCAGCGCGACTACGCGGCGGGGTGCGCGGAGCTCAACACGGCAGTGACGAGCTGGACGGCGATCCATGGCGCGGCGCTGGCGGCGTTCAATGCCGTGCTGGGGCAGAACAACCTGAAGCCCGTTGGGGCGACGGTCCGCACGCTCGTCGCGCCCGTGTGTGCCAGGTCGTGAGGGCGCAACGCGGCCTGGGCTGCCGCGGCGCCGTCACGGCCTCGTGAACATGGCGTTGCCGGCCACTGTCTTTTCCGCCGGCACTTCTTCCTGCAGGACGTCCCAGTGCTCGACGACCCGGTCACCGTCGAAGCGAAAGATATCGACGGCGATGAACGTCTTGCGGTCGCCGCCGGAGTAGCGGCCGTGGACCATGACGAGATCGCCCTCCGCTATGATCATGCCGTGCTCGTAGGATCTGCCCGCGGGAAGGCGCTCGATAAAGCTGCGCAGGCCGGCTCGTTTTCCGGGAATGAAGGCGTTGTGCTGGATATAGTCGGGCGAAAACCATCGCTCTAACGCGGTGAAATCGCGCTTCGCGTAGGCACTGGTCAGCGCGTCGATGATGATGGCCTTGTTCCTGGTGGTGTTCTCGCTCACGCGCTAAATGAAGCGCGCGATCCCTCCTTGACAAGGGCGCCGCCGCGCATCATAAGCCGACCCATCGGGCGAGCGCAGCAGGGGGGTATGCGAACCGCCTACTCCGGTTGTCGACCACCACGTCTCGAGCGGTGCGAATCGGTCGCCCGCCGCTGGCCGGCAGCGTGGCCGGGAGGACCAAGCGCGCGAGGAACACCGACGTAGGATCCTGGCCGACGACGTGTTCGGGGAGCGGTCGGGGGCCGCCCTGGTCGCACGAGTCGTCGCCCTCGTGCCACGCCGCCCACGCTGCGAAGATTGCGTCCTGGAGGTCCCTCCGGGCGCCGTCCGTACGCATGAACACCGGCCACGTCGGCGGCGGGAGCGGTGGCGGGTCCGGCTCTTGCCGGAGGTAGAGCTTCACTTCATACGCGGAGCCTGGTGTCGGACCCGGCTCGCCGGGCACCAGGCGCACGAACACGTCCGCCACCACGCCTTGAAGCGATGGCTTGAAGCCGCCGATGAGGGGGGCGTCGCTCTGCTCGTCGAACCAGCGGTCCAGCGGGAGGGGCGCGTCGCGGGGCACCTCGATGATCCGTCCGAGCCGATCGAGCGCGATGCCGGGCTTCACGACGAGCCGCTCGCCGCGACCGCCGGTCGCTCTCTCCCATGTCACCTCGAGGCCCGCTAGCGTGCCGCTGCCGTGCAGGTACGCCAGCGCGCGCGCAAGCCCGCGGTGGTTGTCCAGCTGATCGGCATCGAGGTGCTGCGCGTTGAGCAGCACGCCGGTGGCGTAGAACACCCGACCGCGAGCCTCCCGCGCTCGCGCGACGACATCACTCCTCCCTACCGGCGCCACAATCGTGACCAGCGTGTCGACCGGATCGCTCTCGATGCCGTCATCGTCGACCACGATCAACCGGAACCGGTGCCGGCCCGGTAACAGGATGTTCTCGACGCGGAGCCGTGGTTCCGTCGTCTCGAACGGCTGGTGCAACTCGAGCGTCGGCATCTCAGGTCATCATGATCCATTTGTACGACGTGATCTGATGCCCGGGCACCGGGGTCGACTCCGTACCGTCGAGGGTGAACGGCTGCCCGAACGCGACCTCGGCCGGCATGGCCGTGAGCACGGCTTGTGGCTTCCGGTCATCTGGGCTTATCGTGACCCTCTGCTCGACTGGGGTCGATTCCACACCGTTCTCGTCCACCACAATGAGCTGGAAGACGTGGTCCCCGGGGTCCACCGGGTTCGTCACTGAAGCGTCAACGGTGACGGTGGCATCGGACGTCACTACAGGTGCGCCCACGACGAGTTGGCTGGGGTCGACGTGCGTCATGTGTCATCCTCCGAAGTGTAGAGCAACGTTCTAGCCGCAGCTGAGTCGCTTCGCTTCCATGCGATCCGTCGTCCTGATGGCGTTGACCAATCGCTGCGGCGAGAGCTCACCGAGCGAGGCCTTCAACGGGCGCAGCCCAAACAGGAAACCACGCCGCCCGTCGGACGTCACCCCGAGGACGCGTATCCGCGGATGTGCGTGGAGCAGTCGCCCGCAGTCTTCCGGAAGGCGAGAATCCCCGAGCGCGAGGACGACGACGTCCGCCCGGGTCTCCGCAACAGTGGCCCGCAACTTGCCTCGACTCGACAGCACGCCGACTACTTCCATGTCGGGCTCGGCCGAGAGGACATCGGCGAGGATGTCGCACAGCATCCGTGGCATCTCCACCAGCAGAATCCGGGTCCGGCGAGGCACGGGCTACCTTGTTTGGTCGACGGTCAATGTGACCGCGACGGCGCGGCGACGAAATGAACCGTCTGCATCAATTCCGACCCAGGAGGTGGTCCAGCCTGGCGCGGCCCAGTGGTCTAGCTGTGGATACAGGGGGATGATCTAGATCGTCGCTCGGCTTGTGGCGACATCGCAACCCTGGACGTGGTAACCTACATCACTAATCTTTGGGTCTCGCGTTGAAGAGTGGTGGTCGTTCTTAGCGCCTCATGGCGCGCTCGGTGAGCCTAGCGGGTGGCGTGGGTCAAGGCACAGTGATCAGGGTGGCCATCGTAGCCGACATCAGGCTGTACCGAGAGGGCCTGGCTCGGATCTTGGAACGGCAACCCAACATCAGCGTGGTGGCGACCGCCGCGACCAGCGACGGCTCACTCGCCCCGCTCTCCCAGCTCGCTCCCGATCTCATCCTGATCGACATGGCCATGCCCGACAGCCCGGCGGCCATCCGGCGGGTCGCCGTGGCCGCCCCGGGGGCCAAGGTCGTGAGCCTGAGCGTCAGGGAGGGGGAGGACCATGGCGACGTGCTGGCATCTGCAGAGGCCGGGGCGATCGCCTACGTGCCGCGCGAAGCCTCGCTGGAGGATCTGGTCGCGGTCATCGAGTGCGCGGTGCGGGGAGAGGCAATGTGCTCACCCCGCGTAGCGGGCGCGCTACTTCGCCGGATCGCCGCCCTGGCGACCCATGGCCGCTCCGATCGAGTCCAGGCGCATCTCACGAGCCGCGAGCGCGAGATCATGGGGCTCATCGACGAGGGCCTCTCGAACAAGGAGATCGCTAAGCGGCTGCGGATCGAGGTGGCCACCGTCAAGAACCACGTCCACAACATCCTGGAGAAGCTCCAGGTGCACCGCCGGGGCGAAGCGGCCGCGCGCGTCCGAGGCGGCATGCCGCGGCGCGCGGCCGGGTCGGACACCGCTAGCTGACCGATGCGCTGCTCGGTCGCATTGCGGCGGCGTGCGGGCTACTCGGTCCGCAACGTACGCATCGGGTCCACCCGCGCCGCACGCCAGGCCGGCACGCTGCACGCGATCAGGGCGACGAAGAGCAGCAGAGCGATCACGCCTGCGTAGGTGACCGGGTCGAGGCGCGAGACGCCGAACAGCATCGAAGCGATCGCCTGGCTCGCGGCCACGGCGCCGGCGAGTCCGAGCAGGGCGCCGAGTCCCGTGAGGGTGAGGCCCTGGCGCAGCACCAGGGCGAGGATATTTCCGCGCGTGGCGCCCAGAGCCGCGCGCACGCCGATCTCACGGGCCCGCTCCGCGACGCTGCCGGCCAGCACGCCGTACATGCCGGCGGCCGCCAGCACCAGGGCCGCGAGCGCGAACGCCTCGAACAGCACCAGCGCGAAACGCCGCTCGGCGGCGGTGGCGGCGAGCAGGTCCGCCATCATCGCGACCCGCACGATCGGCTGGTCCTTGTCCACCGACCAGACGGCGCGGCGCACCGCCGGCGCAAGCGAGGCCGCATCGCCGCGTGCCTTCACCACGAGCGACATCGGGTTGTCTGCGAAGTGCCACTGGCTCTCCGGCACGTAGATCGCGTTCGCCTCGCCTGACGCGAGCGACATCTGCTTCACGTCGCCTACCACGCCGACCACGGTGAAGGGCGCCCCGGTCGTCGGACCGATGCGCATGCGCTGGCCGATCGGATCCATGCCCTTGAGGACGCTGCGCGCGAAACTCTCGCTGACCAGCGCGACCAAGGGCGCGCCCGCGCGATCGTGCTCGGCGAACACGCGGCCGCGCCTCAGGGGGATGTGCATCGTCTCGATGTAGCCCGGGCTGACGCCATAGCGGAACGTGCTGCCCGCCTCGACCCGGTCGGTCGGATTCAGCTCGACGTGCACGCCGTACTCGTCGAGGTCGCCGGAGAGCGGCAGCTGGCTGGTGAGCGCGGCGGCGCTGACGCCGGGCACGCGCCGCACGGCGTCCAGCGCCTGTTGGAAGAAGCGGACGGTGGTGCTATCGGCGTCGTAGCGATGCCCGGAGACCTGCACTTCCATCGTGAGCAGGTGCGATCCGTCGAAGCCCGCGTCGCGCGCGAACAGCCGCTGGAGACTCCGCAGCAGCAACCCCGAGCTGACCAGCAGCACCAGGGCAAGAGCCACCTCGGCGATGACGAGCGCACCGCGGGTCGTCCGGTGTGCGCCCACGGTACGTGCCGAGCTCAGTTGAAGCTCCCGGCTCGGATCGCTGTTGGCCGCCTGGAGCGCGGGGAACACGCCGAAGGCGAGACCGATCAGCGTGGTGAGCGCGAGACCAAAGCCGAACACGGCGCCGTTCAGCGCGATCGCGCCCAGGCGCGGGAGGCCGTGCGGGGCGAGCGCGATGAGCGCGCGCACGCCGAGCATCGCGACGACCGTGCCGACGGCGCCGCCCAGCAACGCGTGCAGCAGGCTCTCGGTGAGCATCTGTCTGACGAGCCGCTTCCCGCCGGCGCCGAGGGCGGCGCGCAGCGCGAACTCGCCGCGCCGCTGCACGCCGCGGGCGAGGAGCAGGTTCGTCACGTTCACGCACGCGATCACCAGCACCAGGGTCACGGCGGCGAGGATCGCGAGCAGCGCCGGCTTGATGCCGCTCGTGAGGTCGTCCTGAAGCGCGTGGACGGCGAAGCCCGCGTTCGAGCCGTAGGCGTCTCTGTGCTGTTGCGCGAGCGCCCGACCCAGCGCGTCCACCTCGCTCGTGGCCTGCCCGATGCCGATGCCCGGCTTGAGCCGCGCCACTGTGCGCAGGTGGTGGCCCCACGAATACTCGGTGAGGTCGTATTGCAGTGGCGCCCACAGCGCGGCCTCCGGCGCCAGCACGTTCTCGGGCCGCCGCGGCATGACGCCGATGACGACCCATGGGTCCCCGTCGAGGATGATCGGGCGCCCGATGATCGCGCGGTCGGCGTCGAACCGGCGGCGCCACAGCGCGTCGCTCAGTAAGACGACGCGCGGTCCGCCGAATCGGTCCTCGGCGGCCTCGAAATCGCGCCCCAGGGCGGGCGACACGCCGAGGACGTGGAAATAGCTCGCGCTGACGCGCTGGCCGGCGAAGCGCTCCGGCTGGTCCTGGCCGGTCATCGTCGGGTCCCAGGGCCGCAGCACGGCGACCGATTCGAAGGAGCGCGCGCGTTCCTTCAGGTCCGCGTACATGCCGAAGGTGCCCTGCTGGCGGCCGCCGGTGTTGAACGCCTCCCACACCATCACGAGGCGCGCGGCGTCGGCGTAGGGGAGCGGCTGGAACAGGATCGGGTTCACGGCACTGAAGATCGCCGTGGTGGCGCCGATACCGATGGCCAGAGTGAGGATGGTGATCGCGGTGAAGCCGGGTGCGGCGCGCAGGCGGCGCGCGCCATAGCGCAGGTCCGCGAACAGCGTCTCGATCGCGTGTTCCCAGCCCGAGGTGCGCACCGCTTCGCGCACGCGCGTCACGCCGCCGATTTCGATCTGCGCGGCGCGGCGCGCCTCCGCACGCGAGAGTCCCTCGGCCATGCGCGCCTGGGTCGCCTGCTCGAGGTAGTGCTGGACCTCGTCGGCGACCTCTTGGTCCGCCTCGGAGCGATGCATGAGTGCGCGCCAGCCGCGCGCAAGCTGCCGCCAGATCGCCACGGATCAGGCCTCGGTGCCGAGGAGGCGGGCGATGGCGGTGACGCGGCGCGTCCAGTCGGCGGTTTCGGCATTGAGCTGTTTGCGGCCGACGCGGGTCAGGGCGTAGTACTTCGCGCGGCGAGAGTTCTCGGTTTCGCGCCACTCGCTGCCCAACCAGCCGCGCCGCTCGAGCCGCTGGAGCGCGGTAAGGAGCGAGCCGGGGTTGACCTTGAAGACGCCGCGCGAGATCTGCTCGATGCGGCGGGCGATACCGAAACCGTGGAGGGGTTGGAGGCTCAGGGTCTTGAGGATCAGCATGTCCAGAGTGCCCTGGATGACTTCGGTGCCGGGCGTGTCCATGGCTCGAAGGTAGCGCGGCTACATCTTGACAGTCAAGATGTGGAGGTCAACAGGAGGGGCGTGGTGGAGGTGGGGGCCAACCTTATCGGGGCGCCGCCTGTCAAACGGAACGATCGCATGACGATTCCACTGTTGCTGCTGTTCCTCGCGCAAGCATCGCCCGCGCCAGCGTGGATCGAAAGATGACGTTCGGCTGGTTCATCAGCGGCCTCTCGGCGTCGCCGCGTCGCATCACCAGCAGCGGCTCGAACGCCGGCGTTCAGGCCGGCATCGCCGTGTTTCCCGAACAGGGTGTCGTGGTCGCCGCCATTACTCGCTTGCCGTGCCCGCCGAGCCCGCCTACGTTCCCCAAATGACGCCGCCCGCCTTGATGACCGCGGACGAGTTGATGCACGTCTACATCCCGGACAAGCGCATCGAGCTCGTCAAGGGCGTGCTGGTAGTGGGGGAGTTGCCTGGGCTCCGGCACGCCCGCGTAACACTGGAGCTTGGCCTCAGGCTCGGCCCGCACGTTCGGGCCGCGGGCCTGGGTCAGGTCTACGCGGAAGCGGGGTTCAAGCTCGCCACCAATCCGGACACCGTCCGAGGTCCGGATGTCGCATTCATCGGCAAACACCGGCTCCTCGATCCGGAACCCGCGGGCTTCACCGATGTCGCCCCGGACCTAGTCGTCGAAGTGCTGTCACCCAGCGATCGGCCCGGGGCCGTGCTGACTAAGGTCGCGGACTGGCTCTCCGCCGGAACCAGGCTCGTCTGGGTCCTGGACCCAGCCCGCCGCCTGGCCCGCGTCTATCGTCACGACGGCTCGGAGCAGATCCTGACCGCGGACGAGAGCCTGGACGGGGAAGACGTGGTGCCCGGCTTCACCTGCCCCCTCGGGGAAATTCTGTAAATCGAAGGCGTTCAAAGTTACAAGCCCTCGGCGAGCGCGAGCTGGCCCTCGACGTACAGCCGGTGCCAACGGTCCCGGTACTCCAGATGCCAGTCGCCCGCCCCCGCCCCCGCGTCCTGGAGGAAGTCGCCCCGGTAGCGCGCCAGGGCCCGCGCGAGCGGTGCAGCGTCCCCGCTCTTGGCGAGCGCCGCCCGAGCCGCCCGTACGTCGGCCTCGAATTGCCGTCCGTCGAATTCCACCGGGAGGCGCGGGTTGATCCGATAGCGCTCCTCCTCGAACACGATCCAGTCCGGCCGGCCCAGGGTGCTCCGCAGCTGGTGCAGGGTGATGTGGAAGTCGTTCTTGCGCTGGGCGGGCGAGACGTCGCCCCACAACGCGAGCCCGATCTGGTCGCGCGCGCGTCCTCCCGGGTGACAAACGAGATAGAGCAGTAGCTCGCGCGGCTGGGCGGAGCTCCACGCGGCGGCGGGGAGCTGCGCACCGTCCACCGAGATCTCAAGCGGCCCGAGGGCGTTGACCCGCAGCAGCGGCACGCCGGCCGCGCGCCCTGTCGCCGGCGCCGGCTGGCCTACCATCGTGTGGGCGAAATCCAGGGCCTCGCTCAAGCTCAGTGCCTGCCCCGCCTGGAATGCGGTTTCGAACGCGGCTGCGCCGAGGCTGCCGCGGACCGACCCGCCGAGGCGGTCCAGGACCTCGCGCTCGGGCGGCAATGGCGCAGCGCCGGCTTCTTCACGCAGGTTGGCCGCGGCGCCGAGCAACCGGGCGGCCCGCTCGTGATCGTCTCGCTCGACCGCGATCCGCGCCAGGTCTTCCACCAGCATGATCGTGGACCAGTGGTTCTTGATCCGCGCGAGCGGCGTGAGTGCGACGGCGAACCACCGGAGCGCGCCGTCCGAGTCCCCTTCGGCGAGGGCGAGCCGGCCCCGCATCGTGGCGAGGTGCGCGATCGGCTGGTTATAGCCGTCCTCGAGACCGAGGGTGACGCCCTCGTCGAACGCCGCCCGAGCCGCCGTGAAGTCGCCGCGGGCCTGCGCTACCCGGCCCAGCCAATACAGCACGTAGGTGATCCAGTACCGCGGCTGCACGGCCCGCGCGAGGTCGAGGGCCTCACCCCCCACCCGGGCCGCGCGTTCCAGGTCCCCCTCGAGCAGACAGGACTGCCCCAGCCCGACCAGCGCGCATACCAGATCCACTGAGGGGCCGGCCGTTTCCCGCAGGATCGCCACGCTCTCCTCGGCCACTGGCCGGAGCTCGGCCCGCTCGCCCTGGAGCACCAGATACGTCGCGAGCGAGGACAGCGCGCGTCCCCGGGCCCGGGTGCGCACGTCGCCGCTCCGCGCGAGCGCCGCCTCGAGGCGGCGGCGGGCTTCCCGGTAATGCCCCAGCCCGAACCAGAACCAGTGCAGCGCGGCGGCAAACCGCAGGCTCTCTGCGACGGCGTCGCGATCTCCCTCGAACCAGTCGGCCGCGGCCCGCACGTTCCCGAGATCCTCCGCGAGCCGCTCCTGCCACCCCTCGGACTGGTTGGCGAGGAACGGCTCCGCGGCCTCGACGCGGGCCAGGAAGAACTGCGCATGCCGGCGCCCGCGCTCCGCCGCCTCGCCCGCCTCCTCCAGACGCTCCCGCGCGAACTGCCGTATGGTTTCCAGCATGCGATACCGCGCCTCGAGCGCTTCGGTCTCGAGCAGAATGAGGGACTTGTCCACGAGACCGCTCAGCAGGTCCAGCACGTCTCTCGCGGATATCGCGCCTCCTTCAGCCACTGCCTCTGCGGCGTCGATGGTGAATCCCCCCGCGAACACGGCGAGCCGCCGGAACAGGATCTGCTCCTGCTCGGTGAGCAACCCGTGGCTCCACTCGATCGCGCTGCGCAGCGTGCGCTGGTGCGGGAGGGCCGTCCGGCTCCCCGAGGAGAGCAATCCGAACACGTCGTCCAGCCTGGCCGCGATCTGTTGGGGATCGAGCATGCGTGCCCGCGCGGCGGCCAGCTCGATGGCGAGGGGGAGCCCGTCCAGCCGCCGGCAGATGTGCACCATCGCTGCCGCGTTGGCGTCCATCAGCTCGAACGAGGGCCGCACCGCCTGCGTCCGCTCGACGAACAACCGGATCGCCTCGCTCTCGGCCGCTACCGCGCGGGTGACCGGCTTACCGGCTTCGGGGAGAGTGAGCGCCGGCACGAGCCAGGCGCGCTCGCCGCCGATCCCGAGCGCCTCACGGCTCGTGGTCATGATGCGGAGCCGCGGACAGCCCCGCAGCAATGCCTCCGCCAGCCGGGCGCACGCGTCGACTAGATGCTCGCAGTTGTCCAGCACGAGCAGCGCTTCCCAATCGCGCAGCGCCTCGAGCAGGGCCTCCCCGGCCGATCGGATGCCGTCGCGGCGCACGCCCAGCGCGTCGGCGACGTGGTGCGGGACGAGCTCCGGATTCGAGAGTGGGGCGAGCTCCACCCAGGCAACGCCGTCGGGGTACTGCGCTCCCACGCGGCTCGCGACCTCGAGGGCGAGACGGGTCTTGCCGCTTCCACCCGCGCCCGTGAGTGTCAGGAGCCGCGTGCCCTGGAGGAGCTCCTGGACGGCCGCCGTCTCGCGCTCGCGGCCGATGAACGAGGTGAGCTGGGCGGGCGGCGGCGCGCCCGCCGGGGCTTCCAGTGCGCCAATGGCATCGACGAATGCCGCCATTTCGCTGAACCGGTCGGCGGGCGTCTTGGCGAGGGCGCGGGTCAGCGCGGCGGCCACCGGCTTCGGGACATCGGGTTGGAGATCCGTGATCCGCGGCGCCTCGGCCGTCAGGTGCCGGATCAGCACGCTCTCGAGCGTCGGCCCGGTGAACGGCGGCTGCCCCGCGAGCATTTCGTAGAGCACGCACGCCAGCGCGTATTGATCGCACCGCCCATCCAGCTCCCGCTCTCCAGCCACCTGCTCGGGGCTCATGTAGTCCGGCGTCCCAATTGGCACGCCGGGCTGCGTCAGCACCGCGCCGCGCGCTCCCTCGGCGGCGTGGATCGCCCGCGCGATCCCGAAGTCCGCCACTACGGCGTGTCCCGACTGTAGCAGGATGTTCTCCGGCTTGATGTCGCGATGGATGACCCCCTGGCGATGCGCGTAGCCCAGCGCGTCCGCCACCTCCCGCGCGATCTGCAGTGCTTCCTCGAGCGGTAGCCGCGTGTCGCGCCGCAGCCGATCGCGCAACGACTTCCCCTCGACGTAGGGCGTCACATAATAGAGAACGCCGGCCGCTTCGCCGGAGTCATGCACCGCGAGGATGTGGGGATGATTGAGCGCAGCCGCGATCTCGATTTCGCGCAAGAAACGCTCGGCGCCGAGCGTCATGCCGAAATCGGATCGCAGCACCTTCACGGCGACCTTGCGGTGGTGCTTCACGTCTTCGGCGAGATGGACGGTGGCCATCCCCCCCTCGCCCAGCGGGCGCTCCAGGCGGTAGCGGTCGGCCAGCGCCTCGGCGAGATCCTCGTCCCGGAACATCGGCTGAATATGCGTCTGCGCCCTACCCCCTGTCTTCCTCTCGCTTCGTCTCCCACCCGCTTCGGGTCCTCACCCCCTGTCCCCCTCTCCCTTCGGGAGAGGGGGGACGATGGGCATTCTCCCAATCGCGTGGCCCAGAAGTGCTTCGAGGCGTTGGCGCGCAACATCTCGGTTCCGAACGCGGACCACGCGGTAGCCGGCGGCTTCGAGCAGCCGAGCGCGCGCGGTATCGTAGGCCTTTCGGTCGCTCTCATCGTGCCCGTCGCCCTCGAGCTCCAACACCAGCCGTTCGGCGGCGCAATAGAAGTCAACGATAAAACCGTGCAGCACGTGCTGGCGGCGGAACTTTAGCTTGAGTACGCCGTGGTTCCGCAGCAGCGACCACGCGTAGCGCTCCATCGGGGTCCCTTCTCGGCGCAGCTGACGCGCGAGGTCGAACTTGTGCGCCGGTGGGACGTGCCGGAGTGGATCCATCGTTTCGATAATGACGTGCTCTGCTCCCGCTTCCCGAACCCGAACCGCGCGCGAGGGAGCAGAATGCTGCGGCACGCGGTGACCCACATGCCGTCCCCCCTCTCCCGAAGGGAGAGGGGGTCAGGGGGTGAGGACCCGCCCGATCGGCAACCTCCGCACCCGTTTCCCCGTCCCGGCGAAGATGGCGTTGCAGACCGCCGGCGCGATCGGCGGCAGCCCCGCCTCTCCCACACCGCCCGGCGGTGCCTCGCTCGGCACCAGATGGACCTCGATCTCGGGGCTCTCCGCGAGCTGCAGCATTCGATAATCGTTGAAGTTGCTCTGCGCCACCCGCCCGCGCTCGATGGTGATCTCCCCGTACAGCGCCGCGGTCAGGCCGTACGCGATCGCGCCCTGCAACTGAGCCTCGAGCGTGTCCGGATTGACGACGATGCCGCAGTCGGCCGCGCACACCACGCGGTGCACTCGCACAGCGCCGTCCGACCCTACCGACACCTCGGCCACGTGGGCCAGGAAGGTCTCGCCGAACTGCCACAGCGCGATCCCGCGTGACCGGCCGGCGGGCGGCGCCGATCCCCAGCCCGCGCGCTGCGCCGCGAGGTCGAGCACGCCGAGCAGCCGTGGCTGGCCCGCGACCAGCTCGCGACGGTACGCGTACGGGTCCTTGCTCGCCGCGTGCGCCAGCTCGTCCACGAAGCTCTCGACGACCCAGCCGTTCTGCGACGGGCCCACGCCGCGCCACGGCCCGATGGGAACGCCGGCGTCCACGGTGGCGCGCTCGAGGCGGAAATGTGGCAAGGGATAGATCAGCTCGTCCGCCCCGCGGGTGAGCAGGAACGCCCCGCCCGCGGGCCCCACGAGCCGATGGCTCCACGTGAGCGGCGCGCCGCGCGCGTCGAGCCCGGCGCGCAGCACGTTGTAGGTGGCGGGCCGGTACACCGCGTTCTGGATGTCGTCCTCGCGCGTCCACACGACCTGGACGGGCACGGCGATTTTTTGCGCCAGCTCCACCGCCTCGGTCGCATAGTCCGTCGGCCCGCCGCGCCGCCCGAAGCCGCCGCCCAGGTAGGTCACGTGGACGGTTACGGCCTCGACGGGGAGGCGCGTCACCTGCGCCGCCGCCCGCTGCACGCCTTGCGGGTTCTGCGTGGGCGCCCAGATCTCGCAGCGGCCGTCCCGCACGTGAGCCGTGCAGTTCATCGGCTCCATGCAGGCGTGGGCGAGATAGGGCGCCTGATACACCGCCTCGACTGTCTGCGTGGCGGTCTTGAGATTGGCGTCCACGTCGCCCACGGCGCGCACCACTTCCCCCGGGCGCGCCGCCGCCGCCGCGAACGCGCTCCAAATCCCGTCGCTGCTCCAGCGCGCCGTCGGGCCCTCCTCCCACTCGGTCTTGAGTGCCCTCTTCCCCTGGAATGCGGCCCACGTGCGCTCGGCCACCACCGCTACGCCGCTCGAGATTTGGACCACGCGTTGCACTCCGGGGACGGCCAGAGCAGGGGCGGGGTCGAACGTCTTCACGCGCCCGCCGAACACCGGACAGCGCGCCACCGCGGCGTACACCATGCCCGGAACCCGCACGTCGAGGCCGAAGACCGCCGCGCCGCTCACCTTGTCCGGAGTGTCCACGCGCGGCATGCGGTGGCCGAGAATCCGGAACTCGGAGGGAGGCTTGAGCGGCGGGTCCGCCGGCACGGGGAGCGTGGCGGCGCGGGCCGCCAAGTCGCCGTAGCCGAGCCGGCGGCCGGTCGGCACATGCTCGACCATACCGTTCCGGGCCCGGCACGCCTCGCGCGGCACGTTCCAGGTGAGCGCCGCCGCACCGATCAGCATCTCGCGGGCGGCGGCCCCCGCCTTCCGCAGCGGCTCGAAGCCGGAGCGGACACTGCGGCTGCCGACGGTGAACTGGTCGCCGTACGCCGGATCGGCGTCAGCCTGCGCCACGCGCACGCGCGTCCAATCGGCCTCGAGCTCCTCGGCCACGATCATGGGCATCGCGGTGCGCACGCCCTGACCCATCTCAGAACGCCCGGTCCAGATGGTGACCGCGCCGTCGGGTCGGATCTCGATCCAGGCGTTGGGCTTGAACGGCTCGCGCGCTGCCGCCGCGTGCGAGGCGCTGGGATCGAACGCCGGCAGATACAGCCCGATCACAACGCTCGTTCCGGCAGCGGCGCCGGTCTTGAGAAACTCCCGCCGGTTGACGGTCGCGTGGCTCATGTCCCACCTCTGGAGCGCTCGATCCGCTGAACCTACGACGGATGTCACGATCGCGTCAATCACTCGCTGCTTCCGCCGCAACTTCTCGAGACGTAGTTTCTTCGGCCGGCCCGAGCACGGCCTTCTCGCCTTCGCCCTGACGCCTCCGCTGCGACGCCACTCCGATCCCGAAGACCGCCAACCCCGGGTCCGCGCGTCACCCTACAACCCGGAGGATCCCGCCATGCTCAGTCACTATCCCTTCACCCCCAAGCTGACGCGGCTCGGCGTTGCCGCGTGCGGGCTCGCCGCGCTGGCGGCATGCGGCGACAACCCTATCAGCGGCCCCACACTCGACCCGAACCTGAGTCGGGTCGCCGGCTTCTATCAGTTGAAGGCGGCGCTCGTCGAGGCCCGGAAGGAGGCCAACGGCGGCTTCAATCTCGAGATGTGGGCGGCGGTGGTGGATCGGAACGGCCTCGTCGTCGCCGTCGTGTTCACGGGCGCCACGTCCACCGACCAATGGCCGGGGAGTCGTGTGATCGCGGCCCAGAAGGCGAACACCGCCAACGCATTCAGCCTGCCGCATCTCGCCCTTTCGACCGCCAATCTCTATGCCGCCACCCAGCCGGGCGGAACGCTGTTCGGGCTCCAGGAAGCCAACCCGACCAACGAAGACGTCGCCTATGGCGGCAACGCGGCCGAGTACGGCACCTCGCACGATTTCATGGTGGGAAAGCGCATCGGCGGGACCAACGTGTTCGGCGGCGGTGTAGCGCTGTACGATGACCACGGGACGCTGATCGGCGGTCTCGGCGTGAGTGGCGACGCTTCCTGCGCCGACCACAACATCGCCTGGAAGATGCGCTACAATCTCCAGCTCGACCACGTGCCGGCCGGTGTGGCGGACGCCGGCAAGGACGACAACATCATCTACGACATCACGAACGGTGTCAGCGCCAGCGGATTCGGCCACCCGGAGTGCTCCGCCACGGCGACATCCATCGGGAAAGCGCTCCCCCAGACGCATCCGATCGGACACTGAGCCTCGCCTCTGACGTTGAGGCACAAAGGACCCACGACCGCCGAGTTGCCGCAGTCGGGTAGCCCGGCGGTCACTTTCTTTGGCCTGACGTATTGCGGCGTGCCGAGTCACAGCCCGGTGCCGACCGAAGGAGGCGACGCATGACGAAGGGACGTCTCGAAGGGTTCAGCGACGGCGTGATCGCGATCCTGATCACGATCATGGTGCTGGAGCTCAAGGTGCCGCACGGCACGGACGGGAACGCGTTGCGGCCGCTCGTGCCCGTGTTTCTGACCTACGTGCTGAGCTTCGTCATGGTCGGTATCTACTGGAACAACCATCACCACATGCTGCACGCCGCCGAGCGGATCAACGGCAAGGTGATGTGGGCGAACCTGCACCTCCTGTTCTGGCTGTCGCTCACGCCATTCATCACCGGCTGGATGGGCGAGAACCATTTCGCGCCCCTGCCGACCGCGGTGTACGGCGCGGTGCTCCTCTGCGCGGGCATCGCGTACACGATCCTTCAGGCGGCGGTCATCGGAGCCCAGGGCCCGCACTCGAATCTCGCGGCGGCGGTGGGGAGTGACCTCAAGGGGAAGCTCTCGATCGCGGCCTACGTCGTGGCGATCCCGATGGCGTTCGTGCATCAGTGGATCTCGGACGCGCTCTACGTAGCGGTGGCGCTGTTGTGGCTGGTCCCGGATCGGAGGATCGAGGCGCAGTTTCGGTCCGTCCTGCTCCTCGGCCTCGCGGCCGTCGCGCTCGCCCCCGCAGTGGCGCGAGCCCAGACCATTCCACCGCGCACGTACGGCGCGTTGCGCTGGCGCCTCATCGGCCCCCACCGCGGCGGCCGAGTGCTGGCGGTCGCCGGCGTCCCCGGCGACCCAGCGACCTTCTACTTCGGCGCGGTGGACGGCGGCGTGTGGCGCACCCGGAACGCCGGCGTCACCTGGGAGCCCGTATTCGACACGCAGCCGATCGCGTCCATCGGCGCGCTCGCCCTCGCGCCCTCCGATCCGAACGTCATCTACGTGGGGACGGGCGAGGCGTCGATCCGCTCGGACATCACCTACGGCGCCGGCGTCTACAAGTCCTCGGACGGCGGCGCGCATTGGCGCGCACGGGGACTCGCCGACACGCGCCACATCGGGAAGGTGCTGGTCGATCCCACGAACCCCGACGTCGTGCTGGTCGCGGCGCTGGGACACGCGTACGGGCCCAACAGCGAGCGCGGCGTGTTCCGCTCCACCGACGGCGGGCGCACCTGGACCAAGGTCCTGTACAAGGATCCCGACACCGGGGCCATTGACCTGGCGGCGGATCCGGCCGATCCCCGGATTGTGTACGCCGCGCTGTACCAGGCGCGCCGCACGCCGTGGGAGCAGTACGCGCCGAACGAAGGACCGGGGAGTGGCCTGTACAAGTCGACCGACGGTGGCGCCACCTGGACCCCCCTCACCGGGCACGGACTTCCCGCGGGCCTGCTCGGGCGCATCGGTCTCGCGGTGGGCCGCGACGGCCGCGTGTACGCGCTGATCGGCGCGAAGACGGAGCCGGGGCTCTACCGCTCCGACGACCGCGGCGCCACCTGGCGGCTTGCCGGCAGCGATCCCCGGCTCACCAGCCGCAACTGGTACTTCTGCCGCGTCACCGTGGATCCGGAGAACCCGGACGTCGTGTACGTGCCCAACGTGGCGCTCCTCGAGTCCAGCGACGGCGGCAGGACGTTCCACGTTCTCAAGGGGCAGCCGGGCGGGGACGACTATCACGAGCTGTGGGTCGATCCCCGGAGCGCTACCCGCATGATCGTGGGCAGCGACCAGGGCGCGGTGATCACGCTCGACGGCGGGCGCACCTGGAGCAGCTGGTTCAACCAGCCCACGGCGCAGTTCTACCACGTGGTCACGGACGACGCGTTTCCCTACCGCGTGTACGGCGCCCAGCAGGACGCGGGCACCGCGGGAGTGGCGAGCCGCAGCGATTTCGGGGAGATCACCTTCCGCGACTGGGCTCCGGTCGGCGCGGGCGAGAGCGGCTACATCGCGCCCGACCCGCTCGACCCCGACCTCGTGTACGGCGGCGATACCTACGGCGGCGTGCACCGCTTCGACCGGCGCACCGGCCAGTCGCAGGACATCTCGCCCTGGCCCGTCTCGAGCTTCGGCGTGCCGATGCCGCAGCGAAAGTACCGGTTCACGTGGACGTCGCCGCTCGTGTTCGACCGCGTCGACCGCCACGCCCTCTACCTCGGCGCGCAGATGGTGCTGCGCACCCGGGACGGCGGGCTGCACTGGGAGGCGATCAGCTCCGACCTGACCGGTGCGGCCGGGGGGCCCACCGCAACCGACACCGGTCTGCCCACGTTCGCGGACGCCGCGGCGCGCGGCTACGGCGTGGTCTACACCATCGCCCCGTCGCCGCGCGCGGCGGGGCTCCTCTGGGTCGGCTCTGACGACGGCCTGATGCACCGCACAACCGACGGCGGCGGGCATTGGCAGAACGTGACGCCCCAGGGCCTGCCGCCCTGGAGCACCGTCAGTTTGCTCGAGGCCTCGCCGTTCGATACGGCGGCGGCGTACGCCGCCGTGGACCGTCACCGGGTAGACGACTTCGCTCCTTACATCTATCGCACGCGCGACGGGGGCGCGCACTGGACCCGCGCCGATTCCGGGATCGCGCCCCAGGCGTACGTGCAGGCGGTCCGCGCCGACCCGGAGCGCCCGGGCCTGTTGTATGCCGGCACCGAGACAGGCGTCTACGTGTCGTTCGACGACGGCGATCACTGGCAGTCGTTGCAGCTCAACCTGCCGATCGCATCGGTGCGCGACCTCGCGGTTCACGGCCGCGACCTGATCGCGGCCACGCATGGGCGCTCGTTCTGGGTGCTCGACGACCTCACGCCGCTGCGCCAGCTGGGCGACTCCGCGCTGCGCGCTCCTGTCCATCTGTTCGCTCCGGCGCCGGGGGTGCGGCTGCGCCGCAGCGTCAGCAACGACACCCCGCTCCCCCCGGAAGAGCCGCACGGCGCCAATCCGCCGGCGGGCGCGGTGATCGATTATTTGCTGCAAGCGGTGCCCGGGGGTCCCGTGACCCTCGAGATCCGCGACGCGCGCGGCGCCGTGGTGCGGCGCTTCTCGAGCGAGGACCACGCGGCCCCGCCGGCCGAGCCGCCCCAGATCGCCGACGAGTGGCTGCCGCGACTCGATCCGCCGACGCGTAACGTCGGCCTGAATCGCTTCGTGTGGGACCTGCGCTATCCTCCGCCGCCCGCCGCGCGCTACGGCTACAGCATTGCCGCGATCGCCGGCCAGGGAACGGTCGCCGAGCCGCAGGGGCCGCTCGTCCTACCCGGGGTCTATGAAGTCCGGCTGGGCGTCGGGGGGCAGACCTACACCCGGTCGCTCCGGGTCGAGCTCGATCCGCGGGTCCACGTCGCCGACTCCGCGCTCGAGGCCCAGCTGCGGCTCGGCCTCGACATCTGGAACGCGATGGCGGAGCAGCACGCGCTCGGGCAGGGCCTGCGCGGCGCGCGCGACCAGCTGCGCGCCCTGGCCGGCCGCTCACTCGCTCGCGCCACGCGGGGCTCGCTCGCGGCCCTCGAGCGCCTGACCGACAGCCTCACGCGAGCGGCGGACGGCGCGGGCGGCGAGCTCGCCGGCCTCGAGACCGTGGTGGAGAGCGCCGATCGCGAGCCCACCCGGCAGGCGCGGGACGTGTTTGTCGAGCTGCGCGAGCGGGTGGCGGGCGCGCTGCGTCGCTGGCAGCAGGTGCTCACCGCCGACCTGCCCGCGCTCAACGCGCGGCTGCGCCGTGAGGGGGCGCCGCCCGTGCAGGTGCAGGAGCCGGTGCCGGACAAGGAGACGGGGCCGTGGTAAGGAGCACCAGCGCTCCCAGCGCGATCACGACCGTGCCGATCGCGCGGGCCATGAGCTCAGGCCGGGGCCCGAGTCGCTCCAACGCGACGGCGACCGCTACGGCGGCGACGACGCTGACATTCATCATCCCACCGACGACCAGGACGGCCATCAGACCGAGGCAGCAGAGACTGCAATTCACGCCGAAGCGGACACCGTGCAGCACGGCGGCGCCGACACCTGGCGTGCCCGGCGCGCCGCAGGCGCGACACACCGCCAACTGGCGGGCCTTCCAAGTGCTCACCTGCAGGATGCCGGCGACGAGCAGCGCGCTCCCCGTGGCGAGCGGGGCGAGCCGCGCGACGGGCGACCACACGAGCTCGGTTCGCGCGATGGCGTTCCCGAGCGCATAGACGGCCGCCCCGAACAGCGCCCAGACGGAGAAGTACCCGGCGCCCGCCAGGGCGGCGAGCCGGTTGCCTCGCAACCGCGCGAGCATCGGGAGCAGCGACGGCAGCATCATCGCCACCATCAGGACGAGCCACATCACGACGAATCGGGCACCGCCGCCCGCCCAGGTCTCACCCGGCAGCGACATCCAGACCATCGACAGGGTCCAGCCGCCGGGCATCGCCATCCCGCCAGCCATGGACCGCGACCAATGGATGGTCGCCGCCGCGCTGGCGAGAAACAGCAGGGCGCCGGTTCCGACGAGCGGGCCGTGGCCCGACCGCGCGCCCGGCTCAGTCCTGATAGCGGTCGTGGTAGCGCACCCAGCTCTGGGGATCGTCGGGATCCTCATCCCGGCCCTTGGGCATCAGGTCGAGGA
>WNGD01001554.1_pt1 | contig 24787 bp, 22 predicted proteins | sample 5400671 | NCBI WGS metagenome assembly WNGD01 (sample SAMN13153369, study PRJNA577476) | soil metagenome | isolation source: 40 cm soil or saprolite under grassland replicate 2 | place: USA:California | collected 2016-06-15
AGGTGGCGCAGCGCCAGGATCTGGGCGGCGTCACCGACGCGGTCGTCGAACGAGCGGCCGGTGGCGCGGGTGCCCGCTAGCCGGACATACTGTTTGGGCATCGTGACGGTATGCCCGGGGCCGACGCCCCGGGCCATGGTGGCCGCCCGCGAGGTCGTGCCGACGGAGACGCGGAGCGGCGGCGGGGCGCGGCGCACGAAGCCCGTGTCGCGAGGCAGGAAGACGCCGGGGACGTCGCCGGTCGGCGTGTGCACGAGCGCCGGCTGCGCCTCGAACAGCGAGGAGTAGAAGCCGCCACGCGTGCGCAGGTGGAGCGAGCCGTCGTCCAGGATCGAGTCGACCGTGAAGCCGATCTCGTCCAGGTGGGCGACGAACACGACCACGGGATCGCCCTGGCCCACGCGCAGCCACAGGTTGCCCGCCGTGTCCGTTTCCGTCTTGGCCCAGGCCGGGAGCAGCCGTTTCACCGTCTCCCGCACCGGGCCCTCGGCGCCGGAAACGCCGTAGGATTCGACGAGCTGGGACAGGACGGTTTGCGCTTCGGAGATGCGCGCGTCGGCTTGGCCGGACAGGCGGATAGACGGATAGGCGGATAGCAAGATGACGATCCGCGCAGTTCTAGCCGTCCATCCGCCTATCCGCCTGTCCGACCGCTTCATCTTCCCTCCATCCACGCCACGAGCGCTCGCGCGAGCGAGTCCGCCGCGGCGAGCGACACGGTCTCGATCGGCGTGACGGGGTAGCGCGAGCCGAGGAGCGCTGCCTGCTCGCTCTCGAACGGCCCCTGCTGTGCCTCGACGGCGCGCAGCCCGGTGTTCGCGTAGCTGCTCTGGACCGCAAACGCCACCACCACGGTGCCCCGCACCTGAGGATGTGCCAACACCGCCGCGACGAGCGCGGCGCAGCCGACCCGCTCTCCCGCGCGCGGCGCGGCGAGCAGCGCGTCGTGCTCTCCGTAGCGCACCGGACGCTTCGTGAGCGCGACGGGCGTGAGGACGTGGATGCCGAGCCGCTCCACCTCGACGCGCGACGTGGCGCCGAGGTCGACGAAGGCGTCGTCCGCCGTGAACGGCGGCTCCGCCGCCGCGGCCCGGAAGCGCGCGAGATGGGTGGAGCGCACGGCGACCACTCCGGGGATGGCGCCGGCGTCGCCGAACAGCGTGACGCGGTGGCCCTCGAGCGCCTGGTCGTACAGCGGGGCCGGCACCGCCCCGGGCACGCGCCGCAGGCGCACGTAGCCGTCGTCCGTGACGTTGCCGACGACGTAGCCCGGCTCGTCGATGCCGCAGCTCACGAGGCGCTTCGGCGTCCCGCGGCCCAGCGTGAGCGTGACGTTGCCCGAGCGGTCACGCGTGCTGCCGGGCAACAGGGCCAGCAGGGAGTCGGTCACGGCGCGCTCGAAGCCGGTGACGGCGGTCATGCTCGCCAGGCGGACCGCGAGGGACTCGACGTCCCTCTGGGCAGCAAGGCGGCGGAATGACGGAAGGACGGAAAGCAAAAGCAAAGCGAGCCGGAGCTTAGTCATGCATCCCCTTTCCGTCGTTCCGTCTTTCCGTCGCAGTGAGGTTCACCGCCGGCTCGTCGGAGACCCGGAAGCCCGTCCCATCAGCGAACAGCCGCACGGGCTCCGCCGGCGCCCCGCGCCGCGCCAGCTCCAGCACCACGTACGGCAGTAACCGGTGCTCCACCTCGAGCACGCGCGCCGCGAGCGACTCGGGTGTGTCGCCCGGCCGGACGGGGACGGGCCACTGCGCGATGATCGGCCCGCGGTCGTACTCGTCGTCCACGTAATGGACCGTCGCGCCCGAGACGGCGGCCCCGCTCGCGAGCACCGCCGCGTGCACGCGGGGCCCGTACATCCCGGCGCCGCCGAAGCCGGGGAGCAACGCCGGATGGATATTAATCACCCTCCAGCGGAAGCGGGCGACCACCGCCGGGGGGATCCGTTTCAGGTATCCCGCCAGGACCACGAGTCGCGCGTCTGCCACGGCGGCGATCATCTCGTCGGCGTTCGCCGGATCGGCGAGCACCATCGCAGGCACGCCCGACCGGTGCGCCCGCTCGAGCGCCCCCGCGTCGGGGCGGCTCGAGACCACGCGCGCCACCCGCGCCTGCCCCGAATCGCGCAGCGCGTCGAGCAGCGCCTGGAGATTCGTGCCGCCGCCTGAGACGAGGACGGCGACGGGGAGAGGGAGGGGGAGGGCGGGCATCACCGGTTGCAGGGGGCGAGCGACTGGGGCTTCGCACCGGCCGTGACGGTGAGTGCAAACGCGCCGGTGCGGAACTTGTCGCTGCTCGTCACCACCACGTAGTAATCTCCGGTCTGGGGCAGCCGGGCGGTGAGCCGGGCGTTGCAGCTGCCGCCCGAGTCGTCGTCCTGGGGTTGCTCGGCCTCGAGCCCCGGTCCGAGCAGGAAGACGTAGGGATCGAACGCGTCGGACACGAGGTCGATCGTCACTGTTTCGCCGGCATGCCCCGACAGCCGCCACCGCTGCCCGTACGTGCTGTCGGCGGGGAGGAGCGCATCGCGGCGCGTGAGCGAGTCGTGCACGGTCTCCCCCACAGCGATCACGCCCCTGGGTGCCGGACGCGCCGCCGCGACGGGGTGCGGGGCCTTGCCCTGCGCGGCGAGCGCGCGCGCCACGAGCGCCAGTACGGGGACTAGCTTCCAGGATCTCACGATGCCCCGCAATCTGCGGGTGCTAGGAGTCCTTGACAAACCCGTCGTTCACTGACGACGTAGCTGCCCGGGAGTCGCGGCTGAAGCCGCGGCTCGGCGCTGCCGCTGAAGCGGCGACACAAGCCCGTTTACGGGCAGGTGCCGAGCCGCGAGTTCACTCGCGCTCTTCGGGCGCGGCAGCACTGTGCTCGGCGTCACCCAGGATCAGATCAGCGGCAGCCGCCAGATCCGGCACTACTGGCACGCCGAGCGCGCCGGCCTGGGCGCGGTGCGCGGCCCCATGTCCGGTGGCGACGAGGATCGCCCGCCCGCCGAGGATGCGCGCGGGCTGGACGTCGCTGAGGCGGTCCCCCACCCAGTAAGACTGCGCGAAGTCGATGTCCAGCGCGGCCTGCGCGTCGCGGAACAGCTGTACGCCGGGCTTGCGGCACGCACATGGCCCCGTGATCTCGGGGTGATGAGGACAGTGGTAGGCCGCGTCGACGTGCGCGCCGTGCGCCGCGAGCAGCTCGCCGAGCCGCCGCTGCACGGCGGCGTAGGCGGCCGCGTCGTACAGCCTGCGCGCGATTCCCGACTGGTTCGACACGGTGACCACGAGCCAGCCCGCCTCGTTGAGCCGGCGCACGGCCGCGGCGGCGCCGGGGAGCAGCCGCACCCGCCCCGGCTCGTGCAGGAAGCCCGGGTCTTCCACCATCGTGCCGTCGCGGTCGAGGAAGACGGCGCGGTGCTCGCCCCTCGCCTCAGCCATCGAGCGCGGCGCGCACGGCCTGGGCCACCGCCTCGAGCTGCTCGGGAAGGATCGTCCGGGGATCGAGCACGACCGAGTCGTGGGCGATGCGGGCGATGACGGGGGGCTCGCCGCCCCGGAGCCGCTCTGCCAAGGTGTCGGGTGCGACGTGTGGGGGGGGGCCGAGGCGGACCAGCCACGTCGCGAGCTTCGCGCCCGGGAACGAGCCGCCGCCAACCTCGGATTCGCCTTCGATCAAGTCCGCCATTTTGCCTACGTCTTGCTGCAACTGTTCTGCTCGCCGACGGATTTGCGTGACGTCTTCGGTCAGCATCCGGAGCACGGGTATCTCCGCGCGAGCCTGCTCCGGATCCCGATAGAGGACGAGCGTCGCCTCCAGCGCCGCCAGCGTGAACTTGTCCGACCGCACGGCGCGGGCCAGCGGATCCTTGCGGCAGGCCTCGATCGCCGTGCGCCTGCCGAGCAGGATGCCCGCCTGCGGCCCGCCGAGCAGCTTGTCGCCCGAGAACACGACCGCGTCGACGGCGCTCGCGAGCCCGGCGCCCACGCCCGGCTCGCCCGCGAGCCCCCAAGGGGCGAGATCGAGCAGCAACCCACTCCCCAGGTCGTAGAGCGCGGCGATGCCGCGCGCCCGCGCGAGCGCCGCGAGCTCCTGTGCCGGGACCTCGGTCGTGAAGCCCGTCACCTGGAAGTTCGAGCGGTGGACTTTGAGCAGGAGGCGGGTGTGCGGGGTCAGGGCGGCCTCGTAGTCCGCGCGGTGGGTGCGGTTCGTGGTCCCGACCTCGACCAACTTCGCTCCCGAGCGCGCCATGATGTCCGGGATCCGGAAGCTGCCGCCGATCTCGACCAGCTCGCCGCGCGACACGATCGCCTCGCCGTCGCGAGCCAGCGCCGAGAGCGCGACGAGCAGCGCGCCCGCCGCGTTGTTCACGACGAGCGCGTCTTCCGCGCCGGTCAGCTCGATCAGGAGGTCGCGGCACAGCGCGTGGCGTGAGCCACGGGTCCCGCGGGTCAGGTCGTATTCGAGGTTCGAATAGCCGCCCGCGATGCGGGCCATCGCGTCGATGGCGGCGCGCGCCAGCGGCGCCCGGCCGAGGTTGGTGTGCAGCACGACGCCGCTGGCGTTGATCACGGGCTCGAGCGACGGCGCGGCGAGCCGGTGCACGCGGTCGAGCACGGCGGCGCCCCAGCCTTCGGCCGGCTCCGCACCGCTGTGCGCGCGCGCGCCGTCGATCGTGTCACGCACGGCGCGCACCACCAGGCTCCGGGGGTGCGCCGCGAGCAGCGCCGCGACGTCCGGCTCGGCGAGCAGCGCGTCGACCGCGGGAAGCCGGCGGCGGGGATCGGTCACGGCGACTTGGCGGGAGCCTTGGTGGTGTCGCGCGCGGGCTTGGGCACGGGCGCCACCAGCACGCCCTGGGCGTCTGCGGCCGCGCCGCTCAGGTTCGTGGCGCCGCGCACCCGCACGAGGTACTTGCCGCCCGGCGCCAGCGGCCGCGCGGTCTGCACCACGAGCCGGTCAGACGGCACGGGGCGCTGCTTCAGCAGCTTACGCACCCGGGCGGTATCGAGGCGGAAGGCCGACGTGTCACGCGGTGACGGCGCAGCGGGGGGCCGCTGGACTGCAGGAGGCGTGGGGGGGGCGGGGGGAGCATGCGCCGTCGTGTCCTTGGCGCGTCGCAGCGAGTCGGCGATCGCGCGCGCCCGGGCCTGCAGCGAGTCGTACGCTGCCGCGCCGTACAGCGCCCGCACCTGAAACGGCGTCGTGTCGGGCAGCGTGAAGACCCGCACCCGCGCGGTGTCGAGCGGCAGCCGCGGGTCGAGCGGCTCGGAGAACACGACCCGGAACGCGGCCGAGTCCACCGGGTCGACGCTCTTCACCCGCGGGCCCACGCTGTCGTGCACGAACAGCCACAGCACCGCGCTCGCGGTCGAGTCCACCGTGACCGTCACCGTGTCGAACGCCTCGCGCCGGTCCAGCCGCCGGTTGTTGTTCTGATCCTGGATCGCCTGCAGGAGATAGCGTCCGGGCGGCACGTCACGCAGTCGGAAGTCGCCGCCCGAGTCGGCCACGGTGATGTAGGCGACGGTGTCGGAGAGGGGCGCGGCGCGGATCACCGCCTGTGCCAGCACGCGCTGCTCGACCCAGAGCAGCGCCGTCCCCCCGATCGCGGCGCCCGGCACGGCGCCGCCGGTGGAGAACACGAACAGCGCGCCCCGCTTGGTCGCGTTACGCCGCAGGTCGGCGATGCCCGGCAGCAGCTCGAGGTGGTACACGCGGTTCGGCTTCCAGCCCTCCTCGGGCTTGACGTGAATCGCGCTGCGGTGCCATGACACCTTGACGGCGCCCGCCACGGGGGAGAGAACGATGTGGCGCGCCAGCCCGCTGATCGCGCCACCGGCGCCCGCCCCGCCCCCCCCCGCCGGCATCTCGTCGATCACCTCGTCGAACTGGATGACCGCGTCGCCCTTCAGGTCCGGCACGACCGCGCCGGACTCCGGGACGACGTGCACCACCTTGGGCGGCGTCGTGTCGGGCGGGCCGCCCGGGGGATCGCCCTGGTTCGCGCAGGCGCCGCAGAGGGCGGTTAGGAGCAGCCCAGCGACCTGAGCTTGTCGGCCAGCGCCTGCCGCTGGTCGCGCCACGCCCGCTCCTTCTCGCGCTCCTGGGCGACCACCTCGGCGGGCGCCCGGGCGACGAAATTCTGGTTTGTGAGCTTCACCGCGAGCCCCGAGAGCTGCTGGTCGAGCCGGTTGAGCTCAGTCGAGAGGCGCCGGCACTCCTGCTGCACGTCGATCGCGTCCGCGAGCGCCACGAACACTTCGCTGCCGTCCGCGAGCACGGCGTGGGCGCCCGCGACCCGCGCGGCCCGCCCGTCGAACCCCAGCTCGCCGAGCTGCCCCAGCCGGGCGATGGTCTCGCGCTCGCCCTCGAAGGCGCGCCGCGCCGCGTCGGTCTTGCTCGTCACCGCGGCGCCGGGCCGGGCCTTCGGGCTCACGCGGTACTCCGCGCGGATGTTGCGGATCGCGGCGATCGCTTCCTGCACGAGGGCGAACTCCTGCTCCGCACGGGCGTCGACCAGGCCGGCGCGCGCCACCGGCCACGGGGCCACCGCGAGCAGGTCGTCTGCGGTTCGTCCGGGAAGCTTCTGCCACAGCGCCTCGCTGATGAATGGGACCACCGGGTGGAGCAGCCGCAGCGCGGCGTCGCAACAGTAGGCGAGCACGGCGTGGGCCGTGGCGCGGGAGGCGGCGGGGTCGTCCCCCGGAGCGAGCCGTGGCTTCACCGCCTCCACGTACCAATCGGCGAGCTCTTTCCACACGAAGTCGAAGCACCGCTTGGCCGCCTCGTCGAGCCGGAACTGCTCGAGCGACGCCGTGGCCTCACGGATCGCGCCCTGCGCCCGCGACAGGATCCAGCGGTCGGCGAGCGGCAGGCGCTGCGGGTCGAGCGCGTCGACGGGCTGCACCCGCTCCGGCAGCTGCGCCAGGATGAACCGCCCGATGTTCCACAGCTTGTTCGCGAAGTTGCGGCCCGGGGCGAAGGTCGACTCGATGTCGTTCGGGTCGAGGATCACGTCGGCGCCGAGCGAGCTGCCCGCGATCAAGGTCCAGCGCAGCGCGTCAGCGCCGTACAAGCGGACCACGTCGAGGGGATCGATCCCGTTGCCGAGCGATTTCGACATCTTGCGGTGCAAGGTGTCGCGCACCATACCGGTCAGGTAGATCGTCGCAAACGGTTTGTCACCCATGAAGTGATAGCCGGCCATGATCATGCGCGCGACCCAGAAGAAGATGATATCGGGGCCGGTGACCAGCGTGTGACCGGGATAGAAGCGCGCGAGGTCGGCGGTGGGCTCGGGCCAGCCGAACGCCGCGAACGGCCAGAGCCACGACGAGAACCAGGTGTCGAGCACATCGGGATCCTGCTCGACCGGCCCGCCGCACTTGCGGCAGCGCTTCGGGTCCTCCCGGTCGGCCCACTGCTCGCCGCACTTGACGCAGGTGAACACCGGGATGCGGTGCCCCCACCACAGCTGCCGCGAGATGTTCCAGTCGCGGATGTTCTCCATCCAGTTCTCGAACGTCGCGCGCCAGCGCTCGGGCACGATGCGGAACTCCGCGCGCCCATAGGCCGCGAGCACCGGCTCGGCGAGCGGCCGCATCTTCACGAACCATTGGTCGCTGAGCCGCGGCTCGACGATCGTATCGCAGCGATAGCAGCGCCGCGGCGAGTACGGATGCGGTTCGATCTTTTCGAGCAACCCCTGCGCCTGGAGCATCGCGACGATCTTCTCCCGCGCCTCGAACCGGTCGAGGCCCTCGAGCTCCGGTGGCACCCTCTTGGCGTCTTGGCGTCTTGGCGTCTTGGCGTCTGTGAGCTCCCCCATGCGACCGTCTTCCGTCATCACCAGCGGCATCTCGAGCTTGTGCCGCAGGCCGATCTCGAAGTCGTTGGCGTCATGCGCGGGGGTCACCTTCACGAACCCGGTGCCGAACGCCGGATCCACCGCGTCGTCCGCGATAATCGGGATGGAGACGTTCGCGATCGGCAGGCGCGCGGTCTTTCCTACGAAACGCGCGTGGCGCTTGTCCCGCGGGTTCACCGCGACCGCCGTGTCGCCGAGCATCGTCTCGGGACGCGTGGTCGCGACCGTCAGGTAAGGGGCCGGCCCCTCCAGCACGGGATACCGGATGTAGTAGAGCTTGCCCGTCTCCGGGGTGTCCGGGGTCTGGGCTTCCTCGTCCGACAGGGCCGTGCGGCAGTGCGGGCACCAGTGGATCACGCGGTGGCCGCGGTAGATCAGCCCCTCGTTCCACAGCCGCACGAACACTTCGCGCACCGCGCGCGAGTACGCGGGGTCCAGCGTGAAGCGGGTGCGGCTCCAGTCGCAGGAGCAGCCGATCACTTTGAGCTGCTCGAGGATGGCGTTGCCGGTCTCGCGCACGAACGCCCACACCCGCTCGACGAACGCTGCGCGACCGAGATCGAAGCGGGTTTTGCCCGCTTCGGCGAGGAGCCGCTCCACGACGTTCTGGGTGGCGATGCCGGCGTGATCGGTCCCCGGGAGCCACTCGGCCTCTCGCCCCCGCATCCGCTCGAAGCGAATGAGCACATCCTGGATGATGTTGTTCAGCCCGTGTCCCACGTGCAGGATGGCCGTCACGTTCGGTGGCGGGATCACGATCACGTACGGCGCCTTGGGGGAATCGGCCCGCGCCGTGAACACGCCGCGGTCGAGCCAGCGCTGGTACAGCGGGCGCTCGACGGCGTGCGGATCGTACTGGGGCGGAAGCGCGAACCGGGGCTCGGCCATTCCTTATTATTATAGACAGGGCGGGGAAAGGCGCGGGAGGACGCGGAAGGGAACCGACGATGCGACGCCCGCCATTCCGCGCCTTTCCGCGCCCTCCCGCGCTCGCTAGAATACCTCCCGATGCCCGACGAATCAAACGCTCTCCCCACGAGCCGCATCGCCCGCTGGCTCATCTTCGGCGCGCTGATCGTCTTCGCTGTCGCCCTCTACTTCCGCGACGGGCGGCGTGTGCCGCCCTTGACGGCGACGCCCGCCACGCCGCCCTCGGCGCCCGGTCGACCGACCAACTGACCTGATGGCCGCTTCCGAGATCCGCGTCACGCTCCCCGATGGGAGCGAGAAGCGCATGCCCGCGGGCTCCACGGGCGCCGACCTCGCCAAGGCGATCGGCCCGGGGCTGGCCAAGGCCGCCCTCGCCGTGCGCGTGGACGGCCAGGTGCGCGACCTGGCGCGTCCCCTGCCGGACGGGATGAAGGTCGCGATCCTCACGGACCGCGACCCGGAGGCGCTCGCTGTGCTGCGCCACTCCTCCGCCCACGTCCTGGCCACGGCCGTGCGCGCGTTGTTCCCGCACGCCCGGATCGGCTTTGGCCCGCCCATCGAGGACGGCTTCTACTACGACTTCGAGGTCCCGCGCCCCTTCAGCCCGGAGGATCTCGAGCAGATCGAGCGGCAGATGCACGAGGTGGTGCGGGCCGATTACCCCTTCGTGCGCGAGGAGGTATCGCGCGCAGCGGCGCAGCGGCGCTTCGCCGACGATCCCCTGAAGCTGGAGCGCATCGCCGACCTGGGGGACGACGAGGTGATCTCGGTCTACACCGACGGCCCGTTCGTGGACCTGTGCCGCGGTCCGCACGTGCCGAGCACGGGACGCATCAAGCACTTCAAGCTGCTGCACGCCGCCGGTGCGTATTGGCGCGGCGACGAGCGCCGCCAGATGCTGCAGCGCATCTACGGGACGGCGTGGTTCACGAAGGACGACCTCGACGCCTATCTGCGGCGGCTCGAGGAGGCGAAGAAGCGCGATCACCGCATGCTGGGGAAGCAGCTCGACCTGTTCTCCATCCAGGAGGACGTCGGGCCGGGGCTGATCCTCTGGCACCCCAAGGGCGCGATGCTGCAGTTCCAGCTGCGGCGCTTCATCGAGGATACGATCCTGGAGCGCGGCTACCAGCTGGTGTACACGCCGCACGTGACGCGGGAGCAGCTGTTCCTGCGGTCGGGGCATCTGCCGCTGTACGCCGAGAACCAGTTCCCGGCGATGGGCGCGGGCGAAGGCGAGGCGGAAACCGTGCGCTACCGGGTGAAGCCGATGAATTGCCCGATGCACATCCTCATCTACGCGTCGCAGCAGCGCAGCTATCGCGACCTGCCGCTCCGCCTCGCCGAGATCGCGAACGTGTACCGCAACGAGCGCTCGGGCACGCTGCACGGCATGCTGCGCGTGCGTGGGCTGACCATGGACGACGCACACATCTTCGTGCGCGAGGACCAGATCGAACAGGAGATCTTCAACCTGCTCGACATCGTGGAGCTGGTGCTCGGCAAGACGTTCGGGCTGAGCTACCGGCTCGACCTCGCGACCCGGCCGGAGAAGAAGCTCGGGACCGACGCCGTGTGGGAGCACGCGGAGCGAGCGCTCGAGCAGGCGCTGAAGCGCCGCGGTCTCACGTACCGCATCGATCAAGGGGGCGGGGCGTTCTACGGCCCCAAGATCGACGTCAAGTTCAACGACGCGATCGGGCGCGAATGGCAGGGCGCGACCATCCAGCTCGATTACGAGCTGCCGGAGCGCTTCCGGCTGGAATACACGGGGGAAGACAACCGGCCGCACCGGCCCGTGATGATCCACCGCGCCATCTACGGCACGGTGGAGCGGTTCTGCGGATTCCTGATCGAGCATTTCGCGGGCGCGTTCCCGCTGTGGCTCTCCCCCGAGCAGGTACGCGTGCTGCCGATCTCGGATGGGCAAGCGCTGGCCGCGCGGGCGCTGCACGAGCGGCTCCGGGCGGCGGGGATCCGCTCGCATCTGGACGAGCGCAACGAGACGCTCAACTACCGGATCCGCGACGCCGAGACGCAGAAGGTGCCCTACATGGCGGTGGTGGGGCAGCGCGAGGCCGAGGCGGGCGGCGTGGCGGTGCGGGCGCGCGGGGCAGGGAAGAAGCAGGTGATCGTGCCCGTGGATGAATTCGTGGCGAAGCTGACGGAGGAGGTTCGCACCCGGAGTTTGACTCCGTTAGTTTGAGATGGTCCCCGGGCTTGCGCCCGGGGTCAGAACCAACCCCGGACGCAAGTCCGGGGTGGGACGAGCGGGAGCATACGATGAGCAGTGACCAGACCACGCCGGTGATCCTCAGCGCCTGCCGCACGCCCATCGGGAGATACCTGGGCGGCCTCGCGCCCCTCCCCGCGCCGCGCCTCGGCGCGCTCGTGATCCGGGAAGCCGTGCGCCGCGCGAGTGTCGATCCCGCGACGATCGACGAAGTGATCATGGGCAACGTGCTGCAGGGCGGCGTGGGCCAGGCGCCCGCGCGCCAGGCGGCGATCCACGCCGGCCTCCCCGGGACGATCCCCGCGGTCACGATCAACAAGGTCTGCGGCTCCGGGCTCAAGGCCGTGATGCTCGCCGCGCAGGCGATCAAGGCGGGCGACGAGCAGTGCGTCGTGGCGGGCGGTATGGAGGCGATGTCGAGCGCGCCGCACTACGTGTATGGGATGCGCGCCGGCATCAAGGCGGGGAACAGCCAGCTCGTGGACGGCATGATCCACGACGGGCTGTGGGACTCGTTCTCGAACACGCACATGGGGAACCTCGCCGAGTACACGGCGAAGCGGGCCGGCGTGACGCGCGCGGATCAGGACCGGTTCGCGCTCGCGAGCCACCAGAAGGCGGTGGCGGCGATGGAAGCGTGCCGCTTCAAGGCGGAGACCGTGCCGGTCGAGATCGCGGGGAAGCAAGGGCCGACCGTGATCGACAAGGACGAGGGTCCGCGGAAAGACACTTCGCTTGAGGCGCTCGCCGCGCTCAGGCCGACGTTCGAGAAAGACGGCACGGTCACGCCGGGGAATGCGCCGGGCCTGAACGACGGCGCCAGCGCGCTCGTCGTCGCGTCGCTCGCGTTCGCGCAGGCCCACGGCTTCGAGCCGCTCGCGCGCATCACGGCGTACGCCACGGGCGGCGGCGAGCCCAAAGACCTGTTTTTCGCCCCGATCGTCGCGGTCAAGCATCTCCTGGCCAAAGCCGGGACGACCATCCAGGACTACGATCTCATCGAAGCCAACGAGGCGTTCGCCGTGCAGGCCCTGGCCGACGGGCGTGCCCTCGGCTGGGACTGGGACCGCGTCAACGTGAACGGCGGGGCGATCGCCCTCGGGCACCCGATCGGCGCCTCGGGCGCGCGCGTGCTCACGACGCTGCTCTACGCCCTGAAGGACCGCAAGCGTCGGACCGGACTCGCCACCCTCTGTCTCGGTGGCGGCAACGCAGTAGCCCTCAGCGTGGAGATGCTCTGATGCAGGAGTCGTCGCTCGCCGTCGTGCCGTCGAGCCTCACCGCTCGACGCACCGTGGCCGTGGTGCTGGGCGCGGCGCTCGTCGCCGTGGCCGCCCAGATCTCGATTCCGCTCCCCGGCACGCCGGTGCCCATGACCCTGCAGCCGCTGGCGGTGCTGCTCGTGGGCGGCGCGCTCGGCCCCGCGCTCGGCGCGAGCTCGATGATCCTCTATCTCGCCCTCGGTGCCGCCGGCCTCCCGGTGTTCACGCCGTACGGGGTGCCCGGCCTCGCGCGGCTGCTCGGGCCCACGGGAGGCTACCTGCTCGCCTACCCGGTCGCGGCGTTCGCGGTCGGGAAGCTCGCGGGGGACGGGCGGCGGCTCGGCGCCCTCGCGCTCGCCGGGTTCGTTGGGCTCGTGCTCGTCCATCTGGGCGGCGTGGCGCAGCTGCTGATCCTCACCGGCAGCGCGAGCCTCGCGCTCCGCGTCGGCACGTTGCCCTTCGTCGTGGGCGACCTCTCGAAGCTCGCGATCGCCGTCCTGATCCTGAAACCGATTGTGAGTCCCCTCCGCGCGCGCCTATGACGGCGCGCGCGTCGTTTCAGGGGTGGCGGGAGCGCGCGACGGCCGTCGGCACGGCGGTGGCGTGGCTCGCGCTGTTCAGCGCCGTGGGCATCGGTCTCACGCTGCTCTTGGAAGCGATGACCCCGGCCGTCGGGGGCCGCGCCTGGTGGCTGGCGCGGAACGGGCTCGCGCAGCTCGTGGGATTCGCCGGCGCGACCGTCGTCGTCGGATATTGGCTCAATCGGCACTCCTGGGAGCGCATGGGCTGGCGGTTCGACCGCGGGTTTCCGCGGCGCGCGCTGCGCGGCACGGCCATCGGCATGGTGCTCGCCGGTCTCGCGATGGTGCTCGCGCTCGTCACGGGCGGCGCCGTTGTGCGTCGCGCGCCGGACCTCGCGGCCTGGCCGGGCACCGCGGGTCCGCTCGGCCTGGGGCTCCTCGCCGCCGCGCTGGCAGAGGAGCTGTGGTTCCGCGGCTATCCGCTCCGCCGGCTCGCGGAGGCGATCGGTCCCGTCGCGGCGATCGCCGCCGCCTCGATCGCGTTCGGCATCGCGCACTTGGGCAACCCCAACGCCTCAATCTTCAGTACCCTCAACATCGTGCTCGCCGGCGTGTGGCTGTCGCTCGCGTTCTTCTCGCCCGGGGGCATGCCGTTCGCCTGGGGCCTGCATTTCGGGTGGAACAGCGCGCTGGCGCTCGTGTTCGACGCCCCGGTGAGCGGCTACGCGTTCGGCCTGCCGGGTCTCGAGTACGTTCCCGGATCCCGCGGCTGGATCGACGGCGGCCGGTTCGGCCCCGAGGGCGGGCTCGTGGGGACGGTGGCGCTCGCCGCCGGCGTCCTCATCGTGCTCGGGCGCGGGTACAACGCTCGACCGGCGTGGCTGGCGTGAAGTGCCCGAGCGTGCTGCGGTGAGCCGGGTCGCCGTGGTCGGCGCCGGGACGATGGGGAATGGCATCGCGCACGTGTTCGCCCAGCATGGCTGGGACACGGCGTTGCTCGACGTATCGCGCGACGCCCTGGATCGGGCGGTGCAGGCGATCACCGCGAACCTCGACCGCCAGGTGAAGCGGGGCACGCTCACGGCCGACCAGAAAGGGCAGGCGCTGGGCCGCATCCGCACGGGGACCGCCCTGGAGGGCGCCGCGCAGGCCGACCTCGTCGTGGAGGCCGCCACCGAGAGCCCGGAGATCAAGTTCAAGATCTTCCGGGACCTCGACGCGGCGGCGCCGTCCGCGGCGATCCTCGCGACCAACACGTCGTCCATCTCGATCACGACGATCGCCGCCCAGACGAAACGGCCGGGCCAGGTGATCGGGATGCACTTCATGAACCCCGTGCCGGTGATGCAGCTCGTGGAGGTGATCCGCGGGCTCGAGACGTCGGACGAGACCACGCGGCGCACGCTCGAGATCGCGCAGGGGCTCGGCAAGACGGCGGTCGAGGTGAACGACTACCCGGGGTTCGTGTCGAACCGGGTGCTCATGCCGATGATCAACGAGGCGATCTTCTGCGTGATGGAAGGCGTCGCCACCCCCGAGGCGGTGGACACGGTGATGAAGCTGGGGATGAACCATCCGCTGGGGCCCCTGGCGCTCGCGGACCTGATCGGGCTCGACGTGTGCCTTGCGATCCTCGAGGTGCTGCAGCGCGACTTGGGCGACGACAAGTACCGCCCGGCGCCGCTGCTCCGCAAGATGGTCGCCGCCGGGCGGCTCGGCCGGAAGAGCGGCCGCGGGTTCTATGGCTATCGCGATTGAGCCGGCGGGCCTCTCGGAGACGCAGCGCCACATCGTCGAGCTGGCGCGCGAGTTCGCGCGCACCCGCATCGAGCCGCACGCGGCCGAGTGGGACCGCACGCGCCACTTCGCCCGCGACGTGATCGACGAGCTCGGCAAGCTCGGCTTCCTCGGGATGTGCACGCCGGAGCAGTACGACGGCATGGGGCTCGACACGCTGACGTATTTCCTCGCGCTCGAGGAGATCGCGGCGGCGGACGCGAGCATCGCCGTCTCCGTCTCCATCCACAACGCGATCCCGACCACGATGCTGCTGCGCCACGGCAGCGCGGCGCAGCGGGAGCGCTTCCTCAAGAGCATGGCCCGCGGGGAGCTGCTCGCCGGATTCGCGCTCTCCGAGCCGGAGTCGGGCTCGGACGCGGCGTCGCTCCGCACGCGGGCGGTGCGCGACGGTGACTGCTGGGTGCTGAGCGGCACCAAGGCGTGGGCCACGAACGGCGGCACGGCCGACCTCATGATCGTGATGGCCCGCAGCGAGCGCGGGATTTCGGCCTTCATTGTGCCGACCGACGCGCCGGGTTATCGTGCGGGGAAGCCGGAGGATAAGATGGGCCTCCGTGCCTCGAACACGGTCGCGCTCGCGCTCGAGGACGTGCGGGTGCCCGCCGACCATCTGCTCGGCGAGGAGGGGCAGGGGTTCGGGTACGCGATGGAGGCGCTGGCCGTCGGTCGCCTCGGCATCGCGGTACAGGCGGTCGGGATCGCGCGCCGGGCGCTCGAGCACGCGGTGGCGTATTGCGCCGAGCGGAAGCAGTTCGACGCGGCGCTGCGGGAGTTCGAAGCCGTGCAGTTCAAGCTGGCCGACATGGCCACGCGGGTGGAGGCGGCGCGGGCGCTGGCGCACGCGGCGGCGGCGCGCAAGGACGCGGGGGACGACATCACCACGCAGGCGAGCATGGCCAAGCTGTTCGCCTCCGAGACGGCGATGTGGGTCACCATCCAGGCGGTGCAGCTGTTCGGCGGGTACGGCTACATGCGGGACTTCCCCGTCGAGAAACTGTTCCGGGACGCGAAGGTCACCGAGATCTATGAAGGCACCAGCGAAATCCAGCGGATCATCGTCGCCCGCGGCCTCTACCCTCGAGCTTAGCCCCGGGCGCGAGCCGGAGGCGACCCCGCCGTTCGAGCTGTTCGCGCTGCTCGCCGAACACGACCATGAGCAGGTCAGCGTCTACTACGACCCGTCCGCCGGGTACCGCGGCATCATCGCCATCCACTCCACCGTGCTCGGGCCCGCGCTCGGCGGCACGCGCTTCTGGAACTACCGGAGCGACACGGAGGCGCTCATCGACGCCCTCCGGCTCGCGCGCGGCATGACGTACAAGGCGGCGGTGGCGGGGCTGAACCTGGGCGGCGGCAAGAGCGTCATCCTCGGGGACAACCGCACCACGCGGCGGGAGGCGCTGTTCCGCGCGCACGGGCGGCACGTGGAGTCGCTCAAGGGGCGCTACATCACCGCCGAGGACGTCGGCACCACGACCGGCGACATGGAGTACATCAAGGCCGAGACGAACCACGTCACCGGCCTGATCGGGAAGTCGGGCGATCCCTCGCCCGTCACCGCGTACGGGGTGTACCGGGGCATGAAAGCGTGCGCCCGCTACCGCGCCGGCTCGGACAGCCTGGCCGGGAAGCGCGTGGCTTTGCAGGGGTGCGGCTCCGTGGGCTATCATCTGGCGAGGCTGCTGCATGCCGAGGGGGCGCAGATCAGCTGCACCGACATCGACCCGCAGCGCGTGAAGCGGGTGGTGGAGGAGGTGGGCGCCCAGGCGGTGGGGACGGACGAGATCTACGATGTGCGGGCCGACATCTTCGCCCCGTGCGCGCTGGGGGCCGTGCTCAACGACGCCACGATCCCGCGGCTCCACGTGGAGATCGTGGCGGGCGGCGCCAACAACCAGCTGGCCGAGGACCGGCACGGCGACCTGCTCGAGGAGCGGCACATCACCTACGCGCCGGATTACGTGATCAACGGCGGCGGGCTGATCAACGTGAACGCCGAGCTGCACGGCTGGGCGCCGGAGCGGGCGCGGAGCAAGGCGGGAGAGATCTACGACACCCTGCTTCGCGTCTTCGAGATCGCGCGCGAGGAGGGCATCCCCAGCTACCGCGCCGCGGATCGGCTGGCGGAGCAGCGGATCGCCGCGATCGCGAAGGTGCGCTGCAACTTTGTCTGAGCAGATCTACGTCGGGGCGGACCACGCGGGCTTCCGCCTGAAGCAGACGCTCGTGGACGAGCTGAAGCGGCTGGGCTACGAGCCGGTGGACGTGGGGCCGAAGGCGCTCGATCCGGTGGACGATTTTCCCGATTACGGGAAGCCCGTCGCCGCGGCCGTGAGCGAGGGCAAGGTGCGGCGCGGCATCCTGACTTGCGGGACGGGGCTCGGGATGGCCTATGTGGCGAACCGGTTCCCGCGCGTGCGGGCGGCGGTCGCCTGGAGCCCCGAGATCGCGGAGCTGGCGCGCAAACACAACGACGCGAACGTGCTGGTGCTGCCGGCGCGGTTCGTGAGCGAGGAGGAAGGGGTGGAGATCCTGCGCAGGTGGCTCGACACCAGGTTCGAGGGCGGCCGCCACGAGCGGCGCGTCGCGAAGATCGACGCATGATCGACCGGCGCGCGCCGCTCGCGAAGGCCGACCCGGCCATCTACCAGCTGATCCGCCGCGAGGTGGAGCGGCAGGAGCACGGGCTGGAGCTGATCGCGAGCGAGAACTTCGTCACGGTCGCGGTGCTCGAGGCGATGGGCTCCGCGCTCACGAACAAGTACGCCGAAGGGCTGCCCAAGAAGCGCTACTACGGCGGCTGCGAGGTGGTGGACGAGGTCGAGCAGCTCGCGATCGACCGCGCGAAGGCGCTGTTCAAGGCCGAGCACGCGAACGTGCAGCCGCACTCGGGCGCCCAGGCCAACATGGCCGCGTATCTGGCCGTCGCGAAGCCGGGCGAGACGCTGCTCGGGCTCGCGTTGCCGCACGGCGGGCACCTGACCCACGGCGCGCCGGTGAACTTCTCGGGGACGCTGTTTCGCGCCGTGCATTACGGAGTCCGCGAAGAGACCGGTCGCATCGATTACGACCAGGTGCGCGAGGTCGCGCGCCGCGAGCGGCCGCGCATCCTGGTCGGCGGCGGCTCGGCCTACGCCCGGATCATCGACTTCGCGGCGCTCCGGAGCGTCGCCGACGAGGTCGGGGCGATCTTCGTCGTCGACATGGCGCACTTCGCCGGGCTCGTGGCCGCAGGCATCCATCCGTCGCCCGTGCCGCACGCCCAGATCGTCACCACGACCACGCACAAGACGTTGCGCGGCCCGCGCGGCGGGATCATCCTGTCGCAGGAGGCATTCGCGAAGGACGTCGACAAGCAGGTGTTCCCGGGCATCCAGGGCGGTCCCCTCGAGCACGTCATCGCCGCCAAGGCCGTGGCGCTGGGCGAGGCGCTCACCCCGGCGTTCCGGGAGTACGCGAAGCAGGTGGTGAAGAACGCCCAGACCCTGGCCGCGGCGCTCGTGGAGCGCGGCTACGCCATCGTCTCGGGCGGCACCGACACGCACCTGATGCTCGTGGACCTGCGCCCCAAGAACGTCACGGGCAAGGAGGCGCAGGAGCTGCTCGACCGGGCCGCCATCACCGTCAACAAGAACACGATCCCGGGCGACCCGCAGAAGGCCTTCGTCACGAGCGGCATCCGCATCGGGACGCCCGCGGTCACGACGCGCGGCTTCGCCGAGCCCGAGATGGAAAAGGTGGCGAGTCTGATCGACGAGGTGCTCACGAAGCAGGACGACGCCACCATCACGCGCGTCAAGGCCGAGGTGCGGGAGCTCACGGGGCAGTTCCCGCTGTACGCCGCACCGCGCGCCACCGTCGCCTCCCATGGTTGAGAGCGGCGGCGGGTCGTCGAGCCGGCCTTCTCGGGGCTCGGGCTCCTTCACGGTGCATCCCCCCGAGGAGCTCGAGGTCTACTTCAACGAGGTGGCCCACGGCCGCCCCGTGGGCTTCGTCGCCTCGGCCAAGTGGAAGCCCCCCACCGACATCTTCGAGACCGACGACGCGCTCGTCATCTGCATGGACATCGCCGGGATGCGCTCGGAGGACTTCACCGTCGAGCTCGCCAACGGCATCCTGACCATCGCGGGCGAGCGCAAGCTGCGGCGCGAGGGCAAGCCCCACTATCACGCGATGGAGGTGCAGGTGGGCCCGTTCGAGCGCCGCTTCCGCCTCCCGGTGCCGGTCGATCCCGAGAGCATCCGCGCGAACTACGAGCAGGGCTTCCTCGAGGTGCGGCTCACGAAGCTGCCGGCCCGGTTGTCGGGCCCGCAGTCGGTGCGCGTGCAGTAGATGGACCGCCTCCCGATCCTGCCGCTCGGCCAGCTGGTGGTCTACCCGCACGTCGTGCTGCCGCTGGCGCTGACCGATCCGCTCGCCGCGCAGCTGATCGACGAGGTGGTGCAGGGGAACAAGCGGCTGCTGCTCGGCGTGGTGAAGCCGCTCGGCGGCACCGAGCCGCCCGAGGGCGCGGTGATGCAGGCGCGCGCCGACGAGCTGTACGAGGTCGGCACGCTCGGCACCGTGGTCCGGATGCTCAAGCTCGGGGATGGCTCGGTCCGCGTGATGGTGCAGGGGCTGGAGCGGGCGCGCCTGCTCGAGGTGACGGCCGCCGCGCACTGGCTCGAGGCCGGCTACGAGACGCTCACGTCCACGGCCGTCGAGGACGCGCGCACCGAGGCGCTGAAGCGCACGGTGCACGCGCAGTTCTCGCGCGTGGTCGATATCGCGCCCTACCTGGGAGAGGAGCTGCACGAGGTCCTCGCCGGGATCACCGACGCGGGCAAGCTCGCGGACTTCGCCGCCGCGAACCTGGACCTGGCGCTGCCGGCCAAGGCCGAGCTGCTCGCGATCGACGACGTGACCCGCCGCCTCGAGCGCCTGGCCGAGCTGCTCGGCCAGGAGCTGCAGGTGCTCGAGGTCGGGAGTCAGATCCAGGAGAAGGTGCGGACGCGGCTCGACCAGAACCAGCGGGAGTACGTGCTGCGCGAGCAGCTGCGCGTGATTCGCCAGGAGCTGGGCGAGGAGGAAGGCGACGACGAGCTGACCGAGCTGGCGCGCCGGCTCGATGAGGCGGGGCTCTCCCCCGAGGCGAAGAAAGTAGGCGAGCGCGAGCTCAAGCGCCTGCGCCAGATGTCGCCCCAGTCAGCCGAGTACCAGGTGGCCCGCACCTACCTCGAGGTGTTCGCCACGCTGCCGTGGGGCCGCACCTCCGAGGACCGCCTCGATTTGAAGGCGGCCCGCGACATCCTCGACCGCGACCACTACGATCTCAAGACGGTGAAGGAGCGGATCCTCGAGTACCTCGCGGTCCGCACCCTCAACCCCCAGGCGCGGGGCAGCATCCTCTGCTTCGTGGGCCCCCCCGGCGTCGGGAAGACGTCCCTCGGCCAGAGCATCGCGGAGGCCTTGGGACGGCGCTTCACGCGCGTGTCGCTGGGCGGCGTGCGCGACGAGGCCGAGATCCGCGGCCACCGCCGCACCTACGTGGGCGCGCTCCCGGGGCGCATCATCCACGCGCTGCAGCGCTGCGAGACGCGCAACCCGCTCCTCATGCTCGACGAGGTGGACAAGATGGGGGCCGACGTGCGCGGCGACCCGACCGCCGCGCTGCTCGAGGTGCTCGATCCGGCGCAGAACGCCGCGTTCGTGGACCACTACCTCGAGGTGCCGTTCGATCTCTCCGGCGTGATGTTCATCGCGACCGCCAACAGCCTCGCCCCGATCCCCGACCCCTTGCTCGACCGGATGGAAGTTCTCACCTTACCCGGGTACACGCCGGGCGAGAAGCTCGCGATCGCGAAGCGCTACCTGCTCCCGCGGCAGCTGAAGGAGACGGGCCTCAGCGGGGACCGGGCCGGCGTCGCCGATGGGGCGCTCGAGCGGCTCATCGCCGAATACACCCGCGAGGCGGGCGTGCGCCAGCTCGAGCGCGAGATCCAGGGCGTGCTACGCAAGGCCGCGCTGGAGGTGGTGGAGGGGCGGGCCAAGTCGGCCAAGATCTCCGCGAAGAACCTCGAGAAGTACGCCGGCCAGCCCAAGGTGCAGAGCGAGGTGGCGGGGCGGAGCCCCGAGGTGGGGGTGGCGACGGGGCTGGCGTGGACGCCGGTGGGCGGCGACATCATGTTCATCGAGGCGATCCAGATGCCGGGGAAGGGGCAGATCACCCTGACCGGACAGCTGGGCGATGTGATGAAGGAGTCGGCCCAGGCCGCGTGGAGCCTGCTGCGGGCGCGCGCCGCCGCGCTCGGCATCCCGCTCGAGGCGTTCACGCAGACGGACGTGCACCTGCATGTGCCGGCCGGCGCGGTGCCGAAGGACGGGCCGTCGGCGGGGATCACGATCGCGGCGGCGCTGGCGTCGCTCCTGTGCCAGCGCCCCGCGCGCCACGATGTGGCGATGACGGGCGAGCTGACGCTGCGGGGGCGGGTGCTCCCGATCGGCGGGCTGAAGGAGAAGCTGACCGCCGCGGCGCGCGCGGGCGTGAAGACCGTGCTGGTGCCGGCGCGCAACCAGAGCGACATCATCGAGGTGCCGGACGAAGTGAAACAGCTGCTCGAGATCAAGCCGGTGGAAACGATCGACGAAGTGCTGGAGCTGGCGCTGCTCGAGCCGCGGTACGCGCGGCCGGTGCCGCTGCGGCCCCGGCCGTCGGGGCCGGCGGAGGCGCGGCCGTGAGCGACTTCGCGACCCTCGAGGAAGCGTTCCAGCGGATCGGGCGGCAGGACGGCCGCTACCACGAGCGGGGCTACCTGTTCGTGCTGGCGGCCCTGGAGTACGCGCAGGGCAAGCTGCCGGCACGCCGCCATCTGAGCGGGGCCGAGCTCGCCTGGGCGTGCCGCGATTTCGCGCTCGAGCAGTTCGGGCTGCTCGCGCCGACGGTGCTGCGGCACTGGGGCATCCTGGGCACCCAGGACCTCGGCCGCATCGTGTTCGCGCTCATCGAGGTCGGGCTGCTCGCGCGCCAGGCGAGCGACCAGCCCGAGGACTTCGATCACGTGTACGACTTCGCGGAGGTGTTCCGGGCCGGCTACCGCTGGCCCGGGCTGGAGCGGCGGTAGTGGGGGGGCGGGGGGAGCGGGGGTGGCGGGGGGGACGCCGGACCGGGGGAAGGGGGAGTGCCGAATGGACGTCAAGGAATGGCCCGCCTGCAAGAAGTGCCAGCAAGGTTTCCTCATCCCGTTATCGGACTACGGCCGCGACGGGGCGCCGATCACCTACAAGGCCTGGGTGTGCACCAACCCGGACTGCGGGTTCAACATCCGCATCGATAACGGGGAGATCTCCTTCGGTCGCGCGATCGGCCAGAGCTTCAAGTAATCTTGGACGCGGTCCGCGCGCCCGCGGTCAGCGGCCGCTTCTACCCGGGGACACAGGCCCAGCTCGAGCGCGCCGTCCACGAGCTGCTCGACGCCGTGCCGGCCGCGGTCCCCGCGCCTGCGCGCGCGGCGGTGGTGCCGCATGCCGGCTATCCGTACTCGGGGCTCACCGCCGCCCATGTCTTCGCCCGCGTCGAGATCCCCCCGCTCGTCGTCGTGCTCGCGCCGAATCATACAGGCGTGTGCCGCGCGCCGGGCGGGGTGTCGCTGTGGGAGGCGGGGGCGTTCCGCACGCCCCTCGGGGAGGCGGCGGTGGACGAGCGCTTCGCCGCGGCGCTGCTCGCGGCGTCGCCCCTGGTCGGGGTGGACCACGCGGCGCACGCCCAAGAGCACGCCGCCGAAGTCGAAGTGCCGTTCCTCCAGGTGCGGCGCCATGACGCCCGTATCGTCCCGCTGATCCTCGCCTGGGACGAATGGCCCGCGTGCCGGGCACTGGGCGAGGCGTTGGCAGGGCTCGTCGCGCGCTGGATGGAGCCGACATTGCTGCTCGCCTCGAGCGACCTCAACCACTACGAGCCCGCCGCCGTGAACGAGCGGAAGGACCGGAGCGCGCTCGAGGCCGTCGTGGCGCTTGACGGGGAGGAGCTACTGCGGCGCTGCAAGAGCGAGCGCATCTCCATGTGCGGCCGCGCACCCACCGCGACCGTGCTCGTCGCCGCGCGCGCCCTCGGCGCCACGCGGGGGGAGATCGTGCACTACAGCAACTCGGGGCTCGTGACCGGCGACGACGACGCCGTGGTGGGCTACGGCGGCGTGGTGATCCCGTGAACCCGATTCCAGTGCTCTCGGCGACCGAGGCCGCCGCCTGGGACACGGCGGCGCGCACCCAGTATCACATCCCCAGCCGGGTGCTGATGGAGACGGCGGGCCGGGCCGTCGCACAGGTGATCGTGCGCGAGTTCCCGGAGGTGCTCGCGCGCGGGGCGCTGGTGGCCGCCGGGGCCGGGAACAACGGCGGCGACGGTTGGGTGGCGGCCCGCGCGCTGCACGTCGCGGGCGTCCCCGTGTGGGCGACCGGGCTCGATCCCAAGACTGACGACGCGATCGACAACCGCGCCCTGGCGCGCATCGACGGCGTCCCCGAGATCGGGCGAGACGAGCCGTGGCCCACCGCGGCGGTCGCGGTGGACGCGCTGCTCGGCACCGGGGCGGCGGGCCCCGCCCGCGGAGACGTGCTCGCGCTGGCGCAGCGGCTCGTCGCCTACGCCGCGCCGGTCCTGGCGATCGACGGACCGACGGGGCTCGACCTCTCGAGCGGTGAAGCCCACGGGCCGGTGCGCGCTCACGTCTCCGTGACGTTCGGCGGCCCGCGACGTGGCCACCTCCTCGCCCGCGAGTGGTGCGGCAAGGTCGTGATCGTGGACATCGGCTTCCCGCCGGGCGATCCGTCGTGGCCCGTGCTCGTCACCGATCTGTGGGCAGGTGCGCGGCTGCCCAAGCTGACCCCGACGATGCACAAGGGCGACCGAGGGCGCGTCACCGTCGTAGGCGGCTCCAACGGAATGACGGGCGCCGCGCTGCACGCCGCCCGGGCGGCGCTCGCCGCCGGCGCCGGACTCGTGAAGCTCGTCGCCGGGCCGGAAACGATCGACGCGGCGCGCGCGAGCCTCCCCGACGTGCTGACGGTGGAGTCGGCGCTCGGGCCCGAGCTCGAGGAGGAGGCGGCACAAGCGCTCGAATGGGCGGATGCGCTGGTCGTCGGGCCCGGCCTGGGGCGCGAGCCGGCCCGGGCCCAGTTCCTCAAGGCGGCGCTCGCCTGCCGGCCGATCCCGACGGTCGTCGATGCCGATGCGCTCACGCTGTTTCCGGGCCTCGCACCCGAGCGACCGCTCGTCCTGACCCCTCACCTCGGCGAGTTTCGCGCCCAATTCGGCGACCAGCTCGCCGACGCCGCGGCGAACGACCGGTGGGCGGCCGCCGCCAAGGCGGCGCAGAAGGTCAAGGGCACGGTGCTCCTCAAGGGCGTCCCCACGGTCATCGCCGACCTGCGGGGCCCGATCCACGTAGTGGCGAGCGGCAACCCCGGACTCGCGACGGGTGGCAGCGGCGATCTCCTCGCCGGATTCATCGGAGCGTTCCTGGCGCGCGGCAGCGCGGGCCCGGAGGCGGCTGCCCTGGGCGCGCACGCGCTGGGGCGCGCCGCGGATCACGGCGCGCGGCAGTGGACCGCCCGAAGCCTCCGCCCCGCCGACGTGCTCGCCGCCCTCCCCGACATCTGGCGCGCGTGGGGGAACCTGAAGCCGTCGGCGGCGCCGCCGGTCCTGGCGGCGCTCGAGTCGCCGGAGACGGAGTGAGGACGGGCGGACAGGCGGACGGCGGGACCGGCGGACAGGTTGACGGGCGGACGGGCGGACTGTGGCTCGTGGCCGCGGCCGTCCTCCTGTCCGCCAGTCTCTCAGTCCGCCGGTCCGCCGGTCAATCCGTCCGATGGCGTCCCGAAGATCGCGTGCTCATCAGCGACTTCTCCAACGTCGAAGCTGTCGCAGTCTCTCCCTTCACGGTCTTCGCGGCAACGACGCACGGCCTCACCAGCTTCGACCGCCAGGCGCACGCGTGGCGGCTGCCGGTGACCTCGCTGGAGGGCTATCCCGCCGCCCGCGTGCGCGTGGCCCTCGCCGACGGCGCGGGCAACGCGGTGTGGCTCGGCACCGACGAGGGCTGGGCGCGCTATGACGCCGCCGTGGGGCGCTGGGACCAGGGTGGAGTGCCCGGTGGTGTGACCAGCCTGATGCTCGACGCGAGCGATCAAGCGAGCGGTGTCTTCG
>WNGD01001555.1_pt1 | contig 24787 bp, 27 predicted proteins | sample 5400671 | NCBI WGS metagenome assembly WNGD01 (sample SAMN13153369, study PRJNA577476) | soil metagenome | isolation source: 40 cm soil or saprolite under grassland replicate 2 | place: USA:California | collected 2016-06-15
AAGACGCTCGATTTCACGCGCCCGGGCACCGCGATCGGCGCCGTCGGCGTCGCGCGCGCGGCCTTCGAGTACGCCGCGCAGTACTCGAAGGAGCGGGTGCAGTTCGGCATGCCGATTGCGATGAACCAGGGCGTCAACTTCCTCATCGCCGACATGGCGACGAAGATCGAGGCGGCGCGCCTGCTCTGCTGGCAGGCGGCCTGGATGATCGACAACGGCATCCGTGCGACGCTGCAGTCGTCCTACGCAAAGCGGTTCGCCGCAGACATCTGCATGGAGGTCACGACCGACGCCGTCCAGATCTTCGGCGGCTACGGGTACATGAAAGAGTTCCCGGTCGAGAAGCTGATGCGCGACGCCAAGCTCTTCCAGATCTACGAGGGCACCTCGCAGATCCAGCGACTAGTGATTGCACGCGAATTGCTCATGCCGCGTGATTGAGATCGACCTCTCGGGTCGAGTCGCTTTCGTCACAGGAGGTTCTCGCGGGCTTGGCCGGGCCGACGCGCTGACGCTCGGCCGCGCCGGTGCGGACGTCGTGATCGCGGACATCCAGGTCGAGTCGGATCCCGGCGACGACGCCGCGCGCTACGGCCCGATCGCGCAGGCCGCACGCTCGCAGGGGCTGGTGTACACCGAGGCAACCGCCCAGGAGATCTGCGGCCTGGGCCGCAGGGCGGCGGCGATCAAGTGCGACGTCACGGAGCGCACTCAGGTCGACGAGGCCGTACGGCGCACCGTCGAGGAGTTCGGCTCGGTCGACATCCTCGTCAACAACGCCGGCACGCTCGACCACCTCGGCCAGCTCGGCGACCAGCAGCCGGAGCTGTGGGAGCGCGACCTCCGCGTCAACCTCACGGGTGCGTTCAACTGCGCACAGGCTGTGTGGCCGCACATGCAGGAGCGCGACTGGGGCCGGATCGTGAACATGGCTTCCGTTGCAGGCACCCTTGGCGGCTTCGGCCAGGCGAGCTATTCGACGACCAAGGCGGGCCTGCTCGGGCTGACCCGGACGCTGGCGCTCGAGGGCGCGCGGCACGGGATCACCTGCAACGCGATCGTGCCCGGGATCATCGGCACGGAGGCGTTCGACTTCGGCAACCCGGTCATGAACGAGCGCATGGTGAAGCGCACCGCGATGCGCCGCGCCGGCGAGCCTCAGGACGTCGCCAACGCGATCGCCTTCCTCTGCTCCGACCTCGCGTCGTACATCACAGGCGTCGCCCTGAACGTCAGCGGCGGCATCGAGCTCTTCACCTTTTGATCTCGTTCGAGCCGACCGCCGAGCAGCGCGACCTGCAGCGGCTCGCGCACGAGTTCGCGGAGCGGGAGCTGCGGCCGATCGCGGCGGAGTGGGACGAGCGCGAGGCCTACCCACCGGATCTGCTGCCGAAGGCTGCGCGTGCAGGGCTGACCGCGTACGCGATTCCGGCGGAGTACGGCGGCGGCGGCGTCGACGCAGTCACGAGCGTGCTGATCGCGGAGGAGCTGTCGTGGGGCTGCGCAGGCCTCGCGTCGACCTTGCAGGCGACGATGTTCCCCGTCCGTCCATTGCTCCGCTTCGGCACGGACGCCCAGCGGGAGCGCTACCTGCCGCTGCTCGCCAGTGCCGACGGAACGCTCGCCGCGATCGCCTTCACGGAGCCGCATGCCGGTTCCGACCTCGGCGCGATCCGCGCCGAGGCGGAGCGTGATGGCGACGAGTACGCGTTGACGGGCGAGAAGGTCTACATCACCAACGGCGGCATCGCGGACGTCACGGTCCTCTTCGCAAAGACCGGCGGTGAGCTCACGGCGTTTCTCGTCGAGCGCGACGATCCCGGCGTCGCCGCCGGCCGGGTCGAGCGCAAGCTCGGCCTGCGCGCATCGCAGACGGGATCCGTCCTCCTGGATTCGGCCCGCGTGCCCGCCGACCGGCGGCTCGGGGACGAGGGTCAGGGCTTCGAGATCGCGCTCGACTTCTTCCAGGCCTCGCGACCTCAGGTCGCGGCCGCCGCGGTCGGCGTCGCCCGCGCGGCGTTCGAGTACGCCACGGACTACGCCCGCGAGCGCGAGGCCTTCGGTCGCCCGATCCTCAGCCGCCAGGGCGTCGGCTTCAAGCTCGCCGACATGGCGATGCTCGTCGAGGCGGCGCGGCTGCTCGTCTGGCGCGCCGCGTCCGCGGTCGACGCCGGGGAGGACGCCGGCCTCCTGGGCTCCTACGCAAAGGCATTCGCCGCCGACGCGGCGATGCGGATCACGACGGACGCCGTGCAGGTTCTCGGGGGAGCGGGAATCATGCGCGACCACCCTGTGGAGAAATGGATGCGTGACGCCAAGGTGTTCCAGGTCGTGGAAGGGACCTCGGAGATCCAGCGCCACATTGTCGCTTCGTACCTCAGAGGGGGCCATCGAGACCGCCAGGCCCGACGCTAGACTTCCACGCCTTGCCTGCCCGGCGTAGAACAATGCTGGTCCGGCCTCGCCGCCGGCGTCGCACCCGCGCGCAACGCCGCGTCCTCTGGCAGCGGACCATCGCCCTCGCTGCGCTCGTCGGGCTGGCCGCGCTCGTGCTGGGCCTTGCCTTCGCCGGGTCGCCCAGCCGGCTCGCGGACGGGGTGCGCATCGCGGGCATCGACGTCGGCGGGAAGACGACGCGCCAGGCCCAGCGGGACCTGGAAACGCGGGCGGACGCGCTCGCCGCCGTGCCGGTGAGCTTCCGGGTCGGCTCCCACGTCTGGAGACTCGAGCCGCGGCGCCTCGGCGTCCGCGTCGAGTGGGACGCCGCGGTCGACGCCGTTCGCCGGCAGGGCGAGGGCTTCGGGCCCCTGCGGGGCTTCCGCCGGCTCGACATGCGCTTCTTCGGAGCGGACGTCGCGCCTCCGACCCAGGTGTACGACGCGGCGCTGCGCTACTGGCTCGACCGGATCGAACGCACGGTCGACTCGCCTCATCGCGAAGCGTCGATCGCGCTGCACGGGCTGACGCCCCAGATCGTCCCGAGCCGCAGCGGGCACATGCTCGACCGCCAGGCCGCGGCGGCCACGATCGTGCGCGCCCTCGCGAGCCTGAGGCGGGAGCCGGTCGGCCTACCGGTTCGCACGGATCCACCCAAGGTCAACGCGGGCGACCTGAAGGTTGCGGCGGCGGAGGTGCGGACCGCGCTGTCGGCGCCGGTGCACCTGACCCTGGGCGGCACGCGCTGGAATCTCCGCCCGGCCCGGCTCGCGCGCCTGCTCGACCTACCGGCGAACGGCCGCCGCGACCTCCGCATCGAAGGGGACGGCGCGAGCGACTGGTTCACGGCGCTCTCGCGGCGCGTGGACAAGCCGGCGGTCGACGCCGACTGGGCGATCAGCTCGAGCGGCACGGTCCTCGTCATCCCCGATCGTCCCGGCTATCTGCTCGACGTCCCGAACAGCGCGAGCACGGTGCTTCGTGCCGCACTCGTCACCGATCCCGGCCTGCGCTCGGCGAAGCTCACAGTCGAACGAGTCGACGCCGACCGCTCGACGGCCGAGGCGCGTGCGATGGAGATCAGCGGCCTGGTCGCGAGCTACGAGACGTTCTATGGCGGCGAGGCGAATCGCATCCACAACGTGCAGCTCGTGTCTCACCTCGTCGACGACCAGGTGATCGCTCCGGGCGCCGTCTTCTCCTTCAACCAGGCCACGGGCGAGCGCACAGCGGCGAAGGGATTCAAGGAAGCGCCCGTGATCATCAACGGCGAGCTCAAGACCGGTCTCGGCGGAGGCGTCTGCCAGGTCTCGACGACGGTGTTCAACGCCGCATACGAGGCGGGGCTGCCGATCCTCGCGCGCACGAACCACGCCCTCTACATCAGCCACTACCCGCAGGGCCGCGACGCGACCGTCAACTATCCGGACGTCGACCTCAAGTTCGTCAACGACACCGGGCACTGGCTCCTGCTACGAACGTGGGTGGGCTCGTCGTCGCTCACGGTCGCGCTCTACGGCACACCGGCCCACCGGCGGGTCGTCAGCGAGACGCGGCCGCTTGTCGTAGCCGGGCGGATCCCCACGAAGAAGGTCCGCGATCCGACGCTTCTCGTCGGGCAGAAGGTCGTCGACTCGACCGGTGAGCCGCCGCGCACCACGAGCGTCCGCAGGATCGTCTACGACGCCGACGGCAAGGTGCTCCATGACACGGTCTTCTACTCGTCGTATCGCGGCGAGCCCACGGTGATCCGAGTCGGGACGAAGCCGAAGCCACAGACCGAGACGACGACCACCACGACGTCGACCACGACCACCACGACCACGACGGCGAAGAAACCGCCGGCGAGGACTACGACGACCCAGCCTTAGTGAGGCGCGTAGCGCCCGTCCGCGCTAGCGGACCAGGGGAGGGGGTCTGGGGGAACCGGGAGGTTTCCCCAGCGGAGTCCCCTCGGCCACGCGAATCGCCTCGGCGAGATCGGCCGGAATGCGCGTCGGCCGCAGCGTCGTTGCGTCCACGCAGGCGTGCGCCGTCCACCCGTCGGCGATCGTGTCGCCGTCGCGCGTGACCTCGTAGTCGAACCGGAACCGCGCGCCGCGAAGCTCGCCGACGCGCGCGTGGATCCTCAGCCGGTCGTCGAAGTGCGCCGGTTGCCGGTAGCGCACGTGCGACTCGAGCACGAATGACTCCAGTCCCGTCTCGCGGAGCGCCGGGTAGCCCCCGGCGTTCTCCTCGAGATAGGCGATGCGTGCGATCTCGAACCAGACGAGGTAGACGGAGTTGTGCGCGACGCCCTGCGCGTCCGTCTCGGCGAAGCGCACGCGCACGTCGGTGCCGAAGCGGAAGCCGGTCATGCGCGGCACTCTACGGCTGTGGACGCGTCCGTCAGTCGGCTGGCCGAGCTCCTGCGCGAGCGGCAACCGTGCGTCGTGCTGACCGGCGCCGGTATCTCGACGGAGAGCGGGATTCCGGACTTCCGGTCGCCGAGCGGAATCTGGGCCGAGTACAACCCGATGGAGTACGCCACCATCGAGGCGTTCCGGCGCGACCCGGCGAAGGTGTGGGAGTTCTACGCGCTGCGCTTCGAGGTGCTCACACGCGCCGAGCCGAACGCAGGGCACGTGGCGCTGGCCCAGCTGGAGCGCGGCGGGCTCGTACGGGCAATCGTGACGCAGAACATCGACGGCCTGCACGCGCGTGCCGGCTCGCAGGACGTGATCGAGGTCCACGGCTCGATTCGAACCGCGAGCTGTCTCGAATGTGGCGAGCGCGTCTCCCTAGAGGACGTTGTCGCGGCGCTGCGCGACCGGCCCGCACCGCCGTGTCCGGCCTGCGGGGCGATCCTGAAGCCGGATGTCGTCATGTTCGGCGAACTGCTGCCGGTCTCGGCCATGGAGCGGGCGATCGAGCTGGTGCAGCAGGCAGGGATGCTGCTCGTGGTCGGCTCTTCGCTCGAGGTCCACCCCGTCGCGGGGCTCCCGGAAGAGACGGTCTCGGCGGGCGGCGTGCTTGCGATCGTCAACCGTGGACCGACGCCGTTCGACCGATTGGCCGAGGTGCGGATCGACGGTCCGGCCGGCGAGACGCTCGCCGAGCTATCTACGCTGCTGCGCGCTTGATCGTCTTCTCGTCGAGCAGCCGCCTGCAGCTGGAGCACACCTTGCGCTCGACGTGATAGGGAACCCCAGCGCGCTGCCGGATCGCATGAACGGTGACGGCGTTGTGCTTGTGCCTGCGCATCACGGTCATTCCATCTCCTCAGGGTAATAGGACGTTCGGTCGTTGCACTTGTTGTCGGCAAATCGTCACCAAAGCTTCACCGCCCTTTTGCTCCTGCTCTTCCTCGCGGCCGGGTGCGGCGGGGCGAGGCAGACCCAGACCACGGTGCCGCGGCGGGAGCGGACGTGCCACACGGGCGCCTTCCATCGGCTCGGCTCGTCGAGGCTCGCCTTCGCGGCGGTCGTCCGGTCCCACGCGGCCGTCTCGCGGCGGCCTGGCGGTCGCGCCTTCGCCACGTTCGGACGGCTGAACGTGAACCGCGTCCCGACCATCTTCTCGATCCGCGGTGCCCGCGTGGACGCGCACTGCCGCCCGAGCTCGTATCTCGTGCAGATCCCGCAGCGTCCGAACGGGATCACGGGCTGGGTCCCGGCCGGCCAGGTCGGCGTCGCACACGTGCGGACGAGGATCGTCGTCGACCTGTCGCAGAAGCGCGTCACGCTGTACCGGAGCGGCAAGGAGGTCCTGAGCGCGAAGGCCGCGATCGGCTCCCCCGCCACACCGACGCCGACCGGCAGCTTCTACGTCAACCAGCGCCTGATCCCGACGAATCCGCACGGGCCCTTCGGCCCCGGCGCGGTCGGGATCTCGGCCTTCTCCAACGTCCTCACGGGCTGGACCCAGGGCGGGCCGATCGCAATCCACGGGACGGACGCGCCGTGGTCGATCGGCAAAGCGGTCTCGAACGGCTGCATCCGGCTGCCGAATGCGACACTCCGTCGCGTGTTCGCGCAGGCGCTCAGCGGCACCCCGGTCGTCATTCACCGGTGAGGGCCGGCCCGGCGCTCGCCGCGGCGAGTCTCGCGGCCTTCGCCGTGGCACTGGCCGCGTGGGCGGCGACCAGCCCGAGCCCCGCCGACGCGACGAAGGACGGCTGCGGGACCGACCGCTTCGCCATCTTCGGCCGCCTGCAGCCGAACTGGGCCTACGTGTTCGACCGCGAGACGGCTGCCACCGAGCCGCCCCCGACGCCGCGCTGGGTGAGCGGCGTCGCCGTCCCCGGCAACGGCTCACCGCTCGGGGTGCATCCCACGCCCGTCGACGACCCGATCACGCACGACGCGTACGACCTGAACGTCAACGTCAGGCCCGATGCGGCAGACGCCTACCTGCTCGGCGGCGATCCGAGCGCGCACAGCGGCAACTTCGCGGGCGAGGAAGAGGAGACGGCGAGGTTGCACATGGAACGAGAAGAGGTCGGCGTCCCGTTCGCCGTGTGGCCGGAGCAGGGCGACCGGGTGCAGGCGTACGGCTCGTGGGTGTGGGACTGCGAGCACTTCGCGGACGGCGGGGCCCGGACCGAGTTCCACCCGCTGCGAGCGCTCTGGGTCGAACGTCGCTTCTCGCCGCAGAGTCCAACCGGTGAGGCGGAGGCGTCGCTCTGGTACTCGAACGTGAAGACGGCCGCCGGCGTGATCGCCGACTGTGCGCACCGGACCAAGGGAGACGAACAGGCCTTCAGGACGTGCCAGGCGAGCGAGCGGTCGAGCTCGACGTTCGACGACGCCGGCTCCAAGACGTTCGAGCTGCGGGCGCCGCCGCGCCCGAGCCGGCAGGCGCGGCTGAGGGCGCGGCTCGTCGACGTCGGCAGCACGAGCACCGCGCGGCGGCCCAGCCTGAAACTAAGCCGGGACGGAGTGCGCGTGACCCTCCGCCTGGCCTCCGGAAGGGCCGTGCGGCTCGCGTACGACGTCTTCGTCGGCTGGGCTCCGATGCCGGTGCCGCTGCGGCCGCGCCACCTACGCGTCCGGCTCGAGCAGCTGCTCGTCCGGCGGGCGATGGATCCCTCGTGCACGCTGACTCAACCGGACTGCCCTGCCCGGGTCGAGACGACGCAGCTCGGCCAGGTTTCGCAGGCCCCGGGCGAGTGGGCGCTGTACGTCGACGTCGGCGGGATCTGGGCCCATGTGCTGCCGTTGGTGCTCTACGTCCGCGACGGCCAGCGCGTGCGACTGCACACGACATTCGATCTCTACGTCCCGCGCGGCCGCTCCTGGCGCATCGCCGCCTTCACGCGCGAGTGCGACTTCGGTCTTCCGACCTTCTCGAGCAACGAGCGGGCGGTCTACCCATGTCCGCGCAGCGGCGAGTTCGGGCATCCGGCTGGCGACGACCGGCCCGGGTATGTCGCCGTCACGGGCCGGGTTGGCCGTCACAGTGCAAACGGCAGCCTGAAAGACTCGACCTGCCCGCCGGTCAACACGAAGGGTTGCTACCGCCTCAGCTGGCGGGTAGTAAGACTTCACTGACGACGATCAGGAGGAACGAATGACCCGACCCAGACAACGCAACCTCGTGGAGCGGCTCGCCGACGCCGGCGAGGAAGCGATCCAGCGGATCGGCAACGCCCCGGGCGCCGACCGTGTGCTCGGGGCGCTGAACACGATGCGCGACCGCGTCGACGACCTGCAGAAGCGCGTGCGGGGCCTCGAGCAGCTCGAGCAGCGGCTCGGCTCGGTCGAGCGACGACTCGACAAGCTCGAGGGCAAGGGTGCGACGAGCACGCGCAAGTCGGCCTCGAGGAAGCGTTCCACGACGCGCAAGCCCGAGGGGCACTAGGGAACGCGAACGCGCAGGGCCCGCGGGACGAGCTCGAAGCGGGCGGGTGTCGTGCCGGGTTGCTCGCCGTCCAGCTGCAGAGGCAGCGGCTCCGGTGCGTCGACGGTCACGGTCGTGCCGCGCAGGAGCTCGGCCTTCGGATGCGGGAGATGCTTGCCACGGAACGTCTTCGGCAATGTGACGAGCAGGTCGCGTTTGGTGAGGTCGCCGATGAGGAGGACGTCGAAGGCGCCGTCGTCCACCTCGGCGTCCGGGCAGATCTTCATGCCGCCGCCGAAGTACGGGCCGTTGGCGACCACGACGTCGTGCAGCCGCGCGCGCCTGCTCTCGCCGTCGACCGTCACGACGACTTCGCCGTTGCTCCAGCGCGCGAAGACGGCGAGCGTCGCCCAGACGTAGGAGACCTTGCCGCCGAACGCCTTGCTCGTGTCGTTCGCCCTCTGCGCGATCGCCCCGCTCATGCCCGAGCTGGCGACGTTCGCGAACCACGCGTGCGCCTCGTCGCCCGACCAGGCCCGATAGGTAACGCGGCCGAGGTCGATCGTTCGGGTGCGCCCGTTCAGGGCGACGGTGATCGCCTCGTCCAGCTTGTGCGGGAGCGTGAGCGAGCGAGCGAAGTCCCACCCGGTGCCGCGCGCGATCACGGCGATCTCGACGTCGTCCCGCCCCGCGATGCCGTTGACGACCTCGTTCACGGAGCCGTCGCCGCCGACGAGCACGAGCAGCTCCGCGCCGTCATCCACCGCGCTGCGCGCGAGCCGGGTCAGCTCTCCGGGCGCGCGCGAGAAGAGCGCGTCGCCGGTCAGCCCGGCGGCGGCGGCGCGATGCGCGATCTCGGGCCACCGCCGCCCCGTCGACCCGTTCGCCGACGCCGGATTGACGAGAAAGACGGCTTTCAGTGGTCTTTGTCGGCGGTGACCGTCGCGAGCGCGACGCGCGTCATCCGGTCGACCGCTCCGCGCAGCTCGTCGTCCGTGATCCGCTTGAACTCACCTTCGACGACGATGTCGCTCACCGTCAGCAGGCAGCCGGACTGCACGCCGCGCAGCGCGCCGACGGTGAAGAGCGCCGACGCCTCCATCTCGACCGCGAGCACGCCGCGCTTCGACCAGCGCTCGTACTGGCCCTCGTCGGGGTTGTAGAAGACGTCGCTCGAGACGATCGGCCCGACGTGCATCGCCTGGCCCATCTCCTTCGCGGCATGGACGGCGCCGTGGATCAGCTCCCAGCTTGCCGTCGGGCAGTGCGGCTCGCCGCCGACGAGATGGTCGGCGGTGCGATCATCCGCTACGGCCGACAGCGCGACGATCAGGTCGCCGAGCCCGTGGTGCGCCTGGAGGCCGCCGCACGTCCCGACCCGCAGCAGCTTCTTGACCCCGAGCTGGATCAGCTCCTCGAAGACGATCGTCGCGCCCGGGCATCCCATTCCCGTGCCCTGGACCGAGACCGGCTTGCCCTCGTAACTGCCGAAGTAGCCGAGCAGGCCGCGCTCGGAGTTGCGCTGCTGCACGTCGTCGAAGTAGGTCTCCGCGATGTACTTCGCGCGGAGCGGATCGCCGGGGAGGAGGCATGCCTCCGCATACTCGCCCGGCTCGGCACGAATGTGGATCGGCATGGAGCGCAACCCTAACCCGTGAAACGATGCCGTCCGTGAGCGAGCCGTTCGAGCCGGCGCTCGAGCAGATCCTTGAGTTCTGCGCCGAGGATCCGGTCGAGCGAGTCTTTCTCGAGGACGTTGCGCGACGCCGGCTCGGACGCTTCACCGCGTTCGCGGACGACGGGCGGCTCGACGCGCTCTGCCACGTCGGCGCGAACGTCGTTCCCTCCGGTGCAGACTGCGGACGCTTCGCGAAGGCTGCTGCGCGTGGTCGCGCGCGCATGATCATCGGCGACGAGCGCGCCGTCAGCGAGCTCTGGCGGGACCTGGCGAGGCTGGTGCGGGCGCCGCGCGACGACCGCCCTGGACAACCCGTGTATGCGATCTCGGACCCGCCGGAACCCGGCGACACGGGGCTGCGCGCCGCGACCGGGCGCGACTTCGAGCTGCTCCTGCCCGCGTGCGCCGCGGCGCACGCGGAGGAGATCGGCGTCGATCCGATGGAGAGCGACCCCGACGGCTTTCGCTGGCGCACGCGGTCGCAGATCGAGGAGGGCCGCTCGTGGCTCTGGGTCGAGGACGCGGCGATCCGCTTCAAGGCCGAGGCGTCGGCTTGGACGCCCTCCGCGGTCCAGGTGCAGCAGGTCTGGGTCGATCCGCCGGAGCGGAACAAGGGCTACGCGCACCGCGGGATGCGTGATCTCTGCCGCCTGCTGCTGCGCGAGGTTCCGGCCGTCTGCCTGTTCGTGCGGCCTGAGAACGCGCCGGCGATCCGCGTCTACGAGGGGATCGGCATGCACCGCCACGGCTCGTACCGCAGCCTGATCTTCTGACGCCCCCAAAAGGGTGATGGAGGCTTCCCGGCAGCGAGGCCGAAAAGAATGGGCGTGAAGCCCCGCTTCACTGCGGCTGCGGGACTCGCTGTGGCGATCTTTGCCATGGGCTCGCTTGTCCTCCTCGTCGGCGGAAAAGGCCGGGCTGCCGTCGCGCACACGTGTTCCGCGACCGACCGGCAGTTCATCGGCGCGGCGCAGCTCAATATGGCCGCGCTCGGCTCGCTCTCGGAGGACTACCTCCACGGTGACGCCAAGGCCGGCGACGTGATCGAGGAGACGCAGACCGCGGTCGCGGGCCTCGGCAGCACGAACCCGAGCGACCCGTCATTGTCGAAGACGCGCGCCATTCTGCGCGCGATGTTCCTCGAGTACGGCCGCGCGATCCGTGCGGACGAGCACCATCACAACCCGGGCAAGTACATCTACCGCGCGTACGGGCTCGCGAATTTCGCCCACGACGTGCTCGCGCAGGCGCAGCCCGCTTTGGTGAAGCGCGGCTGTGACGTCTCGCCTCTGCTCTGACCGAAAGCTGACGCTTTCGGTCAGATGGGGGACGCCGCTTCGCGGAGAACGCGCGCGGGCAAGGCCCGCGCGCTTCTGGCTGCTAGGCGTTTGTCTCCTTCCGTGCGGCGCGGCGAGGCTTCGCGTCGCCGCGTCGCATCACTTCGCCTCCGGCTTAAGGCGGCTTCGCCTGCCTTTAGCCTCCGGCCCCTTTTGTGGAGCTCGGGTCGGTCCGTTCCTTTAGGAAGTCCACGGCGTCGGCGATGATCTGCAGGCGCGCGAAGCGTTCGCGCAGTTGGGGATGGTCGTCGAGGAGATCCCAGAGCTCCTTTAGCGCCGGCGCGACGTCGCCGTCTGCGCCTTCGATCAACGTGTCCACGGCACGGCGGACGTCGTCGCGGATCTCGGCCGGCACCTCGGCCACGGCGAGGCGCGCGGCGGTGCGTTCCTCCAGCCACTCCGCAGCCTGACGGGTCGCTTGGCGGCGCCGCCAGGCGTGGAAGAAGGTCGTCATTCCGGGTCCCATCGGCCGTCGCGCGAGGGCCGTCAATCCCTCGCGCGTCTACCCTGTTTCCGTGGAGTTGCCGCAGCGCGTCGAGGACTTCATCCGCCGCCGGGAGCTGATTCTGCCCGGGAGTGAGGTGACCTGCCTGGTCTCCGGCGGGGCGGATTCGACCTGTCTCTGGCACGTCCTGCGCGAGCTCGGCTACCGCGTCTCGGCGCTACACGTGAACCACGGGCTGCGGGGCGCCGAGTCGGAGGAGGACGCGCGGTTCTGCGCCGAGCGCTTCGGGGCCGAGGTCGTCGACGGAGGCGGCGGGACGACGGAGGACGAGCTCCGCGAGCTCCGTTACTCCTTCGCCGCCGACAGCCTGCGCGCGACAGGGCACACCGCGTCGGACCAGGTCGAGACGGTTCTGTACAGGCTCGTCGCGAGCGGCAGCGCGAAGGGGATCAAGGCGCGCCGCGAGGACGGCGTCGTGCGGCCGCTCCTGGAGGTATGGCGCGACGAGACGGAGGCGTACTGCCGTGCCGCCGGGCTCGAGTTCCGCACAGACACGTCCAACCCGGACACGAAGCGCGGGCTGATCCGCGACGAGATCCTGCCACGCCTGCGCGAGCTCCATCCGGGTGCCGAGCGCAACCTGCTCAGGCTCGCGCGGGAAGAGCCGTCCGCTCTCGACGAGCTGCTGGCGTCGGCGTCAGGATCGAAGCGGCTCGATCTCGGCGGGGGGCTGACCGCAGTCCGGGAATACGGCAACGTCTGGCTCGAGCGCACCCCGCTGGCGCTCGTCCACGAGGTGCGCTGGGGCGAGTGGCGGATCGCGTCCGAGCTGCCAGGCCTTAAGGTACGAGCCTGGCGGGCCGGCGACCGGCTCGCAGGGCGGTCGAAGAAGATCCAGGACGTGTTCGTCGACGCGAAGATCCCCCGTTCCGCACGCGAGTCGTGGCCGCTTGTCGTGCGCGGAGACGAGGTCGTCGCCGTGCCGGGCATCGTCGACGCGGAAGGGGTGCACGCCGAGCGTGTCTCAAACTGAGCTCGAGCGCGACGTCGCCGAGATCCTGATCGACGAGGATCGGCTCAGGTCGCGCGTGCTCGAGCTCGGCGAGGAGATCTCGGCCGACTACGCCGGCCGCGACCTGCTGCTGATCGGCGTCCTCAAGGGCGCTGTCTTCTTCATGGCCGACCTGATGCGGACGCTGACGATTCCCTGCGAGATCGACTTCATGGCGATCTCGAGCTACGGCGCGCAGACCGACTCGTCCGGGGTCGTGCGGATCCTGAAGGACCTCGACATCAACATCGAGAGGCGAGACGTCCTGGTGGTCGAGGACATCATCGACTCGGGCCTGACGCTCTCGTATCTGATGCGGAACCTCGAGTCGCGTGAGCCCGCCAGCCTCGAGGTCTGCGCGCTGCTGACCAAGCCGGAGCGGCGCGAGATCGACGTCCCCGTGCGCTACATCGGCTTCGAGATCCCGAATCGCTTCGTGATCGGCTACGGCCTGGACTTCGGCGAGCGGTACAGGAACCTGCCCTACGTCGGCGTACTTGACGAAGAGTTGGTGCCGGAAAGCACCTGATTCGCGGGGCTTTTCCTCCTTTGCGGGAGGAGTGGCTTAAACAAAGGCTGGTACCCTGCCGAAAGAGGTTCAGTGAATCGATTTTTCCGCAGCGCGCTCTTCCCGCTCGTCATCATCGCGGCGCTCGTTTGGCTGGCGCTCCAGACCCTGGGCGGCGGCCACGCCAAGACCGAGAAGGTCACCTACTCGCAGGTCTACAACCAGGTGCTCCACTGCAACGTGGACGGCGCGGGCTGCCCGATCGACGAGATCATCTTCAACCCGAACAAGAACGCGCTGAACGTCAGGTACGGGACCGGGAAGAAGGCGAGCGTCCACTACCCGAGCGACCAGTCGGTCCCGAACCTCGAGAAGGCCATGCAGGAGCACCAGGTGCTCTTCGACTCGAAGGGGACGGGCTCGTCGCCGTGGTGGTCGATCCTCACGTCGCTGCTGCCGTTCGTGCTGCTGTTCGGGTTCTGGATCTTCCTGATGAACCAGGTGCAGGGCGGCGGGTCGAAGGTGATGTCCTTCGGCAAGTCGCGCGCGAAGCGGATGACGCCGGACTCGCCGAAGATCGGCTTCAAGGACGTCGCCGGCGTGGAAGAGGCCGTCGAGGAGCTGCAGGAGATCAAGGAGTTCCTCGAGAACCCGAAGAAGTTCCAGGCGCTCGGCGCGCGCATCCCGAAGGGCGTCCTGCTGTACGGGCCGCCTGGTACCGGTAAGACGCTGCTCGCGCGCGCGGTCGCAGGCGAGGCCGGTGTGCCGTTCTTCTCCATCTCAGGCTCCGACTTCGTGGAAATGTTCGTCGGCGTCGGCGCGTCGCGTGTGCGCGATCTCTTCGAGCAGGCGAAGCAGGCTTCCCCGTGCATCGTCTTCATGGACGAGATCGATGCAGTCGGCCGCCATCGCGGCGCCGGCCTCGGCGGCGGTCACGACGAGCGGGAGCAGACGCTGAACCAATTGCTCGTCGAGATGGACGGCTTCGAGCTGAAGGACAACATCATCCTGATCGCCGCCACGAACCGTCCCGACATCCTCGATCCGGCGCTGCTGCGCCCGGGCCGCTTCGACCGGCAGATCGTCGTCGACCGTCCCGACCGCAACGGCCGTAAGAAGATCCTGGAGGTGCACTCCAAGGGCAAGCCGCTCGCGCCCGAGATCGAGCTCGACACGCTCGCAGCGGGCACGCCTGGATTCACCGGCGCCGATCTGGCAAACCTCGTCAACGAGGCGGCGCTGCTCGCAGCCCGTCGCGGCAAGAAGACGATCGAGCAGGAGGAGCTCGAGGAAGGGATCATGCGCGTGATCGCGGGCCCGGAGAAGAAGACGCGGCTGTTCTCCGAGGAGGAGCGCAAGATCACGGCGTACCACGAGCTCGGTCACGCGATCGTCGGGCATTACCTCGACCAGGAGTCCGACGTCCACAAGATCTCGATCATCGGCCGCGGCCAGGCGCTCGGGTACACGATCTCGCTGCCTCGCGAGGATCGCTACCTGACGACGAAGCAGACTCTGATGAACCAGTTGGCGATGACGCTCGGCGGTCGCGCCGCGGAAGAGATCGTGTTCAACGAGGTCACGACCGGCGCGGCGAACGACCTCGAGAAGGTGACGTCCACCGCGAAGCAGATGGTGATGCGCTTCGGGATGAGCGAGAAGCTCGGCCCGCGCGTGCTCGGACGCAACCACGACATGCCGTTCCTCGGACGCGAGATGGGGGCCGAGCCGGACTACTCCGAGGAGGTCGCGCGCGAGATCGACGACGAGATCCGCCGCATCATCGAGGAGGCGCACGACCATGCGACGCGCGTGCTCAAGGAGCACGGCGACGAGCTGCACCGCATCTCCGCGATCCTGATCGAGCGGGAGACGATCGACAAGGATCAGTTCGAGCGCCTGCTCGCCGGCGAGGCCGAGGAAGCCGTCTTCACCGAGGAGGCGCCTGCGCGCCAGCCGGCGCCGGAGCCTGCGGACGACAAGAAGCGCAAGCCGGAGCCGAAGGCACGGCCGTTCCCGATCCCGGGCGCGACCATGCAGCCGCCTCCGCCCGAAGGCGCCAAGGGCTAGCGCCCTATCACCTGTAGGTCTCCGACCGCACGGCTCGTCTCTCCAAATACCTGAATACCCGTGTGGGGTATGCTGCCGCGGCATGAGCGAAGCGATTGCCGTGATGCCTCGAAAGGAAGTGAGGCTCGACCTCGAGGGCATGACCTGCGCCTCGTGCGCCGCCCGCATCGAGAAGAACCTCAACAAGCTCGAGGGCGTCGACGCCACTGTCAACTTCGCCACAGAGCGGGCGACGGTGCGCTCCGATGACGGTGTCCCGATCGAGGTACTTGTCGGCGCGGTCCGCGCGGCCGGCTACGACGCTCACGAGGCCACTCCCGCGCGCATTCACGAGCCGGACGAGCCGACGCGCGTCTTGCGCCGGCGACTGGTCGCTGCCATTGCGCTGACGGTTCCCGTGGCGCTGCTGGCGATGGTCCCACCGCTGCAGTTCTCCCACTGGGAGTGGATGGCGCTGGCGCTGGCCACTCCCGTGGTCTTCTGGTGCGGAATCGGCTTCCACCGTGGCGCGCTGAACGCCGCGCGCCACGGGTTGGCGACAATGGACACGCTGATCTCGATGGGCACGCTCGCGGCCTGGCTGTGGTCGACGGTAGTGCTCTTCGCCGCGCTCGACGCGGACACGTACTTCGAGCTCTCGACGGCGTTTATCACGTTCATCCTCCTCGGGCGATACCTCGAGGCGGGTGCCAAGGGACGGTCGAGTGAGGCGATCAAGAAGCTGCTCGAGCTTGGCGCGAAGGATGCGCGCCTGCTGCGCGAGGGCGAGGAGCTACGGGTCCCGGTTGCCAGCCTCCAGGTCGGCGATCTCTTCGTTGTTCGACCTGGAGAGAAGGTCGCAACGGACGGCGTCGTCGTCGAAGGAGAGTCCGCTGTCGATCAGTCGATGCTGACGGGTGAGTCGGTCCCGGTAGAGATCGCCGCAGAGCACGAGGTTGCCGGCGGGACGATCAACACCTACGGGCGTTTGGTCGTCCGGGCGACGAAAATCGGTGCGGACACCGCGCTCGCTCAGATCGCGCGGCTCGTCGCCCAGGCGCAATCGGGCAAGGCGCCGGTGCAGCGGCTGGCCGATCGCGTGTCGGCGATCTTCGTTCCGACCGTCATTCTCGTGGCTGTCGGAACCTTCACCGGCTGGCTCGCGTCGGGGGCCACCGCCTCCAAGGCGTTCACCGCAGCCGTCGCCGTCTTGATCATCGCTTGCCCCTGTGCGCTCGGCCTGGCGACGCCGATGGCCTTGATGGTCGGCACCGGACGCGGTGCCCAACTCGGGATCCTGATCAACGGCCCCGAGATCCTCGAGCAGACGCGACGGATCGACGCGATCGTTCTCGACAAGACGGGAACGATCACCGAGGGCAAGATGAAGCTCGCCGAGGTCGCACTCTCGGACGGCGCCACGCGTGCGGAGGTGCTGCGCTTCGCCGGTGCGGTCGAGTCCGCCAGCGAGCATCCGGTTGCGCGCGCAATCGTGTCCGCGGCTCGCGACGAGCTCGGCAGCCTGCCCGCGGTCGAGCGCTTCCGCAACGAGCCGGGTGTGGGGGTAGTCGGAGTTGTCGAGGGCCGTGAGGTATGCGTCGGGCGTAGCGACGGGCGGATCGAGGTTGCGTGGGACGGCGCAACCCGTGCGGCGTTGACTGTGCGTGACACCGTCAAGCGGTCGAGCGCGACGGCCGTTCAGGAGCTCAAGGAGCTCGGGCTCAGCCCGGTGCTCCTCACCGGTGATTCCCGCGCGACGGCCGAGCGTGTCGCAACCGAGGTGGGGATCGAGCGAGTGCTGGCCGACGTTTACCCGGACGACAAGGTCGCCGAGATCATGCGGTTGCAGGACGCGGGTGAAGTCGTCGCCATGGTGGGCGACGGCATCAACGACGCCCCGGCTCTTGCGCAAGCCGATCTTGGCCTCGCGATCGGCACCGGGACAGACGTCGCCATCGAGGCCAGCGACCTGACGCTTGTCTCGGGTGACCTGCGAGCGGCCGCGGACGCAATCCGGCTGGCGCGGCGCACGCTGCGCACGATCAAAGGGAACCTCTTCTGGGCCTTCGCCTATAACGTCGCCGCCGTGCCGCTTGCCGTCGCGGGTCTGCTCAATCCGATCATCGCCGCCGCGGCGATGGCCTCGTCGTCGCTGTTTGTCGTTACCAACAGTCTGCGCCTGAGGCGTTTCCACAGCGCCAGGGAGATCACATGAAGCACGGCTACGACAAGGCCGCGCTGACGAAGCGTCTGCACCGGATCGAGGGGCAGGTCCGCGGCATCGAGCGGATGGTCGAGGACGACCGCTACTGCATCGACGTCCTCACGCAGATCTCGGCCGTCAACACCGCGCTCGAGAGCCTCGCCTTCAAACTGCTCGACGACCACGTCAACCACTGCGTGGCCGACGCCCTTGCCTCCGGGGACCCCAAGGCTGCAGCGAAGAAGAGCGAGGAGCTTCTCGCCGCCGTTCAGCGCTTTGCACGCACACGCTGAGCAGAGCCTCAACCAGGCCGCGGTCTCCGCGACGACGCACTGCCTGATCGGCTGCGCGACCGGCGAGGTGGTCGGCATGGCCATGGCAACGATCTTCGGCTGGGGCAACGCCGTGCAGATCGTGCTGGGCACCGTGCTCGGGTTCGTCTTCGGCTACGCGCTCACGGTGCAGCCGGTCCTGCGGGCAGGGGTCGGATTCCGGAAGGCGAGCGGCATCGCCTTCGCGTCGGACACGGTCTCGATCGCGATCATGGAGGCGGTCGACAACGTCTTCGTGGTGATCGTCCCGGGCGCTCTCAACGCCGGGCTAGGAGACGCGAAGTTCTGGTGGAGCATCGCGGTCGGATTCGTGATCGCGTTCGGGCCTGCGTGGGCCGCAAATCGCTGGCTGATCGCCCGCGGCAAGGGGCATGCCGTGATGCACGAGTACCACGGGCACTGAAGCCGAAAGGCTGGGTCTGACCCGTAGGGTCAGACCCCGACAGCCGACTACAGGGGTCTGACCCCGCAGGGGTCTGACCCCAGCTTTTGGGGCTCCGCTACGCCTACGACATTGCCAGGCCCGCCTGCCACGACACCCAGAGGCGGGCGTCATCGGTGAAAGTATCCCGCGATGTCAAATCCACGAACCCCCGTCGAGGAACGCTTCCCGCGCCCGTCGGTGATGGGCGTCGTGAACGTCACGCCGGACTCCTTTTCCGACGGCGGGCTGCATCTCGATCCCGTGGCGGCGGTCACGGCCGCGCGGCGGATGCTCGAGGACGGTGCGGCGATCGTGGATGTCGGCGGCGAGTCGACGCGGCCAGGATCGAAGGGTGTGTCGCTCGACGAGGAGCTTGGCCGTGTCGTGCCCGTGCTGGAGCGGCTAGAAGGGCTGCCCGTGTCGATCGACACGGCGAAGGCCGACGTCGCGCAGCGGGCACTCGACCTGGGCGCCGAGCTCGTCAACGACGTCACGGCACTGCGCGGCGACGGGCGCATGGCCGAGGTCGTGGCCGGGTCCGATGCCTACGTCTGCCTGATGCACATGCAGGGGGAGCCGCGCACGATGCAGCTCCAGCCCGCGTACGACGACGTCGTCTCGGAGGTGCTGGGGTTCCTCGAGGAACGCCTGCGCTTCGCCGTGGACGCGGGAATCGCAGAGGACCGGATCTGCCTCGATCCCGGCATCGGGTTCGGGAAGACGGTCGCGCAGAACTTCGAGCTGGTGCGCCGGCTCGACGCGCTCACGTCCCTCGGCCGTCCTGTGCTGATCGGCTTCTCGCGCAAGAGCTCGCTCGGCCGCGTGCTCGGCGACGCGACTGCGAAGACGGGATCGCTCAGCGCGAGCGTCGCGGCTGCCGTCGCGGCGTACGAGCGCGGGGCCACGATCCTGCGCGTCCATGACGTCCGCGAGCACGTCGAGGCCCTCACGGTCGCCGCCGCGGTCGCCGGGTGATCGTCGAGATCCACGGGCTCGAGCTCTTCGGACGCCACGGCGTCGGCGAGCAGGAGCGAAGCGACGGCCAGACGTTCCTCGTCGACGTCACGCTGCACGTCGAGGAGCCGGCCGAAGACAGCGTCGAGGCGACGGTCGACTACCGTCGCGCGCGCGACCTCGTTCGTGCCATCAACGAGCGCGGAGGCTACAAGCTGCTCGAGACGTTCGCGATCGCGGCCGCCGACGCGCTCGCGGCCGAGCCGGGCGTGGAGAAGGTCGAGGTGCGGATCCGAAAGCCGGGCGTCGCCTGGGCCGAGTGGACGGCCGCTAGCGTCGAGCGGCCGTGAGGTGCAGCGTGTACTGCGCGCTCCGCACGCCGGCGGGCCGGATCTCCACGTAGAGGTAGCTGCCCTGCGAGCCGCGGTTGCGGTAGGCGGCCGTCCCGCGCTCCGCGACGGCCAGCGCCCCGGCCTTGTCCGTGTGCGGCGCCCGCGGGAGGAGTCGCAGCGCAACGCGCCCGGTGACGTGCGCCCTCAGGACCTCGCGTGCCGGCGCCCACACGCGATAGAGGTCGACCGGGTCCTCGCTGCGGTCGACCGACGCCGATAGGGACGCCGTCCGCTGGCCGGGCCGGGTCAGCGGCGGCGTGCCGCTCGGGAACAACCCGTGCGGCTCGATCTCGCTCGGGCTCTCGTTCGGCTCGTTGGGGTCGCGGCGCGGCGTTCGAAACGAGAGCGCGTTCGGGATGTTGAGCAGTCCGTACCCCGAGGCGGCGTCGAAGCCCGGCTCGCCGATGTCGGTTGCCGACCGGCGCATCAGCTCGAACAGCTGCGTGTTGTCGAGGTCCGGCCGCGTCGTCCACACCCATGCCGCGGCGCCTGCGACGAGCGGCGACGAGAAGCTCGTACCCGGGACCTGTATGTAACCGCTCGGCTCCTGCGCGAGCGGCTCGGCGACCGGGATGCGAACGCCCGGGGCAACGAGATCCACGGTCTGCGCAATCGTGGAGAAGGATGCGACGCGGCCGTTGTCGCTCGTCGCTCCGACCGTGAGCACGTGCGGATACGCGGCGGGGTAGCCCTTCGGGCTCCCCTCCAGGCCTTCGTTCCCCGCCGCGGCCACGACGAGCGAGCCGGACCGGTACGCGAACATGACGGCGTCCTTCAGCAGCGGGTCGTCGTCCTCCCCGCCGAAGCTGAGGTTGATCACCCCGGGGCCTTCGCGCGCGGCCTCGGCGATGCCCTGGATCGCGGCGCCCTCGTTGAGGATCCCGAACGGGCTCGCGTCCCAGACGCGCAGCACCGCCTCCGGATAGACCCCGACGATCCCGAAGCCGTTGTTCGGCGCGGCGATGACCGAGCTCACCTCGGTGCCGTGGTCCTCGTCGCCCTCGGTCGTCGTCTGCTTGTTCATCAGGGTTGTGTTGGGACGGTTCGCAAACTCGGGGTGCGTGATGTCGAGGCCCGAGTCGACGACGGTCACGGGTTTGCCGGGGCCGGGGGGCTCGACGCGGTCGGCCCCGATCGCGGCCCGCCACCACTCGGTCGGCACGAGCGGGTCCGTCGCCTCGGCCGCGCTGCTCACCTGGAGCAGGCGTTCCGGCTCGCTGTACCGGACGACGCCAGCGCGCCGCAGCATGGGCAGGGCCGCCGCCGGCACACGCCAGATGCCGAGCTCCGGGGCGAGGGCGGTGCCGCCCGCGCGGGCGGCGAGCGCGCTGCCGCTTGGATCCAGCCTGACGAGATCGGCTCGGGCCGGAGCAGCGCCCGCGAGGAACACCGCCGTCACGATCAGAAGGCGCCGGGCCAAGGGCCTCAATGTACTCCGGGTCACTAGGCTCCGGCCATGGTGCAGGCGTTCATCGGCCTCGGCTCGAACCTCGGCGACCGGGAGGGCACCCTGCGGGCGGCCGTGGGGCGGTTGCGGGCGCTGCCGCACACGAGAGTGGTTGCTGTTTCGAAGCTACGCGACACCGAGCCGGTCGGCTACCTCGAGCAGCCGCGCTTCCTCAACGGCGCCGTCGAGCTGGAAACCGACCTGCCGGCGCGTGCGCTGCTGGATGCCCTGATGGAGCTGGAGCGACGCTTCGGCCGCGACCGCATGGCGTTTCCGCCGCAGGGCCCTAGGACGCTGGACCTCGATCTCCTGCTGTACGGAGGGGAGGCCATCGCCGAGCCTGGGCTCGAGGTTCCGCACCCCCGCCTCCACGAGCGGCGGTTCGTGCTGGAGCCTCTTGCCGAGCTGGCCCCAGCCCTGGAAGTGCCCGGAAAAGGGCAGGTCCAGACCTTGCTCTCAAAGCTAGACTCAGCTGGGTGACCCTCCCGGCAACATGCGGCGGCGCCTCGCCCGCGATCACGCGGCGCCAGAGCCCACCCTCGTCCTTGCCAAGGCATCCAGCCTTGGCCGCGGACGAGTGCGGCCTCTGGCTTGGTGCTCGCGACCGAGGCATCCACCGATGTCACCGGAAGGATCACCAATGAGCCACCTCGACGAGCTCGACGAGTTCGAGGCCGAGCTGGAGCTCGGCCTCAAGAAGGAGTACACGGCGGTCTTCGGGCTGTTCCGCTACTGCGTCCTGACGCAGGACGCCACGTACCTCTGCAACCGGCTCGATCTCGCGCAGGTCTCCCAGCCGAACTACCCCTTCTTCCACCTGCGGATGGAGGACGTCTGGGTCTGGGACAAGAACCGGCCGACGCGGATCATCCCGCGCGCGGAGGTCTGGACGTCCAGCGACGTGACCGTCGAGGAGCTGCGCGGCGAGGGCGAGGAGTCGCACCTCACCGCCGAGGCGCTGGCCGAGAAGATCGGCGAGTCGCTCTCGGCAGACGACGACATCTAGGGCTCCATGCTGCTGGCGATCGACGTCGGCAACACGTCGACGGTCTTCGGGCTGTTCGACGGCACCGAGCTATCCGAGCACTGGCGGATCGCAACCGAGCGGCACAAGAGCGGTGACGAGCTCGGCGCGCTCTACCGCAGCTTCCTCGACCTCGGCAGCTTCGACGGCATCTGCCTCTCCTCGACCGTGCCGCAGCTCGTTCGCTCCTACCAGGAGTTCGCGGAGCGGTACACCGGCGCCGACCTGTTCGAGCTCGGCCCGGGGGTGAAGACCGGCATTCCCGTCCGCTACGACGATCCGCGCGAAGTGGGGCCGGACCGGATCGCAAACGCGGTCGCCGCAACCGAGCGCTACGGGGCGCCGTGCATCGTCGTCGACTTCGGCACGTCGACGAACTTCGACGTCGTCTCGGCGGACGCGGAATACGTCGGTGGCGTGCTCGCGCCCGGGATCGAGATCTCGATGGACGCGCTGTTCGCGCGTGCGGCGCGCCTGCGCAGGATCGACTTCGTCGAACCGGAGACGGTGATCGGCAAGACGACCGTCGCGAGCCTGCAGTCGGGCCTCGTGTACGGCTTCGCGGGTCAGGTGGACGGGATCGTCGAACACATTCGCGGCGAGCTCGGGGCCAAGGCGCAGACCGTCGCGACCGGGGGGCTCGCCGATCTGATCGCCCCGCACGCCCGGACGATCGACCGCGTCGACCCCTTCCTCACGCTCGAAGGCCTGCGTCTCGTCTGGGAGCGCAACCGTTAGTGCCCCTCCCAGCAATGCACGCATCGCTGGAAGGGGCACTAGAGGCAACCCTCCGGCCTGCGAGGATTCACCCTAATGACCCTGGTCGGAACGGTCCGTTGGACGTTCCTGGCGCTGGCCGTCGCGGCGACGGTCGCGACCCTCCTGCTCCTGGCGTGGAGCCTGCGGGGCCGCGGCACGCCGTCGGAGCGTCCTAGGAGCGACCGCCGTCGGCCTTCGACGGCGCACGGCGATCCGCGCGAAGCGCTCGCGCTCGTCGGCGACGCCCTCGCCGCGACGCACAACCCGCGCGTGCTGTTGCCCGTGATCCTGGAGGTGATCACCGAGGCAACGGGCGCGCTCGGCGGTCAGATCTTCGCCGGCGGCGAAGAGGTCGCATGGATCGGCGAGGTGGGCGGTGACCGCAAACCCCTTTCGCTCGGCCTCGGCTTCACCGCCAACGGCGAGACGACGCTGCTCCTGTGCCCTCCGGGCGACGGCTTCGTCAAGGAGACGAGGACGCTCGCCGAGTGGCTGGCCTCCCAGGCCTCTGTCGCGCTCGACAACGCGCACCTGCACGACATCGTCCAGCGCCAGGCGATCACCGACGACCTGACCGGGCTCGTGAACCGCCGGCGGTTCCTCGAGGCGCTCGATGCCGAGATCGAGCGCGCCCGCCAGTTCGACGCACCCCTCACGATCGTGCTCGCGGATCTCGACAACTTCAAGCAGGTGAACGACGAGTTCGGCCATCACGGCGGCGACGTCGTGCTGCGCGCGTTCGCGGATCTGATCCGGTCACACGTCCGCGACGTGGACGTCTCCGGCCGGATCGGCGGCGAGGAGTTCGCGATCCTGCTGCCGGAGACGGACCGGGCCGGGGCCGCCCGAGTGGCCGAGCGCATGCGCAGGTCGCTGAACGCCGTCGCGATCACGATCACGGACGACCATTCGATCCGCGCGGCATCGAGCTTCGGCGTCGCGGAGCTCGTGCCCGAGCAGTCGGGTGACGATCTGCTCCGGGCCGCCGATGCGGCCCTGTACCGCGCCAAGGACGAGGGCAAGAACCGCGTCGTCACCGCTTCGGAGCTGGCGGGCGCCTGAAACGGCGCCTATGCTGTCCTGTATAAGGCCGATACTTCTATGCGCGTGCGAATCTCATTCGATGCGCTGCGGCTTTGCCTGCTCGTTGCAGCGGGCGTAACTTCCGGCTACCTCTGGCGCGCGGCCTTCGAGTCGAGCTCACCCGAGGTCCGACTGGCCGGGAAGCCGCAAATCGTCGAGCAGGCGCCGGCGCCGCCTGTTGTGCGGATTCCTCCCGGCCGGCTCACGCCTCGCGCTCGGTCGGTCCCGGTGCATCACCGGGCGGTGCAGCGCAGCGGCGTCAGTCAGGTCCAGCCTGTGCATGCCGCGCTTGCGTCCCAGCCGGTCGCACCGGCTCCGACCTCGACCCCGGCTCAACCGAAGCCTGCTCCCGCCCCGCGGCCCACGTCACCTCCCCCGGCGCCCGCACCCACGACCTCGACGCCGCAGGCCCAAACGGCTGCGCCCGCTCAGACCCCCGCCGCGCAGGTGCCGGCGTCACCGCCGCCGACGCCGCCTGTGTCGAACGCCGGCGGCACGCGTCCCGGCTGGGGCAAGGGCGACAAGAACCACGACCACACCGGGCCCGGTAGCGACACCCCCTAGCCGCCGCCGTAGATCGAGATCGGCATCGAGTCGAGCAGGATCTCGTCTGCCGGATCCGGTAGCTCCGACTCCAGCCCCTCGACGATCTCTGCGGCTCCCGGTGCGGCCGCGAGCAGGCGCATCACGATGTCGTCCGTCGACTCGAGCTGCACGAGCTCCTGCTTGAACGACTTCGGGAAGCGTCCGCGCCCCAGATACCAGCCGTAGAACTTCTTCAGAAAGCCGGCGGCTCGCCGCCCTCCGAGCTCGCGGACGGTCTCGCGCACGAAGACGATCAGCTC
>WNGD01016649.1_pt1 | contig 24778 bp, 24 predicted proteins | sample 5400671 | NCBI WGS metagenome assembly WNGD01 (sample SAMN13153369, study PRJNA577476) | soil metagenome | isolation source: 40 cm soil or saprolite under grassland replicate 2 | place: USA:California | collected 2016-06-15
GAAGCCCTAGAGCCTTCTGCTCCGCACCCGGCGCCGGCTGTCTATTCGCCCGCTTCCCGGAGAAACCGGGCCGACAGAGTCAGGAGCATCGCGTCGCCCAGGACCAGAACGAGTAGCGCGAGCCCGCCGAACAGCAGCAGGTTCGAGCCGCGAGAGCCCACCGGCGGAAGCGCGCCGATGGCCTCTCGCCTCGGAGAATGCGTGACGCGCGCCGTCGGTTGTGGTGCGGCTTTGCGTGCCTTCCTGGCCCGAGGTCCTTGCGAAGGGAGCCGCGACACCGGAGTGGAGGACGCCCGGGGCCGCGCCGGCGCGGCCGGGGTCTTGGGTGCGGCAACGCGGCCGGCAGAGGTGAACGACGGCCGCGAGCCTTGCGAGGTCTGCCTCGAGCGCGTGGACGTCGTGGAGACCGCCTTTCCAGGCACCGGTGCGACCTCAGGGCTCGGGGCGCTGTGCGTGCCGACCGGGGGTGCCGGCTCGGGTCCTGGCCCCCCTCCTGCAAGTGCCTTGCCTCCTCCTCCGAGCCCGAGGAGACCGGCCGCGACGACGGCGACGAACAAACGAGCGCGCGGAGAGCACCCCGAACCGGCTCCCCATTGCCGCAGGCACCGAGCAGGCAAGGCCACCAACGTTCCCCCGTCACCGTGGACTTTGTCAGAAGTCGTACTAGCGGATCTGAGGGTGCTTGTCAACGCCGCGCGCATACCCCGATTCAGACGCGAGCACCCCGGTACGGCCTCGTCCGGAACCTGGTTGCCCAGAACCAGAGAGCCAGGAACGCCAGATACGCCAATCCGAGGAGCTGTCCGATCTGAAGCATGAGTCGGGTGTCGCTGCTTCGCTCGGCTCGAGGCATCGTCGAGGGAGCGGCTGTGCGCGTGACTTGGGTCGAGAATGGAACGAGGCTTCGGCGGCGATCTATTTGCGAGACCCACGGTGAGATCGAGCGCAGTTTCTGACCGGCCATTGGCGAGGAAGTCAATGCGGAATGCAGGTACCTCTGGGAGTTCCGTGATACCGGCGTATAGCGATTGAAGCGCCAGGGTGATATCAAAGGGATCGTAATTCGCCTGACATGTTTGCGCTCCGAATAACGCCGATCATATTTCCGGGGGTGTTTCCAAGGCCGTCGCGTCGTGAACCAGCCTTGCCGAGCGGCATGAAGCGCAGGTGCGGCGGCTTTGGCCTGCCGCCACACCGCCCGAGCCTGATACTGCGCCTCCTGGACGCGGTGATACCGTGTTTCCGCCCCGTTTTCGCCCTTCTTTGGGGTTGTCCGCCCCTGGGCCGCGGACCCGGCGGACTTGAGGGCGTAGCGCCCGTCCGATGCGCTCGCATAACCGGTCGGCGTGAGGCATGCGATGACAACGGACAGGAAGATCGCCCCGATGATTCGATGCGGCTTTGGGCCGCCGGTGTCCTCGCTTCTGTGTTCGATAATTCAGAAGAGTACCCACGCTCCAAGTGAGCGAACCCAAGATTTGTAACGCGAGATATTTGCCGGAATTATTTTCCATTCGTAGAATTGCGAGCTAGAATCGAATTCGGGAGAAGAAATCCTTTTATGGCATCCGTCGACGTGACGATCGAATCGAGGTCTCGAAAGAGAGGGTCCGGCACGATGAGCGCCGGGCCGTCTCTCTACAGTCGGAAGTCGCGCGCGCGAAAACCCCTCCGGGCCACGAATGGAGCCGTCTTCCGGAACGTTGCCGTTTCTCGACACTCGGAAGCGTCGCGTCGCGCCTCGGCGCGAGTGGGCTCTCGGGCCCTGCTCTACGAGTACCACCGGCGCGGGGACCTCAGAGCCCGCGAGCGGCTGATCAGCCAGTACCTCCCGCTCGTCAGGCGCCTGGCCCGCCAGTATGCGGCTCGGGGCGAGCAGGTCGAGGACCTCGTCCAGGTCGGGTCGATCGGGCTGATCAACTCGATCGACCGTTTCGAGCTCGACCGCGGCGTCGATCTCAGCGCGTACGCGATTCCGAGCATCGTCGGCGAGATCAAGCGGTACCTCCGCGATCTGGCATGGCCGATCAGGATTCCGCGCCGACTGCAGGAGCTACGGGTCTCCGTCAGGGCCTCGGCGGCGGAGCTCGCCGCCGAGCTCGAGCGGCCGGCGACGATCGCCGAGATCGCGCGGGAAGCACACGTTGGCCCGGACGACGTGGTCGAGGCGCTCGCCTCCGAGAGATCGCACCAGCTTGTCTCGCTGTCCGGAGCGAACGGCAACGGGGACGGGGCGCTCGACCGAAACGGTGCGATCGAAGGAGGGTACGAGGTATGTGAGGACAGGGCGACTCTCGCGCCGGGCTTCCGCGTCCTCGACGAGCGGGAGCAGAGACTTCTGCACCTCGCCTTCTTCAGAGGCATGAGCCAATCGCAGATCGCTGGCGAGGTCGGCATCTCCCAGATTCACGTGTCTCGACTGACGCGTCGCGCGCTCGAAAAGCTGCGCGATGAGATCGGGCCGACAAGCGGGTGACGGGCCCGCGACCACCAAGTTTGGGCCGCGCAAGCCCAGGCTTTCCCGTGTTGCTCACAGGTCGTAGAATTCATGGCCAGTGAATATCGTTCGGAGCGAAGTCCTGGGTCGCGGTGGCCTCGCAAGCCGGGGCGCCGCCGGGCTGCGTCCGGGAGGGAGGGGCTGATGAAGCGCGCGTTGGGACGGTCTTCGAGCGCGGTCGACCGCTATGTGAGCCTGCCGTACCACATCAGCCTCGTGCAAGACGGAGAGGACGGCGGAAAGTGGGTGGCCGCCGTCGAGGAGCTTCCGGCCTGCTCGAGTCGGGGCACGACGCCTGAGGAAGCCCTGGCAGGCATCAAGAACGCGATGGCAGGCTGGATAGCCGAGGCGCTGAGGGAGGGCCGGGACATTCCGAAGCCCAGGTCCACGACGAGCCACAGCGGTCGCCTTCTCCTGCGCATGCCGCGCACACTGCACGCGGAGCTCACGCGGGTCGCCGAACGCGAAGGCGTGAGCCTGAACCAGTTCATCACCGACGCGCTCGCAAGCGCCGTCGGGTGGCGTCGAGAGGCCGCCGCCGCGGCCGAGGCCGGCGATTCGACGGGGACGATCAGTCAGGAGCCCGGCGCCGAGGGACTAACCGCCACGCCGCTTGCCCGAGAGTCTGGTGAGACCCCCTCGCGTTCCTGGCGAGTGCCTTCGAGATACGTGACGGCTGCCCTGACGGCGAACTTCGTCCTGGTCGCTCTCGCCGGCGTCGTCGCGATCCTCGTGTTGATCGCCGCCGCCTGGCAGTAGGTCTCCGGGCACGCAGGACGTCCAGATCGCCGCGACGTGGAACGAGGAGCGCCGTCCAGGGAAACGGGCTGAGGCGGCGATTGGCGACGATCGCGGTAGCTCCTCCGGCGAGAAACGCGGCGCTTGCTGCTGCGGCTGCTCCGTTTGCCTGAAACGGCGGAATGAGCGCGAGGTCGAGGGCGAAGCCCACGATGAGCGCCACGATCGGCCCCAGCGACGAGAGACCCGGCGACCGCGAGGCCACGAGAGCGTTCGAGAAGACAGTGCTCGCGGCGAAGCCGAGCGTCCCCGGGAGAAGCCACAGGAATGGGCCGACGGACTCGCTGAAGGAGGCGCCGAAGAAGGCAGGCAGCAAGGCTGGGCCGAGTAGAGTCGCAGCGACGACTCCTGCTGCCGTGACGAGGGCGACCGAGCGGAAAGCGCGGAGGGTCTGTTCGGTCCGCCGCACGGCATCGGCGCGCGCGACGAGGGGAAGAAGTGCCGTTGCCGCCGCCGACGGCAGGTAGAGGAGAACCTCGGACATGTTGACCGCGACTGCGTAGAGGCCTAGGGCCGCCTCGGAGGCGATGAAACCCATCAGGATCTGATCGATCCGGAAGTTCAGGAATCTCGAGAGGCTCCCCACCCAGACACGCGCTCCAAACGCGATCGACTCCGTGAGGAGCCGTCGGCTTGGCCGCCCGAGCCGGATCCCACGGATCGAGAGCGAGACGACGGCGAGCGCACGCATGCTCTCCGCAGTCGTCCACGCGAGCGCAGCGCGGCCGACCGTGACGCCGCCCGTCGACCAGAGAACGGTCACGAAGAGGGCGTAGACCCACGACGCGCTCGCCGTGGCCAGCGCCAACTGGCGCAACCGCTCGGTGCCGAGCAGGAATGCGTAGCCGGCCTCGACCAGGGCCGAGGCGAGAATTCCGAACGAGAGGATGGCGAGATCGGCCGGGCTCACTTCGGCCGGACTCAGGCCGCCGAGCAGCATGCCGCTGAACGCGAGCGCCCCCGCCAGGGCTCCACTCCCGGAGAAGAACACCAGCGCGTTCGAGAGCAGCACCGGCCGCCGGGCCGGCTGCTGGGCGGCGAATACGGTCGTCGCTTCGCCCACGCCGAGGCCCGCGACGTGGGCGACGACCAGCGCCGTGACGGTGATGAAGGCGACCGTTCCGCGGCCGTCCGGGCCAAGGGCACGTGCGACGATCAGCACGGCGACGAAATAGCCTCCGTTCCCCACGATCTTCGCCCAGAAGAGGAGCGCCGATCCGCCTGCGAGCGGATCCCACTCCCGCCTCCTGGCAGTCGCTGCCTCCGGCCTGAGCGGCGGCCGAAGGCTCAACGAGCGCGGCAGGAGCGGCTGACGGTGTTGTCGACCAACCGGTTCTTCTTGGCCTCGGCTCGGCCCCCGCCGTCACGGTTTCCGGCCTGTTCTCGGACGAGGCCGGCGCCGTTTCCCTGGCAGCCCCGGTTGTCCCGGACGACGTTTCTCGACGAGCCTTGGAGCACGATCGCGGGCCGCGCGCCGCCGACGAAGGTATTGCCGATGATCCGGTTGGCGTCGTCGCCGACGTCGACGAACAGCCCGGAGCGCTTGGCGGAGACGATGTGGTTGAAGGTGAACGTGTTGCGGCTCGAGCCGACGCCATCGTGCCACCACTCGACGTTGATTCCCGTCCTCGTGTCGACGACGAGGTTCCGGGAGAACAGCGAGTCGTTCGTCGAATGCTCCACGTAGATGCCCGTTCGGGTGTCTTTGATCTTGTTTCCGACGACGGTGGTCTTCGTGGAGGAGCCGACCGTCTCGATCCCGTCCCACCTCGCGCGTCGGATCGTGTTACCGATGATCGCGGCCTCGACGCCGCCGGTCCAGATTCCCCCTTCGTTCGTTCCGCACTTGGGGGTCGTGCGCGGCGCGTGCGTGCAGGCATCGCGCGCTGGATCGCGGATGTCACTGATGACGTTGTCCAGCGCGAGCCCGTGCATCGCGGCGGCCGGGCGGCCGTAGTTCCTCTGTGCGAGCAGGATCCCGTAGGACCGAAAGCCCCGTATCCGAGTGCGGATCACACTCGTGTCCCGCGATCTGTCTGAGCCGAGCGCGAACACGCCGGCGTCGCCGTTGCCGTCGCCCTCGATCTGCGAGTCCTGGACGGAGACGTTCGCATGCGAGCCCCACACGTTCACGCCGTGCGTCCGAACGTGGATCATGTGAAGCCGGCTGAGCCGCACGTTGCGGGAGCCGTCGAAGACCGCGACGGCGATACCCGCCCCGCGACCCGGCCCGCCCCCGTCGAGCGTGAGGTCGGAGATGACGATTCCTCGGCCCTTCGCGATCAGCAGGGCCCAGTACCGCTTTCCACGCGGCGGGCTGATCACGGTCCGTGGACCGGCGCCGAGGAGGCGTGTGGCGTCTCCGATCTCGATGTGGTTCAACCGATAGCGTCCGGGCCGGAGCCGGACGGTGACCCCACCATGGCGAAGGGCCGTCAGCGCCCGGCGGAGCCCTCGGCGAGGTGATGCGGTAAGCATCCTCATGCGGTACCGGGCCGTCCTGACCGTGATCGGCCCGGTGGATCCGCGCCGTCCGTGGTTGTCGACCGCCTCGACGCGCAGGCTGTGGCGCCCCGGCCGAAGCAACCCCGGGTTCAGGCTGAGCGCGTACGGTGACGTCGTGTCTGAGCCGAGGGGTACGCCGTCGAGCAGAAACGTCACCGCGACGATGCGGCCCGAGTCCGACATGGCGTCCGCCTTCAATGTGGCCGGCCGCAAGATGCGGCCGGTCGGGCCGAGGAAGCGGACACTCAGCGGGTCGGAGACAGCAGCGGAGGGAAGGGACACGGCCGCCGCCAGCAACGCGAAGGCGAGCGCCGCCCATCGCTTCCCCCGCAACACGCTTGAAGAGGACTGTCTAGCGGCGGATGCGATGATTTGCAGGACCGGGGGCGAGAAACACCTCCTGGGCCGATCGCTATCGTCACGAGTCATGGCGGATCGAAAATGACAGACGACGGTATTGGACGATACACGCCGCCTGATCTTCCACACGACGAGCCCGTCGAAGTTGGGCGCTATGTCGACGCGTTACGGCGCAGCCGGCTGCTGATCGCCCTCATCATCGTTCCGGTGACCTGACCTACCGAGCGACCTCGAAGATCGTCCTCGAAGGGACGACCGACTCGGTATCGGCGACAGACGCCCAGTCCGTTCAACGCCGCCTCGCCACGATCCAGGTCCTCCTCACGACGCGCGAAATCCTCCGCGCCGCGGCAAAGCACGGGCTCAAAGGGGAGACCGAGGACACGTTGGACGACAAGGTGCACGCCACGGTCGACCAGAACGCGAACGTCGTCAGCGTCGTCGCGACCGACGAAAACGCGCGCGGCGCGGCTGCAATCGCGAACGTCGTCGCCGCCACGTTCCTCGCCAAGCAGAGCCGTCTCGAGCGACAGCGGGTCAGCCGCGCGCGAGCGACCCTGGAAAGGGCACTCGCCGACCTTCGCGCGACGGCCAGCCCCCAGACGCAGACGGAGGTCGCCTCCGAGATCGCGGCCGTCCGCCAGCGGTTGACGGATCTCAACGTGAGCGCCGCGAGCAGCGGCTCGGAACTTCAGTTGGCCGAGGCGGCCGAGCCGCCAACAGCTCCGAGCTCGCCGCAGCCCGTCCGCAACTCGATCTTCGGGTTCTTCGCCGGGGCGTTCATCGCCGCGCTCGTCGTCCTCGCCCGCGCTCAGATCAGGCCGCGAGTGAGCGGATCGCGGGAGCTGAGCAGGCTGCTCGACGTTCCGGTGCTGGTCGAGGTGCCGTTCGTCCGACGGCGTTTCGGCCATTCGCCGAAGACACTCAGCGCGGTCGAGTATGAGGCCTACCAGACGCTGCAGGCCTCGCTCAGGATGCAGCTACCTCCCGAAGGCCAGCAGATCGTGCTCGTGACGAGCGCGCTCCACGGCGAGGGCAAGACGGAGGTCACGGCGGCGCTCGGGCTCGTCCTCGCACAAGCCGGGCAGAGGACCTGGCTTGTTTCCGCGGACATGCGCTGGCCGAGGCTGCACGAGCTGTTCGACGTGGCGCAGACGCCGGGGCTGGCCGAGGTCCTGGCCGGTGCTCGCAAGGGCGGTGACAACGCCGAGCTGGTCGGCGCCCGCAAGGGCGCGCGCTCGAGGGAGCCGGCAAGCGGGAGGCTGCACGTGCTCGCCTCCGGCCACAGACCGCCTGACCCGGCCCAGCTCCTCGCGGGCAACGCGCTCGACTCCTTCTTCGAGGAGATCAAGGCGTCGGACTACGACTACGTGCTCCTCGACGGCCCGCCTCTCCTGGGGCTCGTCGACAGCCAGGTGCTGGCCCAACGGGTCGACGGCGTGCTCCTCGTCTGCCGCCCCGATCGCTTGACCTCGGAGAACGCAATCGACATGCGCGAGCTCTTGGAGCGCCTGCGGGTCAAGGCTCTCGGGCTCGTCACCATCGGCGCGCGGGGCTCTCCGACCTCGTACTTCGAGGCGTAAGAGATCTTCCGCGCAAGGCGCGCGGCGTCACGGCGAAGGGGCGTGTGGTGCCCGCCCAAATCAGCGCCGCGAGCAGCCACAGATGCCGCCAATGCAGGGTGTCGATGAAGATGCTGTTCGCGAGCAGACCGCACCACGCGCTGAGGAGAGCGGCCGAGCCGATGCCGTACGTGTCACGCCCGATGATCGCGTTGCGCGCGGCGAAGTTGAGCGTCAGGAGCACGAGCGCGAGGATCACGAGCAGTCCCAGCACCCCCTGCTCGGAGAGAGCACGAACGTACGTGCTATGCGCAGAGATCGGCGAGACCTGCTCGAACTGGCCCGGCCCGATCCCAAGCGGATACCGGGCGGCGAGCTCGACTCCCGACAGCTGCGCGCCGAATCGCTGCACGTCATACGTCTGGAAGCGGGCGCGCTCCCCGAGGAAGGCGAACGACGACGTCACTGCCAGGACGGCGAAGAGCGCAGCCGTTGCCGAGAGCGAGACGACCACGAACACGATCGCCCTGCGCCCGCCGCCGCGGCGCAGCGCCAGCACGAAGAACATGACGACGGCGCCGACGACGAGGTTGAGCCAGGCAGCCCGCGAGAACGAGAAGAGAATCCCGATCATCACGATCGAGAGCAGGACCAGCTTCGTCGAGCGGCGAAAGCGAAGCAGGCGCGGCGCAGCGGCCTCCTCCATCAGGAACAAGGCAGCAGGTACGAGGAACGACCCGAGGACGTTTGGATCCTTGAACAGCCCCTGGGCCCGCGGCCCTCTAACGAAGAGGTCGTGGCCGGGGAACGCCACGAACAGCGCGAGCGAGGCCACCGCCGCCGAGAGGACCGCCGCGGCGACGTACGCGCGGAGGACCACACGCGCCCGGTGGGCCGAGTGCACGTAGCCGGCGAGCCACAGGCCGAAGACCGCGAGGTAGAACGTAATCGCGAAGAAGGTCACGCCGCGAGTCACGTCGATCAACTCGAAAGACGCGAGCATGTTGAGCGCCAGGAACACGCTCAGCAGCATCGGCGCCGGCTCGAAGCGAACGGCCGCCAGGAGGAAGATGCCCAGGGCGACGGCTGCGTCGTAGCGGCCGAGTGCGAGCGCGAGCGTCCCGAGGAGGCCGAATCCCACTGCGAGGACGATGGCGAGTGGCGGCGGGTGCCGCGAGAGGACGACTCCTATCGCAAGCGCGAAGACGAGCAGCCCGGCGACGGCTGCCACCCGGCCCGCGCCGCGCGCCGCCAGCGCAGCGGGACCGCGAACCACGGATGGATGAGCGGCTTCCAACGGGTCCCCGGGTCAGGATAGATTGCTCCCATGCCGGACGCGACCCCGCGTCCCCGAGTGCTGCTGGTCATCACGCTTGCAGAGGTGGGCGGGGCTCAGTCCTACGTCGCTTCGCTCCTCCCGGCCTTGTCCGAGCACTTCGACGTTGTCGTCGCCGCCCACGGAGATGGCCCTCTTCGAGAGGCCGCTTCGAACGGCGGCGTCCGTTTCATTCCGCTCCGGCACGTGCGCCGGCCGATCAAGCCGTGGCGCGACGTGGCCGGGCTCTTCGAGCTCGTTCGGCTCCTCCGGCGCGAACGGCCGGAGATCCTCCACGCCAGCAGCTCAAAGGCCGGAGTGCTCGGCCGTCTGGCCGCGGTCGTGGCCGGGGTTCCGATTCGGATCTTCACCGTGCACGGATGGGCATTCGCTGCATACTCGGGCCTCGTGTCGTGGCTCTACAGATGGGCCGACCGGCTGATGAGCCCCCTGACCACGGTGACGATCTGCGTCTCCGAGAACGAGCGTACGGCCGGGCTCGAAGCCCGCACCTGCCGCGCCGACAACACAGTGGTGATCCGAAACGCGGTCGATGTCGCGGCGGCTCCTCGCTCCTGTCACGACCGGCCCCGACCGCGGCTGATCGCCGTCGGTCGCCTAAAGGCTCCGAAGGATTTCGTGACGCTGATTCGAGCACTCGCGACGCTCCCGGCGGAATCGTTCGAGAGTCTGATCGTGGGTGAGGGCCCCGACCGCACGGCTGTCGAGGCGGAGATCCGAAGGCTGGGGCTCGAGGAGCGTGTGAGACTGGCGGGAGAGCGCCGTGACGTCCCGGCCCTTCTCGCCGCCTCGGACATCTTCGTTCTGTCCAGCGAATCAGAGGGGTTGCCGGTGTCGGTGCTCGAGGCCATGGCCGCGGAGCTGCCCGTCGTCGCGTCCAGCGTGGGTGGGCTGCCGGAGCTCGTCGTCGACCGCGAGACCGGGATCCTGGTTCCGCCGGGTGACGCTCGGAAGCTCGGGGCCGCGCTCGGTCGGCTGATCGATGATCGGGAGCTTCGCCGCCGGCTCGGTGCCGCCGGCCGCGCTCGCGCCGAGACGGTCTTCGATCTCGGCGCGTTCCGGCGTGCACATGTGGAGCTCTACGACGAGCAGCTAGCGCGGCACCGATCGGGATAGGAGGGCTTGGCGGAACGTCGCTCGTCGCCGGGGCGCGATGGTCGTTTCGAGGCAAGGACGCAGGGAGCCCCAATGCTGTTGAGCATTGGGGCGACTGAGGACGCCGCCTCGGGGCGAGCAGCGCGGCCCGGCGGCTCAGCGCCGCGTTTCGCCAAGCCCTCCTAGTCGACGCTGTAGCGGACGCGGCGGTACAGCGCGCGGAGAGACGGCGACGAATCGTGGCCACCGCCGAGCTTCGCTCTGAAGTCGAGGAGGCTGTCGCGCCCATCGACCTGCCGGCGGCGGAGTGCGAGGCGGTCGGTCTGGCTGTCGTTGACGCCGGGCTCGCATGAGACGGCGACGCGGAAGCCGGCCTCCGCGGCGAGCCGTTGCTCGCGCTCGCCGAAGAGCCCGGACGGATACGAGAACGCCTCCACCGGACGGCCCAGCCGGTTCTCCAGCTCCCGTTTGGAGCCTGCGATCTCCTCCCTCGCGGATTCCTCGTCCAGCGCAGGCAGGTTTGGATGCGTCAGCGAATGGGCCTCGAAGCGGAGGGTGCCCTGCCTGTCGAGCCCGACGATGTCGTGCCAGGAGAGAAGGGGCGGCTGGTCCCGGTACCAGGAAAACGAGGTCCTCCCTTCGGTCACGGACGGCGCGACGAAGACAGTCGCCCGAAAGCCTCGTTCCGAGAGGACCGGAAGGGCATGCTCGGCGACGTCGAGATACCCGTCGTCGAAGCTGAGAGCGGCAGTCCGCGAAAGAGGATTGCCGTTGTCGAGAAGGTCGATCGCGGTGAGGACGTCGACGACGCGGTACGCCTCAGAGGCGAGGTAGTCCATCTGCCTGCGGAATGAATTCGCGCTGACGGCGAGCTCGTCGCGATCGTCGGAGACCCGGTGATAGAAGAGGATCCGCAGGCTCCTCGTGTCGAGACGGCCGCGCGTGCGTACGAGCCATGCGGCCGATCGAGCTCGCGTCCCGCCGGCCTTGGCCAGGTAGAACGCGGTGCTCACGTGGCTCCGCCGCGGCCGAACAGCCGTCGCAAAGGGGCGAGCCCCTCGTAGTAGAACCGGCGTATGGCCGGCGAGCGCTTCACGAACCTCCTCAATCGGATTGCGTTCAGCCGACCTGCGACTGCCGCACGGCCTTGCACGGTTTGTGCGAGCCCGAGAGCCTGATACAGCGGCTCCTGACGGTCTGCGAGTTCCATCTTGTAGCGCTCGGCGCCGCCGAGGAACTCGATTCGAGTCGCTCCTTCTGCAGCCCCGGCCTCGAGCGCATCGAACCTGTTCACGAGCCCGGGGGAGAAGCGGCCCAGCGCGGGATCGAACCCGAGGCGGTAGCAGTACATCCGCCGCTCGAGCATGAAGTAGCAGACGAAGGCGATCGGGCGGCCGTCGAGGCTGAGCGTGACGACCCGAGGCACGTCGAGCTCGGCAAGCTCTGCCATCGCCTCCTGGTTGAAGTGCTTTCCGGTCCTGGTGCCGAATGTCGAGCCGTCCGGCCTTCCCTGCCAGCGGAGGTCGTGGACCCTGAAGGCGTCCTCCAGAGCCGGGCCGAGCTCGTCGCGCGTGCGAGCGACCTTCGTCTCCAGCCGGCCCAGCTCCGTGAGCTGCCGGAGCCGCCGCCGATGGAGGGCGCGGTTCTTCTTGGAGAGCTTGGTCTGGTAGATGGTGTTCCAATCCGCGGACAGGTCGAGCACCGGAGCCTCGGCTCGCATGATCAGACGGAGGCGTGGCGAGCCGAGGGCGCCTGCCAGCTTGCTCGGAGCCGGCAGGCCGAAGAAATCCGCGAAGTCGTGTTTCGAGGAGGCCGCCCGCTCGGCCAGACTCATGGCGATCGCGGAGCTTTCCCCCTCAGCGAGGAGCAGGTCGGCGAGGGTCGAGTCGTTTCCGCCGAGGAAGGTGAGAACGCGGAGGCCCATCTTGGGTCGCACGACGAGCGGCAGGGCGCCGACGAGATTGCCGTCCCGGTAGGCGACTTGAACAGCGAGCTCGCTGCCCTCGCCGTAGTGCCGCCACCACGAGCGCAACCAGGCGTGCAGGAGCAGTGGGCTCGGACGCGGCATCGCGCGGACGAGGTCGTCCCATGAGCCGCCGAGGGCGGCGAACGAGGCATCGGTCGAGATCGTCTCGAACGTCACCCCGGGTGGAGCCGTCGTCACGCTCACGTCAACATAGATTCCCCAAGCGGGGCAGCATGAGCCTCCCCGCTTCCGGGTTCCGCGCGGTCATGCCGCGTGGCCCCGTCGGGGCACGCCTGCCAGAAACGCCCGCAAGTCCTCGTCCCTGCGAAGGACGACGACCTGCTGGCCGTCCTTCCGGCGAGAAAGGTCGGCCAGGATTTCGGCGCGGGTGGTCCTCCAGTACCGCCAGAGGTACCGGAGGAATTTCACGAGTGCCTGGTAGAAGGGCGCCGGCTCGCAGTCGGCCGGCGTCTCCGGGCCGGTTTGCGGGTCGAGCCTGCGCCGGGTGACGCGCCAGATGCACAGAAGGGGCGACGCGTCGAGGAACACGATCGTGTCGGCCGCATCGAGCCAGAGGTACTCGGTCCCCTCCTGAAGACCGTCCGCGATCCACGACTCACGACCGAGCTCACGCCGCTGAATCGCCTCCCATTCAGCCGGCGGCGTGGGGACCCACCCCGGCTTCCAGAAGAGACGGTCGAGATGGACGACGGTTGCGCCGACGGCCTCGCCGAGCTCGCGGGCCAGCCGCGACTTTCCAGCGCCTCCGGGACCGACGATCGCGATGTGCTTCACGAAGACAGGATGGAGGTCTGGGCCTGACCGCGCAACGGGAGGGCTCGCGACCGAGCGCCTTGGGTATATAGGGCACAAGGAGAGGAGTCCCCTGGGGGCACGCGTGCACGATGGAAGAGGGTTTGCGGTGCGGCGTCCGTCGTCGGTGGACCTGTTGCCCCCGATTTCCGCGCTGTTCGGGGGGGCGGGCGACGCGAGGTGGGTCGCCGAGGTGGGTGGTTCCTCACCTTGCGGAGTGCGTTCGGGGCGGTCCCGTTCACTCTCGGGCCGACCGTTCCCGCGAGCGTCGGGACCTTGACCGGCCTGGTGGTGGTCTCGGCCCTCAACTTCTGGCTCCCGTTCCCCGCGATGCCCGCCGCGACGATCGGGTTGATGACGATTTCGGTCTTCGCGTTCTCGGCGTTCTGGGAAGCCGTCTGGCGACGGCTGATCGCCGCCAAACGGCGTGTACTGGTCATCGGAACGAGCAGCTGGGCCGCCGAGGTCGCCGAGGCTGTCGACGCGGAGCCGGAAACCCCGTTCAGAGTCGTGGGAATCGTGGATGACGAGCTCGAGCCGGACGCCGAGCCGGACACGCCGCTGCTCGGCCGTGTCGCCGACCTCTCCCAGATCGTTGAGGCCCAGCGCCCGGACCTGATCGTCCTGGCTGAGGGCAACGGATCCGGCAGGGCGCTGGACTCCCTGCTCGACGTCGCGTCCAGCGGTTTCAGGGTCGTCGGCGTCACGCACCTGTTCGAGCACGCATTCGGGTGGGTGCCGCTCCGCCACCTCACGCCCGCCTGGTTCATGAGCATCCTGCACCTCCACCAGAGGACGTACAGCCGCTTTTCGAAGCGCGCCGTCGACCTCGTCGTCGCCTCGATCGGCATCCTCGTCGTCGCGCCGATCATTCCCGTCATCGCCCTGCTGGTGCGGCGAACGCCCGGCCGGATCATCTACCGCCAGACACGGATGGGCGAGGGCGGCAAGCTCTTCACGATGTTCAAGTTCCGCACGATGGAGGAGGACGCCGAGGAGCCCGGCCGACCGGTCTTCGCCGAGACGAACGACCCGCGCGTGACGCCGGTCGGCCGGGTGCTTCGGCACACCCATCTCGACGAGCTGCCTCAGCTCTGGAACGTGCTCAAGGGCGACATGTCGATCGTCGGCCCCCGCCCGGAGCGCCCGGAGTTCGTCCGCATGCTGGAGAACACCGTCCCCTTCCTGGCCCGTCGGCTGCTCATCAAGCCGGGCATCACCGGCTGGGCCCAGCTGCGGTGCGACTACGCGTCGGACTCCGAGAGCACTGCGGACAGGCTCTCGTACGACCTCTGGTACCTGCGCCACCGGAACCTCACCGTCGACCTTGCGATCTGCGCGAAGACGTTCTCGGCGCTGCTCTTCCACCCGGGGCGTTGACCGGAACCGCCCGCGGTAAGATGCCCCGAGGCCGCGCCCCATGGCTAGAAAACGAAAGCTCGAGGAGCCGGCGTTGCGTAATCCGGCGGCGATCTATCTGGATGCGGAGGGCAACCGCACCGAAGATCCTGCTCTGGCCGTGCGAGGGGAGGTCGTCGAGCACGACGAGAAGGACGGCCGGACCAGGCGCACGTGGTTCTTCATCGAAGAGGTGGAGATCAAGTGGCTGCCGATAAGCGAGTCCGCGTTCCTGCTCTGGGTGCTGGGCCTGCTGCTCGGGATCTGGCTTCTGATCGGCGTCATCTTCGGCCTCATCTAGCCTTGCCATCTCGGTCGGTCCGTGGCCCGGTCGCGTGAGATCTTGGTACCGCGAGATCGGCGGGCCGGCACGTCGTCCCTGCTTTGGGACACGTTTCATTCCCGTACCGGAGGCCTCGGGGAGCAGGTCGCCGTCCAGGCTTCCGGCGCTGAGCTCGGGTTCGGCGCGCTGTGGAAGGACGCCGAGCGCCTCGCCTTGCTGTTTCTCGAAGCCGGCGTTCGGGAAAGCCGGGTTGCCGGTCTCGCTGTCGGCAACTCGGGGCCCTTCCTGGCGGCATTCCTCGCTCTCTGTCGCCTTGACGCCACCGTCGCTCTGCTGCCGCCACAGTACGGCCGGAGCGAGCTGACGGCGATCGCGAGCGGAGTCGGGCTTTCCAGCATCGTTGCGGACGCGGAGGTCGCGCCCGGGGTCGCAGCGGCCATACCGATCGCGAGGGCTTCGGCGGCGAACGGTTTCCAGGTCCTGGTCCCCGCCGCCACCGGCGACACCGATGTACAGGAACCGGAAGCGATCCTGAAGTTCAGCTCGGGCTCGACCGCAGAGCCGAAGGGCATTGCGCTGACCGCGGAAAACGTGATCTCGGAAGTCGAGAACGTCACGACGACGCTCAGCCTCGGGCGAGGCGATCGAGTTCTCGCGGGCGTTCCCCTCTTTCACAGTTACGGGTTCGACCTCGGCGTGCTTCCAACCCTCTATTCGGGGTCGACCCTGCTGCTCGAGGACACCTTCGTTCCGCGTCGGACGATGGGCACACTCGCCGACGGGGTCGCCGCCTTTCTCGGCGTGCCCGCCCACTACCGCGCCTTTCTGGGGACCCGAACCACCTCGGTGCCCGATCTCTCGGCGGTCCGTTGGCTGCTGTCGTGCACCGCTCCGCTCGCGGCGGAGACGGTGACTGAGTTCTTGGATCGCTTCGGCGTTCCCGTCTGCCAGCACTACGGCAGCTCGGAAACCGGAGCAGTGACGACACATCTTTCCTCCGAGGTGCGTGGCCGGCCGGCGTCCGTGGGCAGGCCCATGGCCGGAGTCGAGGTCACCGTCGAAGAAGACTGGGACGCAGTGCCACCTGGCGCCGAGGGCGAAATCGTCGTGGAGAGCGGCGCCGTGGCACGGCGCTATGTCCTCGGGACCCCACCCGGTCCGTCGCCTCTTCGCAACGGGGTCTTCCGGACCGGCGACGTGGGCCACATGGATTCGGAAGGTTTCCTCACGCTGATCGGGCGTCGCGACGCCATGATCAACGTCGGCGGCCTGAAGGTGTCGCCGGCAGAGGTGACGGCGATCCTCGAGCGACACTCCGCGGTCCGCGAGGCGGCCGTGCTCGGAATCCCCGACGGGCGCGGTGAGGAGGTCGTGTACGCGGCCGTCGCGCTCTCACGATCGGTCGGCGAGGACGAATTGCTCGCGTTTTGCCGGGGCGCGCTCGCGGAGTACAAGGTGCCTCGTCGCATCGAGATTCGCGACACGCTGCCGAGGACCGCTACGGGCAAGGTGCGCTTGGGGGTCGAGGATGTTGACCGTTGAGCCCGAGGCGGTTGAGGACGAAATCGCTCGGATCATCCGCGACGAGCTCCTTCTGGGCAGCGAGCGGGAGATCCCATTCGACGCGCCGCTGGGAGAGTTGGGCGTCGGCCTCGACTCGCTCGCGCTCGTCAACCTCCTGACCGCGGTCGACGCGACCTTCGGCGTCGACCTCCCGGAAGACATCTGGCTGGCCCGCGGACCGCTCTCGGTCACTGACCTCGCCGACATCGTGAGGAGGACGCCCAGAACGGGAGCCCCGACGCCTCGACTCGACCGAAGTTCGCCTGTCCTCCAGGGACGCCTCGAGCGGATCGAGCACATTCTTCGCGGACGCGGGCCGGCCGGCCGTGCTGCCTGGGCCGCGGTTCGCGCCGTCGCTCCGACGAAGCGGTTTCTCTTCGCCAATACGCGGCATTTCCTGCTCGAGCGGCAGCTCGACGACGTCACCTCGACGACGCTCGCGCCGCCTCCGGGGATCGACCTGCGCCCGTTCGCGCCCGGGGACGAGGCCGGCCTCTCCGGTCTCTGGGCGCCGTATCACGAGCGACGGAGTCGACGAGCGTTCGAGCGAGCTCTCGGCGAGGGCGCGATCGCGCTGGTCGCCTGCGAGGGAAGCCGAGTCGTGGCGCTCGACCTGCTGTCGGCGACCGGGGGCGGCGAGGTGGACCTGGTGCGTCCCGACGCCTGTTTCGGCTCCTACCTGACGGAGGCGCGAGGCGCTCGCGGCCGCGGGATCGGTCTCGCCCTCGTCGCCTACTCGTTCCGGGTGGCTCGCGAGCGAGGTTTTCGAGCGCAGCTCACCCACGTCTGGGAGGACAACACGGCGATGCTCGCCTCGGCAACGCAGCTCCTGGGGTTCCGAACGATCGGAACTGCCCGGCGGACGCGTGTCGCCGGTCTCACGTGGTGGTCATGGGAGTTGGACGGCAGGCGTCAACGCGGGCCGCGGCTCGTTCTCTGATCGCGAGTACGGCGGCGGCTGATCCTCAGGCGTTCGGCGGGGGAGCGTCCGGGTAGCGGGGCAGTCCATCGTCGGGCAACTCGTCCCACGGTGCTCGCGAATCGACGTACGAGTGGCGCTCCGGCCTGATCTTCGGATCCCCGTCGAGTGCGCCGAGGCGCACCGAGATGTGCTCGCCCTCGGGCCACCAGTTGCCGAACAGGCTCGAGCCGCACTCCGAGCAGAAAGCCTTCACCCGGCCGCCCTCGGGGCGGTAGACGCGGATCAGCTCCTCGCCCTCCACGAGCCGGAACTGCTCGCGCGGGATATGGCCGACCGTGAGCCCGAACGCACCCGAGTGCTTGCGGCAGCGCGAGCAGTGGCAGTGGATCGCACGCGTGAACGGCAGCGTCACCTCGAAGCGGACGCCGCCGCAGAGACAGCTCCCACCGACAACCTCGGCCATTACAGCGAGTCTACGTAGGCTCCCGGGGGTGCGGCGAGCGTTCACGGACCGGCCGGCCCTCGGCGTGCTCGTCGGTGCGTTCGCGATCGCCTTCTCGGGAATTCTCTTCCGCAAGGCTCACGTTTCGCCGTCGACCGGCGCCTTCTTTCGCTGTCTCTGGGCGCTGCCGCCTTTGTGGCTGCTCGCGGTCCGTGAGGACCGACAGCTTGGCCCGCGTCCGAAGCCGCTGCGGCGGGCGGCATGGCTCGCGGGCGCCTTCTTCGCCGCCGACCTGATCCTCTGGCACTACTCGATCGAGAAGGTCGGCGCCGGGCTTGCGACGGTCCTCGGCAACACCCAGGTCGTGCTGGTCGGCGTGCTGGCATGGGCGCTCTTCCGCGAGCGGCCCGCGAGGGGCTCGCTCCTCGCCATTCCCGTCGCGATGGCCGGGATCCTGCTCATCTCCGGCGTCCTCGAAAAAGGCGCGTACGGCAGCGATCCCAAGCTCGGCGCGCTCTACGGATTGCTGACAGGGATCGCCTACTCCGGCTTTCTCCTCGCAATGCGGCACGGGACGAGCGACTCGAGACGGGTCGCCGGCCCTCTCTACGACGCCACTCTTGCGAGCACGATCTTCATCGTCCCGGCCGGACTTGCTCTCGGCGAGCTGGACTTCACGCCTTCGCTCGACGCGACTGCCTGGCTGATCGTGCTCGCCCTCACGTCGCAGGTGATCGGCTGGCTGCTGATCACGGTCTCACTCGGTCGCCTGCCGACGGCGCTGACCTCGGTGCTGCTCACGCTCCAGCCGCTCATGTCGGTCGTCTTCGCTGCACTGCTCATCGACGAGCGCCCATCGGCACTGCAGCTCGTGGGAGCGGCGACGATCCTGGCGGGGCTCCTGATCGCCTCCGCCGGACGGAGGCGCGCGACCTCGCTCGAGACCGTCCCGGAGCACTGACACACATCCGGCACGCTCGGCGTCGGACCGCGCTCGTAGACTCGGGCGCATGGCGAAAGCTGCTGCGGAACGCATCGCGACCGGCGTCCCCGAGCTTGACCGCGTCCTCGGCGGCGGGCTCGTTCCGGCCTCGCTCGTCCTCGTCGGCGGCGAGCCGGGCGTCGGCAAGTCCACGCTCCTCCTGATGGCGCTCGCAGCGATCTCGCGCGATCGCCGGGCGCTGCTCGTCACCGGCGAGGAATCGACGGCCCAGGTGAAGCTGCGCGCCGCGAGGCTCGGCGGCGCCGAGCAGGTCGAGATCCTCGCCGAGACGAACCTCGAGGCGGTCTGTGCGACCCTCGAGCGCGAACGGCCCGACGTGTGCGTGATCGACTCCGTACAGACGCTCTATTCCGCGGACGTCGGCTCGGCGCCGGGATCGGTGGGCCAGGTGCGCGAGGCGGCGGCTCGCCTCCTCCGGGTCGGGAAACAGTCCGGCGTCGCTCTCTTCCTCGTCGGGCATGTGACGAAGGACGGCTCGGTCGCCGGCCCGCGCGTGCTCGAGCACCTCGTCGACTGCGTCCTCCAGTTCGAAGGCGACCGCTACCACGCGCATCGCGTGCTTCGCGCGGCGAAGAATCGCTTCGGCTCGACGAATGAGCTCGGCGTGTTCGAGATGACCGGCACCGGACTGCAAGGCGTCCCCGATCCGTCGGCGATCTTCGGCCGGAGTGCGGGCGAGGTCGGGGCCGCTGTCGCGTGCGCGCTCGAAGGCACCCGGCCGCTGCTGCTCGAGATCCAGGCGCTGGTCTCGCCGACCGACCTTGCGATGCCGCGGCGGGTGGGGACGGGCGTCGACCCGAAGCGCCTCGCGATGATCGTCGCCGTCCTCTCGCGGCACGCGGGCATCGCGCTCGGCTCGGCCGACGTCTTCGTCAACGTCGCAGGCGGGGTGCGGATCGACGAGCCTGGGGCGGACCTTGCCGTGGCGCTTGCGATCGCCTCCGCGGCGCGCGGCGCGCCCGTGCGGGCCGGGACTGCCGCCTTCGGCGAGATCGGTCTCACCGGCCGGCTCCGGCCCGCGACCCAGGCAGAGCGTCGCGCCCAGGAATGCGCGAAGCTGGGGCTCGCGGCAGTGCTCGTGCCGGCCGGCACCAAGGCGCGCGCGAAGGTCTCGCTCGTCGAGGCCGACACCCTCCGCCGGGCCGTCTCAGCGGGCCTCGAAGAGGCTCCGTCCAAAGCTGCGTAGGACGCTCTGAGCAGGGCTTTTCGAGAAAAACCCTGGAAAACCTGGCCTTTTCCAGCAACTTTTGATATCCTGACAGTCGTTCGCCGGCGGTCGCCAAGCCGCCGGCGGCTTGGCGAAACCAGACGGAATGGGGAGGTCGGGCTTGTACAAGGTCGGCGATAAAGTTGTGTATCCGCATCACGGGGCGGGCACCGTGATCAAGAAGGACAAGCGGAAAGTGCTCGGTGAGGAACGCGAATACCTCACGATTCAGATCCTGCACAACGACATGACGGTCAATGTGCCGACCGAGAACGCCGACCGGGTCGGCCTTCGCAAGGTCATCGACGAGACCACCGTCGAGCAAGTGCTGAAGGCGCTGCGCGGCAGCGGGACGACGATGCCGAAGAACTGGAACCGCCGCTTCAAGCACAACCGCGACAAGATGAAGACCGGCGACATCTTCGAGCTGGCCGAGGTCGTCCGGAACCTCTCGCTCCGCGACCACGAGAAGGGCCTCTCGACCGGCGAGAAGCAGATGTTCGTCAAGGCCAAGAAGATCCTCGTCTCCGAGCTCATGTACGCGAAGGGGATGGACGAGGAAGAGGCCGCCGAGTGGCTCGACGACATCCTTGCGGGTGTCGGCGACAAGCGCAGCCGCGCCAAGGTCCCGGCCAAGGCGTAGCTAGTACGCTCGGTCGCCCGTGAGCGTTTGGGCGATCCTGGCTGCAGCGGGACGCGGTGACCGTCTCGGGCTGGACCGGCCCAAGGCGTTCGCGCCTCTCAACGACCGCCCGCTGATCGCGGAGAGCCTCGAGCGGCTCGACGCGTCGGAGTGGATCGAGGGGATCGTCGTCGCAGCGCCTCCCGAGTGGGAGGAGCCGTGCATCCTCGTCGCAGAGGAGGTCGCGGCCGGGAAGGTCGCCGCGACGGTGACGGGCGGCGAGAGCCGCGGCGAGTCGGTGCGCGCGGCGCTGGCCGAGGTACCCGAGGGGGCAGCGGTGATCGTCGTCCATGACGCGGCTCGGCCACTCGTCACCGACGAGATGATCGAGCGGGTGCTGACCGGTCTCGAGGACGGCTGGGACGGGGCCGTTCCGGGCATCCCACTTGCAGACACGGTCAAGAGGGTCGACGGGGAAGCGGTTACCGAAACGCTTGACAGAACAGGCCTCGTGGCTGTTCAAACGCCGCAGGCGTTCGTCGCCTCGTCCCTTCGGGACGCCTTTTCGACTTTGCAACAGTCTGTTGCAAAGTCACCGGATTGCGCTGCGCTCGTGGAGGCGCGTGGCGGGCGCGTCCGGGTCGTTCCGGGCGACCGGCGGCTGGTGAAGGTGACCGAGCCGGCCGACCTCGAGCTCGTCGCCTCCTGGCTGTGATCGTCGACTATCACATGCACCTGCGTGCGCCCGACGAGTCGATCGACCACACGGTCGCGGCGGTCGAACGCTACGTCGAGGCTGCGGCGGAACGCGGAATCGACGAGATCGGCTTCTCCGAGCACGTCTACTACTTCAAGCAGACGCGCTCGCTTTGGTCTGTGCCCTACCACGTCGAGCGGTGCAACCACGATCTGGACGAGTACGTCGACGCCGTCGTCGAGGCGAAGCGGCTCGGCTACCGTGTCAAGCTCGGCCTCGAGGTCGACTACGAGCCGGAGCTCGAAGAGGAGACCTCGGAGCTGCTCTCGCCGTATCCGTGGGATTACCTGATCGGCTCGATCCACTTCCTGAACGGCCATGGGATCGACGCCGAGCCGAGCCTCGTCGAGGCGGTCGGCGTCGTGGAGGCATGGAGGCGCTACTACGAAACCCTCGGTCACGCGGCGGCCAGCGGCCTCTTCGACGTGCTCGCACACCCGGACGTCGTGAAGATGTTCGGCCCCGAGATCGAGTGGGACTGGGAAGCCGTCGCAAGCTCGCTCGACGGCGCCCGCCTGGAGGTGTCGAGCGCTGGCCTGCACAAGCCGCACGGAAAGCTCTATCCGAACCCGGAACTGCTCTCGGCAGCACGAGCGCGGAAGATCCCGATCACGCTCGCCTCGGACGCACACGTCCCGCAGAACCTCGGCCGCGACCTCGACCGCGCCATCGAGCACGCGCGCGCCGCAGGGTACGAGACCGTCACGGTCTTCGACCGCCGCCAGGCCCGCCAGGAGCCGCTCGGGTGAGCGATCTCCGTGTCGGCCTCGGCGTCGATGCGCACCGCTTCGCGGACGGGATCCCGCTCGTGCTCGCGGGGGTCGACTTTCCGGGCGAGCCGGGCCTCGTAGGCCATTCGGACGGCGACGTGATCGCGCACGCGCTGATCGACGCGATCCTCGGGGCGGCGGGCAAGGGCGACATCGGCGAGCTCTTCCCCTCGCCCGACCCCGAATGGCGCGACGTCTCATCGATCCGCCTGCTTCAGCGGAGCTACGAGGTCGTCCGCGCGGCGGGCTTCGAGCTCGTCAACGCCGATTGCATCCTGATCGGGGAGCGACCGAGAATTGCCGACGTTCGCGTCGCGATGGGGGCGCGGCTCGCGGGCGCGATGGGCGTCGACATCGAGCGCGTCAGTGTGCGTGCGACGACGACCGACGGGCTCGGCTTCACGGGCCGAGGCGAAGGGCTGGCCGCGCAAGCGATCGCACTGCTCCGGAAGACATGAAGCTCGTCCGCTACGCCGATCGGCCCGACCTTCGCGAGATACGCCACGCGCAACTTTCCAGGCGAACATTTCCGGTCTACATGCACCACAACCAGTCCGGCACGCGCTACTGGGGCCGGCTCTACGACGAGCATCCCGACTTCCAGCTTGGGATGCTCGACGGCGACGAGCTCGTCGCTGAGTTGCACTCGCTTCCTGCGGGCTGGGACGGCTCGCTCGAGGATCTCCCGCCCGGGTGGGACGACATCTTCCCGCGGGCGTTCGACAGCGGCCGCGAGCCGACGGCGCTCTTCGCCCTCGCGATCTCCGTTCTCCCCGAGCGGCAGGGCACCCGGCTCTCGGGCGAGATGCTGAACGCCATGCGGGACGCCGCGCGCAAAGCCGGCTTGCGCGAGCTGGCAGCGCCGGTCCGGCCGACGTTCAAGGCGCAGTACCCGCTGATTCCGATCGAGCAGTACATGGAGTGGCGGCGGGAGGACGGCTCGCACTTCGATCCATGGCTCCGCCTACATGAGCGGATCGGAGGACGCATCGTTGCTCCCGCGCCGCAGTCCATGACGATCGAGGCTCCCGTTTCCGACTGGGAGGAATGGACCGGGATCCGTTTCCCGGAGGACGGCTCCTATGTGATCCCGGGCGCGCTCGCTCCTGTCGATGTGCGCAAGGGAGTCGGGCGTCACGTCGAGCCCAACGTCTGGATGGTGCACGGGCTGGGCTAGGCGGCAGCCGGGAGCGTGAGAACCTGAGCTAGGAGGCAGAGGCGGACTGAATGCGTCCGCCCCTGCCGGTGGGGAATAAGCCGCGAGAGACCTGGATCCGGGCGACGGGCCCATTCCAGCCGCATAGGGCTGGGCTCAGATCCCCCGCGACCGGGTTCCCTTCGTGCTAACGGATAACGGCGCCTTGCGGATCCGGCTACGAGCCATCCGGCAAGGTCACGAGGCCTCGCCGAACCTGTACCAACCCGTCCGCGGCGAGCGAGGCGATCGCCTCCTCGTCGAGCGAGGAGCGACGCCTGGGCCGCGCAGCGACGAGCGTGAGCGCCCGGGCTCGTCGCTGGCGAAACGAGCCCTCGAACCGCGTCTGCTTGCGGAGCGGCGCGTAGCGGCGGCCCCGGGACGGGCAGCGCTCGGCCAGCGGGCAGGCTTCGCAGCGCGGCACTCGTGCGAGGCAGATCGTCGCGCCGAGATCCATGAGCGCATGCGCGCTCGCGGGGCCGAACGCTCCGCCCGTGCGCTCGAGCACGCGCCTGACGTTCGTGTCCACCGGGAGCACCTCGCGATCGAACGCAAACCGTGCGATTGCATTTGCTGTGTAGCGCCCCACGCCGGGCAGCTCCGCAAGGTCGTTCGGCCATCCTTCGGCGGCGATCCTGCAGGCGGCGCGATGAAGGTTCAGGGCGCGCCGGTTGTAGCCGAGACCTTGCCACTCGCGGATCACCTCGGCGGTGCCGGCCGCCGCCAGTGCCTCCACGGTCGGCCAGCGCTCGAGGAACGCGAGATAGCGCGGCACGACGCGGGCGACCTGCGTCTGCTGCAGCATTACCTCGGAGACGAGGATCGCGTACGGGTCGCGCGTCCGCCGCCACGGCAGGTCGCGGCCATGCTCGGCGAACCAGGCCAGCAGCAGGGCTTGCACTAGCGGACGACGTTGATGTTGAAGCTCGGCGTGCCGACGGCGCCCATCAGCCGCAGCCAGAGCGCTATGTACATCTCCGGACCGCGTGCGGCCGGGATGTCGCCGAGATCGATGATGCTCGACGCCGGCCAGCCGAAGCTCTCCAGAAGCTCGCGGACCTCGGACTTGGCGTCGTCGTCGTTGCCGCAGACGAACACGGCGTGCTCGCCGGGAACCAGGCCCGGCGAGACCATCACCGCCGCGTTGACCGTGTTCAGCGCCTTCACGACTTTCGTCTCGGGAAACGCGCGCTGGATCTGCTCGCCGACGCTGTCGTCGTTGCAGACCGCGAGGGTGGGCGGTCTCCCGCGCGAGAAGTCGAGGGAATTCGAGACGTCGACCAGGATCTTGCCGGCAAGGTTGTCCAGGCCCGCCGCGCCGAGGGCCTCGAGCGAAGCCGTGCCCGCCGTGCAGTTGAAGAGGAGCTCCCCGTGAGTCGCCGCCTCCGCAAACGGCACCGCGTCGTCGCCGGCCGTCCGCGATCCAATCAGGACGTCATGGTCCAGCTCGCGGAGCTTGGTGGCAATCGTTCGCCCCACGACGCCGGTTCCGAGAACTCCGATCCGCATGGGGTCGAGTGTAGATTCAGAGCGCAATGTCACGTGTTCGTTTCGCACCCAGCCCGACGGGCTCGCTCCATGTCGGTAACGCCCTCAGCGCCGTCGCCAACCGCACCTTCGGCGACACCTTCCTGCTGCGGATCGACGACACAGATCCGGCCCGGAACGTGCCCGGCGGCGAGGA
>WNGD01002286.1_pt1 | contig 24771 bp, 23 predicted proteins | sample 5400671 | NCBI WGS metagenome assembly WNGD01 (sample SAMN13153369, study PRJNA577476) | soil metagenome | isolation source: 40 cm soil or saprolite under grassland replicate 2 | place: USA:California | collected 2016-06-15
CGAAGAGGACCTCCTCGACCTCGCGCGGGTAGATGTTGTAGCCGCCGGCGATGATCAGGTCCTTCTTGCGGTCCACGATGGCGAAGTAGCCTTCGTCGTCCATCACCGCCATGTCGCCGGTGAGCAGCCAGGCATCGCGCAGGACCTCGGCCGACTCCTCGGGGCGGTTCCAGTAGCCGAGCATCACCTGCGGGCCCTTGATCGCCAGCTCGCCGGGCTCGCCGGCTGGCATGGTCTTCGCCGGGTCCGACGGGTCGGTCACCCGCGCCAGGGTGTCCGGCAGCGGCATGCCGATGGTGCCGGCCTTGCGCTTGCCGTAGATGGGGTTGGCCAGCGCGATCGGCGAGCACTCGGAGAGGCCGTAGCCCTCGACCAGTCGACCGCCTGAAAAGCGCTCGAAGCGCTCGGCGACCTCCATCGGCAGCGGCGCCGCACCCGACAGGCACGCCTTGATGCTGGCGAGGTCGTGGCCGCCCTTGGCGACCTCGTTGTTGACGGCGACGTACATCGTGGGCACGCCCGGGAACAGGGTCGGCCGGAAGTGGTCGATGGCGCCCAGCACCGCGTCCAGCTCGAAGCGGGGCAGCAGCACCAGCGCGGCGCCGAGGCGGACGCCGAGCAGCAGGCAGACGGTGAGGCCGTAGACGTGGAAGAACGGGAGCACCGCCAGCATCACCTCGCGGCCCGGGTCGGCGTCGGGGAACCAGGCACGGGCCTGCTCGACGTTGGCGCCGAGGTTGCGGTGCGACAGCATCACGCCTTTGGAGACCCCGGTGGTGCCGCCGGTGTACTGCAGCAGAGCCAGGTCGCCGGCCGCGTCGACCTCGGCCTCGGGCGCCCGGTCGGGGCTGGACGCGAGCAGGTCGCGCCAGCGGTGTACCGGCTCGTCCCTGGCGATCGTGGCGGTCGCCTCGCGGCCGCGCTTGGTGTAGGGCGCCAGCAGGCGCTTCAGGGCCGGCAGCTCGTCGAGCACTGAGGTGACCACCACCTCGCGGATCGAGGGGACCTCGGCGCGGACCGCCTTGACCTTGTCGTAGAAACGGTCGAGGCAGATCAGCACCTCGACCCCGGCGTCGCCGAGCTGGTGAGTCAGCTCGGGCTCGGTGTACAGGGGGTTGTTCTGGACCACCACCGCGCCGAGCCGCAGTGACGCGAACAGCGCCACCACCGCCTGCGGGCAGTTCGGCAGCAGCAGCCCGACGCGGGTGCCCTTGGTGACGCCGAGCCCGACGAGCGCTCCGGCGAAGCGCCAGGCCTGGTCGGCGAGCTGCGCGTAGGAGGTGGTGCGCCCCTCGAAGTGGAGCGCGGGGGCGTTGGCGAAGTTGCGGGCGGCGCGGTCGAGCAGGCGGGCGAGGTTGGTCTCCGGGACCTCGATGTGCTCGGGCACGCCTGGCGGGTAGCTGTCCAGCCAGGGGGTCATCACGTCGTCCATAGCGCCGCTCCTGCGTCCGTGCCTGGGAATGGCAGTATCCGGCGTGCGGGAATGCCGGACAACCGGGATCGCTCCGCAGGTTGGGTCACTAGAAGTTCGCAGGCAGGACGTGCTCGAGCCAGGGGAAGACGTAGTACCAGCAGAGCACCATCAAAAGAACGATCCAGGAGAGCAGGGCGATCATCCGCGGCCATGCCGGACGCCGCCCGCCGTTGCTGGCGCGGTCACCGGCATAGCGGCCGAAGGCGCGGTCCTCCTCGTCCTCGTCGACGAAGGCGCTGCCAGGTCCGCCGCTGCGCCGCCACGACGGCTCCGAGGGGGAGGGCCGCGGCGGCGCCTGCGGGGGCCTCCACCGGTCTGCCATGGACGGTGTCGCTTCGCTCGCCTGCATGCTCGGCTGGTGGCCGCCCAGCCCGACGACCTGCTCGTCGTCCGGGCCGGCGGCGCGCGGAGGCGTCCGCCGCGCCACTGGCGGCTCGCTGAACGGTGGCGGCTGCAGGCGGGCGACCGGCAGGGTCGGGTGGCTGTCGGCCATGGGTGCCTGCGGCGGTGGTGGCGCCTGCGGCGGGGATGGTGCTGGGGCCTGATAGGGAGGCGGGGAGGCGGGCGCCGGGTTCCACGGCTGGTCGGTCCAGCGGCCGGGGTCTGGCTGCCAGACGCCGGTGTCGGCGGTGAGCCCGTCGTCCGGCCAGCGCGGGAGCTGGTCGCGTGGCTTCGGCTCAGGCGCGCGGGCGGGCTCCGGAGCGGGCCATGCCCCCGTCGCTGCCGTCCACGGCTCGGGCTCGGGCGCCGGCGCGGGTGGCAGCTCCCAGGGCTCCGGCTGGCGGGCTTGCGGGACCGCCGGGAACTGCCCGGTCGAGGAAGGCGACTGCGACCAGGAGTCGTCCTGGTAGCCGGGCTGCCATGGCTCGGGAGCTGGGGGGGGCTGGGCGGGCATGCTGCCGGTGTCGCCATAGGCGGCGTGACCATACCCGGACCCGGCCTCCCAGGGGGCCGGCTCCCCGGCGGGCTCCGGCGGCCAGGCCGCGTAGCTGTGGCCGCCGGACGCCTGCGAGCCCTGGTCCCACTCGTCCCAGCGCATGCCCGGACCCGAACCCGAGCCGGTGGCCGAAGGCGGGTCGCTGGCTGGCGCCCCGCCACCGAGCCCGTTCCCCATGCCGTTGCCGAGACCATTGCCGTAGCCGTTGCTCATGCCGTTCCCGTATCCGTTTCCGTTGTCGGCCAGCGGGTGGGGTGGATTCGACGACAGGGGTGGGTTCAGCCAGCCGGGATCGACGGCCGGTGGCGGCGCCGCTGGAGCGGGCGGCCACTCCTGCCGAGGCTCGGGCTGCGGAGCTGCCGGGGCAGCTGGCGGGTAGCCGAACTCAGGACCGTGGGCCGCGGGATACTCCGGGAACGGCGGCGGCGCTGGCTGGGACCGCGCTGGTGGCGGCTGCTGCGCCGGGTATTCCCCCGTCATCCCGTTGCGCTTGCTGCGCAGTGTGCGAGCCCACTCCTCCTCGTCTTCGGCACGGTGGTCGCGCTCGGCGAGCTGCTCCAGCTCGGCGAGCCAGACGGCGGTCTCCTCCGAGGGGTCGGGCCGGGTGGGACGCCGCCGCGCCCGCCGGCCATCGGACCGGCTCATGCCGCCGCCTTGCCGTTGTTGACGGCGGTTTTGGTGAGGACGCCGAAGATGACCAGCCGGTGGCTCGCGCTGTAGCGAGGATGGCAGGTCGTCAGGACAATCCTGGGCTGCAGCTTCCCGTCTGATCCGCGCACGTTGTCCAACACCTCAGTATCGGTGGGCAAGACCACCCTCATGTCGGTGACCGTGTAGGTATAGACGGCTTGCTGTGTCACAACCGTGATCGTATCGCCTTTTGCAAGTGCATCGAGATGGTAGAAGGGTCGACTGTGGGTCGTGCGGTGACCGGAGACGGCGAATGTTCCTGATTGTCCGGGCATGACCGTGCTGGTGACGTGTCCGGGCCCCATCGCGAGCTGGTCCCGGTTCGTTCCTTGGACGATCACAAGATCTTTCAGGTTGATCTTCGGAATGTCCAATAGCGCGACCGGAGCGCCCAGCGCGACCGCGACCGGGGTGGTCCGTGCCGTCCCGCTCCTGGGCGGCGGTTGCTGGGCCCACTCCTGCGCCAGCGTGTGCCGGAGGTCGCTCTGCGCGTGGTTGGTCGCCGCGTCGGTGCCGACGAGCTGGTACACGAGGAAGTACAGAACAAAGCAGCCCATCCCAATGAAGGACCAGCCCATCGCACGCAAAACTCTCCGCACCGTCACCTCCACCACGACGCTGGGATCGACCGCGCGTTCTCACCATCCTACGCGGTCATCTGGAACAAAGCCTCAAGCGGCACCCAGAAGCTGGTTGATTCGTGCGGCTAGTTCCGTTTCGGTCGTCGGCCGGGGGATCCGCAGCGACCGGGTCCCGTCCTTGCCCAGCAGCCAGGTCTGCGGCAACGACGCGACCTGCCAGTGGGTGGCGATCCCGCCGTAGATGCCCTTGGCATCATAGACGGTCGGGTAGGTCACACCGTCCTTCCGCAGGAATCCCAGGGCGTTGCCGCGGGCGTCGGAGGCGTCCACGCCGATGAAGGTCACCGGCTTGCCGGCGAAGCTCGCGGCGGTGCGCTGGAGGGCGGGTGTCTCGGCCTTGCAGGGGGCGCACCAACTCGCCCAGAAGTTGATCACCATCACCCGGCCCTTGAGCGCGGCGACGTCGCGGTTGAACTGCGCCAGGTCGCGGTCGACCAGAGGGGCGCTGCCGAGCGTGGCGACCGCGGCGGCCGCGCCCTTCTCCCTGGACCTGCCCTTGCAGGCACCGGCGGCGAGGGCGACCACCAGCACAAGCAGCAGGACGCCCGTCGCCCTCAATACACTCGACACGTTACGATCGAGGGCAGGCTTCCGTGCCTGCCGCAATGATTGGCGCAGCACCTGAAAGGACCAGCAGCAGATGCCCAAGTCCCGCTCCAAGCGGCGCCGGTACCAGTCGCCGCCGCGGCCGAAGCCCAAGCCGTCGGCGCCCTGGGTCGGTCCCACCATCGTCATCAGCCTCGTCGTCGGGGTCGTCTTCATCCTGTTGTATTACATGAGCATCCTGCCGGGACCGATCGACCGGCTCGGTAACTTCAACCTGGCGATTGGGTTCGCCCCGCTCATTTTCGGCCTTCTGCTGGCAACTCGCTGGACGTGAGGACGCGCTCCGGTTGAGCTGCCGAACTACAGCTCTGTGATTCTTCCCCAGTTGTGGATAACCCTGGGGACAACTGGAGAGGCAATCCTCGCCATGCCTATCTACGAGTACATCTGCCGGGCCTGCGGCCACGACGAGGAGCACCTGCAGCCGCTCGGCGCCGGCGCGCCCGGGCCATGCGCGGCCTGCGGCGGCGAGCTGCGCCGCCGCTGGTCGCGCGTTGCCGTGAAGTACCAGGACTGGGGCTTCACCAGCACCGACAAGCTGCTCCCGGCAAGGACTACCGCGCCCTGCGCGAGCGGGCCGAGCGGATCGCCGAGTAGTAGGAATACCCTGGGGAGGTAGGGATACCCCGGGTGCGAGACGGCGCCTTGGCGTGGGTGGCCCGGCGGGGTCCCGTTCTCCGCTCCGAACAGCAGGTCGCGAGAACGGGACCCCGCCGGGCCGACGGTGGATCCGGCGGCGCAGGCTCGCAGCTCACCCCTACTGAGGTGTCGAGTGGGGTCAGGGGGTGCTAGTCGAGCCGTGGGTTCTTGGAGGGGGGCTTGGGGTTCTGGCCGTGGGTCTGGTTGGTGGAGGGTACCCGGCGCAGGACCATCTTCTCGGAGCAGTGGCGGGGCGGCGCGTCAGTGCCCCGGCGCAGCAGGACGAGCTGTTCGCCGCAGGTCTCGCAGGCGTACACCAGCAGCGTGTCGCCCTCGTCCACGTCCACCGGCGGGCCGGTCGGGCCCTTGGTGGTCCGGTAGCCCCGGAATACCGTCCGGCCGGTCATCATCACCAGGGCGCCGATCACCAGAGCGATCAGCAGATCCCGCCGCCACGTGTACAGCACGATCCCGATCAGGAGCGCGGCGAGCAGCCCGTAGCGTTTCCAGCTCATGGCAACAGTGTGATTGATTCGGCCCGCCGCAGCGAATTCTGCTCGCTCGTCCCTGGGTGCCTATGCCTGCTCGATGATGACCTGCTCAAGGCGGCACTCCTCGCGCGGACGGTCGCGGGCGTCGCGCTCGCTGGCGGCGATCGCGTCGACCACGTCCATGCCCCCGACGATCTCGCCGAAGATGGTGTGCTTGCCGTCGAGCCAGGGGGTCGGCACCTGGGTGATGAAGAACTGCGACCCGTTGGTGTTCGGCCCGGCGTTGGCCATGGCGAGCAGGCCGGGGCGGTCGAAGCGATGCGGGCCGCCAACCTCGTCCTCGAACTTGTAGCCGGGACCACCGGTGCCGGTCCCGAGCGGGTCGCCGCCCTGGACCATGAACTGCGGAATCACCCGATGGAAGACGGTGCCGTCATAGAGCGAGTCGTGCCGCTCGGAGCCGGTCTGCGGGTCGCGCCAGACGCGGGCGCCGGTGGCGAGGCCGACGAAGTTCTCCACCGTCTTGGGCGCGGTGTCGGGGAACAGCCGCACGCGGATGTCGCCCTTGGAGGTGCGGAGCGTCGCGTAGGTCTGCTGCTCAGGCACGGGAAGGTCACTCCTCGTTGAGGTTGCGGGTCGTGGCGCAGCCACAGGGTTGTCCGGTTTCTGGTCCCGGCAACCCTACTCGATACCCAGCAGATCCGGCACCGAGGCCAGGCTGTCGACAACAGCGTCCGGCTCCACCCGCTCGCCCGCCGCGAGCGGTGGTCCTCCCCCTTTGCCGGTGCGCACCAGGACCGCGCGCAGGCCGACGGCCTTGGCGCCAGCGATGTCGGCGCGTAGGTCGTCGCCGACCATCAGGGCCCGGGGCGGCTCGACCCCCGCCGCCTCCAGGGCGAGCGCGAAGAACTCGGGCGACGGCTTGCCGAGGACCCGCGCGGTCGTACCGCTGGCGTGCTCCAGCAGCGCCACGAACCCGCCGGTGTCCAGGTGTTCGCCGTCGTCGCGCACGGCGTAGCGGGCGACCTGGGTGGCGACCAACTCGGCGCCGCCGCGGATGGCGCGGAAGGCCGCGTCCAGGTCGCCGTAGGTCGCACCCCAGCTCGGGTCGGAGAGCAGCACGTGAGTCGGGGCCTGCGTCGGTTCGGCCAGGTAGGAGGCGAGCAGCTCGCGGATGGCGGGCGAGGTGACCGCCAGCACGGCCGCGTCCGGGGCATTGGCGAAGAACTCCCCCGCCAGCACCACTGGGGTGAGCACCTCGCCGTCGGCGACCTGGATGCCCATGCCGGCCAGCCGCTGCGACAGCGCCGCTGGGGTCAGCAGGTCGCTGTTGCTCACAAAGCGGGCCGCGACCCCGCCGGCCCGCAGCCGCGCCAGCGCCTCCGCCGCTCCGGGAACCGGCTGGGTGCCCACGTAGACGGTCCCGTCCAGGTCGAGCAGTGCCAGCTCGACCCCGCCGAAGCCGCCGTCAGCACCCGCCACGCCCGCTCCTCAACTTTCTGGAAGGAATTGCCGGCAGGAACTTATCAAAGGCGAAGTTACCTGGTAGAAACTTACCCGGCGGAAAGTTACCAGCGGGTATAGACGAAGGATTCCCAATCGCATAGGTTTGCGACGCCATGGGCTCCCACTCCTTGGATGCTCGTCTCTCAGACGCAGACGCACGGCACCAAGACGCCACCAGCGGCGACTCGGCGGTGGCCCAGGGCGTCCTGATCCTCAACTGGCGCGATACCACCAACCCGGCCGGCGGCGGCTCGGAGCTGTACGTCGAGCAGGTGGCGGCCGGCTTGGCCGCGAAGGGGCACCCGGTCACGCTGGTGTGCGCCGCCCACCAGGGAGCGCCCGCCCGCGAGCAGGTCGCCGGCGTTCGCGTCCTGCGCCGAGGCGGCCGGCTCGGCGTCTATCTCTGGGCTTTCCTGCTGCACCTCGGCCGGAGCACGAGGCCGCACGGGGTGGTCGTCGACGTGCAGAACGGCCTGCCGTTCTTCTCGGCGCTGTGGTGCCGGAGGCCGATCGTGGTGCTGGTGCACCACGTCCATCGCGAGCAGTGGCGGGTGGTGCTGCCCGCGCCGCTGGCGGCGCTCGGCTGGTTGATCGAATCCCGGCTCGCTCCTCGCCTCTATCGCTGGCGGCGGGCCCGCTACGTGACCGTGTCCGAGGCGACCCGGGAGGAGCTGGTCGGCCTCGGCGTGCGGGCCGAAGCCATCACCGTGGTCCACAACGGCGTCGACCAGCCGGCCGCCGCACCCTCCAGCAAGGCAGCGGTGCCGACGGTCTGCGTGCTGGGTCGGCTGGTCCCCCACAAGCGCGTCGAGTACGCCCTGGAGGCCGCCGCTCGCATCCGTGAGGAGCTGCCGCGGCTGAAAGTCCTGGTGGTCGGTCAGGGCCACTGGGAGCCGAAGCTGCGGGAGGCGGTCGCGCGGCTCGGCCTGAACGACACCGTTGAGCTGCTCGGCTTCGTCAGCGAGGAGGCCAAGCACGAGATCCTGGCGCGCTCCTGGGTGCTGGCGATGCCTTCGCTCAAGGAGGGGTGGGGGCTCGCGGTGCTGGAAGCGGCCACCCATGGCACCCCCACGGTGGCATTCCGGGGCGCCGGGGGCGTGGTGGAGTCGGTGCTCGACGGCGAGACTGGCCTGCTGGCGGGCAACCCGGAGGAGTTTACCCGCCTGCTGCGACAAGTGCTGTGCGACCGGCTGCTGCGCGAGCGGCTGGGGGCGGCGGCCTGCGAACGCTCGACCGAGTTCGCCTGGTCGCGGACGGTGGCCGCCTTTGGCAAGGTGGTCGAGGCCGCCGGTGCGGGCACCGGAGCCGGGGCTGGGGCTGCAGCCGCCGTGCCCGACGGCCGCGAGACGCGGACTCAGCGGCCAGGCGCCGGGGCCCCGACCGTGACGAAGTAGCGGTAGCAGCGCCAGGCCGCTCCCAGCGTCGGGTGGTCGGCGACCTCGAGCACGGTGCCGCCGTTCGCCCGGAGCAGCTCCTCGACCGCTGGGCGCCTGATGCCGTGCTGCTCCATGACGCCCTGACAGCCGTAGCGGAGGCGCCGGTAGGCGTTGAGCGCCGGCTGCGGCAGCACCCGGAAGAGGCGGCCTTGGAGCGTCCGGGAAGGATGACTCGGCAGGTCGAAGACGGCCACGCCGCCGGGCCGCAGGACCCGCAGGAACTCGGCGAGGTAGCGCCGCACGTAGCGGCCCTCGATGTGCTGCAGGACCAGGGTGCTGTAGACCAGGTCGAAGCTGCCCGCGCCGAAGATCTCCAGGTCGTCGCGCTCGTTGAGATGGTAGCGGCAGCGCGGGGCGTGGCGGTTGTAGCGCTCGGCCAGCTCGATCATTGAGGGGGCGATGTCAACCCCGTCGACCTCGTCGAAGTGGTCGGCCAGGGCCTGCGTCAACCGGCCCACCCCGCAGCCGAAGTCCAGCGCGCGGCCGTTTCGGGTGGGCGTGGCGGCGTCCCGGCGGTCGCTGAGCTGCCGTAGGGAGGCCATCAGCGCGGCGACCTCGCCCTTGCCGGTGCGGAAGAACTCCTCGACGTTCCAGCGGTTGCCCTTCTTGCTGGGGTCGAAGCGGATCGCCCAGAGCGGGTCGGCCCGCCCGAGGGCATCCCAGTTGCGCTGCAGCGCGCGCATGTCCATCAGAAACCGCCGCTGAGCCGCTCGGGTCCCGGATCCCGGATAGGATCGTCGCCGCGTCTAGCGGCTGCCGTAGACCTGCAGGTTCTTGTTCACGGAGCCTGGGCCCTGGCTCGCGACCAGCCCGAAGGAAACCGCGAACGCGAGCAGCAAGGCGGCCACGACCAACCCGGCGAACACGCGTACCGTCATCTGTCGCTCCCTCCAATGCGCGAGAGTCCGTCCTTGACTTGGGGATCTTCCTGGGAGTCCGCGCCCGGCTCTGCCGCGTGGCCCGGGGCCGTACCCGGGGCCGCGCTGTTTGAGCTCCGCGAGATCCCCCAGCTGTTCGCGCCGCGACCGGACCATACCAGCCGCCGCGCCCGAAAAGCTACGGCTCCGCCGGAAACCACCCACAGCACCAGTGCCGCCGCGACCGCGTCCGCGGCAAGCACCGGGCCCGCCGGCGGGCTGGCGAGCCGCGGAAGTGGCAGGGCCGGGGGCGGCGCCCGGTAGAGCGCCAACTCCGGCCGGTCGAGCACCAGGTCGGCGCCGGCCAGGCGCGCCGGGTAGCGCGCCCAGTCGGCGACCTTGAGCATCAGCACCCAGCGCACCCCTACCCGCTCGGTGCCGGGGACCAGCGGGCCACTCCGCGTGACCAGCCCGGCGGCCAGCGGCGACCAGGGATCCTCGCCGGGGACCGTCAGGGTGGTCAGCTCCAGGTCGTCGTTGGTCACCGCCCGGCGGGTGAAGAGGCGCTGCGCCGGGTCGAGCACCACCCTCCCGCCGTTCCAGGGGAAGCTCAGGTACAAGTGCCAGGGCAGCACCAGCACCGCACCCGGCACCGGGTCGGCCGCCATCGCCGCCCGCGCCTCCGCGAACGAACGGGGGTAGCCCACGGCCCCGAGCCGGCCGCCCGCGCCCCAGGCGAGCGCGGGGAGCAGCAGCAGCGGCGCGCCGGCCAGCAGCATGGTGGCCGCTGTAGCTGTTGGCTTCCGCAGATGCCGGCGGGTCAGGGCGAGCGCCCGCTCGACGCCGACTCCGAAGCCGACCGCCTCGACCAGTGCCAGTGGGGCCACGAACTTCTGCGAGTCGCGGATCACCCCGCCGCCGGGGAGGTTGGCGACCACCCACACGACGGCTCCGCGCAGGCCCGCGACGGCGGGTGCCGCCGCCAGCAGCAGGCCGAGCGCCGCCACCGCGAGCAGCCCAGCGGTCGCGCCGCGCCCGAGCCGCCGGGCAGCGAGCCCCCAGCCGCTGAGGGCAACCGCCAGCACCGCCGCCGCTCCGGGCAGCCACAGCCAGGATCCGCGGCCTGGCGGCGCCACCAGGGCATTCCAGACGCCCCCGAGGGTGGCCAGGCTGGCAAGCGTCCCTGCCGGCACGTCGGCACGGGGAGCGAAGGCGGCGACCCCGAGGGGCCGCACCGGCACGCCGCCGGGCCGCAGCATGCTCGGAACCAGCCAAGGGCCACTCACCACGAGTCCAAGAAGCGCCACAACGGCGATCCGCCCGAACGCCGGGCGCCACTGCGGGCGGCTCCGCTGACCGGTCCGCTCCGGCTCCCGGGTCCCCGGGCGACTCCCCGAAGCCAGCCTATCAAGTTCGCGGGGGGTGGCGTTTTGGTTACCCACAGGCCCCGGAGCGGTGGGGACAGCGGTGAGCAGCAGCGCGGTCGCCGTGGCGAGCAGCGCGCCGGGCGCGCCCGCGCAGGCGGAGACCAGGAGCGGGACGGCGAGTTGGCGCAGTGAGCGACGGTCGAGCGGGCTGGCCGCGTGCCGGTAGGCGATCGCTGCGCTGGCGAGCCACGGCAGGGCCGCATAGGCGAGCAGGAGTGCCCAGTGCCCGAGCAGCAGCCGCTCGTAGACGAACGCGTTCCAGAGATAGAAGCAGGCGGCCGCGGCACGCCCAGCGGGGACCTCGGTAGGGGCGAGGCGGGAGGCGCCCCAGCCTGCGAAGGTCAGGGTCGCCAGCAGCACCAGCTTCTGCACCAGATCGGCTGGGAGCAGGCGGGACGCGAGCGCGACCAGCAGGTCGCTTGGAACCGCCCTGGCCACCGACCCGCCGAGGCCGAGGAGCTCGTGGCTGAGCCGCAGCTGTGGCACAAACACCATGTCGTAGGTCAGGACGTAGCCGGGCCGCAGCAGCGGCGCGCACACCAGCAGCGCCAGCACGCCAGCCGTGACCAGGCCGGCATGGCGCCGCGCCCAGTCTGGCTCGAGCGGGGTCATGGCCGGCTCAGGTCGCCTCCACCGTTTGCGGGCTGATCGGCTCGTGGCGGCCCTGGGGAGGGGTGCGGGACAGCAGCAAACCCGACCCGATCAGGATCAGGCCGAGGACCGCCGCCGCGATCGGCAGAACGGCGCCGAGCAGCCGCAGCTGCGAGCGGGCGTTCGAGGCCGTGTCGGCGGCGGCCTTGACGGTGGCGTCGTTCCAGGTGAGCGTGCCGTTGAAAAGGTCGAAGACGGGGGTGCCGCTCTGTGTCTGGAGCACCTCGTGGATCGACTGGCTGCCCTTGACGATGACGCCGCTGCGCGGCTCCACCCAGACGGTGGTGTCGTCGTTGTAGACCTCGGTCGCTGGGACGGTCACCTGGCTGGGGTCGCCCGCCTGCGCCCCGCTGATCTGGACGGTCTGCAGCGGGACGTTGCTGATGTGCTGCACAAACCGGTAGGTGTGCAGGCCGGCGACGTCCTCCTCGCCAGCGTAGTCGATAGGGAAGGCCTTCTCTGGGAGGTCGTCCCAGAACATGTAGGTCTTCCGCTCGGTGTTGAAGGGGAACTTGAGCGTCAGCCCCGCAAGGGTCGCCGGGTTCTCGCCGCAGCAGGGCTCCGCCTGGGCACTGACCCGGTCGAGGGGGATCCGCTCCTGCTTGGCTGTGATCACTCCGCCATCGGCGGTGTCGACCGTGGCGTCGAAGTAGTCCCACACCGCGGTCTTGGAGTTGCCCGCCTTGACGTCACCGCGGACTGTCTTGGTGTTCTTGAGGTTGGCCCCCTGAAGCACTTTGAGCTGGGCCACGTTGAAGTACGAGCCGGTGCCGGTGGCGACCGGCTGGAAGTACTCGTCGAGCGGCGCCTTCTGCAGCCGCGGGTAGGCGTACCAGCGCACGAAGGGAGCGAAGAACAGAAGAAACAGCCCGACAAAGACAAGAGCGATTCCGACCCTGCGGCCCACCTTGGCCTCCTGCCTGTCATGGCCGGGGCGGTTGTCAGCGCGCTGCCGGCCCCGAACTGACGCGCACTTACTTTCCGGTAACTAAGCCTACACAAACGTATCCGTCGAATATAGACTCCCTCGCCAGAGGGGTGACCACGCAGTAACCCCGCACGACCAGGACGGATGTGACGTTGGACCGAGAGCCCCGGGTGGGACAGGCCGAAGCGGCGTCATGAGCGAGGCCGAACGGGAGCGGTTCACGGTGCTGGACCAGGCCGTGGCGCAGCGTGGCGAACGCCGTTCGCTGCCGCGTGCCGGGCTGCTGATGGCAGTCGGCCTCGGGCTTGGGAACGCCGTCAACTACGCGTACAACATCGCCATGTCGCGCCTGCTCGGCCCCTCGGCCTATGGCGCGCTGGCCGCGCTGCTCGCGCTGGTGCTGATCGGCGCGGTCCCGGGGCTGGCCCTCCAGGCGGTGGTGGCGCGCCACAGCGCCCTGCGGGCCGGCGACGAACGCGCCGTGGCGGCGCTGTGGTCGGGGATCCTCGTCGCCACGCTGGCCTTCGGCGCCGCGCTCGGCGTGGCTGCTGTTGCAGCCGCTCCCGTGGTCGGTGCCTTCCTGCACCTCGGCTCGCTCGGGCCGGGCCTGTGGCTGGCGGCGACGCTGGTGCCGTTGCCCGCGCTCGCCGCCGTCCAGGGCATGCTGCAGGGCAGCGAGCGCTTCGGCGCCCTCGCCGCCCTTCTGGTGCTCAACGCCGCCGGCAAGCTGGCGGCCGGGCTCGGGCTGGTGGCGCTCGGCGGCCGCGTCGGCGCGGCCCTGTCCGGGGCGGTCGCCGGCGAGGTCGTGGCGCTGCTGGCGGGGCTTTGCTACGTCCGCCGGGACCTCACGCTCAGCAAGCTGGGCAAGGGGGAGGGTGAGCGGCGGGAACGCGGGGCCGTGGGCCTGGCGCGCGAGGTCTGGGAGGCCAGCGCCGCAATGCTTGGCCTGCTGCTGCTGACCAACCTCGATACGCCGCTCGCGCGCCACTACCTGGACGCGCACGAGGCCGGCCTTTACGCGGTCGGGGCGATCATGGCCAAGATCGCCTTCTGGGGGCCGCAGTTCGTCGGCATGGTGGTGTTTCCCCGGTTGGTGACCGCCAGGGTCGGGACCGAGGCCGGTGATGCGGGCGTTCCCAGTTCCGGCGACCAGGCCCGGCGCCGCTACCTGACCGGCGCGCTGGCGGTGGTCGCCACGCTCGGTGCGCTGCTGGTGGTGACGACCGCCGCCGCGCCGCACCTTGCCGTGCTGCTCCCGTTCGGGGTCAGGTACCGGGAGGTCGGGCCGCTGCTGCCGCTGTTCGCCGCGCTCGGGACGATGCTGGCGCTGGCGCAGTTGGTGCTGTTCTCCGGGATTGCCGCCGCCGACCGGCGCACCGGCCGCCTGCCGCTGGCCGCCGCCCTTGCCGAAGCCGCGGTGATCGCCCTCGCCCTGCACCACTCGATCATTCAGGTCGCCGCTGCGGCGACCGGCACCGCAGCGGCGCTGCTGGCCGCCGGCTGGCTACTGGAACGCCGCCGCGAGCGGAGCGCCATCGCGACAACCGGCCAGAGCCAGGGAGTCATCGCCTGATGATCCCGCGAAGCTGCCGGGGGCGGCGGCGATGAGCCGGGAACTCGCCCGGATCCAGACGCCGGTCCCGGTGGTGGAGCGAGCCCGCTTCGAGCTGCGGCGGCTCGCCAGCCGCACCGAACTGGTGGCCTACGTCGTCATCGGGCTGGCGCTACTGGTGGCGCTGCTGGTTGGCAGCTGGGGCTGGCTGACGCAGGACACCCGGCCTGAGCTGTATTTGGCCCCGGCGCGGGCGCTGCGGGCAACCCTGCAGACCTGGCGGCCGGATCCCTATCTCGGCCAGCCCAACTTCGACGCCGGCACCGCACCGATGGCGCTGGTGATCTGGGTGATCCGCTCGCTCGGCGCGCCCGCGTGGGTCGCCGTGCGCCTGTGGCGCTGGCTCCTGCTGGTGGTCGCCGGTGCCGGGGCGGCGCTGCTCTACCACTCGGTGACCGAGGGCGACCGGGGACCCGCGGTGTTCGGGGGACACAGCCCCGCGGCTGATAGCACCGCGAGCCAATCCCAGGGTAGCCGCGGGGCTCCCCGATCCGACGGGGTCGGGCGGGTGGTTGCGGCGCTGGTCTACGCCGCCAATCCCTACGCGGTGGTCGGCGGTGCGACCGCACCAATCCTGTGGCCCTACGCACTGCTCCCCTGGGTACTGCTGGCGCTCGCCAAGTCCGTCCGCGAGCCGCGTTCCTGGGTGGGGCCGGCGGCGTTCGCGCTCGCCGTCTTCGCCATGGGTGGTACCAACGCCGGGGTGGTGCCGCTGCTCATGCTGCTGGCGGTGCCCTGCTACCTGGTGTGGGTCAGGCTGGCACGGCGCCTTCCCTGGCGCGACCTGATTGGCTCGGCGCTGCGCTGCCTCGGCCTTGCGCTACTGGTGTCGCTGTACTGGTTGGTGCCGGCGCTGAGCGCCAGGGAGTCGGCGGCGGCGATCGCCTTCAACAGCGAGAAGCCGCTCGATGTGGCAGCGGTGTCCTCCTACGCCGAGACCCTGCGTGGGCTTGGCCTGTGGCTCACCTACGGCCGCAGCGGCGACCGGCTCTTCACCCCGGCGTTCGCCGGCTACGTGACCAACCCGCTGATCATGCTCGCGTCGTTCGCCTTCCCCGTCGCGGCGGCGGTGGCGGCGCTGCGTTCGCGCTCGCGCGCTCGCGCCCTGGCCGCGATCCTGCTGGCCGTCGCCGTGCCAGTGATGGTCGGGCTGTTTCCCACCACGGGACCGCCGACGCCGTTCGCGCGGCTACTCACGCGCGCCTTCGACCGGGTGCCCGGCGCAATCGCCTTCCGTACCACCAACAAGGCTGGCGCGCTCGCCGCCCTCGCCATCGCGCTGCTGATCGCGCTTGGCGCCGCGGTGAGCGCGGAGCGGCTGCGGGACTGGCGGCCGCTGGCGCGCCTGCTGGTCCCGGTCGGTGCGGTGCTGGTGCTGGTCGCCGGGACGCTGCCGTTCTGGACCGGCGGCTACGCGGCGCAGGGATCGCACCTCCCCAGCTACTGGCAGCAGGCCGCCACGGACCTGAACGCCGGCCGCGCCGACTCCCGGGTGCTGTTCCTTCCCGGCGAGGTCCAGTCCGACTACCGCTGGGGCCTGCAGGGGCCGGACGACCTGAACGAGGCCTTGCTGTCGCGGCCGTCGGTGCTCCGCTCCACCGCCCCGAACGGGTCCGACCTGCAGAGCAACTTCCTTGCCGCGCTTGACGTGCCGCTCGCCAGCGGCGTGCCGTCCACTGGCATGGTCTCGGCCATGGCCCGCTACCTGGGCGCGAATGAGATCCTGGTGCGCAATGACCTCGCCTGGGAGCGCTCCGGCGGGGTGTCGCCGTCGGTGCTGGCCAAGGGCCTGGCCGCCGACCCGAACCTGCGACTGGAGCGCGGCTACGGCCGGGCGGGCGAGAATACGATCGCACCAGGGGTCCCCAACCAGAAGGCGCTGCCGCCGCTGCAACGCTTCGCCGTCAGCGGGTCTCGGCCGATCGTCCGCGCCGAGCCGGTCGGGGGCGCGCTCCTGGTCGACGGCGACTCGTTCGCGTTGCCGTCGCTCGCGTCACTCGGGCTGCTCGCCGGGCAGCCAGCCTTCCGCCTGCTGGGCTCGATGAACCCGGACGACGCCGCGATCGCCCTCGACGATGGCGCCCGCATCGTGCTCACTGACACCAACCGACGGCGGGCATGGGACCTGCACCACATCGACGCGGGATGGTCGCCGACCCTCCCGGCCGATCAGAGCCTCGCCGGGTTGTCCACGCTGTCGTTGTTCGGCGATCCCTCGATGCAGACCGTGACCGGGCTGGAGGGCGCCCGCTCGGTGAGCGCGACCAGTGAGGGTTCCGTGTTCGGGCTGGTGCCCTGGGGCAAAGCGACGGCTGCCTTCGACGGCGACCCGCACACGGCCTGGCTCACCGGCAACTTCGGCGCCGCCATCGGCCAGTCCATCACCCTGCGGCTCAACCATCCAGTGACGCTCGACCACCTGACGCTCCACCCGGTGCTCGGCGGTCCGGTGCAGATCTCGTCGGTGCGCATCCATCTGGACAGCGGCTCAGTCGACGCGCCAGTTCCCGCCCAGTCGGTGGCGGAGGTACGTTTCCCGAGCACCGCCACGCAGTCGGTCACTGTCGAGATCACCGGCACCCGCGGCGGCCCTGGCCTCAATCCGGTCGGCTTCTGGGAGATCGGCGTCCCTGGCGTCCAGGTGACCGAGGTGGCGCGGCTGCCGGAGCGAATCCGCCAGATCACCGACGGGCTCGACGCGGGCGGCCGCGCCCGGCTCGACGCGACCCCGCTCGACCTGGTCCTGACCAGGGAGGCCGGGGACCCGTCGACCGCCAGCGACGACGAGGAGCGGGCCATGAACCGGCAGTTCTGGCTGCCGGACACCCGCGGCTTCGAGGTCAGCGGCCAGGCCGAGGGCGGCCCGGATCTGCCCGAGCCGGCGGTCGACCAGCTCGCCGGCGCGCCCGCGTCGATCGTGGCGACCTCCTCCTCGCGGCTGTTCGATTCGATCGACGCGCGCGCCTCGGCGGCGCTCGACGGCAACCTCGACACCGCCTGGATCCCCGGCGGCGACCACAACGGCGAGGGCGAGTGGCTCGACCTGCGCATGCCCACCCAGACGGTGAACCACGTCACGGTGGTTCAGGCGATCCCCAAGGCCCTGAAGGGCGCCCGCGTCGCCACCGAGGCTGAGCTGTCGCTGAATGGGGGCAAGCCGATCCCCGTCCAGTTGCACGAGGGATCAGTTACCATCCCCGTGCCCCGGCAGCCGATCCAGCGGCTGCGCCTCACCCTCACCAGGGTCGCGGGGCTCGGCAGCCAGGTGCGCATCAGCGAGATCCGGGTCGGCAGCCTCCGCATGCCCGCGGTGAACGACGCCGCCACCAAGTTGCGCGGCTGTGTCGAGGTGGCCCGGGTGGACGGGACGCCGCTCAAGGTGAGTCTCAAGGGGACCCTCCAGCAGCTGAGCAAAGGCGTGTCCCTGCCGGTCGCGGCCTGCGGCGGCCAGCGGCTCTCGCTCGCACCCGGCGAGCACCAGCTCCGCTCCAGCCCAGGCTGGCTGATCAACCTGCTGCACCTCTCCTCGCCGGCCAGCCCGGGCAAGGGGGTCGCTGGAGCCGGCGAGGGGACTGGGACTGGAGCGGCGTCGTCGCGTGCTCCGCGCCTCACCGTCACCTCGTCGAGCGCGACCCGGACCTCGATCTCCAGTGAGACGGCGAACGGTCCCTGGTACCTGGTCCTGGGGCAGGGCTACGACCCGCGCTGGCACGCCACCATGGACGGCCAAGCGCTCGGCCCGCCGATCGTGCTCGACGGGTACTCGGCCGGCTGGCGGATCACCAGCCCCGGGTCTCACCTGATCACTGTCCAGTTCGGGCCGCAGCGCCAAGCCGACCTGGCGCTCGACGCTTCGCTCGCTGGCCTCGCTCTGGTCGTCGCGCTGCTGCTCGCCCGCAGGCTGCGCCGCTTCGCACGCGGGACTCTGGCGCCGGCTCGGGGGGCCGCTCCAGAGCCGAACGGGCAGCCGAACGGCCGTGGGCATGGGCATGGCCCCGCCGCCATCAGCCCCCAGGCGCGTCCCGCCGATCCCCCGTCTCCGGGTCCCCCGGACTCTACGAGGTGACGACTCCATGAACTCGGTGCGGCCACGCTCGGTTGCCGGATGGGCGGTCCTGGTGGGGCTGCTCTGGGTGCTCGGCGGCCGCGTGGGATTGCTGATCGGCTTGGCGATCGTGGCGTACGACCTGGTTCGCGCGCCGGCACCCCGGGAGCTGCTGCTCGGCTCGGTGGTGCTGTTCGCACTGGTCCCGATCATTGCGCTGCTGCATGGCCTGCCGACCAGGGCGACGCTCACTCCCGAGTTCGTCACCCGCAACCTGGTCGGCCACTACCTGGCTGGGACCGCGCTGGCGCTGCTGGTGCTCGGCATCCTCCGCGATGTTCGCGGTGAAGTTCGCCGCGAGCTTCGCGAGGCCAACCACCCAAACAGCATGGGCGACGCGCAGGCGTCGAGCCAGAGTGACCAGCGCTGATCCCGCTCGCCGCGGCAACAGCCACAGCCCGAGCAGCGACTGGAACCATGCCAGCCTCAGATGGCTGTCCGGAGCGCTTCGCCGAGCAGGGCGCACTGGCGATGCAACTCGTGGTGCTCGGCCACGAAGCGGCGGTTGGCGGCCCCCACCTGGACCCGCTTCGCCGGGTCGGCGAGGAAACTGAGCAGCGCCTCCGCCAAGGCCTCAACGTTGTCGGGAACTCGCAGGTTGGGGGGATGCACCGCCTCGTGGTTGGTGCCGCAGATGGTGGTCACCACCGGCAGGCCGCTCGCCATCGCCTCGACATAGGCGAGGCCGAACTGCTCGTTCCAGGTCAGGTTCGCCCTCGGGGCGGTGACGAACAGCGCCGCACGACGCAGTGCCGTCGCCACCCCGAAGCGGTCTTGGAAGCCACGAAAGGCGATCCCACTGCTGGGCCGGGCGGCCTCACGCCGCACCAATCCCTCCAGGGGTCCATGGCCGACCACCTCCAGGCGAGCCTCGGGGAGGCGCTGGCGCACCAGCCGGAACGCGGCCAGCACGCGATCGATGCCCTTGTTCCCGACCAGCGGTGAGGCGAAGATCGCGACTGGCTCGGCGACCGGCTCAGCCGCGGGATGGAACAGCCCGGTGTCGACTCCCGGCGGGACGACGACGCAGCGTTCAGCGGGCAGGCCAAGCGCGACGCAGTGGTCGCGTGCCGCCTCGATAAAGCAGACGAACAGGTCCGCTGCGCGTGACTGGTTGAGCGCCTGGCGGTACGGTGGCAGGCGGTAGAGGGGGGCGTCCGGATCGTTCCCCCAGACAAGGACCGCCTGGCGTAGACCGCAGCGACGCGCAAGCGCGCTCACCTGGCCGGTCACCAGCGAGCAGAGCTCTAGCGAGGCGAGCCAGCCGCCTTCGCGCACGCTGGGAACCGACTCCAGGTCGCGGAGCCACGCGACCGCACCGGCCTCGACGAAGCGCCTGGTGAGCCGCTGATAGGGCCGCCGGACGAAGGCCACAGGCTCAAGGGGCCGCGGATCCCCCACCGCCGTGACCTTCGCCCCGGGCATCAGCGACAGCCAGTGCAACTCACGCCATGGCCGCTGACCGGGCAGCATCATCCACGTCACGCGCAGCGTCCCGTCCGCCGCGCCAGTCGCGTCATTCTCTCTGTTTAGTTGTCGATGGTTTGTTTCAGTCACGATGCCCCTGTTTCCACCCCCCTCGCGTCAACGTTGAGGGAAGTCTGGCACACCACCCGGTCACGATGATTCGGTTATCCACAGGCCCTGAACTCACCGGACGGCGCAGCCTGTGGACGGCCGAGCACGGCCGCGGTGATGGTCTGGCAGACTACGACCATGGCCATGGATCACAGCGACCAGGACCGCAAGCCGATCGAGCAGGTGCTCGGCGGATTGCACATCCATCCGCTCCCGGCTGGCTGGACCGCGCTCGAGGGCATCGTGCTGTTGAAATGCCTCGACGAGGACGGGCATGCCTCCTGGGCGTTCCGCACCACCTCCGGCCTCAACGACGAGGAGCTGCTCGGCGCGCTCACGGTCCGGATCGACCTACTTCGCAAGGAGCTGCTGGAATCCTTCCAGAACGAGGACGAGCAGTGACGCACCTCCCCTCGCCCATCAGCGCCCGCCGGTGAAGGGGGCCTCACCCTCCTTGAGGGGGCGGAAGCGCAGCGCCGACCAGACCTCGTCCAGAGCGACCTGGCCTATCGGCCGCAGCCCGTATTCGCGGAGGATTGGCCAGAGGGTGTCGCGGTTGACGTCGGCCCGGCTCCCCTTGGGGTAGGCGACCCAGAGGACCGCCGGGGCAGCGAGCTGGTCCTCATGAGCCGTGAGGATCTCCTGCAGCGAGGCGGCGCTGTCGGCGAAGACCAGCGCGACGGTCGCCTCCCCTGGCCCGTTCACGTGGCGGACCCCCGCGGGCAACGGCTCGATGAGGCCGCCCTGCGCGGCATTTGACAACCAGACGGTGTTGTCAGGCTTGATCAGCAGCTTCTCGGCAAGCGACTTGGCCGCCATGATGCGCTCCTTCACTCGTGTGAACCCGCCGCCTGTTGGACCGGACACCCAGGCAGCTCTCATCGGTCCAGCGAGCGAGCCTGGTGGCCTGCCCATAGCTCCGGCTGAGGACGCGGCAGGCGAGGCCGATGAGTTCCACCCGGCCGGCAGGTCTAGTCAGCACAACCACCATAACTGGAGGCTCCCCTTGCCGCGCCACACCCACGGCCCGCCGCCACCCGGGGGCGAACGCGAGCCGCTGACGCCGCCTCCCCCGGGTCCTGGTCCGCGCCCGGACCCAGCGATCTGGGCGCTCAGCCCGGCGATCACCCGCGACGACATCGCCGGGCTCTGCGAGCAACTCCTCACACTCCTGCGGGAAAGCGACGCCGTCGTGGTGCTCTGCGACGTCGGCGCGATCGTTGATCCAGACCTCGTCACCGTCGAGGCGCTCGCCCGCCTGGTGCTCACCGCGCGGCGAAACGGTCGCTGGCTCCAGCTGCGGGGCGCCGGCTGCCGCCTTCGGGAGCTACTGGTCCTGACGGGGCTGCACAGCGTCCTGCCGCTCCACGGCGGCGGCGGGCAGCTGGGAATCGAGGTGTGGCGGCAGCCCGAACAAGGGGAACAGCCGCTCGGTGTCCAGGAACGAGTTGAGCCCGACGATCCGGCCGGCTGAGATCTCGATCACCTGCAGCGCCCATGGCTCATGCCGCCCACCCGGGCCACTCGCCCGGTACTGCCCAAACGCGGGGCTGCCGTTCGCCGCCACCGGAACCAGCCGCGAACCACGGCAGCCGATGCCGGTCCCGAGGAACCACGCCCGGATGTCGGCATGGCCGCGCAGCCAGAGCTCCAGCGGCGGCATCGACAGGGTCGCGTCCTCGTGCAGCAGGGCGGTGAGCGAATCCAGGTCGTAGCGCTCGAACGCGTCGAGGTAGCGGGCCAGCAGCGCCTGCTGTGCCTCGTCCAGCGGCTGCAGGATGTCGGTGTCGGCCGCGTGGACAGCGGCGAGGGTCGCGCGTGCCCGCTGCAGGGCGCTGTTGACTGACGCGACCGTGGTCTCCAGCAGCTGCGCGACCTCGCTGGCCTGCCAGCTCAGCACTTCGCGCAACATCAGCACGGCGCGCTGGCGCGGTGGGAGGTGTTGCAGGGCGGCGACGAACGCCAGGCGGACGGTCTCCCGTGAGACCGCGACCTCGGCAGGGTCGCCGTCCGCCGGCAGGACCCAGCCGTCGGGCATCGGACTGAGCCAGGTGGCCTCGGGCAGCGGGTCGGGAACTGCCGAGCTGGCCGTCCCGGCAGGCCCCAGGTCCATGGGCCGCGCGCGGCGCTGGCTGCTGCTCAGCATGTCGAAGCAGACATTGGTGGCGATGCGGTACAGCCACGACCGTAACGCCGAGCGGCCCTCGAACCGGTCGAGCGCCCGCCACGCCCGTACCATGGTTTCCTGCACGGCATCCTCGGCCTCGAACGCCGAGCCGAGCATCCGGTAGCAGTAGGCCGTCAACTCATTCCGATACTGTTCGAGCTCGGATGCCGACCGCCCCCCGCCGACCACCACGGAGGGGGCCGCACCCGTCACGCCGAGATCATCCATCAACAGCCATCCCCGCTCATCGCCAGCGCTCAACAGCAGACAGCCTACTGAAGTCAGCGGCCCAACACCGTCGAGAGCGGGCCGCCGACCGCCTCCGCCAAAGCCAGCCCCGTCTGGATTCTGGGGTTGCTTGCCATTCTCGCGCACGGGTACGACAACAGGCCGGCCGCCATGGGTTTCAGCGGTGGCGATGAGCTCGCCCCATGCATCCCGTCCAACCACCGAGGCCCAACCAACCGGAGGTGAGAGATGACTGACCAGGCGCCCACTGAGGTGACCAATCTCGACCGCTACGGATTTCCGCCGCTGCCGTGGAGCAGGCCACGCGACCTGTTCGCGGTCGGCTCGCTGGGACCCGGTGTCACTTTCTTCCTTGGCACGATCCGGCCGGACGGCCGGCCGCACGCCGCGGGAGTCGGCGCGGTGTGGCTCGACGGCGACCTCTATTTCACAAGCTCGCCCAAAGCCCGCAAGGCTCGTAATCTGGCAGCCCAGCCGGTCTGCACCATCTCAGCCAGGATGCCGGACATCGACCTCGTCATGGAGGGCGAGGCCGTCAGAGTCACCGACCAGCCCACGCTGGAACGGGTGGCCGCCCTGTACCAACAGGCCGGATGGCCGGCCGAGGTGGAGGGCGACGCGTTCACGGCGCCGTTCAACGCGCCGAGCGCCGGGCCGCCGCCCTGGCACCTGTTCCGCTTCAGGTTCCACACCGCCATTGGCGTCGCCACCGCCGAGCCCTACGGAGCGACCCGCTGGCGCTTCGTCCGCTGACACGGACCGCTCCCGCCGGTCAATCGTCGATAGGCAAGGCCTTGCAAACCTGCTATATCGGAACAGCTCGCTGGCAGAGGGGCCGAGGTGGGGCGAGCAGGGAAGACGGGAGGGAAGCATGGCACGGAAGCGTCGTGGCCTGCGGCTGCTCGCGGCGGTCGGCTTGGCGGCCAGCGTGATCGCGCTGGTTGCGGCACCGTCGACGGGAGCGCCGGCATCCGGGTTCACGTCCGCCGCCGAGCAGGCGAGCGCGGGAACGGGGTTGACCGGCTGCATCGCCCATCGCTTCAAGGCGACCGAAGCGCACGACATCTACTACACCCCAGGCTGCACCGGCCACGACGAGCCCGAACTGGACCCGGTCTCCTCCGCGCCCGGGTCGGCACGCGACCTCACCTGGACCGTCGTGCTGCCCGCCGATGGCACCACCAGGGTCGACTCGGTCGGCCCGACCTTCTGGTTCGGTGGCACTGTGACCGACCCCCACAGCCTCTTCGGCCAGGCCTTCTACGAGCTGCAGTTCTACCCGAACAGCATCGTCAACCACTGCACCCAGGGCGGCGGCTTCAACGTCACCTTCGCACCCGGCGTCTACAGCGTCTGCTCGCCGACCTGGAGGGTCCACGACAACATCGAGGATGCCGCCTTCAACGCGATGCTTCGCGACGGCAGCTCCTCCAAGCCGCTGCTGATGCACTCCGGCCAGACCATCCAGGTGCACATCTTCGCCACCCCGGCCCATGACGGCTTCCACATCAAGGTCGCCGATCTCTCCACCGGCCACTCCGGCCTGATCGTGCTGAACAGCGCTCAGGACGGCCCGCTCAACCCGGTGTTCAACACCCAGCGCATCGGCGGCGCGCTCGCCTGGGGCATCGTCAACGACACTCCCAACTCGTTCGTGTGGGAGATCGGCCACGCCTCGCCGTACCACAATCCGCCAGACCAGTTCTGTATCCCCGGCCAGCCACGCTGCCCTTCCTACGACGCCGCGCACTGGGCCGGTTTCGGCGCGCCGCTCAAGATCTCCTCGGTGCGCTTCGGCAACGGCTCCCAGCCGAACTCCTGGGCGGTCGTGAGCGACTTCGGCGGCAGCGACGAGGTCGTCCACTCCCGTGAGTGCCACGGCACCTACGGCGGCCCGTTCTGCATCTACCCCTGGTACACGTACTCCGCCGCGGACCACTCCTTCCGCTACGGCGTCGACTACCCAGGCACCACCTTCGACTTCGGCAAGGCCGCGCAGTTCGCCACGACACCTCAATGTGGCGGTCCGTTCGGCCCCGACTCGACCTACTGCGACACGGTCGTGCTCCCGACACACTGAGGAGGCCTCGCCGAGGGTGACAGCCGTTCGGGCAAGCGTTGAGCGACGACGGCGAGCAGGCTGAACTGCTCGCCGTCGCCGCTCGATGGACGTCCTGGTTGGCTCGTTCCGCGTGACGTCAGGCAACCGCTCTCTAAGACCAACCTGAAGGCAGAAGCTCATGACTGCGCTCGGCGACAACGTCCACATCTTCGCCCGCCCCGATCGCCGGCAGGACCTCATCTGGTGTTTCGAAACCGTCCTCGGCTGCGGGCCGGTCACCTCCATCGAACATCCGGGGATGACGGAACCCATGCTGCTGGTGCGCTTTCCCGGCGGCGGGCACTTGAGCATCGAGTTCATCGATGAAGCCCCCGACGACGACACCCCAAGGCTGGGAGCCTGGCTGGAGCTGCGGGCCGACAACCCCGCCGAGTTGCTGCAGGCCGCCCTGGGCGCCGGCCTGACCCGGGTGAAGCACCCAGGCCATCCTTACTACTTCATGGCACCGGGTGGCCAGGTCTTCACCATCGCCCCGCGGCACTGACCCGCACATAACGCAAACGTCCATGCACCGCCCAGAGGGCACGCGCTCAGAAAGGCAAGCGGACGCCGAACACGAAGAAGGCGGCTGACCAGGGCGGGGAGGTTGTGGAGATGATGGGACTCGAACCCACGACCCCCTGCTTGCAAAGCAGGTGCTCTTCCAGCTGAGCTA
>WNGD01004368.1_pt1 | contig 24771 bp, 21 predicted proteins | sample 5400671 | NCBI WGS metagenome assembly WNGD01 (sample SAMN13153369, study PRJNA577476) | soil metagenome | isolation source: 40 cm soil or saprolite under grassland replicate 2 | place: USA:California | collected 2016-06-15
ATTCCGGCCTGGCGCATACCGCCTCCCAGCACTTTACGCATTCGGTGTGTCCGGTGGATAAAATCGCGGCTGCCAACTAAGAGTGACCCTACAGGAGCACTAAGTCCTTTGGAAAGGCAGAACATGACGGAATCGACTGTACGCACCAGCATACTGGCTGGCACACCGAGCGCGATAGCAGCATTAAAGATGCGTGCGCCATCCATGTGTACGGCTAAGCCGTGAGCATGGGCCAGGCTGGTAAGTTGCTCGACCTGCTCCACGCTCAAAACGCTGCCACCACAGCGATTATGCGTGTTTTCCATGCAGAGAAGCACAGTCGGTGCTGAGTGCTCGTCACTGCCATCAGAGATGCTGATCTCTACTTCGTGGGGGTCAAGCATGCCATTGGGGCGAGTTGGCACTACGATCATGGGAGAACCTCCCAGTGTTGATGCGCTCCCCACCTCGTAGTGGTAGATGTGCGACTGGTTCCCCACAATGACCGCTTCGCCTCGTCCTGCGTGAGCTAACACGGCCGCAGCATTGCCCATGGTGCCACTGGCGACGAAGAGCGCGGCTTCTTTTCCCAGGCGTTCCGCAGCCATCTCTTGCAGGCGATTAATAGTAGGGTCTTCGTGGTAGACATCGTCTCCAACTTCTGCGCGGTACATGGCTTCGCGCATGGCTGGTGTGGGTAATGTGACTGTATCGCTGCGCAGATCGATCATGGATTGGGTCTCCTTTTTGTTAGAATACGATTTACTCTGAGTAAGCGTACTTGCTGAAGAGAACTGGCTCCACAGGTTTTTCCTTTGTAGACTTCTTCACTCTGGCCGCGTTGTGCAAACTAACTGCGACTGCTTTGCTCATCGTAACCTCCACCAGGAGGAATACTAGTAAAGCCCATTTACCCTAGTAATTTTACACAATTTTCACACTGTACTGCCAATAGAGCTGGCTAACTTCCTGTTTCGCTATCCTTGTTGCGGTTGGTGTTCAACTCAGGTGGTGCCAGGATTGAAGAGGTAAGACAAGGTGAACATCGTCAAAATGAGCATGGATTGGTTTGCAGAGGAACTATGGCAGCGAGATCAGGCCCATCCGCACTTTGAGCGCAATGATGCGACGCAGCGACTGGCGGAGGCGCTCCTGTGAGATGCGTCCTGATTGAACGGCAGTGGTCAGGGCGGCGACTACGGCTGCTAGGCGATCAGGCTCGATCGGACATCCCACGATGTCATTGCCCGCAAGAATGGCCCGCACGCTTGCCTCGGCGATCGCTTGTGCCGGAGCGGTATATCCCTGCTGCTGCATGAACTGGAGCAGTCCTCCTCCATCCATCGCGTCGGTAAGCACGACTCCCTGGTAGCCCAGTTGGCCGCGCAAGACCTGATCGATCAGCACGGGTGAGAGCGAGGCTGGTTCGTGCGGGTCATAGGCGGGAACCATGACGTGCGTCACCATGATCATCCCTGGCTGACTCACAGGTTCATCACAGATGCTGCTCCTCGCCTCACAGGCTCATCACAGATGAGCTAATCTCCAATTATCTGACAAACCACTGATGTTGTACTCTTGCAGGGTCTAAGGTAGAATATCTGCACAGATAATATTATTTGACAGGAACATGGAATGACTACATCTATCACGCCATTTATCCACCTTACACGTGTCTACGAGTTGCTCATTGCCACTTACGGCGAACCCAAAAACGAACCCGATTATGACCCACTCGGAGGTCTGGTCGGCACAATTCTTTCGCAACATACCTCCGATATTAATTCGGACCGGGCCTACCAGCAACTGATTGCAACATTTCCCACCTGGGAAGAGGTACGCGATGCGCCCATAGATGAAGTTGCTTATGCCATCCGATCCGGTGGTCTCGCAAATATTAAGGCTCATCGCATCCAGGGAGCTTTGCTCATATTGACAGAGCGGCAGCAAAAGCAAGGTGGTACGAAATCACTCTCGGACTATCTCAACGATGAACTGGCAAAACGCTCGTCGGAAGAAGCCTGGCAGTACCTGCGTAGCATCCCGGGAGTGGGACCCAAAACTACAGCGTGTGTCCTCATGTTCAACCTTAATCGTGCTGTTATGCCAATTGACACTCATGTGTACAGGACATCTCGTCGTTTAGGCCTTATAGGGCCAAAAGTAACTGCTGATCAGGCTCACACCATCTTCGCAAAAATTACACCACCTGAATGGGTGTACCCCCTGCATGTGAATCTTATCCGGCATGGGCGACAAATCTGCCATGCACAACGTCCTGAATGCGCTCAATGTCCCCTTTATAATGAGTGTGCGTATGTGGGAAGTGTAAATCCTCAAGTAACGGCTATTCCAAGTTAGACAGAACAAGCAATGCGCGGCTCAACTGTGCTTGATGTTGGGAGCAGAATTGATCACTCTTGCGGTCGGTTTCTTCAAGCATGTTTGAGAAGTACATTACACAGGTACGCATGTTACAATGCTCTAGACCGTACGTATGTCCTAGCTCGTGAACAGCCTCTTTGATGGTACGTTCTTGTAATAGTTGCAGATTGGCATGTTGTCCCCAAAACTCAAGGTGCAGACGTGCTAAGGCAATAATTGCGGCTGGCCCGCCCCTCTGGGCTTGTCCAAATATAAAGTTTAAGCCGGGTGTAAAAAGATCAAGGTCTGCTACACCAAGTACTCGCTCAGCTTCAGCGTCAAAACGTGATAATTCCTCAAGAATTGGCCCGGCCTGATATTGTTTTCTCCTTGCTGAAAAAGCGTAGTCTGGATGCTCAAGACCCTGAGTGGCAATCTTGACTTCTCGGCTTGAAAATTTCTCCGCTATCGCCTCTGGCAGTTTCTGCAAAATATTTGCAGAGACCCTGCCCACCGGAACTATCTCAATAATTGGCTGTCTCATAGCCGTCACAAAGGACCTTCTATTTATTGATCTTATACACTCAATTGTTTCAAGAAGATATTAGCACATTGGCGAAAAGAGGAAAAAGAGTTTTTGGGTATATCCCATACCCAGTATGAACATGCAAGAGAAACTCGACGGATGGTTTGCTTAGGTGTTAGAATAGCGTTGAGATAAAAAGAGAAATGGACAATGAACATGTATCTAGATCAGACATTACAGCATTACCTGGATGACCTGGCGTCATCGCAACCGGCTCCCGGAGGTGGTTCTACGGCTGCTTTGAGCGGTGCGATGGGTGCAGCGCTCGCCAGCATGGTTTGCCGGCTCACGCTGGGCAAGGAGGAGTATGCAGGGGTACAGCAAGAGACTGAAGGATTGCTCAGACAGACCGAAAAGCTGCGCCTGAGATTTCAGCAACTGATGCAGGAGGATATCGAGGCTTACGGGCGGCTCTCAGCAAGCTACAGGTTGCCTCGTGATACAAGCGAAGAACGTGCGACGCGTAGCACCGCTATTCAAGAGCGGCTTGTTGAGGCAGCGTTAGTGCCACTTGAAGTGACGGAATGTGCTGCCGGGTTGATTCAGTGTTGCCAGAGAATTGCTGAGATTGGCAATGCTACCGTGCTGAGTGATGTCATGATAGGAGCGATACTGACCTCTAGTGCAGGAGAAGGTGCCGCCTTGATGGTGCGGATTAATCTGCGAACGATGAAGAACGAAAAGCTGGTAGCCGAATTGGGAGAGCGTCTAGGCAGAGCGCTTACTTTGGTTTCGGAGGGTGTTCAGCGGGTAAGAAGTATAGTAGGGGGTAGAGGGTGACGGCAAAAATTTTGGATGGTCGTGCAATGGGAGCGGAGATCAAAGCGGAATTGCGGGCGGAGATCGAAAAGTATGGGCGTGAGCAAGGCAGGGCACCGGGTCTGGTGATTGTGCGTATAAGCGGAGATGCAGCATCGGGCATGTACAGCAAAGCGATAGTGAGAGTTGCCGAAGAGGTCAGCATGCAGGCGAGACTGGAACAGTTGCCTGCACTTATCTCCCCTGATGAACTACGGGCGATGTTATTGCAATTGAATTGCGATGAAACTGTACAGGGCATAATTGTGCAGATGCCGCTGCCAGGACATCTATCACAAAAGATGGTGGCGGATACAATCAGCCCCAGTAAAGATATCGACGGGATCAGCCCCCGCAGCGCAGGTAATCTATTCCTGGGCTTGCCAAGCTTTCTGCCTGCGACCGCTGCTGCTGTAATGGAAATACTAGAGCGGACGAAAACGCCTCTTGTGGGCAAACGAGCAATTATCATATCCCGTAGCAACGTTGTAGGTAAACCACTGGCGATGATGTTGTTGCAAAAAAACGCAACGGTGACGATATGTCATTCACGCACTATGGATCTGCCAGTTTTCACCCGGCAAGCCGATGTGCTGGTCGCAGCAGCTGGTCGTGCTAACATGATAACTGCCGATATGGTGCGCCCTCAAGCTGTGGTAATCGACGTTGGTATCAATGAATTGCCGGAAGGCGGTATTGTGGGCGATGTCGATTTTATGTCGGTGCGCGAAGTGGCGGGAGCAGTTACGCCGACTCCTGGTGGCGTTGGGCCGCTTACGAATATCCTTTTGCTAAAGCAGTGCATGCAGGCAGCGTGGCAGCAGGCGGGAGCTGGAAAACGTACGATGGACGGAGTAGCGTAGACTCAATAGAGGCTCTTAGTAATGCATAAGCTGCTGGATTGGCAACGAACTGCAAAAAAGCGACGCTGGAGATTGTTTGGCGCTTTTGGGATGATCCTGCTGGTTGTGCTGGTAGTACTACTGAGTTTGGACAGAGGTGTCACTGTACTTTTCCTCGCGAGGCAGTTGCCTCGTGCTGTTGAAAGTGCTCCTGGCCATCTAAAGCTCCGGCCCTCTCTCCAGATTTTACCTCAGCGAGACGGTTTCGCATGTGTTGTTGACGCTACATGGTCACAGGATAGCAAGCAAATTGCTTTACTGGGCTATCAACAAGATTGTCCTGAGAATGACCGGGTATACAAGCCGGGCCTTGTGACGGTATACGATGCACGCTCTGGAAGATTACTAGGGAGGTTTAGCCCTGATACTGCCGTTTTGCGTGCGCTCCGCGTAAACTTTGCTGTGGAATCTACTACGTCAGAGATTGATTACAATGCTCTACTTTGGTCCCCTGATGGACGGCTCCTGACAGTATTGTTCACCGTTGTCAATGGGTCAGATGTGAATGCGGCTCGCTTTGATGGAGTGCTGCTATTCGATGTGAAAAGTCGGCTTTCTCAGGTATTGGTCCAGCGAGCACAAAATTCTTTCCTCTCCTATGTTGAGTGGGATCTGGAGTCTGGTAAGCTGTTACCGACTGCTCTTGCTCCCGCTATTTCGCCTCTTTTCCCCTTTTTTATCAATGTTTCTCCCGCTTACACTTACAGATGGAGGGGAGACGGCGCTCTAATCCCAGAGGCCTTGCTGGCAAACTCCGTGCTGTCTTCAAATTCGATTCGTCTACCCGGTGCAGTCGGGAATCCTGTTGGTGATGCCTCGTTTACGATCTGGCAGCCTGGGAGGATTGTCTACACTTCGCAAACGGAAAGCGGATCAATGAATGTGGTAGGTTTGATTAGCTGGAGTACGATTTTCACAGCATGGTCGCCAGATGGTCGCTATCTTGCATATCCAATTGCAATGGCAGGCCTGTTTGAGCCATCAAAGAAGCAGAGCTTTGGTCAGACCTTGAAAAGCCTTCAATTAGACTCTGTGCCTCTGCTGGCGGTCCGTGATGCTGCATTGCAGCATATCCTGGAGTTAATGCCGAAAGTCAATCCTATTGAGAGCACAATGATTTCCTGGCGTTTTGATGGCCGTGTGCTGGCCGCTTATGGCTCTGAGACAGATGAACTCGGCCTCTATAATTCCACGACTGGCATAGAGTTAGCCTCCCTACACCTACCTGCTTTTATTGGTGGCCCATTGAGCGGCAATTCCTGGATGCGCTGGTCGCCTGATGGCTCGCAGCTATTTTTACTTGATAGGCGTATGGGTATAGCACTGTGGAGAACGAGGTAACCGCCCTTTTTGTGGTCCTCCTTTGTCATCCTGAGCAAAGCGAAGGATCTCAGAATGTGTAGAACGAGGCAATTGTCCTTTTTGTGATCCTACGCTTTTCCTGCTCTTCGGCGGCGGGCGGAGGCAGCGTTGCGGCGGCGCTGACGGCGGCGGTCCTGGTTTGCTGCGCGCTCTTGCGTATACTGAATATCTGCTTCCTGTTTGGGGACTGCGCTCGTGCCGTTGCTCATTACGGTTGGTGCGGAAGAGCGAGACTGAGCACGCATTGTACGGGTATTTATGATACCCTGGCGAATAACCAGGCCTGCGAGTACTGCAGCCGCAAGCAATAATATGTAGTAGATCGGAACAAGTATGCTATTGAGACTCTGAGGGAGTGTGTTAGTTCTGACTGCGGTATTAGCGAGAAATACCAGCGCGAGGAGAATATACTCGATACCTATCAGTAAATTAATCTGTTTGTACCATGTAAGGGGCATTCCACGTGTGCGAGCTTGCCGTATGCGTTTGAGACCACTAAATACGTTGTAGCCTCCCAGGAGGATAAAGATACTACTAAAAAGTATGAGAAGCGTTAGACTATTCATGGATGAGATCCTCCAGCGTGGACAGCCACAGTGCTTACCTGAGCATATAGGTTCTATTGAACGATGACAATCTCCGACGAGGGTTTACCATTAGCATACACTGATACATGATATGGACGCCCTCTCTGAATAGCGTTACACTGCAACGCTAAGACCTCGATATCGCCTGGTTTACCCGATGGCAATAGAGCACCCGATGGTAATAGAGTACCCGATTGTAGAAGTTGTCCATTGACTGGATTCACAAACTTGATATTGTTTTGGATGTTGCCGTCCGGGTTTACTGCCCAGGTAATTACCTCTGTACCCAGATTGATGAGTGTCAAAGTCACGCCCGGCTGACAAGTGTTCCCAGGTCCTACTTGAGCGATAATGGGATTAGGGCTAAATACCATTTCAGGTGTAGCCTCTGCTACCTGCAATTTTACAGGCACTGTCAACTGTTCAGCATCCTTGATGGTGAACACGATCTGTCCGGTGTAGGGCTTTGTCTTGGGAGTGCTTTTCAGTCCAACGATATTCACACTGATAAGCAAGGTATCCGTTTGGGAGATAGCCAGCTGGCCGTAGGTGTGGTTGTCGTTAATGATTAACCAGCTCAGGTTATCATCGGAGGATGCTGCAGCCGACCACTTTAAAGGCGCCCCACTGGTATTCGTGATTTTGATGCGCTGTGGCTGTGGATTCCCTTGGCCAATAACAGCCTTAAAGGTAAGCACTTGAACAGGTTTACCCCCGCTAGTTACAGCTAGCCTGGTACTGGTTGTTTCAGGGGTCCCTGTAGGAATAACCTGAATGGTGAGGAAAGCGCTCTGGTTCTTGCTACTATCTATAGCCTCGATCGAATGGGAACCCGTAGCCCAAATACTGCTGATGGTAAAGGCTACATTGAAGATGCCCAGGTTGTTGGTCCGAGCAGTGATCTTATTACCACTTGCATCTGCAATAGAGGTCGTCATGTCGAGTAGAAAGTTGATAGTATCATTAATGCCGAAATGTTCACCGTACAGGTGGATTGTCTGGCCTATCTCGAAAGTTGCAGGTGACGTTCCCTGTATTGTTAAAGAGGGTTGTGGCGCGTTTGCTGATGGCACCATGTGCCTTGCTCCTAATGGAGAATTGGGCAGATAGGTTACAGCGATATATGCTCCAAGACCTCCTATTATGCAGATCATGAGGAAGATCGTGATCCAGAAACTTAAATTCGTATTGCGGCTATATTGCCCTGATTTATTGGTCCTGGCGATAGCGCGTATGCGTGCAAAACTATGTTGCATTGCCATGAGCGGGCTGGGCACGGACGCATGACCCCTTGAAACATCTTTTGCTGGACCTCCTTCAGCATATTGTCGATCACGCCAGCTTTTGCGCCAGTGTTCGGCTGCCTTACTGGTGGCAGCAAAACTTTCAGGGCTGAGCAAGAGCATTGTTTCTTCATCTGCCAGGCTATTTTGACCTTTGGTGAACTCAGTAGATAGCTGTCTCGTTGGCAGTTCGTCGGGATGATACATGGATGGTAGCTGCTTTGATGGTTCCATTTGTCCTTGCTGGTGTCCTTTCGCTATATCGCTACTTCCCTGTTGTGGAGGAAGTTCAGCAAGCTGTTGCTTACTCTGGCTATGTAGATCTGGTAGCGTACTCGCTGGCGTAGATGTCTGAGCTGGTGCCTGTCTTGACTGTAGAGCCGCTGTTGTTGTCTGCGCTGGGTCTCGCTGCGTGGGGATAACAGTGCGTGCAGGCGATGGTGATCCAACGGGACCGATGATCCCAGGTGTTCGGGCTCGTGTGGAAGGCTCTCCCTGGGACTGACGGGGGGGGTGAGAGTTTATTTCGGCATTGGCTGTCGCCGCTGGAACTGGTGGCTCAGCAGGCATGGATGTATCAGGCTGTGCTATGGGCTCAGAAGTCTCAGGCCGAATAGCCGGGCTGGATGCATTGAGAGGTGCTGCTGATGCGAGAGGTTGGGGTGATGAGGTGGATTGTGATGGATCACGCTGTGGAAGCGCTGCTGGTGATTTTGCCCCACTACTGGTGGGGCGGGCTGGATAGACAGGTGAACGTGCAGCAATTTTGGGGCGTATTGGATTATTAACACCCCGACGTATGGCACCAGGTTGTATGGTTCGTGTTGGAGTAAGCAATTTCGATGACGATGGTTCTGGTGAGTCCGCTAATGCTCTATCACCAGCAGGTATTTCTTGCTCGCTGGATTTACGGTCTGCGAGTAACGGTGCTTTAGGAGTTTGAGCGGAGCCACAAACACCGCAAAAGCGAGCTTTGACGGAAAGAACAGCTCCACACTCGTGACAGCGAATCGTGTCCATTGTTTGGAGTGTTACATCTTGTGTAGATGCTGGTGCCTCCGATTGTGATTCCGCAAGAGCCTGACGAGCACCACAAATATTACAAAAGCGGGCTTCTACAGGAAGCTCGGCGTTACATTTGTGGCAGTGATTCATAACTTTGCTCATAGATATCCTGTTGCACCCTGACCTCTGAAGAGCGTAGCCAACTTGATGCTAAAGATGTGTTCTGTTGTGGTTCCCCACACTATAGTATTTGATTACAAATGTTACGATTAATCGCAACTTAGCGTTCCCCTCGTCTGTATAACGTTTGAATACTGTCAATGGTTATCGTAGCTCGGCTTTTGTACTATACGATTTTATGAGGAATCTTCTTAGTACAATTCCTATGATCATACACACAAGTGGCCCGGTGATGAGATTGAGTGAAAACGTAAGCGGATTGAGGATGGAAAGGGTACGAATTGGGATAACGATGTCACGAAATTGCAGCAGCCCTTCCAGCCCTCGTAGCGCCCATAGACTTGCAGGCAATACAATGACAAGCCCAAGCAATGCTTCCAGCGAAAGGTAGGCCAGCCAACCCGGCGGAGATGAACGATATGCTGTACCCATGTTGTGCCTATACATGGTGAGGAGCAGCAATCCCAGTGCAGCCCCATTAAAGACATAGGCCTCCAGTGCCTGGAGGTCGAATAGCGTTGGATTACCGAGGAATAGTGGGATGCGCCATAAGAGGCTAAAGATGATGATGTTCCCAATGATGCCGTTTAAGTCAATAGGCAGTGGTACCTGCCAGGGTAGCAATGTACTGAGCAAACGGAGCGTGGGATATGGACCTGGGATCAATTGATTCAAGCTGAGCGTGTAATCATAGGCGGCGGAAAAAACATAAGCTGCTACCGTAGGTGCAAGACCCAGCAGTAGAATTGTAACAAAATAACTAAAAACTGAACGTGGTGGCTGCTGGAGTGATGATGCTTCAGATGCATGCACCGGAAGAGCATGGTCTTCAGCTCTTCCGGCAGTATTTTCCTCGTCCTCACTATCTGCGACAGCACCTGTCACCTCTCCCTCTTCTATGCCTGAATCATCGACCGGTTGTTCTTCTAGTGATGCATTGCTGTCCTCTACTTCTTCCTCTTCAAGGCTGGTGTTTTGTGACGAGCTGGCTGGCAAAGGACGAAGAGGTGCGAAGGCGAGATTACCAAGCGCTGCACCTGCAATGCTAAAAAGAATGGAGAAGGCTGCAACCAGTCCCCATGTGATAAGAAAGTCATGCCCTGATATCTGGCCCTGGATAAGGGTATCAAATACACCAGGGTAGGTAATAGCTACTGTAAACTGGAAGAGCGCGATAAAAAAGCCACCCAGGGCAGCTTCAAACAAGCCAGTTCCCTTTCGTGTATGTAGTTTGCGGATGGCTGTGACGAGCAAACCGCAGCCTGTTGCGCAGAGTACTGCTATGGGAACAAATGAGGTAGCTGGTTGCGCATTGAGACGAGCTGTTAGCGCAAAGAATGCTGCAATGAGTATAACGATACCAATAGCCGTCCAGTCAAAACCCCTCACCTGCGGTGGTGATGGTGGAAAGGACACATGCTTCGTGGTAGAAACTGCCTGTGATTTGTTGAGCTGTGCCTTGTCCACTTGATCGTTTTGCACAGTGGTTGATTTGGACTGATCGGGTCGCTGCATGAATTATTTTTTTACTCCTTTGTTGGATACTAACATATCTCTGAAAGAGCGACAAGGGGAGTAGTCAGGTCTCTACAAAAATATAAGGTGTTCACCTGATGTGGTATCGCCGTTTTGCTCTTGACTCTCTGGAAAAATCAGCTAAAATCTCTATAGATTGTAATTTATTTGAGATTTATGAGGTTCGTGTGCATATTATCCTTATTGGCGTAGATCATGTATCTGCCCCCATTGCATTGCGCGAACGATTAGTATGTTCTCAGCGCCAGGTGCCCCAGCTTCTCCAGGCGGTACGGCAAGTTGCACAGGAGTGTGTTTTACTCTCGACCTGTAACCGCATGGAGGTATATGCAATTTGTTCTGAGCTAAATGAAGGGCGCACAAAACTTTTACAGATACTGAGTGAGGTACGCCAGGTCACACTTGCTGAGCTTGAGGCTCATTCTTATCATTTTGCCGACGAGCAGGCAGTATCACACCTGTTTGGGGTTACCTGTGGATTGTATTCCCTGGTACCAGGGGAGCCACAGATAATCGCACGGACCTCCATGCTCAAGACCTTGCCCAACGTTTTGGTGCGACACAACGATCTTTTACGGAACTTGCCCCATCATTGGTGGAAGCAGACGTAGTAATCAGTTCGACTACGGCTCCTCGCGCTTTAATCACCCGTGAAATGATGCAGGAGGTAATGCAGCGGCGAGGCGGTCGCTCGATATTACTGATTGACATTGCGCTGCCGCGTGACGTTGAACCGGCGGTTGCATACATGCCGGAGGTACATCTTTATAACCTGGATGATCTGGAGAGTGCCGTCAATGAGGGCATTAGCCTGCGGCTGCAGGAAGTTGAACAGGTGCAGGCAATTATCACTGAGGAGGTGGGCGGGTTTGAGCGATGGCTGCGTTCTCTCAGTGTAGTCGATACTATCAGCGATTTGCGACAATATGCAGATACTTTGCGTCAACAGGAATTGATGCGAACGCTGCAACGCCTGTCGTCCACGCTTACGGATCGCGAATCTGCCGCGGTAGAGGAACTGACAACGCGGCTGGTGAATAAACTATTGCATAGCCCTATGTTACGACTCAAGGAGGCTGCTGCTGAAGGCCAGGGGCATGTGTATGCCGAGTCGCTGCGCTATTTATTTGATTTGAAAGAGCAAGCGAATGAAACAAATAATCATTGGAACGCGAGCCAGCAAGCTGGCGATGATACAGACGCAATGGGTGATCGAGCGCCTGCAACAACAAAAGCCAGGGTTGGAGATAGTTATCGAGCAAATTCACACGAGAGGTGATGCGATAACGCATGTCCCCTTAACGCAAATTGGTGGCGACGGCGTCTTTGTAAAGGAGATCGAGCATGCTCTTCTTGAGAGGCGTATCGACCTGGCGGTACACAGCCTCAAAGATTTGCCCACTTCCCAACCAGAAAGGTTAAGCGTGGTTGCGGTTGGTGCGCGTGAGGATGTGAGGGATGTACTGGTAGTGAATGGCAAGTCAACGCCTTTACGTATAGGCACATGCAGTCTGCGAAGGACGGCACAAATTCGAGCGTTTTTCCCTCAAGTCGAGATTTTGTCATTGCGTGGGAATGTTGAGACGCGGCTGCGCAAGCTAGATGCAGGCGATTACGATGGTATAGTGCTGGCGGCTGCGGGTCTGCACAGACTGGGCATGCATGAGCGATTAGCAGGTCGAATGAGCTACCTGCCCATTGAAGTGATGATGCCCGCGCCGGGGCAGGGTGCTCTGGCAGTGGAGATGCGCAATGAACCTGAAATGCAAGGGGTGGTAGCTCCTCTCAAGAATAGTGCAACACAGGCCGCTACGAGCGCCGAGCGTATGTTCATGCGCCACCTGGGAGCCGGTTGCTATCTTCCGGTCGCTGCTTATGGCGAGATCACTGATGAGATGTTAATCCTGAGAGGATTGGTGATTAGTCTGGATGGGCAGCAGCAGGTGCGAGTGCAGGGGAGTATATCCTGGACGCCGGAAACGGGGGTTGAGTCTGCTGAACAATTGGGAGTAGAACTGGCAGAGCAGGCATTGGCAGAGGGCGCGGCTGAGATCATTAATGCGCTGAATGATGGACAGGTTCGGGAGCGCCAGCATGTCTAAGCATATTGTGAAGGCGTTACCGTTGCAAGACCGGCGCATCCTTGTAACGCGCGCAACGGAGCAAGCGCGGGCATTAAGTGAGCAGCTGACAACACTGGGAGCGATACCCGTTGAGTTTCCAACAATTCGTATTCTGCCTCCAGAAGATTGGGGGCCGCTGGACAATGCTTTGAGACGACTATGTAAGGTAGACTGGTACGATTGGTTAGTGTTCACCAGCACCAATGGAGTGCGAATCTGCTTCGAACGCCTGGTGAGTTTGGGGTATGATGCTCAGGATATTAGCGATGTGCGCGTGGCGGCCATCGGCCCCGCAACCGCTAACATGCTAAAGCACTATCGTGTAACTGCTGATCTTGTGCCAGGTGAATATATTGCAGAGAGTGTTGCTACTGCTTTGATCGATGAAGCCCGGCAGCGAGGAGAGGCATTAGAGGGGAAAAAAGTGTTATTAGCCCGTGCAGCGGAAGCTCGTAATGTACTGGTGTCTGAGCTACGGCAAACAGGCGCCATTGTGGATGTTGTATCAGCTTATCGTACTGCTGGTATTCCAACGGATGATGAACGAGGGCATGAGGTGTTGCTGATGTTAGAGACTCACCAGCTCGATATGCTCACATTTACCAGTTCTTCCACTGTCCGCAATTTTATGCGCTGGCTGATGCAATGTGATACAAGTGTTGCAAATTCATTTATTAGATCTGTAAAGCAGAATGCGCGGCCTAAAATAACTAGTATTGGACCAATCACCTCACAGACAGCACGTGAATTTGGCCTGGATGTACACATCGAGGCGCAGGAGTTTACAATTGCTGGCCTGGTAGAGGCGATTATGCGAGACGAGGAAAAATCATGACAGAACAGATGACACAGACGACAATTTCCCAGTCTGGGCAAGAGGTGCTCGAGCAACCGGCTCCTAGCATTCCAAAGCCGAAGCAGCCGCGCCAGTTGGTGCGCTTCACTTTCTACAAACTTGATCCTCAATGGCAACTGCTCCCGGCAGAGCTGCACCAGCAGGGGAAACAACAACTGCTCTCCATTTTTGAGGAATATGCGCATGAGGAGCCGCTCATGCGCAGTTATGGTTTGTATGGCCTGCGTTCTGACTGCGACTTTATGTTGTGGCAGGCAGCCTACGCGGTCGAAGATCTACAGGGTCTGAGTAGTAAGATTCGACGCAGCGTGATGGGACCCTACCTGCGCGAAACACATGCGTTTCTTTCGATGACCAAACGCTCAATCTATATTGGCAAGAATGCTCGTGGCGTGCATGATCCGCGCCTGGTGATTACGCCTGAGGATAAGAAGTACCTGTTTGTCTATCCGTTTGTAAAGACCCGTGCCTGGTATGCTCTGCCAATGCAAGAGCGCAAGCGTATGATGGACGACCATATTCGCGTAGGGCTGACGTTTCCATCGGTTTCATTGAATACCACCTATTCCTATGGCCTGGATGACCAGGAGTTTGTCGTAGCATTCGAGACGGATGTTGTCAGCGATTTTCTTGACCTTGTACAACAACTGCGCGAGACCGAGGCGAGCAGCTATACACTGCGAGATACGCCAATGTTTACCTGTGTGGCACAACCCTTGAGTGAGATTCTAGAAGCGATAGGGGCTTGAGGGCATTAATTATGGATAATCATGGCCACATGGGAAGTGGTCTGCCGCTTACCCGTTCACACGCTCTTTTTGAAGAAGCACACAAACTCCTCCCTGGAGGCGTAAACAGCCCTGTTCGTGCATTTCGCGGTGTAGGGGGCAAGCCTGTCTTTATCGATCATGCTAATGGTCCGTACCTTTATGATGTGGATGGAAATCGCTACCTTGATTATGTTCAGTCGTGGGGGCCAATGATTCTTGGGCATGCCCACCCTGTAGTAGTGGAGGCCGTGATAGAGGCAAGTAAGCGCGGGTTCAGCTTCGGTGCACCTACGCAGGGCGAGAGCAAGCTGGCGCAATTGGTGATTGAAAGCGTGCCTTCGATAGAAATGGTGCGCTTTGTCAATTCCGGTACTGAGGCAACTATGAGCGCACTGCGCCTTGCAAGGGCATATACTGGACGCAATAAGATCATCAAGTTTAGTGGTTGCTATCATGGCCATGCCGATATGTTGCTCGTACAGGCAGGCTCAGGCGTGGCAACGATGGGCTTACCGGACAGCCCGGGTGTGCCAGCAGAAGCGGTGAGTAACACGCTCATTGCTCCTTATAACGATAGCGCCGCTGTAGAGCAGCTATTTCGTCTCTATCCCAGGGAGATCGCTGCCATCATTGTTGAGCCTGTCGCCGCCAATATGGGACTGGTGCTGCCACTGTCTGGCTTCCTTGAGAAGCTGCGGAGCCTGTGCGATGAGTATGGAGCGTTGTTGATCTTTGATGAAGTGGTGACAGGTTTTCGTGTGGCTCCGGGTGGTATGCAGGAACGAGTGGGCATCATGCCCGATTTGACGTGCCTGGGGAAAATCATTGGCGGGGGACTTCCAGTAGGGGCGTATGGTGGCCGGCGGGAAATCATGCAACTGGTAGCTCCATTGGGGCCAATGTACCAGGCAGGTACGCTCTCAGGGAATCCCCTGGCGATGGCAGCTGGCATTGCAACGCTTCAGGAGTTGCGTAAGCCAGGACAATATGAGGACCTTGAGCGCAAAGGGCAACTGTTGAGCAATGGTATTGAGCGAGTGTTGCATGAGATAGGTGAGGCGGTACAGTGTGTGAGGATTGGCGGCATCTTCTGCCTGTTTTTCACGCCTCAGCCTGTGATTGATTATGCCAGCGCAAAGACTGCGGACACTCAACGATTTGCGCGCTTTTTTTGGGGTATGCTGGAACGTGGTGTATACCTGCCACCGTCTCAGTTCGAGGCGTGTTTTATTTCAGTGGCGCTGGAGGATGGGATGATTGGGGAGACGGTGGAGGCAGTGAGGGTAAAATTAAGAGAAAGTATGTAGGAGAATAGAAAATTAAGTTGGTCACAAGGAATTCATTACTTATGAGCACATTTCCTACAGTGCGTATGCGACGCACACGGCAAAACGAGAGGCTACGCAGCCTTGTACGTGAGACGCATCTGAATGTTGAGCAACTTATTTACCCGTTGTTTATTGCGGAAAATATTGATGAGCCGCTTGAAATCTCCTCTATGCCAGGGATTATGCAGTGGCCACTGGAATACCTGGGACGTGAGGCGCAACGCGTTGCTGGTCTCGGTATTCCGGCAGTGTTGCTGTTCGGCATCCCTTCTGAGAAGGACGAGGCAGGATCGCAGGCATATGCTGCGCAAGGCATCATACAACGAGCGATACGTCTTCTTAAAGCAGAAACGCCAGATTTGCTGGTAATGACGGATGTATGCTTGTGCGAGTATACCAGTCATGGCCATTGCGGCGTAATCCATAATGGGAATGTACAGAATGATGAGTCACTGGAACTGCTGGCACATATGGCGCTCTCGCACGTTGAAGCCGGGGCTGACGTGGTAGCGCCATCGGATATGATGGATGGTCGTGTAGGAGCGATTCGACGTGTATTGGATGAACATGGCTTCAGTTCGACGCCAATTATGGCCTACTCCGCCAAGTATGCCTCTGGTTTCTATGGGCCGTTCCGTGAGGCTGCTGCTTCGGCGCCGCAGTTTGGCGACCGCCGCTCCTACCAGATGGACCCGGCTAATGCACGCGAGGCACTGCGGGAGATAGACCTGGATATTACAGAGGGGGCAGATATTGTGATGGTGAAGCCAGCGCTGGCTTACCTGGACGTAATCCGCCTAGTACGTGAGCATTGTGATCTGCCAATTGCCGCTTATAATGTGAGCGGTGAGTTTGCCATGATTAAGGCCGCTGCACAGCTGGGTTGGATTGATGAACGGCGTATTGTGATGGAGGTGTTGACGGGGATCAGGAGAGCTGGTGCGGATATGATCATTACATATTTTGCGCCTGATGTGGCGGAATGGTTGATAGAAAGGTGACTATTCAGTCAGCCTGTATTGTATCATCCCCAGGGGAGCGGCGGGAGAGCTGATTTATTCATTAACGCCTTTCCGCTGGGTAAACAAACACATGAGCATTAGCCGTTTTTTATCGCATCAACAACCATTTCAAATAGTTCTTGCGGATTGTTCGTAGTGCCGATTGCGCCTCGTTTTCTCGCCTCTGCGACATGCTCTGGACTTCTACTGCCAGCATAAATAATAAAGGGTGTGTTGATTTGTCTTTCTTTTATTTTCTCTAGCAAGGTGTATCCTGCTTGCGGGTCAGGAGGGCGGCCCATATCGGATATGATGACATCATACTTTAAATACTAGGAGTGAGCCGGAGCCGAGTACCTGCCGGATATCAGGAAGGTACTTGGCTTCAGTATTTTTGGGTGTGCAAGCTCCCCTTATTACTCCTCCCGTTTTCCAATGGTGGGCGATGTTTCAATCGAGCCAGGAATATGGTATCTTATGTATCGCACAAACGAACTCCAAGGAGAGCACTAATGAATGACGAACTCTCTGAACCGCTAAAGATGGAGCTATTGGCCGCCTCCTTACGTGCCGATTACACGGATACGCAGGCCTTTTTAGAGGCGCTAGCCGTCAAATTACAGGGATCACTACCTGACCATACGACTGTAAAGCGCCATGGCAGCCTCTTCTCGCGTGAGCACCCGGTCAAGGAGATCACCGTGGTACTGGGTGGGAATCGCTATCGTATCAACTGGGAGGGCCAGGGACCACTGCTGGCACAACGTGTGACGGTGGTACGCGGCATCGCACTCAAGACTGAGCAGATATCGGTAGATCAGTGGATTGAAGAGCTTGCCGGAGCGCTTGCCGCATTTGCCGCGCAAAATGCAAATGCCTATGCCGCGCTTAACCGCTTTCTGCTACAATGAGGCATGTAGTTGCACTCAATACTTGTAAGTCGTCCACTAGCAATAGTGAGGAGGAAGATCTATGTCCACGCAAATGCCCCCGCAGCCACAGAGTGGGGACCTGCCGGTACACGCACGCGAACGCCTCGGTATTATGCGGGGTGATGCCACCCACCGTGGGCTGTTCAGTAGTGATCTGAGTGTGAATGAATTCTTGCTCGTCAGCGAAGCAGGTTTTGACCCGGTTGGCTTGGTGGTTGGTAGTTCGATTTACCACATCGGTCTTCAAGTAGCCAGCTGGAATCAAAATCAAGAGTTGACAGTTCTGTCACAAGCGATGTACCATGCCCGCGACTTGGCTATGACCCGCATGGAAGAAGAGGCCAGCGCGCTTGGCGCTGATGGCATCGTCGGCGTACGCCTGGTAATCACGCGCTACGAATGGGGTGAACATATGGCCGAGTTCATGGCCATCGGCACAGCCATCCGCTCCCGCAGTGGACAATCGTTCCGCAACGCTCGCGGCCTACCATTCACCTCAGAACTTTCTGGCCAGGATTTCTGGACCTTGCTCCGTGCCGGTTATCGTCCTGTTGGCCTGGTCATGGGTAGCTGCGTTTATCACGTCGCGCATCAAGGACTCGGCCAATCCCTGCGCCAGTTTGGACGGAACTCAGAGATGCCAAATTACACCCAGGCCACGTACGACGCGCGCGAACTCGCAATGGAGCGCATGCAGGTCGAGGCAATGAATCTGGGTGCCCATGGAATTATCGGCGCACGAATCATTGAGGGCAGCCATGGTTGGGGTTCCCACATCATCGAATTCTTTGCCGTGGGGACGGCGGTGGTCGCCATCTCTGCTGACCACATGATACCAACACCTGGACTGATACTTACACTGAATAGCTAGCTTACATAAACATGCTGATATGTAGGAAAGGCCCTGGCTGCCTTTCCCATATCAGCATGTCATCAGGGCCTTCGGCCAAAGCAGATCCTGCTAATGTAGAATGGTACTACTCGGCTTCCCTTAGCGAGTGAAGGAGTTGCCACCTGTTGAACGTAATACTGCATAGTCAGGAGCGCCGCATTCAACAGACGGTTAGCCAAGACTCCCCGAAACTACTCATATAAGTTCTTCCTCTACGCTTTTTTCGGCGGCTGTTTGGACATTTTTTGATCCTTTGTTTTGGTAGTCATCTGAGACGTCCTGGGAAGCTATGTCAGCAGGTGTCCCACTTTGTGGAACGTCATTGAGGAAGAATGTTACCACAATGGTCGCCCCGCAGAACAAGAGCACTGCTATGAACCCATGCTGGATGGCGACAGTCAATGAGAGCCTGAGTGCCTCGAACACCTGGTTGAGTAGATGCTGGGCCTGCTGCGCGACTTGTACCGCCACTGAGACAGCGATCTGATCGTGCTGCGGCCCGGGAGGAACGTGCGCCACGGCGTTCCTCACTGCAAAACGCTGCGCAGTGTGTACGACTGTATCACGGTAGGCCGGATTGACGAGGACCTGTGGGTTAGTCGCGAATTTGAGTCCCTCGGGCGTCAATTGCTGCGAGGTAGCAGCAGGCAGGCGCTTGACGATATCGCTTGAGAGGGTCTGATTCACCACGGTTCCAACAATGGCTACACCCAGCACCGCACCAAGCTGACCGAGGTATCTCACTGCGGCGGTGCCGACGCCCAGGCTCGTGCGCGGCAGCGCATTCTGAGCTACCAGCGTCACCACTGCAAAGAATGTGCCCATGCCAATCCCTGCAATCATCATGAAGATCACCGCTTCTAAGAGGCTCGTCGAGATCGTCATTTGTGTTAGCAGGAACACGCCAATGGTCATGACGATCGCACCCACAATGGTGACGACCTGGTAGCGTTTGAGCAGGGAGACTACAAAGCTAGCCAGCATAGCACCCACCACCACGCTTACCGAGAGTGGGGTAATCACTGCCCCTGCACTTGTTGCTGACTCCCCAAGCACCCCCTGGAGAAAGAGCGGCAGGTAGATTATCAGCCCGACCAGCACCATAAGCTGCAATAGCGAGAGCACCGAGTCCGCTGCAAACACCCGGTTGCGGAAGAGGTCTAGCGGCAGGATGGGTTCGACGGCGAAACGCTCGGCCAGGGCGAACAGCACGTAGAGTATGGCAGCAGTAACGAGGACACCGATCACTTGCGGCGAGTTCCATTCATAGTCCTGATTGCTGCCCCACGTGAGTCCTAGCAGGAGACAAATGGTGGCCGCCGCCGCCAGTATCGCACCCAGGAAGTCGATGCGACGTACTGCATCCCAGCCCATGAAGCGAGTGCTGCGCTCTGAGATGTTGGCGGGAAGGTAGATCAGTAGAGCCGCCAGTGCGATAAGACCCACCGGGAGATTAATGTAGAAGACCCAGCGCCAACGTGTAGCATCGGTGACCAGGGTGCCGACCAGCGGTCCATGGTCGGTGAGCCAGCCACCGAGGGTTGGACCGACAACGCTGGAGAAGCCATAGACAACCCCAAAAATGCCCTGCCACTTAGCGCGTTCTGCAGGCGGGAAGATGTCACCCACAACGGTAAAGACAAGCGCAATGCCGATCCCTGCACCTAAGCCCTGGAGTGCACGGAAGGCAATGAGCTGGTTCATGGTCTGCGAGGCACCGGCAAGCGCCGAACCAAGCAGGAAGATCACGGCTCCGGCGATCAAGAACCACTTGCGCCCGAACTGGTCGGAGAGCTTGCCCACGATGGGGATCATGGTAATCGAAGCCAGGGTGTAAGCGGTTACTGCCCACGTATAGCGGTCGAAGCCCTGTAGGGAGCCGATGATGCGTGGCAGCGCCGTGCCGACGACAGTTTGATCCAGCGCTTCCAGCAAGAGGGTGAGCATCAGGGCAATGAGCACACTGATGAGCGCCACGCCATGCAGGCGACGACCTTCCTCCGCTACTGGCTGTTGTGTTGAAGACGATAGAGCGATTGGTTTCGTATCCACGTGTTTTTCCTCCTATGCGGAGGTATCGCCACGCGTGTTATAATACGCATAGCGGTGCTCCGCTCGATTGCGGCGCGTGTCCTCTGCTTTGGCCTGAGAAACTGTGGCAGAGGCATGCGCCCGGTCCGTTCTGGCTCCTGTCCATTGCAGGAGTATACTCTTCACTTTCAGAAACTAAACTACACGCACTACAGCTACGACAACCTGAGAGCCAGACCGGGCATTGCACGACAGCTCCCCTCATTCACGAACCTGGCTCTTCCTTTATAATGCAGTTTAACGAAATAATCCGCCCATCCGTAGGGGCCGATTTATCGCGCCCATCGCCGGTTTATCGGCTCTCGCTGGCTGTTCCGGTATCCCGATTATTTTGTTAAACTGCATTATAGATGTGGATAGGCCTGGGCAATACGGTTACTTCTCAGCCCGTTCTGCCTCTGCTGCGCCAGGCATTTGTGTGTCTGCCTTTGCTGCGAGGGTAACCTCCCGTTCTCGCAGGCTCCTCGCCCAGTCGAGTTCGAGCTGCCACTCCTCGATAGTATGTTGTATCACGTTCACAATGGTCTCAATACTATAGGAATCCACCTGGGGAATCGCATGAGCTAATTCAGGTGCTTCACGTACCAGGTCTTCCACCATACCTACTTGGCGTACCTGGTCTTCCGCCTCAGTTTGCAGGTGGAACACATGGGCCTGGCAGTAGTTGATGTAATGGTCGATCAGGCGCAGTCGCTCAGCAGGGGTGATAAAACCGAAGGCAGTGACTTTGTATGCAAAGAGCTTCTGATATTCTCCAGGACTTGAGCCTGTATCACTCATTAAGACCTTGAAACGCACGCGTCCTGCTTCCGTGATCGTGTAGATGCGCAGCGGGCGATCACCCTGCCGCCCGCTCGCCGATGCTCTCTCTGCGGCGATCAAGCCGTTCTGCTCCAGTTTGGCCAGCAGTGGGTAAAGCCGTCCATAACTGATGCGCGCATACGGCCCGATCATATCATTGATAATCTTAGCTATCAGGTAACCATGCGCTGGTCCATGCATCAGTTGTGATAGAATGATGAACTCATACATCGCCATCCCTTTCCAGCTATCGTGACCGTGGTAGCTCTCTATCCTTCATGGTTATCACTGTGATATATCTTCGTAATATATCATAATGATATAGTGATACCATTAAAACAGAAATTTGTCAAGTGGTTTTGCCGTCTTTCGTACCGATCGCTGCTTTTCAAATCTCGAACTTAATTTACCTGGCTCTCCTCGTTTATCATAATAGATGTAATGCTCACGTAACGAACTTGGTCTCTAAAGCAGGGACGTGTCGATTATTCCTGGCAAAGGTGTTCATCTCACCTATATCAAAGGAACATGTGTATTGCCTCGTTCTTTGAATAACATTCAAGTTTTTGGTGTTATCAATAATTGAAGTGAAAAGTGTAAAATCGGACACTTTCCCTGCTGAAATAGGATAAATTTCTTGTTACCGTTTTGTTCCCTTTTCCGTTTTCTTTTGTTATAAGGGCCTTAAAAAAATCCTTAGAAAATTTTCATAAAAAATTCATTAGCTCGAGGGATGGAGTTGGGATGAATACCAATACTCGCACTTATCAACCAATCGATGCCTATGGTGTAATTGGTGATTGTCATTCGGTCGTTTTAGTAGCTCCTGATGGGTCTATGGACTGGGGATGCCTGCCGGACTTTGATAGTCCTGCCATCTTCTGCCGATTGCTGGATGCCGAGCGCGGCGGATACTTTCAGATAGCGCCCTCAGATAGCACGATACAAGGCTCGCAACGTTACCTGCGCGGCAGCAATGTCCTGCAGACAAGGTTTTCGGGTGATGCCGGTGAGATGATGCTCACAGATTTTATGCCCGTGGAGACCTTAAGTGCATGGCAGTTCCGCGAATTGAACAATAATACCTGGACACGCGAAGATGGCTCCTGTCATTGCCTTGTGCGCATTGTGGAATGTATACGTGGTGAAATGCCAATTACGGTGACGCTCAAAGTTAGCCCAAACTACGCCGCCTCACCATCTGAGATTACCCTTGTTCCAGGTGCTATGGGTGCAGTTATCACGGGCGGGCACCAGTATGTTGGGCTAGGTATCGTAGGGGCATATCGTGTGCCATCATTCTCAATGGATGTCTCACATGAAGCAGGAGAAATGCATCCATCGGTTATCGTGCATGCAACATTGCAGGAGGGCGAACGCCTCTTGTTTGCTGTAGGTGTAGGGCGCAATGCTAAAGCTGCTCGCAGGCTTGCCGAGCAGGAATTGCACCAGCGCAACTTCGATTGGGAACTGGCCCACACGCTGCACTGCTGGCGTACGTGGCTTGAAAGTACCACCTTCCAGGGGCCATTTGCCGAATGGGTAAAACGTAGCGCGCTGGTACTCAAAATGATGACCTATGCGCCAACTGGCGCGATTGTCGCTGCTCCAACTACCTCTTTGCCAGAAGGTCTGGGCGGCGTACGCAACTGGGATTACAGGTATACGTGGTTGCGTGATGCCACTTTTACGCTTTATGCACTGAACGTGCTTGGGTTCACAGAAGAGGCTCATGCGTTTACCTATTGGTTGCGCCGTCTCTCTTACTCAAGTGGTGAAGACTTGCAAATTATGTATGGTATTCGTGGCGAGCGCGAACTGGCTGAGTGCGAACTGCCTCATCTCAGCGGCTACTGTGATTCTCGGCCGGTGCGAATTGGGAACGGCGCGGTAGGCCAGAAACAAATGGATGTTTTCGGCGAAGTGTTAGATTGTATTCACCTGTTCAGACGGCAGGGAGGATTCGAGCGCTATGGTGAAAAGCTAGAGGGGCCGTTGTGGGCAATGATGCGCCTCATGGTAGAGCATGTGTGTGCACATTGGCAAGAACCGGATAGCGGAATCTGGGAAGTTCGTGGGGACCTGTCTCATTTTGTCTATTCTAAAGCCATGTGCTGGGTAGCGTTAGACCGGGGTATCCGGGCTGCGGACCAACTTCACCTGGAAGCTGATCTGCCGAGATGGCGGCAGGTACGTGATCAGATTCGCGCGGACATTCTGACGCATGGGTACAACACTGAGATTGGTGCGTTTACGCAGTCATACGATAGCACTGCCCTGGATGCTTCAAATTTACTCTTACCACTGATAGGCTTCATTCCTGCTGATGATCCGCGTATGCGCTCAACAGTTGATCGCATCATGGAGCGAATGACTGATGAACATGGTTTCGTCTATCGTTACGTTGCTGAGGATGGACTGCCTGGCAATGAAGGTACCTTTACCATCTGTACTTTCTGGCTGGTAGATAACCTTGCGATGCAGGGACGTGTTGCAGAGGCGCGGTCGCTCCTTGAGCGTCTGTTGAGTTATGCTGGTCATCTTGGCTTGTTTTCGGAAGAGATTGGCTCAAATGGTGCCATGGCCCTGGGTAACTACCCACAGGCCTATACACATATAGCACTGATCAATAGTGTCTTCAATCTGCACAGGGCTGAGATGCGTCTGGCCGAGCATCATACCGATCCTGTAATTGCTGCCATTAAGCTGCATGGAAATAATAGCTAGAGACGCTGACGGTAACTTTCTGATGGATGATGACACGGTATGCTGGTGATTATGCGATAATGACGAAAAAGATACTATCGAAGAAAGAGCATATTGTGTCATCATCCGTTCATTACCCAACTGCGAGTCTAAAACCACACAGGGAAGAGAGCCTGTTGAGTGGGCACCTGTGGATTTTCTCTGGCGCGTTACAACAACCTCCTACCTGGATTGAGCCGGGCGGATTGGTCGATGTCAAATCGTCTACCGGGCAGTTTGTAGCGCGTGGTTACTACAATCCCCGAACTGATATCGCTATTCGCATCCTGACGCGTGATATCGAGGAGGCCATCGATGCCGGCTTTTTGCGCAGGCGTATTCGCAGTGCAGTAGAATTGCGGCAAGTATTTGATCCAAACAAAACAAACGCGTACCGGCTGATTAACTCAGAGGGTGACGGTTTGCCAGGCTTGATTGTTGATCGCTTTGCTGAGATACTGGTTGCGCAGATTCACACGGCTGGCATGGAGCGCCTGCGCCCACTCGTCATTGATGCCCTGGTAGAGGAGACAGGGTCTCGCGGGTTACTACTGCGCAATGATAATCAGTCAGGGCGCCGTGAAGGACTGAAGCTGGAGGAACCTCAGGTAGTGGCTGGTGGCGTTCCCTTGCGAGTGACTGTGCGGGAA
>WNGD01005649.1_pt1 | contig 24735 bp, 20 predicted proteins | sample 5400671 | NCBI WGS metagenome assembly WNGD01 (sample SAMN13153369, study PRJNA577476) | soil metagenome | isolation source: 40 cm soil or saprolite under grassland replicate 2 | place: USA:California | collected 2016-06-15
TCGGCCACGTTCGCCGCCCGGCTGCGGCGCGTCCAGGGTGAACCGTTCGGCGCCTCCGGGCTCTGTCTCGCCGGCGCCGTTGTGCTCGTCGTCGGTTTGGGCGTTTACGCCGGGCTCAGCATCGCGATCGCCGATGTCGCGGGCCACGTCGAGGGGTCGGCGCTCCAGGCGCTGAGCGTCCTGGCGAACGACTCCGTGTTCGTCTTCCTGATCACGATCGGGACGAGCGCCTTTCTGCTCGGCGCGGCCGCCAGCGTGCTCACGACCGAGGTCCTACCGCGTTGGCTCGGCTGGCTGGCGCTGCTCGTGGCGATCGTGGGAGCGATACCGAGCCATGTGCTCGGCGGAACGCTCGATCACATCGGTATCGCGGCGTTCGCCGGGCTCGGAGTCTGGACCCTCATCGTCGGTGTCCTGCTCGGAGTGAGGAGCACGGCCGCTTGAACCCAACACCCGACCACGACCGCGCCAATCCGTAGGCTGCGCGCGTGTCCACGGCACTCGTCACCGGCTCCGCGGGTGGAATCGGCAGCGCGATCGTCGGACGCCTGCGCGAGGAAGGGTTCGAGGTCCGCGAGCTCGACCTCGTCTCCGGCTTCGACGTCGCCGACTCGGAGGCCTGGGAGCACATCGGCTCGGTCGACGTCGCCTGCCTGAACGCGGGCGTGGTCACGGGTGAGAGCGAGGTCGCCGACCTGACCGACGAGCAGTACCGGCGCGCGGTCGGCGTCAACGTCGACGGGGTCGTCTTCGGCGTGCGCAGGCTCGACCGCGTGATGCCGAAAGGCGGCTGCATCGTCGTTACCGCGTCTCTCGCCGGCCTCACTGAGATCGCGGACGATCCGATCTACGGTCTGACGAAGCACGCCGTGGTCGGCTTCGTGCGCTCGGTCGCTCCGCAGCTCGCGACCCGCGGGATCCGGATCCAGGCCGTATGCCCGGCCTGGGCCGACACGCCGCTGACGACCCAGGAGTTTCGACAAGAGCTCGAGGGCCGCGGTTTTCGGCTCTTGCAGCCGCACGAGGTGGCCGCCGGAGTCTGGGCGGCGTACCGAAGCGAAGGCACCGGCGAGGCGTGGATCGTCCAGCCGGGAAGAGAACCGCTCCACTACGAGTTCAGGGGCGTTCCGGGCCCCCGCTAGCGCAGGAGGGTTCACGGACGAGGCGCCGGGAACGCACACGGGTGACTGTGCTGTACCGAGCCGTCTCACCGTTTCGCGATCAGCGCGCTGCTTGCGAGCGTTCGAGCCGCCTCGACGCGAGGGCTGCAGCCGCAGCGGCCGCGGCCGGGCCTGACACCGCGGTGAGGAACGCTCCGGCGTCGATTGCGTACCCCTAGACACGTGTTCGCGCGACGACTGTGGCCGTCCGCGGCACTCGACGGAGGAGCGCGATCTCGCCGACGCCGTCTCCCGGTCCGCATGTGCCGAGGGCACGGCCGTCGGCACTGACGTCGACCTCACCGTCCTCGATCAGCAGGTACGTGTCTCCAGGATCACCTTGCCGCATGACGACCTCGCTCTCCCCGTACGAGACCGACAGCAGGCTCTCGGCCAGGCGGTCGAGTGCCGTCAGCGGCAATGGCGCGAAGAGCGGGTTGCGGCGAAGGAGGGCCATCTGCGCCTCCACGAGCGGCGATCGGCGCGTGCGCTTCGCGATTGGCCGCCACGTGATCAGGGCGAGGATCGGCAGGATCGCGCCCGCAACCGCGAGGCTTGGGCGAATGCCGAGCAGCGCTACGAGCGCCGGCCCGACGAGGCTGCCGACGAGGAGCCCGACACCGAAGAGCCCCTCCATCACACCGAACATCGTCACACGATCCTCGTTTCGCACCCCGCGCTGAACGAGTGTGAACCCCGAGACGTCGAGGACGGCGTTGTTCACCCCGGTGACGAAGAGCGCGACGAGGGCCAGCACCGCAGCAGGCCACGCACCGATGAGCATCAGCGGCAAGCCCCACCCGACGAGCGCCATCGTGAATACTCGTGCTAGCCGAGGCCCGCCGCCAAGGCCGAGCGCGCCGAGAGCACCTAGGAGCCCACCCAGGCCGATGGCGGCGTTCAGGAGGCCGACCCCCGTGTCACCCATGCCGAGGAGCTCGATCGACGAGACCACGACGAGCGTGACGAGTAAGCCGCGGACGAAGGTCTGCGCGACGAAGTCGCCGGCGACGAGGCTCGCCCCTGGGTAGCGGAGAAGCACGCGAGGAGCGTCGGAGATGCGGAACCCCCTGGCCCGGTCTGCGCCGATCCCACCCCGCGCATCCGCCGCGCGCTCGACGCGGATTCCCGTCACTGCCGCCGCCGCACCTGCGAACGTCACGGCGACGAGCAGGCTGGCGGCGACCGAGCCGGTCCCGGCTACGACCACACCGGCCAGAAGCGGGCCGACGAACGTCCCCATGCCCTCGCCGGTACTCGAGGCGACGTTCGCTGCGACGAGCTCTCTCGGTGTCTGCGCGAACGCCGGAAGCAATGCCGTCTGGATCGGCCGAACGAGCGAGCCGGCACCTGCGACCAGCGCGGCGAGCAGGTACACGAGTTCGATCGGGGCGTCAACGCCGATTGTGATTGCGGTGAGTACGGCACCACCACAGCGCACACCATTGATCGCGGTGAGAACGCGGTCGCCGCGATGACGCTCGACGAGCGTCGGTGCGAACGGCGCCGCCACAATCGCGGGAATTGTCCGAACGGCGCCGAGGAGGCCGACGGCTAGCGTTCCACCCGCGTCGTATGCGAAGACGAGCAACACAACCAGGAACGCCCAGTCCGCTGCCGTCCACGAAAGCTCGATCCGCCTGATCGACGGGTTCCGCAGAACACCGCGAAGCGCAGAAGCTGCAGGTGAGACGCGTACCCGCATCGGTTACCGATTCTGACTCGTTCAGGGATGCGTCAAGATCCACTCGACTGCGCGGCTCGTCCCGAACCGGCTAGCGCATGAGGACGGGGCGCACCTCCTCTTCGAGGACCCGAGTACACGGGTTCCGAACTGCAGCTCGAGCTCGCTCCTCGCGGCCAGGTAGGAGTCGACGGCATCCGTGCTCGAGCGCGGCTGCCCGACGACACCCATCGGGCCGAGCATGAGCTCGAACAGGTCGCGGAGACTCTTCTCGAGCTGCGAACGACGGCCTCCGCGCCGCTTCTGCTCCAGCCAGAGGATCCAGTCCCAGAAGTGGCGGTCGATCGCCTCGAGCGTCTCGGGCGAGGGCGCCCACGCGGGCGACCACCTGCGCTTCTCGCCCGGAAAGATGAGGTCGATCTTCGTCGGGCCTCGGAGGAGGAGCATGTAGCACGCGCGATCCGAGTACGGGTCCGCTGCTCGGAGAGCGGAGCCAGGGACGCGACGAGCGCCGGCAGGTCTCCTTCGACGCTCCGGAAGTCGTTGGTCCCGATGAGGAAGTCCCAGTCCGAGAGCTCGTGCGCGCGACCCGTTGCGCACGAGCCGACGAGCCGGACGGCGTGAACCGCCGGATGCTTCTCGAGAGCGGCGGGAACTGCGCGAGCGAGATCCACGACTTCTTTAGTGGCAGCGTGCCGAGCCGCGGTCCGTGAAGGAGCCGACCGCCGGGACGAAGCGCCAGTCGTAGCTTCTCGGCTTCAACGTCAGGGCGAGGATCCCGAACGACGTCGAGTCGTGCACCTGGCTGTGCGGCTGGAGAGAACCGATGCCGTAGTGCGACTTGCCGCCGGTGCCGACGACGAACTCACGGATTCCCTGCGCTCGATCGAGGGCTCCGGCCACGTTCTGCGGGGCGAAGCGCTCGTAGTCGTGGTCGTGCCCGGAGAGCACGACGTCGGCGCCGTAGTCGTAGAGCGCGTGCCAGAGGCCGGAGACGGACTCGTCGTTACCGTGCGGACCGGATGAGAACCGCGGATGGTGCCAGTACGCGAGCGTGCACGTCGTCCTGTGCGCGGCGAGATCACGGCGAAGCCAGCGCTCCTCCGGCGATCCCTCCTGGCAGCCGCCGATCTCCGAGCAGTTCGAGTTCAGGGAGACGAAGTGCCAACCACCGAGGTCGAAGCTGTAGTACCCGCGTCCGGGCGGGCCCGCCGCCCTCCCGAAGTAGCGGACGTAGCCCGAGGCGCCGCGCGTCTCGTACTCGTGATTGCCGGGCGCCGGCCTCGTGATCCGCTTCACGCGCCCCCACGACCTGGCGTACGAGAAGAGGTACTTCGCGTACGCGCCGTCCTCGTACTGGTTGTCCCCGAGCGTGAGCACAGCCGTATAGCTGCCTCTGAGCAGGAGGTTCGAGGTCGCGACCTGCCGGCACGCGCTCGAGGTGCCGCGTCCCCCGTCGTACGAGCCGTCGAACGGGTCGCAGGCGATGTCTCCGGCGGCGGCAATCACGGGATACCGCATCTTCGGAGTCGCTCCAGTGGGCGCCGCTGCCCCGAGCAACGCAATGACGCTGAAGAAGACGAGGGGCGACACTTTGCCGCGCGGGCTCGTCACTCGAACCGCCAGCCGTCGCCTTCCGCGAACGCCTGCAGGATGCGGCGGGCGACGACCATGCGGTGGACCTCGTCCGGCCCGTCGTAGATGCGCGCGCCACGCGCTTGCCGCGCCATCGAGGCGAGCGGCGTCTCGTCCGTCAGCCCGCGCGCCCCGTGCACCTGCACGGCCCGGTCGAGCACCTCGTTCAGCACTCGCGCCGCGTAGAACTTGAGCAGCGAGATCTCCACGCGCGCGTCTTTGCCACCGTCGATCTTGTGCGCCGCGTCGAGGGTCAGCAGGCGACAGGCCTGGATCTCCGCCGCGGAGTCGGCGATCCAGGTCTGAACGGTCTGCTTCTCCGCGAGCGGGCCGCCGAACGCCTCACGCTCGAGCGCGTACGAGCACATGAGCTCGAACGCTCGCTGCATCTGGCCGAGCCAGCGCATGACGTGATGGATGCGGCCGGGCACCAGTCGCTTCTGCGCGATCCGGAACCCGGCTCCCTCCTCGCCGAGCATGTTCTCCACGGGGACGCGAACGCCCGTGTAGCGAACGTCGCAATGCGTCGTCCACCCCCGGCCTCTGTGGCCCAGGACCGGGACGGGCCGGATCTCGACGCCCGGAGTCTCCGCCGGGACGACGATCTGCGTCGCTCGCCGGTGCGGCTCGGCGTCCGGGTCGGTGACCGCCATCACGATCCCGAACGCCGCCCCCTCCGCACCCGACGAGAACCACTTGTGGCCATCGATCACCCACTCGTCTCCGTCGCGCACAGCTCGCGTTCGCAGAGCCGTCGGATCCGAGCCGGACACCTCGGGCTCCGTCATCGAGAAGAACGAGCGCACCGCGCCCGCGACGAGTGGCTTGAGCCAGCGCTCCTTCTGCTCCATCGTGCCGAACTGCCACAGGATCTCCGCGTTCCCCGCGTCCGGCGCCTGACAGCCGAGCACGAGCTGCGCCCAGAGCGAGCGACCGATCTCCTCGTTCAGGTGCGCGTACGTGAGGAAGCTCCCGTTCGATCCTCCAGCCTCCGGCGGCAGGTGAGGAGCCCATAGGCCCTGCTCTTTAGCCACGCCGCGCAGCCGCGTGACGAGCAGATCTGACTCCTCGTCCTCGCGGTCGAGGGCAGGCTCGTTCGGAAAGACGTGCTCCTCCAGGAAGGCGCGCACCCGAGTGCGAAGCGTGACCACCTCATCCGTCGGTCGGAAATCGGCGATCGCCACGCGTTTAGCATCGCAGTCATGGGCCCGGGCAGCCAGGTGCGATAGCACAGTGCACATCGGCTTCTCCATGGGCTACGCCCCGCCGGGGACGAACCCGCTGGAGCCGATCGCGCTCGCGCAGGAGGCCGAGCGGCTCGGCTACGACTCGGCTTGGGCCTCGGAGGCCTGGGGAACGGACTGCGTCACCGTCCTCTCGTGGCTCGGGGCGACGACGACGACGATCAAGCTCGGCTCGGCGATCATGCAGATCCCCGGCCGGACGCCCGCCAACACCGCGATGACCGCGGCGACGCTCGACCTCCTTTCAGGCGGCCGCTTCGTCCTCGGACTCGGCACCTCGGGGCCGCAGGTCGTCGAGGGCTGGCACGGCCAGCCGTGGGGGAAGCCGCTTCCGAAAACCCGTGAGTACGTCGAGATCGTGCGCACGGTTCTCAGGCGCGAGGTGCTCGAGTATCACGGCGAGCACTACGACGTCCCGCTCCGCAGCGGCAGCGGCCTCGGCAAGCCGCTCAAGCTCATGGCGAGGCCGCTTCGCGCGGACATCCCGATCTACCTGGCGGCGATCTCACCCAGGGCGGTCGGGCAGACATTCGAGATCGCCGACGGCTGGCTGCCGATCTTCTGGTCGCCCGAGAAGGCGCGGAGCGTGTTTGCGTCCGCATTCGAACGAGCACGCCCGGGGTTCGACATCTCTCCCACCGCCCCGGCCCTGCTGACCGACGACGTTCAGGCCGGTCGCGACGCGCTCAAGCCGTACTACGCCCTCTACGTCGGCGGCATGGGGTCGCGGGGCAAGAACTTCTACAACGACCTCTTCCGCCGCTACGGGTACGAAGAGGAGGCACGTGCGATCCAGGAGCTCTACCTCGACGGGCGGAAGCGGGACGCCGCGGTAGCCGTGCCGGACGGCTTCGTCGACGAGGTCGCGCTGGTCGGCCCGAAGGAGCGCATCGCAGAGCGGCTCGCCGCGTGGCGCGAGTCGGGCGCAACGAGCCTTCTCGTCTCGACCCCGCAGGTCGAGGCTCTCCGCGCAATCGCCGAGCTCGCCCTGTGAAACAGGCGCTCGAGGAGGCGCTCGGGGCGAAGGTCGAGCGGGCCGTCCTGCTCGCCGGAGGGGCTTCGAAGGAAGCTTGGGCGGTCGACACGGAGGACGGGCGGGAGCTGCTCGTGCGGCGGGCAGGGGGAGGCGTGATCCACGCTGGGACTCTCTCGCTCCGCGACGAGTTCGAGGTGCTGCACGCGGCCCGCGAGGCGGGCGTCCTGGCTCCGGAGTCGATCGCCTACCTCGGTGAGGTCGCCGGCCGAGAGGCCTTCGTCATGGAACGGGTCCGCGGGGAGACGATCGGGCGCCGGATCGTGCAGAGGCCGGAGCTCGAGGACGCACGCCGTGCGCTTCCGATGCAGATGGCCGAGCAGCTCGCGCTCATCCACGCCATCCCGCGTGAACGGCTGCCGGCGCTCGCGGACGACGATCCGATCGAGCGCTTCTACGGCGAGCTGGACAGCGTGGGCGAGCCACATCCGGCGATCGAGCTCGGTCTGCGTTGGGTGGCCGAGCGGCTGCCTCGTGACCGCGAGCACGTCGTCACGCACGGGGACTTCCGGCTCGGGAACCTTGCAGTCGACGAGAACGGGCTCGTTGGGATCCTTGACTGGGAGTTCGCACACATGGGGGATCCCGCGGAAGACGTCGCCTGGCCGCTGGTGCGCGCGTGGCGCTTCGGCGTGGACGGCGAGCGCCTCGCGGGGATCGCGCAGGTCGAGCCTTATCTCGCGCGCTACTGCGAGCTCGCCGGCTGCGACATCTCTCTCGAGGAGCTCCAGGTGTGGGAGGTGTTCGGAAACGTGAAGTGGGCGATCGGCGCCTTGCGTCAGAGCCGTCGCCACCTCTCGGGCAAGCAGCGCTCGGTCGAGCTCGCGATCCTCGGGCGACTCGCAGCCGAGATGGAGTACGAGCTCCTTGACCTGATCGAAAGGCATGGCCCGCGGAGACGGGGTTCGGACAGATCACCTCCAGTGCCCGACACGGTCTCCCCGACGGTGTCTGACACCTTTTCCACAGTTTCCACAGCCGACCGGCCCGTGGCCGGCGAGCTCGCGGCCGCGGTGCGCGAGTTTCTCCAGACTGAGCTCCTCCCCACGCTCGACGACCCTCGCCTGCGCTTCCGCACGCTCGTCGCGATGAACGCCCTCGGGATCGTCGAGCGCGAGTCGCCGCCTCCGCAGGACCACGACTGGGAGCTCGCGCGACGCATCCGCGCGGGCGACGTGCCCGAGGACGCCCTCACGCTCGTCAAACAGCAGGTGCGCGAGAAGCTCCTCGTCGCGAGCCCCTCGTACCTGGACCGCTATTGAGAGAACGCCGCCGCCTCTATCTGCTGCGCCACGCCGAGGTCTCGTACGTCGGCGAGGACGGACCGCTTCCGAAGCCCGCAGAGGTGTCGCTGAACGAGGAGGGGCGCGAACAAGCGGGGGCGGCGGCGGCCGCTCTCGCAGGAATCCGCCTCGACCGTGTCCTCGCGAGCGGTCTGCCGCGGACGGTGGAGACCGCGGAGATCGTGGCCCCCGGCCACGAGCTCGAGCGGTGGCCAGAGCTGCGTGAGATCAGCGGCGGCCGTCTCTCGGAGATCCCGCCGGAGGCGCTCGAGCACGAGTTCGTCCATGCGTTCCGCGGCGTGATCCCGAACGACGTGCGCTTCCTCCGCGGGGAGTCGATCGGCGAGCTCTTCGACCGTGTCCTGCCCGCCGTCGACAGGCTCGTCGCGGACGCGAGCTGGCACACGGCCCTCGCCGTCCTCCACGGCGGCGTCAACCGCGCGATCCTCTCCTACGCGCTGACCGCCGAACGGATCTACCTCGGGCACTTCGAGCAGGCGCCCGCTTGCATCAACGTACTCGACCTCGGAGACGAGGGCGAGTGGATCGTGCGGGCGGTCGACATCGCACCATACGACCTCCTGCACTCGGCGCATCGCCAGACGACGATGGAGCGCTACTGGGAGGAGCTTGCGCCGTTCCGAGAGCTGCTCGAGGAGAAGGGGCCGGGCCCGGAGGCCTGACCCCTCCTCTTCTGACTACCGCGGCCGCGCCTGGACGAGCGGGCCGACCTTCGACCATACGCCGCCCGAGAAACGCTGGAGCTGCATCTGGCTGATGATGAAGTGGTCCTTGGCGCTCGTCTTCTGGACGACGCCCGGAAGAAGGAATCGGTTCTTCAGGTTCAGCGACAGCAGCGCCTTCATCAGGCTCGCGCGAGTCGGGTTCTTCCCCGCCTTGTAGAGCGCCTGCACGAACGTCTCGGCTTTTGCGAACCCGTACATGTTCAGCTGATCGGTCGGGTCTGCCGAAGCCTCGTACTTCGCGAGGATGCGCTTGTAGTCGACGACGGCAGGATCCTTCTGCTGGGCGGGGCTCGACGGATCCTTCAGATAGCCGATCGAGAGGGACCCGTTCACGTACGCCGCGCCCGCCGCTCCGACGGCGATCTTGAGGTAAGCGGCCGTAGCGGAGACATGGTTGATGTAGATGGTGCTCGGGTTGAAGCCGAGCGCCTTCCCGAAGGCGTATGACTGGATGGCGAACTTCGGCGTGGCGAAGATCAGGAAGACGTCCGCGCCCGACGCCTTGATCTTTGCCATCTGCGACCGAACGTCCGCCGCGGTCACCTCGTACGGCTCCTCGGCGACGATGTTCGCCTTCGAGTAGCTCGAGCCGAGCGCGGTCTTGAGACCGTAGAGGTAGTCCTTGCCATACGCGTCGTTCTGGTACAGGACGGCGATCTTCTTGCCCGACTGGTTCTTCTTGATCTGGAGGCCGAAGAGACGGCCTTCCGCGATGTAGTCCGGCTCCCAGCCGATCGTCCACGGGTACTGCTTCCACTCGGCGCCGAACTCCGTCGCGCCGGTGGAGACGAGCACTTCGGGGACCTTCTGCTGGTTCAGGTACGGACGTACGGCGAGCACGGGCTCCGTCCCGAGCTGCCCGACGATGGCGAACACCTTGTCTTCCTCGACCAGCTTGCGCGTGAGCTGGACTGTGTTCGCCGGGTTGTAGCCGTCGTCGTAGTAGATGAAGTTGATCTGGCGGCCGTAGACGCCGCGCTTGCCATCGGGGCCCTTCCGCGAGTTGATGTACGCGAAGTACGCCTTCATCGCCGGGGCGATCGGCGCGTACGCCGATGCCGGCCCGGACTCCGGAAACGTGCCGCCGACGACGATCTTCGAGGCGGTGATTCCCGTCTCGGCTGGACGTCCGAGAGCACCGGGTATCCCGACGGCGAGCGCGACGATCAGGGCTACCGAAGGCACGATGAGCTTTCGCACCGACCTCCTCCTTCTCCTCACCGAATGGCCTGCCTGTCGCCGCGAGCGTAACTCCGCGCTCGCGGCGCCGCCACTGATCGCGGGTCCGGTCGCCGCTACTAGCCGATGCCGATCTCGTTCGCGAGCGCTTCGGCTGCGTCGAGCTCCTCGGCGAGCGCGTCGATCCCGCTCGCCCAGATTCCGGGATCGGCGAGGTCGAGCCCGACGATCTGCGCGAGCTCCTCGGGAGTCTTCGAGCCTCCCGTGCTCAGGAGCTCGAAGTACGGCTCGACCATCGACTCTCCCTCGAGCTCGTACTTGCGGAAGATGGCGAGTGCGAAGAGGTAGCCGTAGGCGTACGCGTAGACGTAGCCGGGCACGCCCGTGAAGTGGGAGATGTAGCTCCACCACGTGCCGTAGCCTTCGAGGTCGACCGCGTCGTCGAACATCCGCGTCTGGTTCTCGAGCCAAAGCTCCTGGAAGCGCTCGATCGAGAGCTCGCCCTCGCTCCGGCGCTCGGTGTGTACGGCGTTCTCGAAGCGGTTCATCGAGATCTGCCTGAAGACGGTCGCGATGCTGTCCTCGATCCGGCCAGCGAGCAGGTTCAGCCGTTTGCCGGGATCGTCCTCCAGGGCGAGGAGCCGCTTGAAGGTGAGCGCCTCGCCGAAGACCGAGGCGGTCTCTGCCGTCGTGAGCGGCGTGTCGGCGTTGAAGAGACCGAGCGGCATGGACAGCGTGCCGTGGAGGCCGTGCCCGAGCTCGTGGGCCAGCGTCAGGATCGAGCGACGGTCTCCGGTGAAGTTCATGAGGACGTAGGGATGCGCGTTCGGGATGGTCGTCGCGCAAAAGGCTCCGTTTCGCTTGTTGTCCCGCACCGGCGCGTCGATCCAGCGGTCGCGGAAGAACCGCTCGACGATCTCTCCCGAACGCGGCGAGAACTCGGTGTACGCCTCGACGACGATGTCCCGCGCCTCGTCCCACGAGACCTTCGTCGGGTCCTCGGCTATCGGAGCGAAGCGATCGTAGTAGGCGATCTTGTCCAGGCCGAGCATCCCTGCCTTCAACCGGTAGTAGCGCTGGACGACGTCGTAGCGCGAGGTGGTCGCATCGATGAGGGCCTGAACCGCCTCGTCGGTCGTCTCGTTACGCAGGTTCCGGGCCGAGAGCCACGTGGGGTAGCCGCGCAGCCGGTCGTCGATCGACTTGTCCAGGAGGATCGTGTTGAAGATGAACGTGCGCGTCCGGAGACCCGGCTCGAGGGCCTTCGTCACCGCTTCGGCGGCCGCGAGGCGCTCGCTGCGATCCGCGAGGTAAAGCCGGGACATCGCTTCCTCGAAGGCGACCTCGTCGCCGTCGATGTCGACGCGGAGCGCACCCAGGAGCTCTTCATACAGGCGGTCCCAGGCGGAGACGCCGGAGACCGACTTCTCGGTGAAGATCTTCTCCTCGGGCTCGCTCATGAGGTAGGGCCGGAACTTCCTGAGAGACCGCATCCAGTGATCCCACTTCTCGAGCTCGGGGCTGGCGAGGAACGACTCGGCGGCCTCGTCCTCGAGGTCGGCGATCTCCAGGCCGAAGAAGAGGAGCTGCGTCTCGAGAGCCGCTCCCTTCTCGGTCAGCCGCGCGACGAGCGCGCTGCGGGTGGGGTCGGCCATGTTCGTCGAGAACTCGAGATGGGCGAAGTAGCCTGCGCGCGTGATGAGCGACTCGATTCGCTCCAGCTCTGCAATCGCCTCGGCGAGCTCGGCGGCGGAGAGCCCGGCGACCTTCCCGTAGTAGCGCTCCCGGAAGGCGGCACTTGCGTCTTCGGCCTCCTTGACGTCAGCTTCGAACCGTGGGTCGCCGGCAGTCTCGTACAGGTCGGAGAGGTCCCACGCGACCTCCTCCGCTCCCGTGATCTCTGTGGTCGTCATGCGCCAGACTCTACGTAATGCCCGCTCCGGCGCCGGCAAAGCCGGCACCTCGCTCTTGGGGCGGCTCCGTCGAGACTACGCCGCTACCCGCTCCGGCGCCGGCAAAGCCGGCACCTCGCTCTTGGGGCGGCTCCGTCGAGACTACGCCGCTACCCGCTCCGGCGCCGGCAAAGCCGGCACCTCGCTCTTGGGGCGGCTCCGTCGAGTCTAGTTTCCCCCGACCGACTCGAACTTCCGGATCCGGTCGAGCACCTCGGCCTCGTCCGAGCCTACGAAGCAAGACGTCATCACGGAGTAGGCGAGGGTCGACGGATCGCGGCCCGCCTCGACACACGCAGCCTCGAGCCGGGCGCGACGCACTCGCAGCTCGTCGTTCGGGGCGCCGAGCGTGTTCACCTCGGTTGCGTAGCGAGCGGCGAGCGCCGCGAACCGGGGACGGCCGGTCCCACCGAGCAGGAGCGGTGGATGCGGAGCCTGATACGGACGTGGAACCGCGGTCTGGCCCTCGAGGGCGTAGGCCGCGCCCCGGTGGTCGAAACGCTCCTCGGTCCACGACTTGACGACGACCTCGACCTGCTCTGCGAAAAGGTCGAATCGCTGTCTGGCGTCGAGGAAGGGGAAGCCGTTCGCGAGGTGCTCGCGCTCGTACCAACCAGAGCCCAGGCCGACCTCGACCCGCCCGCGGGAGATGTGGTCGACCGTCACGGCCATCCGCGCGACGACGCTCGGATGTCGGAACGTGGCCGGGGAGACGAGCGTCCCGAGCCGGATGCGCTCGGTTAGCGTGGCCAGCCCGGCCAGCGTCGTCCAGGCGTCGAGCGCCGCCGCGTCGTCACGGATGATCGCGGTGTAGTGGTCGGAGCGGAAGAGGCCGTCGAGCCCGCTCTCCTCCGTCAAGCGGGCAAGGCGCACCCAGTCGTCCCAGGTCACGCCCTCCTGCCCCTCGATCATGAGACAGACCTTCATGCCCTCAACTCCTCCGGCTCCGTCGCTGGTCGCTTGCAGACGAAACGCTCGCACACGTAGACGGCCGGCATGCCGTCGACGAGGCCCTTGCCTTCGAGTAACGGCACCTCGTCCGTCTGGCCGACCGCGACGACCGTGTTCGGCTGGAACGGCGCGAGCGCGGCCCGCGCGACGGGCGACGAGACAGGCCCGACGATCGCGATCTCGTGCGGCGTGCTGAACCAGAACTCGAGGCCGCAGAGGGCCCACGCGAACGCACCGGGCGCCCGCCGGACATGGGGCTCGACGAGGCGGAAGACCGACACGGCCTGCTGCTCGAGCGGGTCGTCGCCCCAGATGCGAGCGAGGCGCATGAGCACCGCCGCCAGCATCGAGTTGCCGGACGGGACAGGCGTGTCCTGCAGATCTTTCGTACGGGGCACGCGACCATCGGCTTCAGGCGAGGACAGGAAGAAGCCGCCGTTCTGCTCGTCGGCAAAGAGCTCGACCGCCAGTCGCGCGAGGCGGTTCGCCTCGAGCAGCCAGCGGAGCTCGCCGGTTGCGGCGTGCAGCTCGAGGAGCCCGAACGCGACGTTGGCGTAGTCGTCGAGGAACCCGGTACCGCTCGACCAACCCGCGCGTCGCGAGCGGAGAAGCCTGCCGTCACTATCCGAGAGCGGCCCGAGCAGGAACGACGCGAGCGAGCGGGCTGCCTCCAGCCAGTCGTCACGCTCGAGACGGAAGCCGGCTTCGGCGAGAGCCGCGAGTGCGAGCCCGTTCCAGGAGGCGATCGCCTTGTCGTCTCGGAAGGGCTGCGCTCTCTGCGAGCGCACCTCGAGCGCTTGCGCGCGAGCGGCTGCGGACAGCTCGCCACGAACGATCGCCCGACCGTCCTCGAACGGTACGAGCACTTCCCGCGGCAGTCCCGCAGCCTCCGCCTCCTCCGCCGTCCAGGTGTACGTCAACCCTTCCACGCCGTCGGTGTCGGCGTCCTGCGCCGACGCGAGCCCGCCCTCCGATAGCGCGAGCTCGCGGAGCACGTAGTCGAGTGTCTCCTCGACGATCTCGCGGTAGCGCGGCTTGCCGATGACGACCCACCCGTGCAGGTAAGCCGAGGCGAGGAGGGCGTTGTCGTAAAGCATCTTCTCGAAGTGGGGGACGAGCCAGCGCTCGTCCACCGAGTAGCGGTGGAAGCCGCCGCCCACGATGTCGTACATGCCGCCCGCGGCCATTCCGTCGAAGGTCGCAGTCGCGATCGCGAGCGACTCGTCGTCTCCTCGCCGCAGGAGGAACTCGAGCGTCGACGCGGCCGGGAACTTCGGCGCGTGCCCGAAGCCGCCGAACGACGCCTCGAACGTGCGCGCAATCTCCCACGCCGCCTCGCGCAGCAGGGTCTGCGTCAGAGGCTGCTGCGACGGCGCGACCTCGGCCGCCTGCCGGAGGGTCTCGTCGATCCTGCTCGCCTGGCGCTCGACGTCCTGTCTGCGCTCGCGCCACGCCCGCGAGACGGCTTTCAGCACGTCACGGAAGCTCGCGAGCCCGTGCCGAGGCTCGGGCGGGAAGTACGTGCCGGCGTAGAACGGCTTCCCCTCCGGAGTCATGAAGACGGTGGTCGGCCAGCCCCCGCTCCCGGTCATCCCGACCGTCGCTTCCATCGTCACCGCGTCCACGTCCGGGCGCTCCTCGCGATCGACCTTCACGTTGACGAAGAGCTCGTTCATGAGCTGTGCGATCGCGTCGTCCTCGAACGACTCGTGGGCCATGACGTGGCACCAGTGGCAGGAGCTGTAGCCGACGGAGACGAGCAGAGGCTTGTCCTCCTCCTGCGCACGTCCGAAAGCCTCGTCCCCCCACTCGTACCACTCGACCGGGTTCTCCGCGTGCTGGAGGAGGTAGGGACTGGTCGCTCCCGCGAGGCGGTTCATGGTCCAAGCGTGCCAGCGGAAGGTCGAAGCACCGAGCGGATGCCGCTGAGCTCACTCCGCAGCAGTGCACGCGCACGGGAGCTGTCCAGTGAGCAGTCGAGCGGGCGACCCGGCGGCGAAGGCGATCGGCGCACGGGACGTCCGGCGACGAGCTCGGCGAGATCCGCCCGCGAGAGGGCGTCCGCACCCGCGACGTGCACGACGCCGCTCACATCGAGAGCGACGAGCTCGAGCAATGCGTCTGCCAGGTCGCCCACCTGGATCGGACAGCGGACCTCGTCCTCGTAGAACACCTTCGCCGGATCGAGCGCCGCGAGCTCGTGCTTCGACGGCTCGTGGCCCGGGCCGCCGACGATGAGCGACGTCCGGACGACGAGCGCCTCCGGATGCACGGCCCGAATGCGCGCTTCCGACTCCGCCTTCGCGCGGCCGTACTCCGTCACCGGCGAGGGCTCGTCCTCCTCGACGTACGGGGATCCCTTGCGGCCGTCGAAGACGACGTCCGTCGACAGGTGGAGCAGCCTCGCGCCGAGGTCGCGTGCCGCACGCGCGACGTTCTCCGCTCCTTCCACGGTCGTCTCCCAGGCGTCCGCTCCTTCCTGCCGGTACGCGGTGTGGATCACGACATCGGGCCGGAGCCGCTCGAACGCGGCACGTACCGCAGCTGCGTCGCGTATCTCGACTCGTGCGCCCGATGCAGCTGGAGCACGTCGGAGCAGCTCCCTTCCGAGGAATCCGCTCGCGCCGGTGACGTGAAGTGTCACGCGGATCGAGCGCGACGGCGCGACCAAAGATGGCGACCCAGCTCGACGGCGAAACCGACGCTCAGCGCGCCCCCGAGCGCGAGCAGAAGGCCCCACCACGGATGGTTCTCGAACGTCTTGCCGCCGAAGTAGCCGAGGAGCGTCGCATAGGTCGCCCAGGTGATGCCTGCTGCGACGTCGTAGACGATGAAGCGCCGCCACGGAAACGTCTGGACGTACCCCGAAGAGAACGTCACGGCGACGCGTCCGCCGGGAATGAAACGTGCGATCACGATGATGTACGCGCCGCGCTGGTCGAGCGCCCGTTCCGCCCACTCGAGGCGACCGCGCCACTTCGGGCTCCCGAACCAGCGCTTGACGGTCCGCTCCCCCAGGAGGTGGCCGATGGCGTACGAGATGTTGTCGCCGAGGACCGCCCCGCACGCGGCCGCGAGGATCACGAGCGGCAGGCTCAGGTCACCCGAGCTCGCCAGGTTGCCGCCGATCACGACCACGGTCTCGCTGGGAACGAGCGGGAAGAAGGCGTCCACGGCCGCGACCGAGAAGATCAGCGGATAGGCCCACCAGGCGCCCGAGACCCAGTCAGAAATCTGGTTGAAGTCGAGCCACGAGGGCATCACGCCATCCTCTCAGAGGGGCGATGATGAGCCGGCGTGCCCCTCCTACCGCTCGCCGGTATGCGCGTGCTCGACGTCACGACGTCGATCGCCGGCCCCTTCTGCGCGGAGATCCTGTCCGGGCTGGGTGCCGACGTCATCAAGGTCGAGCGCCCCGACACCGGTGACGACGGCCGTGCGTGGGGACCGCCGTTCTGGGCGGGCGAGAGCGCGATGTTCCTGTCGGTGAATGCGGGGAAGCGCTCGCTCGCGGTCACCCTTCGGGACGAGCGCGGGCTCGAGGTCGTCCTCCGGCTCGCCGAGCAGGCGGACGTCTTCCTGCAGAGCCTTCGCCCCGGGCTCGCCGAGCGGGTCGGCCTCGGGCCGGAGGTCCTGCGGGCGCGCAACCCGCGGCTCGTCTACTGCTCGGTCGGCGCCTACGGCCGCGCCGGGCCACTCGCGGACGAGCCGGGCTACGACGCTCTCATGCAGGCGGCGGGAGGGCTGATCAGCATGACCGGCGAGCCGGGCACGGCTGGGGCGCGCGTCGGCTCGTCGCTGATCGACCTCGGCACGGGCGTGTGGGGGGCACTCGGGATCGTCGCCGCCTTGCTCGAACGGGAGCGGACGGGAGCGGGAACCGTCGTCGACGTCTCGCTCTACGAGACCGCGCTCTCCGCGATCGGCTACCACCTCGTCGGCTTCCTCGCGGACGGGACGGTTCCGTCTCCGCAGGGAACCGTGTTCCCGATGGTCGCTCCCTACCAGGTCTTCCCGACCCGCGACGGAGAGCTCATGGTCGCGGCGGGGAACGACCGTCTCTTTGAGGCGCTGTGCGCCGTGCTCGAGGCGCCCGAGCTTGCCTCCGACCCGCGCTTCCGCACGAATCCGGACCGCGCGCGCAATCGCGCCGAGCTCGTCTCGCTCGTCTCCGAACGACTGCTCGGGCGGGACACAGCCGAATGGGCTGATCTCCTGAGCGCTGCGGGCGTTCCGGCCGCTCCGGTCGCGAACGTCGCAGACGTCGTCTCGGCGACGCAGACGGAGGTGCTCGGGATGCTGCAACCCGTCGCGCATCCTGCGATCCCGGATCTGCGACTCACGGCTCTCCCCCTCTCGTTCGAGCGCGAGCGCGTCGCGCACCGCTTGCCCCCACCCGCAGTCGGCGAGCACACCGCCGAGGTGCTACGCGAAGCGGGCTACGAGGACGAGGCCATCGCGGAGCTGGCTCGCGCCGGGGTCATCCGCGTCGCCGCCGACTACTCGTAGGCGATCGCTTCGAGCGGGTTCAGCCTCGCGGCCCGCCGAGCGGGGAAGATCGCCGCGAGGATCCCGACGAGGATCGCCGCGACAAAGAACACGAGCACCTGAGTCGTCGGGAACGAGAAGACGAGGAAGTCCACGCGAACGATGAGCAACGTCGCCAGGAGCAGCCCGAGAGCGATCCCGATCGACGCCCCGATGAGCGACGTGATGATGCTCTCGTGCCGGATCATCCGGCGCACTTGGCGGCGGGTCATTCCGATGGCACGGAGCATCCCGATCTCGCGCGTCCTCTCGAACACCGTGAGGACGAGCGTGTTCACGATGCCGAAGAGACTCACGATCACGGACAGCGCAAGCAGAACGTAGAGGACGTTGAGAATCTGCTTGAAGGGTCCGATCTGGCTCGAGATGAACTTCTTTCGGGTCTGTGCCTTGGCGTTGGGAAACGGCTTGAGCGCCTTTTCGAGGGCTGCCTGATTCGCGGCCGTCGTACCGCCGCTCGTCTTGACGAACGAGTAGAGGTTTTCCGGCGACGGCACCTGCGCATCCCACGCCGCCGCCGAGATCGTCACGGGTCCGAAAGGCGTGCCGCCGCTCGGAGGGTCGAAGACGCCCTTGATGACGAACTGCCTCGTGCTCCCGTTCGGGAACGTGACGGCGACCCGAGAGCCGAGCCGGAGGTTGTGCTTCTTCGCGTAGTCCTTGTCCACGAACGCCCCGTCGGCCCCGAGCTCTGAGAACACCGCCTGCGACCCCGCCTGCCACTTCATGTTGATGACCTGCGCCATCCCGGGGTCGACCGCGGTCGCAAATGCGTTCTTCCCGAAGACGTGAATCTCGCCGGTGCGAACGTTTCCGACCACGGTCACGCCGGGCGCTTTCGCCGCGGCGTCCGCGGCATCGATCGGAATCGGCGAGAAGTTGTTCTGGGCCGTGATGGCGTAGTCGCCGGTGAACAGATCGTTCACTGCCTGACTGAACGAGGCGATGACGCCTGAGGCGAGCGTCGCGACGAGCGTCACGAGAGTGAGCCCGATCATGAGCGCTGATGCCGTCGAAGCCGTCCGCTGCGGATTACGACGTGAGTTGTCCCGTGCGAGCAGCCCCGCGGCTCCGCCGATCTTGGTCGCGGGCCAGCCGAGAACGCGCGCGAGCGGCCGGACCAGCCGCGACGAGAAGAGCGCCACGCCGATGAACATGAGGAGCGTTCCGAATCCCATCCAGAACAGAACTTGCTTCGTTCCCAGCCCGTGCTTGAAGACCCCGTAGGCAAGAGCTGCGACGCCGCCAACGGCCATCAGAGCGGCGCCGACGCTGCGAAGGCGCGCGAACCTCGCCGGCGGCAGTGTCGCGCCCTCACGCACGGCCGCGATCGGAGGGACGCGCGTCGCGCGAATCGCCGGCCGCAGACTCGCGAGCAGCGTCACGAGGATTCCGACCAGGAGCGCGACGATCACGGCTGTCCAGGAGAGGAACACGAGGCCGGTGTTCGGAAGGATGAAGCCGATGAGGTCGAAGAGGCCGAAGAGGCCCTTCGCGAGGAGGAGCCCGAAGAAGAGGCCCACGACCGATGCCATGATGCCGAGGGCGAGCGCTTCGATGATGATCGAGCGGAGAACCTGCCGCCGCGAGGCTCCGAGCATGCGGAGCGTTGCGAGCTCACGCGTGCGTTGGGCGATCGTGATCGACAGCGAGTTCGCGATCACGAACGCGCCGACGAAGAGCGCGATCCCGCCGAACGCGAGCAGGAAGCTGCGCAGGAACTTGATGAACGAATTCGTGTCGGAGGCGTCCTTTGCCACCTGCTGCGCTGCCGTCCGCACCTGCGCGTCGGCAGGCAGGATGGGGCGAATCTGCTTCACGAGCTCGGCGTCGCTCACAGTCGGCTTGGCCGCGACTGCGATCTCGTCCAGCCGGCCCTGCTTCGCGAACAGACGTTGGGCCGTAGGGAGGTCGAAGCCGGCGATCGTCGCCCCTCCAATCGTGAGACCGGAGCTGAACTGCACGATCCCGGAGATCCGGAGCGTCCGGACCGGGCCCTCCACCTGCACCCGGATGTCCTGGCCCGTCTCGAGATGCTTTTTCGACGCGGTCTCCTTGTCGATCACGACCTGATTCGGGCCCGGCCAGGTCCCGTCCACGAGGCTCAGCGGATTGAACGGAGACTTCCCGTTCGCGATCGAGAAGCCGAGATTCGGAGCGCCGCCGAGACCGAACTGGATCACCTTCCCGTTCTTGTCGATCAGGTGCGCCGAATCCGTCGAAACGCTTCCCTCCGCCTGAGCGACGCCCGGTTGCTGGCGCACCTTCGAGAGGAGCGACTCGTCGAACGTGGGCGTGAGCGAGGCGTCGGAACTCGACGTGTCGAACGCCGACTTGCCGCTGATCACCGCGTCCGAGCCTTTGCGGGCGTCGGTGAAGATGCGATCGAACGCGTGGCTGATCGAGTCCGTGAGGACGAACGTCCCGCTGATCATCCCCACGCCGAGCACGATCGCGATCGCGGTGAGCGCCGTGCGGAGCTTCCGGCTCAGCAGGCCGCGAAGCGCGAAGCGGGTCAAACCCCGATCTCCTCCATCGTCGTGATGACCTCGTGCGAGGACGCGCCGTGCATCTCGCGCACGATCAGCCCGTCGTCGAGGAACAGGATGCGGTCTGCCGTCGACGCTGCCCGAGGATCATGGGTGACCATGACGGTCGTCTGCCCGCGGTTGTCCACGGATTCGCGAATGAGCTGCAAGATCTCGCCACCGGTTGTCGAGTCGAGGTTTCCGGTCGGCTCGTCCGCGAACAGGACGGTCGGCTTCGAGACGAGGGCTCGCGCGATCGCGACGCGCTGCTGCTGCCCGCCCGAGAGCTCCGCGGGACGGTGCGTGAGTCGGTCGGAGAGGCCGACGTCGCCGACGACCTCCTTCACCCACGCGTCGTCCCCCTTCTCGCCGGCGAGCGTGAGCGGCAGCGTGATGTTCTCCTCGGCGGTCAGCATCGGAAGGAGGTTGAAGAACTGGAACACGAAGCCGATGTGCTCGCGCCGGAGCTTCGTCAGATCTCCGTCGTTGAGCCTCGTGATCTCCTGGCCCGCAACCTCGACGGAGCCGGCGGTCGGCTTGTCCAGGCCCGCGAGGATGTGCATCAGGGTCGACTTGCCGGAGCCCGACGGGCCCATGACGGCGGTGAGGCGCCCGCTCTCGATGTCGACCGACACGCCACGAAGTGCGTCGACGCACGTCTGCCCCTGTCCATAGCGACGGGTTACGTCCCGCGCGACGACGACCGGGGCTTTCCCATCCTGGTTCACCCAACCGCTCCTCTCTCGTTTGCTTCCGGCGAGGCAGAAAGGGTACAGACCATTTCTCGCACCGGACCGGGTAGCCGACGTGCGCTTGTTGGTGCAAAGTCAGATGGTGGAGACGAAGCAGGAGATACGCGCCGCGCTCGAGAGCGCCCGCGCGCGAACCGAGGAGCTGCTGGCGCCGCTCTCGGACGACGAACTCGCTGCGGAGCTCGCTCCGGACCAGCCCCCACTCGTCTGGGACTACGCAGGGATCGCGTACTTCGAAGAGCTGTGGCTGCTTCGGAACCTCGACGCCCAGCTGCCGGCCGCCGAGCGCCACGACGAGTTCTATGGGTCCTTTCGGGTCGACGGAACGGTGCGGCAGCTGCCTCCGCTGCGACCCGCCGCCGCTCGGGCCTACGCCGCCGACGTGCGCGAACGAGCGCTCGAAGCTCTCGAGAAAGCGGATCTCGACGGGTCGCCGCTGTTACGCAAAGGGTTCGTGTTCGGTCTGGTCCTGCAGCACGAGCTGCAACACCAGGAGACGATGCTCGAGCAGCTCGAGGCCTGGGGTGGCGATTACCCGCTTCCGCACGCGCCGGCTCCCGACTCCGCGCCGGCCGGTCCCGCCGAGATTCGGATACCGGAGGGATCGTTCGTCCTCGGAGCGGTTTCCGAGCCGTGGGCCCTCGACAACGAGCTCGTCCCGCACGAGGTCGAGGTCCGTCCCTTCTGGATCGAGCGGACGCCTGTGACGAACGCCTCGTTCGCGGACTTCGTCGAGGACGGCGGCTACCGCTCCGAGTCGCTCTGGACGAGCGAGGGCTGGGAGTGGCTCCAGGGGAGCGACGTCGCCGCACCTCTCTACTGGGAGCGGACCGGTGACGCATGGGAGCTTCCCCGATTCGGGAGGCGAGGGCCGCCGCCTCGCGACGAGCCCGTCCAGCACGTCTCCTGGTACGAGGCGGATGCGTACGCGCGGTGGATGGGCAAGCGCCTCCCGACGGAGACAGAGTGGGAACGCGCCGCCGGTTGGGACGAGCGCCTCGGGAAGAGCAGGTATCCCTGGGGGACGGAGTGGGTCGGATACGAGGCGAACCTCGGCTACGGCCGCTTCTCACCCGCTCCCGCAGGGTCCTACGCCGGTGGGGCGAGCCCGTGCGGGTGCCTGCAGATGGCGGGCGACGTATGGGAGTGGACCTCGTCGTTCTTCCATCCCTACCCGGGGTTCGTCGCGTTCCCCCATTCCGAGCACTCGGAGGCCTTCTTCGGCGAGGAGTCGCGTGTCCTGCGGGGCGGGTCCTGGGCGACCGACGCTCTCATCGCGCGCACTAGCTTCCGCAGGTGGGCGCGCCCGCATCGGCGGGAGTTGTTCGCCGGCTTTCGCTGCGCCCGCGACGACTAGGAGCGCTTGGCGCAACTGGCGGCCCCGACGAGGCCTCCTAAAAAGCGGTCGCAGCGTGCGGAAGAGGACCATCGCGGCCGCGATTCCGACAGCCGTATTGAGCGCGGTCACGCCGAGCTGCACCCCGAACGAGAACGACATCGCTCCGGCGGCCGGAACCGACCCCCGCAGGGCATACGTCGCGAAGAGCTGCTGGGAGCCGCCGCCTCCGGGCACCGGGACCGCGGTCGAGGCTCCGCTCAGGACGACGACGAGCGTTGCAGTCGCCAGGCCGGCGTGGATGTGGAAGGCCTGGAGGGCGAGAAAGATCGCGATGACGCGGCAGGCCCATGCTCCGAGGAGAAACGGGAGGACGGTGAAGGCGAGCCTCCACGGGCTGCGCAGGATCCTGAGACCGTCGAGCGCCGACCAGAGGATCGGACGCAGCCGGAACGAGAAGCGCGGAGCCGCGACCGCGACCAGGAGAGCTCCGCAAGCGACCACGGCCGCGAGCACGATCGTGAGCTGGCGGCCGTCTGGCAGCGCGGGCAACGGCAGCGAAGGAATCGCACCGGTCGACCAGAGCGTTCCGACGAGCGACGCCGCGATCGCCCCGTCGAGCAGGCAGATGACGCCGAGCGAGCCGGCGATAGCGGGAAGGCTCGATCCCGGGACGCGCGCACGTACCAGCCCAACCTTGGCGGCCTCGCCCCCGCGGGCGGGAAGGAACCCGTTGAGTGCCACTCCGGTCGCGTACGCGCACACGACCGTGAAGATCGGGATCGGCCGGCGGCAGGCGCAGGTCAGGATGTTGCGCCAGGCGATCGCCCGCAGGACGAGCGTCGCGAGCTGGAGGGCGAGGGCGGGAACGAGGAACCGCGCGTCCAGCTCCTGAACGCGCTCAACGATCGCCGTGAGCGCGCTACCGAGGACAGACGGTGTCACGTGAGGGCCAGCGCCTCGGAAGAGGCTGGCGTCGCCGCAGTCGCCATGCGGCAGCTATCGACGCCCTTCGTCCGCGGGCGCATCCCTTGACCGGGCGGAGATTCAGCGCATCAGCGTGGCCGCCTCGGTGAGCACCTCGCCGAGGATGCCGACGATCTCGTCGAACTCGCGCTGGCCGGCGACGAGCGGAGGCGAGATCTGGAGCACCGGGTCGCCCCGGTCGTCCGCGCGACACACGAGCCCCGCGTCGTACAGCGCGTTCGACAGGAACCCGCGCAGGAGCCGCTCGCATTCCTCGTCGGAGAAGGTCTCGCGGGTGTCCTTGTCTTTGACGAGCTCGAGCGCCCAGAAGTAACCGGTCCCCCGGAGGTCGCCGACGATGGGGAGGTCGAGGAGCTGCGCCAGCGTGTCGTGGAACGCCTCCTCGTTCTCGCGCACGTGCTCGACGATCCGCTCTCGCTTCATGATCTCGATGTTCTTGAGCGCGATCGCACACATGACGGGATGGCCGCCGAAGGTGATCCCGTGCGCGAACATCGAGGTCGCCTCCAGGAACGGCTTCATCACCCGGTCGGTGGCGATGACGGCGCCGATGGCCGCGTACGACGAGGAGAGCCCCTTCGCCGAGGTGACGATGTCCGGCCGGATGTCGTAACGCTCGGACCCGAACCAGTAGCCGACACGGCCGAAAGCAGTGATCACCTCGTCCGCGGACAGCAGGATGTCGTAGCGGTCGCAGAGCCCCCGCACGCCCTGCCAGTAGCCTGTGGGCGGCGTAAAGCACCCGCCCGCGTTCTGCACCGGCTCCATGTGTACGAGACAGACCGTCTCCGGCCCCATGGCCAGGATCGTCTGCTCGAGCTCGTCGAGGAGGAAGCGCGTGAACTCCTCTTCCGTCTCCTCAGAGGGACGGTGGTAACGATTCGTGTTCGAGACGTGCCGGACCTCGGGAACGAGAGGCTCGAACGGGTTCCGAAGAGCCGGGATCCCGTTGATCGAGAGCGCCCCGAGCGTCGTACCGTGGTACGCGATGTGCCTCGCGATCGCCTTGTAGCTGCGCCCGGGTGTGCGCGCACCCGCCACGAGCTCGTCATGACGAGTCTCGGGCTCCCGCGGACTCGCCTGCACCTTGGTCCCGCCGCGCACCTGGTAGTACTCGCGCGCGAGCTTCCACGCCGACTCGACGGCTTCCGACCCGCCGTTGCAGAAGAACACGCGGTTGAGGTCGCCCGGCGCGAGAGACGCGACCTCCGACGCGAGCTCGATCGCGCGCGGATGCGCATAGGACCAGTTCGTGTAGAAGGGAAGCTCGCGCATCTGCTCGAGCGCCGCCTGACCGACCTCTTCTCCGAAGGAGTAGCCGATGTTGACGCAGAAGAGCCCGGCGAGCGCGTCCAGATACCGCTTGCCGTTCGCGTCCTCCAGGTAGCAGCCTTCGCCGCGGACGATGATCGGGACGTCCTCGGTCTCGTACCCGCCCATGCGGGTGAAGTGCATCCAGAGGTGCTCCTTCGCAGCTTTCTGGAGATCGATCGACGTCGTGGTGGTCATGCCACTCCTCTTGTCCGCTTTGCGCTCCGGTACTGCCAGAAGACGTTACCGAGGCCGATGGCGATCGCAACGAGAAAGATTGCGCTGGCGACGACGTTCACTTGCGGCGGCACGGCGACCCGCGCGATTCCCCAGACGAAGATCGGGAACGTCTGCGTCGGCCCCGCGTTGAGGTACGTGATCACGAAGTCGTCGATCGAGAGGGCGA
>WNGD01003760.1_pt1 | contig 24723 bp, 18 predicted proteins | sample 5400671 | NCBI WGS metagenome assembly WNGD01 (sample SAMN13153369, study PRJNA577476) | soil metagenome | isolation source: 40 cm soil or saprolite under grassland replicate 2 | place: USA:California | collected 2016-06-15
GACCACGAGGTTTTGCGGCGAAATGAGCACGATGCCGGCGGTGCGGATCTCCATGGCCGTCGGATCCTCGCCGCCCTGCAGCTTGATCTCGCCGCCGAGCGGGCGGAAGGTGCCGGCGTCGCGATCGACGGCGTACAGCGTGTGGTCGCGGTTCGCGAACACGAACAGCGTCCGTCCCTCGATCACGTGATGCAGATAGTAGCGCGCGGCGTCGTAGTCCTGATCGTTCCCACCCCACGGCCGGCCGCTCTCGATCGCGTCCTTGAACTTCGGCTCCCCCTTGGCGAGATCGATGATGTTCACCTCGGCATTGGTCGCCGGGTCGGGGCGCGAGATGTAGAGCAGGCCGGCGGGCGTGAGCTCGGCGTAGGCGAGCCGGCCCTTGATCTTCACATCCTTGTTGAGGCGCACCGTCGCCGTCGCCACGTCCAACACGTTCACGAACGTGCGCGACTCGGCATCCACCGCGAGCACCGCGGCGCCGCCGCTAATCAGCGCCTGCGTGACCGTGCCGCGCATGCGCAGCGGCTTCGCCGCGATCGTCGTGCCGTCGTCATAGCGCGCGACGTTCAGTCCCGTCTGCACCACGCCGTTGACGATACGCACGTTGCCCGTCGCCTCGTTCGCGGGCGGCGACTCCGGGAGGATGATGATGCCGGCGGGATGCTGCACGATGTCGTGAACCCAGCCGTCGATCGTCGGGGGCTTCGCCCAGAGCGCGTGACCGTCCGCGAGGGCGTAGGCCATGAGGCGGTCGTCGAAGCTCACATAAATGCGATCGGGCTTGTCGATCGACGGATAGAGCTGCACGCGGCGCGCGGGGTTCCCCGCCCGCGCGACCGGCAACGTCGCGGACCAGCGCACCGTGCCCGTTTTCGCGTCCAGGGCGCGGAGGCCCATCAGCGTGTTGACGACGATCACGTCGGGTCCCGCCTGCAGCACCTGCAGCGTGGTCGCTCCCGACGCCGCGCGCACCAGCCCTTGCATCAACCCGCCCAGCCCGCCCCTCCGGGCTTCGGTTTGCTGGAACAGCGACTCGCTCACCCACCGCTGGCCGCCCGTCGCGAGATCGTACAGCGCGACGACGGGGGGCCCTGAAGCGCGCCGTCCGTGTACCAGCAGCGTGCCACTCTGTGGTAGCACGCGGCGGGTGACGACCTGCGTCAGGGAGAGCGTTCGGGAATCGAAAACCGTCGCGCCGGTCACCGGATCGAAGACCACCAGGAGGCCGGGGCGCGCCGCTTCCATGAGCAGGGACCCCTCGACCATGCGGACGCTGTCGGCGGGCAAGCCGCCGAGCTCGGGTCGCTGCCACGCGACCACGCCGCGTTCGATCTCGACCCCCGTGAGCGCCGCGTCGGTCGAGACGAGCAGCACCCCTGCGGGCGTCACCTGCTGCCAGCGGATGTCCCCCCCGCCCGGCACCTTGAGCGTCCACGCGGCGGTCGCGCCCGTGAGACCGGTGGGAGCGGCCTGCGCGTGGGCCACCGCAGAAACGGCGACGAGGAGCGAGACGGCGAGTAACGGACGACGGGCGAACGAGGCGGCCATGGGGATCCTCCGGTGGCTCCCTATATCCCCCCAGTGCGGGCGGGAGCGCAAGAGCACGGACGCTCACCTTCCGCGCCAGGGCTTCTCCGGTAAGGTTTCAGCCGGGTCTCGACCCACAACTCCCAAAGGGAATCCTCGTGAAGACGCTTGCTATCGCCCTCCTCGCCAGCATCGCGGCCTCCGCGCCGCGGGCACCGCGGGACGTCGCGCGCTGGGAGCGACAGGCGCAGAACGTCACCATCATCCGCGACGATTGGGGCATCCCCCACGTGTACGGCAAGACCGACGCCGACGCCGTGTTCGGGTTGGTCTACGCGCAGGCGGAGGACGACTTCAATCGCATCGAAACGAACTACCTGAATGCGATGGGGCGCCTGGCGGAGGCCGAGGGCGAGTCGCGGATCTACCAAGACCTGCGCATGAAGCTGTTCATCGACCCCGACTCGATGCGGGCGTTGTACGCGGCGAGTCCGGCGTGGCTCAAGACCCTGATGAACGCCTGGGCCGACGGGTTGAACTTCTACCTGTACAAGCATCCCGAGGTGAAGCCCCGCGTGATCCGGCGCTTCGAGCCGTGGATGGCGCTCACGTTCAGCGAGGGCTCGATCGGCGGCGACATCGAGCGCGTGAGCCTGCAGGGGCTCGAGGCGTTCTACGGCGCCGCTCCGCCGGCGCCGGTGGGTACCGGTGGGGAAGGGGACTTGGAGTCCGAGCCCACCGGCTCGAACGGCATCGCCATCGCGCCCGCGAACACGGTCAATCACCGCGCCCTGCTGCTCATCAATCCGCACACGTCGTTCTTCTTCCGCGCTGAAGTGCAGGTGGTGAGCGACGAAGGCCTCGACGCCTACGGTGCCGTGACGTGGGGGCAGTTCTTCGTCTACCAGGGGTTCAACGACCGCGCCGGCTGGATGCACACCTCCAGCGGGGTGGACGCGATCGACGAGTACCTGGAGACGGTGGTGCAACACGGCGGCCGCTACGCCTACCGCTACGGCTCCGGCGAGCGGCCGATGACCGTCTCCACCATCACGGTGCCGTACAAGACCGCCACCGGGATGGCCCGCAGGACGTTCACCGTGTACCGCACGCACCACGGGCCCATCGTCCGCAAAGTGGGCGACAAGTGGGTGAGCGTCCGGTTGATGCAGGAGCCGCTCAAGGCCCTCATCCAGTCTTATACGCGCACCAAGGCGCGGGACTACCAGGCGTTCCGCCGCACCATGGAGCTGCACACCAACTCGTCGAACAACACGATCTTCGCCGACGCCGCCGGCGACATCGCCTACTTCCATGCCAACTTCATCCCGCGGCGCGACACGACGCTCGACTGGACGAAGCCGGTGGACGGCAGCAGCGCGGCGACGGAGTGGCACGGCGTCCTCTCGATCGACGAGACGCCGCACCTCCTGAATCCCGCCAGCGGCTGGCTCTTCAACTCCAACAACTGGCCGTGGTCGGCGGCGGGGCCCGCGAGCCCGAAGCGCGAGGACTACCCGCGCTACGTCGAGACCGGCGGCGAGTCGGCGCGGGGGCGCCACGCGATCCGCGTGCTGCAGGACCGCAAGGACTTCACGCTCGACGCCCTGATCGCCGCCGCCTTCGACAGCTATCTCCCGTGGTTCGAGAAGCCGATCCCCGCACTGATCGCGGCCTGGGATCAGGCCGCGGCGGACCAGCCGCTCAAGGCGAAGCTCGCCGAGCCGATCGCGCTGCTGCGCGCGTGGGACCTGCGCTGGTCCGCGACGTCGATCCCCACGTCGCTCGCCGTGTTCTGGGGTGAGGCCATCGGGGGCGGGTGGGAGCGCGCCACCCCCGAGCAACTGCTCCAGGCATTGTCCGACGCGGTGGACAAGCTCAGCGCCGATTTCGGGACCTGGAAGACGCCCTGGGGCGACATCAACCGCTTCCAGCGCTTGAACGGCGACATCGTCCAGCCGTTTTCCGACTCGGGGCCGAGCACCCCCGTGCCGTTCACGTCGTCGCGGTGGGGCTCGCTGGCGTCCTTCGGCGCGCGTGCCTACCCCGGGACGAAGCGCTGGTATGGGACGAGCGGCAACAGCTTCGTGGCCGTCGTCGAATTCGGGGACAGCGTGCGCGCCCGGGCGGTCACCGCCGGCGGGGAGAGCGGCCACCCCGACTCCCCGCACTTCAACGACGAAGCGGGGCGTTACGCCGCGGGCAATCTGCGCGAGGTGTACTTCTATCGCTCGCAGCTGATCGGCCACACCGAGCGCGAGTACCATCCTGGGAGCTGAGACCGCCCGCCCTTTGACCTCCGTGAGAGACTGACCGGTGGGGACACCGCGCTCGTCGCGTCAGCGCTACCGCGAGTTCGTCAAGGACTACCACGCGCACCGCCTCGACGCCTCGACGGACGGCGAGTCGCCGCGCCTCGAGCGCGGGACCCGGCGCCGCTATCTGCGCGACTACCTGCGCTGGCTGTGGCCCTATCGCTATGCCGCGGGCGCCCTCCTCGCGCTCGCCCTCTTGGCGACCGGCCTGCAGATGATCGAGCCGCTGTTCATGCGGTTCATCATCGACAAGGTCCTGCTCACCACGGGGCTGGCCCCGGCGTCGCGGCTCTCCCTCCTCAACCTGGCGGGCGCGGCGTTCGTCGGCGTCGTCATTCTCTCCAACCTGACCGACGCGTGGCGGGATTACCGGCAACGCCTGCTCAACTCGCGCGTCATGCTGTCCCTGCGCCGGTCGTTGTTCCGGCGGCTGTTGTTCCTGCCGCTGCCCCGGCTGTGGGACATGAAGACCGGCGGCATCCTGTCGCGGCTGACCGGCGACGTCGAGACGACGACCGGCTTGCTGCAGATGGCGATCGTGTCGCCCGCCGTCTCGATCATCCGGCTGGTCGTCGCCGTGGCGGTGCTCTTGGCGCTGAACTGGCGCCTGGCGTTGACGGCGATGGCGATCGTCCCCGCGGCGATGCTGATCAGCTTCGTCGCCGCGCGGCGTGTGCGGCCGATCTACCGCACGCTGCGCAAGGACGTGGAGCAGATCGACGGCCGGGTGGGCGAGGCGTTCTCCGGGATCCGCGTCGTGCGCGCGTTCCGGCGCGAGCTGCAGGAGCTGCTCGCCTACATGACCGGGCGGCACATGGTGCTGCGCAAGGAGCTGTTCGCGCACCGGCGCGAGCTGGTGCTGTGGACTTCCTGGGGCCTGCTGCAGGCGGGCGTGAACGTGGTGATCGTCTGGTATGGCGGGTACCTCAACATCGCCGGCGGCGCCTCGATCGGCGACATCATGGCGTTCCAGTGGTACTCGTTCCTGCTGCTGGGGCCGGTGTGGCAGATCGTCAACACGTTCTCCGAGCTGCAGCGCTCGCTCGCGGCGATGGAGCGCGTGTTCGACGTCCTGGGAATGGACGACGACAAGCCGGACCGGCCCGACGCGCGCCCCGCGCCGCGCGCCGTGCATGAGCTGCGGTTCGAGGACGTCGAGTTCGCCTATCGCGAGGGGCAGCCGGTGGTACGGGACTTCACGGTCGCCGTGCCCGGCGGCTCGGTGGTCGCCCTGGTGGGGCGCAGCGGGGCGGGGAAGACGACGGTGACCGACCTGGTGGCGCGGTTCCACGACCCCTCACGGGGACGGCTGCTCCTCAACGGTGTCGACCTGCGCGACTTGCGCCTGCGGACCTACCGCGACCTGCTGGCGATCGTGCAGCAGGACGTGTTCCTGTTCGACGGCTCGGTGCGCGACAACATCGCGTACGGCCGCCGCGAGACGACCGACGCCGAGATCGAGGAGGCGGCCCGGCGGGCCAATGCCCACGAGTTCATCGTCAAGCTGCCTGAGCAGTACGAGACGTTCATCGGGGAGCGCGGGGTCAAGCTCTCGGGGGGCCAGCAACAGCGGCTGGCCATCGCCCGGGCGATCCTCGCCTCGCCCCAGATCCTCATCCTCGATGAAGCCACCAGCAACCTCGACACCGAAAGCGAGCAGCTGATTCAAGCGTCGATGGCCGCCCTGCTCGCCGGGCGCACCACGTTCGTGATCGCCCACCGCCTCTCGACCGTGCGGCGCGCCAACCTGATTCTGTTGATGGAAGACGGCCGCGTCGTCGAGCGGGGCACCCACGACGAGCTGATGAGCGCCCGCGGCGCGTACTACGACATGGTCCAGCGACAACTGGAGCCGCACGACCAGGACGCGGAAGAGCTGCTGCGCGAGTGATCGTGCCCGGACGTCCTACTTCTCAGGAGGCTTTCATGCGCTTCCTCCTCTTCGTCGCCCCCCTCGCGCTGCTCGGCCTCACGCGCGTCGCACCGCCGGTGCTCGACAACAGCGTGGCGCGCACGCCACCGATGGGCTGGAACAGCTGGAACCACTTCGGCTGCGACGTGAGCGCGCAGCTGATCAGGGAAACGGCCGACGCGATGGCTGCGAACGGGCTGCGCGACGCCGGCTATCAATACGTCGTCATCGACGATTGTTGGCAGGTGGCCCGCGACGCCCGCGGCCGCCTCGTCGCCGACTCGGTGCGGTTCCCCGGCGGCATGAAGCCGCTCGCGGATTACGTGCACGCCCGGGGTCTCAAGTTCGGGATCTACACCGACGCGGGACGCCGGACGTGTCAGGGCCGCCCCGGCACGTACGGCTCCGAGGACCTCGACGCCCGCACGTTCGCCGAGTGGGGCGTGGACTACGTGAAGGAGGATTGGTGCGACGCGGAGGGCCTCGACGCGCCCACCCAGTACGCCAAGTTCCGCGACGCGCTCGCCAAGGCGGGGCGCCCCATCGTCTTCAGCATCTGCGAGTGGGGGTCGGCGGCGCCGTGGGAGTGGGGCCCGGCGACCGGCAACCTGTGGCGGACGACGGGCGACATCGAGGACACCTGGAACAGCATGCTGGCGCTGCTCGACATCTCCGGCCAGCACGCCTCGGCCGCGCGTCCCGGCGCGTGGAACGATCCGGACATGCTCGAGGTCGGCAACGGCGGCATGACCGACGACGAGTACCGCGCCCACTTCAGCCTTTGGGCCATCATGGCGGCGCCCCTCATGGCGGGCAACGACGTGCGGGCGCTGTCCCCGGCGACCCGGGACATTCTTGTCAACCGCGAGGTGATCGCCGTCGATCAGGACTCGCTCGGCGTCCAGGGCACGCTCGTCAGCGAGCGGACACCCGAGCTGCAAGTGTGGATGAAGCCGCTCAAGGACGGCGGGCGGGCCGTGGTGCTGCTCAATCGCTCCGCGCTCCAGACCGTGATCTCGGCGTCATGGTGGCGGCTGCGGATGTCCGGGCCGGCCCGGGTGCGCGACCTGTGGGCCCACGCGGACCTCGGCGCGTTCACCGGGCGGTTCAGCGCGACCGTGCCCGCGCACGGCGTCGTGATGGTCCGGGTGACGCCGGGGGCGACGCGCTGAGGGAACTTCACGGGCGGCGGCGTGGTTCTGGAGTCGTCACCGTGGAGCCTGAGGAGACGCTATGTCGATCCGCCCCGTCAAGTCGATCATCCAGTCGCAGCCCACCATCGAGGGCGCCGGCGTCAAGCTGCGCCGCGCCTTCGGGTTTGGGAACACCGGCGACTTCGACCCCTTCCTTCTATTAGACGACTTCCGCAACGAGCACCCCCAGGACTACCTGGCCGGTTTCCCGTGGCATCCGCATCGCGGCATCGAGACGATCACCTACGTGCTGCGCGGTACCGTGCAGCACGGCGACAGCCTCGGCAACCGTGGGGCGATGGGTCCCGGCGACGTGCAGTGGATGACCGCGGGGAGCGGCATCCTCCATCAGGAGATGCCCAAGGGCGACGACGCGGGCCGCATGCACGGCTTCCAGCTCTGGGCCAACCTCCCCAAGTCGCTCAAGATGACCGACCCGCGCTATCAGGACATTCTGGCGAAGGACATTCCGGAGGTCGTCGACGACGACGGCACGCGGGTGCGCGTCATCTGCGGAGAGTTTTGGGGGAAGACCGGCCCCGTCGAGGGCGTCGCCGCCGACCCGCGCTACCTCGACGTGTTTGTCCCACCCGGGGTCCGGAAGACGCTCCCCGTCGAGTCGTCGCGCCACGCCTTCGCGTACATCTTCGAGGGCAGCGGCACGTTCCGGGACGCGTCGGCGCCGCGCGGGGTCCTGACCGAGCAGGTCGGGGAAGGGGCGTCGGGGGCGATGGTCCGTGACGAGGCCGGCAATCGCTCGCTCGTGCTGTTCGATTCGGGTGACGCGATCAGCGTTCAAGCGGGCGAGGCGGGGATCCGCTTCCTGCTCGTTTCGGGGCGGCCGCTCGAAGAGCCGGTGGCGTGGCGGGGGCCGATCGTGATGAATACCGACGAGGAGCTGCGGCGGGCCTACGCCGAGCTGCGGGACGGGACGTTCATCCGGCACCGCTGAGCGGCGCCGCCTTCTCCTGGGCTTCCATCTCGTTCAACGCGGTCCGCACCGCCGTCGCGCGGTCCCGCCCGACGCTGCGGTACACATCCTGTCCGCTACTGCCGCGGAGCACGCGGAATTCCCGAGCCCCGTCCGCAGTGTTGCGGGCGTACTCGCGGACGTCCCAGGACTCCCGGCCCGGGCACCGTGGGTACTGCTTCCCGACGTACGACAGCTCCTCCTCCGTCAGGATCGCGCCCTGGAGCTCCATCAGCGCGCGGAACGTCTCGATCCTCACGGCGCGTCTCTGAGGCCGGGCGGGCTCACGCTCCCACCCCGCGTCTGCAGGTACCCGCCGTAGCCGCAGCCGCAGGATTCCGTCGTCCGCCCGTTGCGGTCGGTACCGAACTTGAGCGCCAGCCGGCAGACCGGACAGCGTGGCGCGCCGCCGTCCGTCACCATCTCGGCCCGCAGCTTCCGGGAGCGGCTCACTTGTGCCGATACGTGATGCGCCCGCGGGTGAGGTCGTAGGGGGAGACGGCGAGCGTCACCCGGTCGCCGGCGAGCACGCGGATGCGGAAGCGCCGCATCTTGCCCGCGATGGTGGCCAGCACGAAGTGGCCGTTGGGCAGGTGGACGCGGAAGGTGCTGTTGGGCAGCACGTTCTCGACGATGCCGTCGATTTCGATCGCTTCTTCTTTCGCCATCGAGGGTGGCCCTCTGAAAAAGAAAGCGGGACTGGCGCATGGGCCGAGTCCCGCCGTACGAGCGTTAGGGGAAGGCTAGTGGGTGGTACGGCAGAAGTCAAAGAAGGCGGCGTCACGCCTCCTCTTTGGGCCGTCGCCGCTCCTTCTCACGCTCCGGCTTGCCGCCCGCGGACACGACGCGGTCGCGGCCCCCGTCCTTGGCCGCGTACAGCGCGGCGTCGGCGCTCGCGATGAGCGACTCCGGCGTGTCGCCATGCGCCGGACACTCCGCGACCCCGATGCTCATCGTCATCTTCCCGCCGTCGAACGTCTCGGTCGCCACGCTGGCGCGGATGCGCTCGGCCACCAGGGCGGCGGTCGCGACCGTCGTTTCGAGCAACACCACCAGGAACTCCTCGCCGCCGTAGCGGGCGACGCAGTCCACCGCGCGCGTCTGCTTGCGCAGGATGTCGGCGATCTTGACGAGCGCGGCGTCCCCGGCGGGGTGGCCCTGCGTGTCGTTGTACTGCTTGAAGTGATCGACATCGGCCAGGAGCACGGAGACCGGGCGCCGCAACCGGCGCGACCGCTGCGTCTCGGTCGCCAGGGTGCCCATCAGGTAACGCCGGTTATACAGGCCGGTGAGCGCGTCGGTCACGGAGAGCCGCTCCAGCTCCGCCTGGCTCTCCCGTTCCCGCAGGCGCCCCACCAACGTGTTGAAGACGTGGGTGAGGTACCCGACCTCACCGGTGCCGCCCACCGGGAGATCGACCGAGAGGTCCCCCGAGGCCACCTTCGCCGCCGCAGCGGTGAGGCGCTCGAGCGGGCGCACGATGACCAGTCCCAGGACGTAGACCATGAGCGCGATCCCCGCGAGCAGCGCGGCGATCGTCACCACGGCCGTGTTGCGCAGCTGGCCGAGTTCGCGCGCCGCCTCGGCCCGCGGCAACTCCGCGACCGCCGCCCAGTGCAGCTGCGGCACTCGCCGCAGCGTCCCGATGACTTCCTGTCCCTCCGGGCGCTTGTAGACGACGGTCTGACCCTCACGATCAAACAAGGCCCGCGTCGTCGCGTCCGGGAGTCGGGTCCGCATCAGCTCCGGGGAGCTGACCCGTGATGTGATGACATACCGGCCCTGATCCGTGACGACGGAGATCTCACCCGGCTCACCGGAGACGAGCCGCTGCAGGGTGTCGGCGACCGCGCGCAAGTTGAGTTTCGCGGTGAACGCGCCGAGGAAACGGCCATCCGCCTCGCGGATCGGCACGGCGAGCACGAGGGCGCCCTTGCCGAGCGTGGCATCCCAGAACGCCTCGCCGACGACGGCGTCGCTCTTCCGGAGGACGTTCAGCCCGTCCGTGGGGAGCCGCACGCTGCCCATCCGGCCGCTGCTGGTCGCGGCCACTCGTCCGCCCGCGTCGATGACCAGCACCGCTTCGTGGTCCGGGAACCGCTCGCGCACCGAGTTGAGGTAGTCGCGCAGGCGGCCCAGGGCCTGGCTCCCCCCACGGCCCTGGAGCCGCGCCAGGTTCTCCGACACCAGGTAGGAGCTCGCGGCGGCCCGCAGATCGTCGAGGCGTTCGCTGAGCCATAGCGCGATCTCCCGTGCCGCTTCGGAGCTCGCGCTGCGCAGCTGCTGGTCAGCCTGCTCGACGAGCAGCTGTCGGTTGTGCCCGTAGGACACGCAGGTCGTCGCGAGCGCCGGAATCAGCGTCGCGAGGACCGCGAGCAGCAGAATCCGGTTCCGGATGCTGCCGAGGTGCAGCGCGCGCAAGGGGCGCGCGATCAGCCCTTCCCATCTGGTCACGCGCGGCGCTACGGCGTGCGGGGCCGTGCCGTCGGCGGCAACAGGCCGTTGAGCCGCAGATAGATCGCCGATTGGCTGTAGTGATCCGCCCAGTCGGCGACGGTGATGACGATCGCGTTCGCGCGCGTGACCTTGCGGTTGAACATCGGCACCGAGTCGGCGAGCTTCGCGTCATCCACCTTGCCGAGCGCCGCATCGCAGAACTGGAAGGTCTCGCGGAGGCGCGCGACCAGCTTGTCCTTGGTATCGGTGGTGTCGACCTTGGTACGCTGCGGCGCCGCCTCCCCGCTGATGGTGCCGCACAGGTAGTCGTTGCCCTCGGCCAGATGCGTGACGACGTGCCGGAAGCTCATCTGCGCCGGTGTCGGCGCGAAGGCATAGCGCTCGGCCGGCATCGCTTCGGCCGCGGCGATCAGGTTCTCCGCCGAGCGGCGGGCGTTCGCGCGGAAGGCGTCCGCGACGGGGCTCGCCGAGGCAGGCGCGGTTTGGGCTTCGAGAACTTGCGGAAGGGCGCTCACGGCGAGCGCCAGAACCCACATACGGGCGTGCATGGCCGGTGTCTCCGGTGTTGGGGAGGCTTTCATTCTGCGTTGCCCCCCCGCCTGGCGCTAGGTCGCCGCGTCGCGAATCGCCCCCCCGCCACCCGCTTGCCGGAGGTGTTACGATTGAGGGCCATGGAAGCTAAGAACGCCGACCTCTCCGCGCTGCGCATCGACCGGGCCGCCGATGCGGCCTCCCCCCCGCGGGGGCTGCCCCGGTGGCTCATGGTCGGCCTCCCCGCCGGCGCGGTTGTCCTCGTGGCCATCCTGCTGCTGACCACCGGGGCCCTGGGCTCGGCGGTCCCCGTGCAGCTGGCGCCGGCGACCATGGTGTCGCCGATCCGGTCCGGGGCGGTGCTCATCGCCAGCGGCTACGTCGTTGCCCAGCGCAAAGCGGCCGTTGCGTCCAAGGGCACGGGACGCCTCGTCTACCTCGGCGTCGTCGAAGGGGACCGCGTGCGGACGGGGCAGGTGATCGCGCGCATCGAGGACCTCGACGTCCGGGCCCAGCTGGCGCAGGCGCAGGCCAACCTCGACTTGAGCCGCGCCGAGCTGCACGACGCCGAGCGCTCGCTGGCCCGGGAGCGCGCGCTGCTGGACAGCGGGTTCACGTCCCAGGCCAGTTACGACGCCGCTGAGGCACGCTACCAGCGCGTCAAGGCCGGGATCGCCGTCGCGCAGGCCACGGTCCAGTCCGCTGAGGTCGCGCTGGAGAACACCGTCATTCGCGCGCCCTTCGACGGCACCGTGCTGACGAAGAACGCCGACGTGGGGGAGGTGGTCGCGCCGCTCGCCGGAAGTGCGTTTTCCAAGAGCGCGGTGGTCACCATCGCCGACCTGGGCTCGCTCCAGGTCGAGGCTGACGTGGCCGAGTCGAATCTCGAGGCCATCAGCCCGGGCCAGCCGTGCGAGATCGTGCTGGACGCGTATCCCGACGTGCGCTACCCGGGCGTCGTGGCCAAGATCGTGCCGACGGCGGACCGGGCGAAAGCCACCGTGCAGGTGAAGGTCGCGTTCCGGTCCTATGACTCCCGGGTGCTCCCGGAGATGAGCGCCAAAGTCCACTTCTTGCCGCGCCCCTCGCGCGTGGCGGTGGACACGCAGCCGGTGCTCGTGGTGCCGCGGACGGCGGTCGCCGAACGGGGCGGCCGCAGCGTCGTGTACGTGGTGGAGCGGGGTCGGGCGGCGGAGGTGCCGGTCGTCGTGGGCCGGGAAGTGGGTTCGTCCGTGGCGATCCGGGAGGGGCTCAGGCCCGGCACCCAGGTGATCGACAGCGTCGGCGACCGCCTGCGCGGCGGCGTCAAAGTCAAAGTGCAGTAGAGGAGCGTATGCCCAATTCGATCGTGCAAGTCCGCGGGGTCTCGAAGGCTTATCGGCGCGACAGCATGGCGATTCCCGTGCTGCGCGACATCTCGCTCGAAGTTCCCGAAGGGGAGTTCCTCGGCCTCATGGGGCCGTCGGGGTCCGGGAAGACCACGTTGCTCAACCTGATCGCGGGCATCGATCGCCCCGATGCGGGATCGGTGACGGTCGCAGGGACGGACGTCACCAAGTTGAGCGAATCGGGGCTCGCCCGCTGGCGCGCCACGCACATCGGGTTCGTCTTCCAGTTCTACAACCTCATCCCTGTGCTCACCGCCTACGAGAACGTCGAGCTGCCGCTGCTGTTGACGCCGCTCTCCAAGGCCGACCGGCGCGAGCACGTCGCGACGGCGCTCGCCCTCGTCGGACTGGAGGACCGGATGCATCACTTCCCCCGGCAGCTCTCGGGCGGCCAGGAGCAGCGCGTCGCCATCGCGCGGGCCATCGCCACCGATCCGACGATTCTCGTCGCGGACGAGCCCACGGGGGACCTGGACCGCAAGTCGGCGGAGGAAGTCCTGACGCTGCTCGAGCGGCTGAACAAGGAATACAAGAAGACCATCGTGATGGTGACCCACGACCCGCACGCGGTCGAGCGGGCGCACATCGTGCGCCACCTCGACAAGGGCGAGCTGCAGTGAGGGGGCGGGGCGGGCGGGGGGGGCGGCCGTGAAACTGGTCAAGATCGTCCTCAAGAATGTGTTCCGGCACCGGCTGCGCACGGTGCTCACGATGCTGGGGATCGCCACGGCGGTCATGGCGTTCGGCCTGATCCGCACGATCGTGGGCGCGTGGAACGCAGGGGTTGCGGCGTCGGCCGCGAACCGCATGATCACGCACCACAGCGTCTCCTTCATTTTTCCGGTGCCGCTGCCGTACCGCCAGCAGATTCTGCGCGTCCCGGGGGTGGCGGCGGTGTCGTGGGCGAACTGGTTCGGCGGCGTGTACGGCGACCCCAACGACTTCAAGAACTTCTGGCCGCGCCTGGCGATCGACCCGGAGACGTTCTTCGACCTGTACCCCGAGTTCCAGGTGCCGCCGGACCAGCTCGCCCAGTTCCGCAAGGAGCGCAACGCCTGCATCATCGGCCGCAAGCTGGCCCAGCAGCACGGCTTCAAGCTCGGCGACGCGATCACGATGGAGGGCGACATCTTCCCCGGCCGCTGGGAGTGGGTGGTCCGGGGGATCTACTCCGGCCGCGACGCGACCGTGGACGAAACGCAGATGTTCTTCCAGTGGGACTACCTGCGCGAGCAGGTGCAGCAACGCGAGCCCGGCCGGCCGGTGGAGCCCGGCTGGTATATCCTGCGGGTGCAGTCCCCGGACGCGATGCCGCGGGTCGCGACCACCATCGACGAGCAGTTCCTGAATTCGCGGGCGCCGACGAAAACCGAAAGCGAGAAGGCGTTCCAGCAGGGCTTCGTGCAGATGTCGAGCGCCATCATCACGTCGCTGCAGGTGATCTCAGTCGTGATCGTGGGGATCATCCTGCTGGTACTCGCGAACACGATCGTGATGGCGGTGCGGGAGCGCACGCGTGAATACGCCGTCCTGAAGACGCTGGGCTTCTCGGCGCGACACCTCGTGGGCCTGATCTTTGGGGAGTCGCTGCTCATCGCCGTGGGCGGAGGCCTGCTCGGCCTGGCGCTCACGTTCCCCATGGTGGCCGGCTTCGGCAAGGCGCTCCCCACCTTCTTCCCGATCATCAACGTCGCGCCGCTCACGATCGCGCTGGCGCTCGCGGCGGCGCTCGTCGCCGGGTTCGTCGCGGCGCTGTTCCCGGCCGCCCGCGTGGTGCGCACGCCGATCGTGACCGGCCTGCGCACTGTGGGATAGAGGCCGCATGATGCGCATTCCATTTTCCTACATCTGGCGAAGCCTGTGGGCGCGGCGTCTCACCACCGCCCTCACCCTCGGCGGCCTGGCCCTCGTGGTGTTCGTGTTCGCCGGCGTGTTGATGCTGGCGCGCGGCCTCGAGGCGACCCTCGTCGAGACGGGCTCGCCCGACAACGCCATCGTGCTGCGGCGTTCGGCGGGCTCGGAACTGGTGAGCCAGATCGACCGCGGCACCGCGAGCGTCCTCGAAACGCAGCCCGAGGTGGCGCCGGCCACAGACGGCCGCCCGCTGCTGTCGCGGGAGGTCGTGGTGGTCATCAACCTCTTCAAGAAGACGACGAACGGGATGAGCAACGTCTCGGTGCGCGGCGTGTCGCCCCAGGCGTTCGAGCTGCGGCCCGGCTTCCGCATCACCGCGGGGCGCCCCTTCCAGTTCGGGACACACGAAGTGGTCGTCGGCCGCAACATCGCCGACCGGTTCAAGGGCGTCGCCCTCGGCGCGGAGCTGTCGTTCGGCGGGGATCGCTGGACCGTGGTGGGGATCGCCGACGCGGGCGGCACGGGCTTCGACTCCGAGATCTGGGGGGATGCGGACCAGCTGATGCAAGCGTTCGGGCGCCCCGTGTACTCATCGGTCACCTTCCGTCTCCGCGATCCCGCCCGGTTCGACACCCTCAAGACGCGGCTCCAGGCCGATCCCCGTTCCCAGTCCCTGGAGGTCAAGCGCGAGCAGGATTTCTACCGCGAGCAGTCCCAGGCGATGGCCAACTTCATCAGGATCCTCGGCCTCATCGTCACGATCATCTTCAGCGTCGGGGCGATGATCGGCGCGATGATCACCATGTACGCCGCCGTCGCCAACCGGGTCGTCGAAGTGGGGACGCTGCGCGCGCTGGGCTTCCGGCGCCGCAGCGTATTGGCCGCGTTCCTGGTCGAATCGGTGGTGCTCGCGATGGTCGGCGGGGCGGTGGGCGTCGGCCTGGCGGCGCTCCTCTCCTTCGCCCGGGTCTCGACCCTGAACTTCGGGAGCTTTTCCGAGATCGGGTTCGGCTTCGCCTTGTCCCTCGGCGTGATTCGCAGCGCCTTGCTATTCGCCGTGGTGATGTTAACGCGTTGCGGGCGTCGTAGCGGGCCTTTTTTGTACCGGGAGTTGTGCTCGGGCCACCTGGGTCATTTCGACCCAGGTGGCCCGTTTCCGCTTTGGGCCTTGCAGATGCGTCTCCTTCCCCTATGATAGCGTCGCGCCCACCGCGGCGGTTTGCCCGCGGGATACCGACTCGGTACTGACGCCACTCGCCGGACGGGAGCAGCACGCCCGCCTCGGCGCCGTCGCCAGTGCGGCGCACCGGGTTCCAGCGCCCCTCCACGGAACCCCAGTCTCCGGTGAGGACATTTTATGGCCGCGTGGAAGCTTTTTGGGAAGGACGTGACGACGGAGCAGCTCCCCGCGGAGCTCCGTGCGATTCTCGCCCAGATGCAGCGGGAGCGGGTGGCGTTCGAAACCCTGGCGAATAATGCGCGGGAATCCGCCCAGAACCTGACCGCCCTCGCGCAGCCCATCACCGACGCCCAGAAGGTGGTGAGCGAGCTGCAGGCGCGCGTGAAAGCGCTGGAACGGCTGACCCCGGTGCTCGCGACGCTGGACGAGCAGACCGAGGCGGTGTCGCGAGTGCAGCGGCGCACCGAGACGCAGCTCACCCATACCTCGGAAGACGCGAAACGGCTGCGCACCGAGATCGAGGAGCTGCACGGCACGCTCGAGCAGGCGCTCGCCCTCAAGAACGACCTGGCGGGCTTCCTCGAGCTGGGGGGCGGCTTCAAGGCGCTGCGCATGGATGCGGACAAGTTGACTGCCGAAGTGCGCGACGTGACCCAGGGATTTGACCGCGTGCGCGAGCGGCAGGAGGAGTTGCGTCGCACCGGCGAGGCCGTGGCCACGCGACTCCATGCGTTCGAGGAGCGGCAACAGCAGATCCAGGGCGGGGTCGCCACGACCGAGTCCCGCGTAGCCTCCCTGGGGCAGACGCTGCAGGACCTCACGCAGGCCGCCGCCGATGCGGCCCACCAAGATCCACAAGCACGAGGAGAGCGCCAAGGGCTTGGGCGAGCTCGAGGCCAGGGTCAACGAGCTCAAGGCCCTCCACGGCGACATGCTGCAGCGCTCGGACCAGATCACCGCGCGGCACGAGGAGGCGAAGCAGGCCGACGAGGAGCTCCGCGGCCGTCTCGCCACGCTGCGCGATGAAGTGCAGCGGACGGTGAAGCGGTTCGAGCTCGAGAATCAGGGCCTGGACGCCGTCAGCCAGCGCATCGTCGATCTGCGGGGCGGGCTGACCGACATGGAAGGGCGCTTCCAGTCGCTCGAGGAGGCGAGCCGCTCCATCGCCGACGTGCGCACGCGGGCGGACGGCGCGGCGACGCAGCTGACGGCGGTCGCCGAAAGCATCACCCAGCTCGAGACGCAGGCCGAGCGGGTACGCGCCGTCGAAGCGAGCGCCGGCCGGCTCGGTGAGTCGGTGCAGGACATGACGGAGCGGGTGGAACGGCTCGAGAAGGCGCAGCCCGGCGTCGCCGCCGCCCTGCAGGACGTGGCGAGCCTCAAGGGAACGCACGAGGCGGTCAAAGACGCCATCGACCAGGTGCAGGTCGCCGAGAGCGAGATCGCCCGCGTGCGGGAGGGCCAGGCCGGCACCAAGTCGTGGCTGGCTAACGTGACCGAATCGATCAGCGGTTTGCGCGGCGAGTTGGCGGCGGTCGAGGAGCTGAAGCCGACCGTCGAGGTCGTGCGCGCCGAAGCCGACCGGCTGTCGCAGTCCATGGAGCAGATCGAGGGGCGCCGCAAGTTCGTCGAGGATCTCAACACGCGGCTCGCAGAGCTTGGTTCCCTCGGGGGGCAGCTCGAGGAGCGGAGCCGCGGCCTGCTGGCCCGGATGGAGGACGCCGACGAGCGGTTCAAGAGCCTCGCGGGCCACGCCGAGGAAGCGGGGCGGATCGAGAAGCTGGTGCCGACGGCGGTCGCGACCGCCGAGCGGGCGGAGCGCCGCGTCGGCGAGGTGGACGCCGCCGTCGCGTCGCTGGAGGCCCGCGCGCAGAGCCTCGAGGGACTCGCCGAGCGGACCCGCTCCCTCGGGCAGGAGCTGGAGCTGCGCCAGGCGTCGCTGGACAAGGCGACCGAGCACCTAACCCAGGCGTCGCAGCTCCGGGAGCAGGCGGCGGCCGCCACGCAGCAACTGGAGGACCACAGCGGACAGCTCAGCGGAGCGCTGGCGACCGCTGGGACCCGCGTCACCGAGTTGACGGCGACGCTCGACGACCTCGACAACCGCGCCGGGACCCTGCGCTTCGCGCAGAAACGCATGGCCCAGTTCGAGGAGCGGCTCGCCAAGTGGGAAACGGTGGAGTCGCGCCTCACCCGGGCGCTCGAGCAGGTCACCCAGCGCCAGACCACCCTCGACGCGATTCAGGCCGACATGCACCGGCTGTTCGAGGTGGCGGAGAAGACCGTGGACGACGTGCGCTCCATCGCCGCCGCCCGCGAGGAAGTCACGCAGACGCGGGGCACGCTCGAGAACGTGCTGGGCCTGGTCGGCCACGTCCACGACGCCGCGAACGGGCTCGACCATCGCAAGCGGCAGGTCGCGCAGGCCGAGGAGCGGCTCGGCCGGGTGGAGGCGCTGCTGGCCGACCTGCAGGCGAGCTTCGAGACCCTGCACGGCCAGAAGGCCATGATGGATCATGTCATCGAGCAGGCGGGATCGCTCGAGTTCCACACCAAGCAGGCCGAGGCGCTCATTACTACGCTGCGCGAGGAGCGGGAGATGACCGACAAAGTGCGGGCGGCGGTCGCGCAGCTGCGGCAAGAGAACGTCCCCAAGAGCGCCTGATCCTGCCCCCGCACCGTCACACCACAACGGCCAGCGCTGATGATGCGCTGGCCGTTGTGATGCAGCGCTAATCCGTCTGCAGCACGTCCCCGAGCGTCCCGGCGGAGGCTGGCAAGACCCTGACATTCCCGCCGCAACCCTGCCCCCCGCTCGGGCGTCCAATACAAGAACCCCAGCGCAAGGCCACCGGCGTGTCGAAAGCCCTCGTCGTCCTCTGCACCGCCACGCTCTTCGTTGCCGGACCTACCCTCGCTCAGAACGTTCACCCCACGCCGCCGCCCGAGGCGCGTGCCGTGCCCCTGGAGGGGCAGATCCGTCTTGATGGCCGTCTGGACGAGGCCGTCTGGCAAACGGCCCCTCCCGCCACGGACTTCCGGCAGTCCCAGCCGCGCTCGGGCGAGCCGGCGACCCAGCGCACCGAGGTCCGCTTCGTCTTCGACGGGGCCGCGCTGTACGTCGGCGCCCGGATGTTCGACGATCACGGCGCGTCGGGCGTGCGCACCCGCCTGGTGCGCCGCGACGGCAGCGCCGACGCCGACTATCTCGAAGTCATCTTCGACACCTATCACGACCACATCGGCCGGCTGTTTTTCACGGTGAACCCCTCGGGGGTGCGCGGCGACGCCAATGGGCTGGGCGGCGGCGGCGACGACTCCTGGGACCCGGTGTGGGAAGTGAAGACCGCGATCGATTCGCTGGGCTGGACCGCGGAGATTCGCATCCCGTTCTCGCAGCTCCGCTATCCTTCGACCACCACCGAGCAGACGTGGGGCCTGCAGATCTGGCGCCAGGAGAACCGCCTGAACGAGCTGTCGCAGTGGTCGTATTGGGGGCTGACGGAGATCGGCGGCCCGCCGCGGTTCGGGCACCTCCACGGGCTGGTCATCCACCGCGCGCCCGGGCGCGCGGAGATCCTGCCCTACACGGTGGGACGCTCGTCGAACGTCCCCGTCAGCGACGCGACCGATCCCTTCCAGAAGGCGCACGCGTGGGACGGCCGCATCGGCGTAGACGCCCGCGTACTGCTCACCTCCAACCTCACCCTCAACGCCACGGTCAATCCCGATTTCGGCCAGGTCGAGGTGGACCCGGCCGTCGTCAACCTGTCGGCGTTCGAGACCTTCCTCGGCGAGCGCCGGCCGTTCTTCGTCGAGGGGGCGGGGTATTTTGGGCTGGGGGGGCTGAGCTGTTTCTTCTGCTCCAACGTCTCGAGCCTTTCCATGCTGAGCACGCGGCGGATCGGCCGGTCACCGCAGATGCCGGCGATGCGGGACACCGCCGCCCGCTACGCCGACGTGCCGGAGAACACCACGATCCTCGGCGCCGCCAAGCTCACGGGACGCACGCCGTCCGGCTGGTCCATCGGCGTGCTCGACGCGGTCACGGGTGCGGCGCAGGCCACCGTGCAGCGCGGCGACGGCTCGCGCTTCGACGCCCCCGTGGAGCCGTTCACGAACTACTGGGTCGGGCGCGTGGCGAAGGACCTGCGGGGCGGGGCGACGGTGATCAAGGCGATGGGCACCTCCGTCGTCCGCGATCTGGGCGATCCGTTCCTCGGCGACAGCCTGTCGCGGCACGCCGAGGCGTTCGGGCTCGGCACCGACATGTGGTTTGCGAGCCGCAACTATCACCTCATGGCCCAGGTGGCGGGCAGCCAGGTGACGGGGTCGCCGGGTGCGATCCTGCGGTTGCAGCGCTCGAGTGCGCGATACTTCCAGCGTCCCGACCGCCAGAACGGCTCCAACGGCCTGCTGAGCGACGCGTATGATTCCGCGCTCACGTCGCTCCGTGGCATCGGTGCCTACGCGCGGTTCTCCCGCGAGCAGGGCAAGCTGTTGTGGGAGGTGTCCACCAACCTGCGCACGCCCGGGTTCGACAACAACGACATCACGTTTTTCTCGCGGGCGGACTACTGGTACATGGGCGGCAACGTGTTCCCGCAGTGGCTCACGCCGACGAAGTGGTATCGCCAGCTGTTCCTCATCGCGGGCGGGCAGCAGCAGTACAACTTCGACGGGGATCTGACCGACCGGCAGGGGCAGCTGTTCGCGTATATCCAGCCGCCGAATTATTGGAATCTGAGCGGATTCTGGATCCACCGCCCCGATCTGTTTGACGACCGGCTGACCCGCGGTGGTCCGGTGGTACGGCGGTCGGGCATCGACGTGTGGTCCGCCAACCTCAACACCGACTCCCGCAAGAACGTGGTGGTCGGGTTTTCGGGCGAGCTCGGCTGCAGCCGCGAGCGCTACTGCACCCGCTCCGCCGACTTCTCGATCCGGCTGCGCCCCGCGTCAAACGTGTCGATCTCCTTCGGCCCCTCGATCGGCCACGATGAGACCCCCACGCAGTACGTGCGGAGGGTGGTCGACTCCACGGCCGCCACGTTCTACGGGGCCCGCTACGTCTTCGCCGACCTGGTGCAGAACTCGGTCGCCATGAACACGCGGTTCAACGTCACCTTCTCGCCGAACCTGACGCTCGAGCTGTTCATGCAGCCGTTGATCGCGAGCGGCGACTACTCGCGCTACAAGGAGTTCGCGGCGCCACGCGCGCTCAAGAAGCTCGTCTACGGCGTCGACGTCGGGACAGTCACCCCCGTGACCGCGGGCGATTCCATCGACCCGGACGGGGCCGGCCCGGCGGTGGGGTTCGTGATCCGACCCCTCGATTTCACCTTCCGGTCGCTACGGGGCAATGCGGTGCTGCGATGGGAGTACCACCCCGGCTCGACGCTCTACGTCGTCTGGACGCGGAGCGGCGAGTCGTCCCTGGGACGGGGGCGGATCGACTTCGGCGATGATGCCGGCGCGCTGTTCCGCGGGCCGTCGCAGAACATCTTCCTGATCAAGATCAACTACTGGCTGGGGCTCTAGGGGCGCGGGGGCGCTGCCGGGGCTCCTGGCTCCGCAGGGACACCCGCAGCACGCCGGTCTCGAGGTCCACGTCCCAGCGCGCGATGCGGGGACGCACGAATTCCGCGAAGTGGTCCGTCGTGAGTGTGTCGGCGGTGAGGTCGAGGAACTCCAGCACCTTGAGCCGCAGCACCATGTAGGTGGTGCCGCGCTCGTTCGCCGCCAACCGCAGCGAGATCTGGTCGTCCAACAGCCGTAGCACCGCGCCCTGCGTCACCTCGAGCAGGCGCTGGATGAACCCCGTCAGCTCGGCGTTCGCCCGCTTCCCGCGCCGCTGCTCCAGCGTCCGCGCCGTTTCCGGCTCGCACAGGTCCAGCACCAGCCGGCGCACGGGCGCCGCGGGGGCGGGTGCGTCGGCGGACGCCGTGGCGGCGCGCTCGGCGCTCGCGCAGGCGGTGAGATCGTTGCGGCTGAGGCGCAGGAACGACGTCATCTTCGGATAGATGTCCGTACGGGCGGGCAGCGGCGGCCGGCGCGCCCCGGTGATCAGATCGTCGATGTATTCGGACGGGACCTGCACCGCTTCGGCCAACTGGGCGGCCGAACGATTCACTTCGCGAAGGCGCCGGCGCACCAACCCGCCGAGCGTGAGGGCCTGCTTCGGGAGCGGTGACGACGTCATTCGCAATCCTCCAGAGGGGCGGGGGCTTCGAATCCTATCTCCCAATGTAACGGGTCGGCCCCCATTTCCCGAATCGCGTTTTGGCGATTGACGGGGCGCCGGTCGCCCGATTAAGCTGCGTTATGCCCGCTTTTCTTCGGCATTCCCTGCATTTCCGCGGCATGGCGAACGCCTGCCGTGACCCCGGGCGAGGGACGTAACATCGGGTAGCCACCCGCAACGCGCGCGGTACTCGACGCCCCCACGCTCCCAGCCTCGATCGTGGGGGCGCTGTCGTACCGGGGAGGGGGAGGGTCGGCAACGAAGTAAAGGAACGCGATGAGAGCGAACGCCACATCTCAAGAGCAGTGGTTGCCGTTCGGCTCGGATCTCGAGCTGCGGCGGCGCTTCATGGTGGTCAACGAGCCGGTGCCGGCCAACGTGCGCTTCGGCCTGCTGCTCGAGGTGCTCGACAAGCTCGCCGAGGAGTCGGCGCTCGCCTATGCCCGGCGCGCCGTGCCGCAGGCCCGCGTGGTCACGGCGGCCATCGACGACATCGTGCTGCGCACGCCTGCCGACGTGACCCGGGACCTGGCGCTCCGCGCCCGGCTCAACTGGGTCGGCAAGAGCTCGATGGAGGTGGGCATCCGCATCGAGCACCCCGCCCCCGATCCGGTTCACGTGGCGTCCTGCTATTTCACGATGGTCGCCCGGTTGGGGGAGGGCGACGCCGCGCGCAGCGTGCCGGTTGCGCCGCTCGAATACGTGGACGACCTCGAGCGGCGGCGCGGCCGCCGGGCGGCCGAGCGCCGCGAGAAACGCCGGCAGCGCGCGGGGGCCGCCGCCGAGCCGCCCGCGCGCGACGAGTACGACCTGCTCGCGCGCCTGCACGCGGCGCAGGAGGCGCCGGAATTCTCGGGGCAGCTCGTGGGCGCGCTGACGGCCGACGCCTGGGAGCGCGTCTACCCCGAGCAGGAGAACGTTCCCACCAAGGTGTTCGGTGGCCACCTCGTCCGCCGTGCCTACGAGCTCGCGGGGCTCCAGGCCGAAGCGATCGCCCCCGACCGGCCGGTGATCGTGCGCGTGAACCGCATCAACTTCGTTCAGCCGGTGCGGATCGGAGACCGCCTGCACTTCGTGAGCCGCATCGTGTACACCGGTCGCACCTCCCTGTGCGTCGAGGTGACGATCGAGCGGACCAGCCGGGACCGGATCACCAGGGCGCTGTGCAACACGTGCGTGTTCACCTTCGTGAACGTGGACGCGACCATGACGCCCCGGCCGGTTCCCCCCGTGTACCCGACCACGTACGCCGAGGACGCACGCTACCTCGAGGCGTTGCGGCGGCACGAGCGGCTTCGCGCCCGCCGCTCACAAGACGCTGCGGACTGTGGCGTCCTTGCATCACAGTGATGCGAACAGCGTGCGGCACCGGTTTGGGAGACGTTCGGTAACAGGCCACGCCAGAGCAGCTTAGCCGATGAGAAGCCGTGGCGCGCTTGATGCGATTGTGCGACGGCAAAGCCATGAGCCCCACTTCCGCTGCTCCGCCCGTCATCCTGATCGCGGCCCCGCAGGAGCATTCGCTCGGCAGCGTGCTCAAGGACACGCGCTATTCCGCCGCGGTCCAAGTGCATACCGGGACGCTCGCGCTCGCGTGGGCGCCTGACTTGCGGCCCGACACCATCATTCTCGATGCCGATCTCCCCGACATGTCGGGCATCGACGCGTGCCGGCTGCTGCACAACGACCTGCGCATCGGCCACAACGTCCCGATCCTGATCCTCGCCACCGACAAACCGACGCCGGAGCAACGCGTGACCGCCTTGCGCGCCGGGGCCTGGGACTTTCTCCCGTTCCCGCTCGATCCGGACGATTTGTCGCTCAAGCTGCAGACGTTCGTGCACGCCAAGCGCAGCATCGACCTGGCGCTGGCGGACGCCGCGGTCGATCCGGGGTCGGGCCTGCACAGCCGGCCCGCACTCGCGCGCCGCGCGCGCGAGCTGGGCGCGCTGATGACCAGACGTCACGGCGGCCTCGCCTGCATCGTGTTCGATCTCGATCCCGACCCGGCGGACCCGCAGGCGGGAAGGCTGCTGGTGCAGACGGCCCGCGTCTCGGACGTCGTCGGATCCCTGGGCCCGACCGAGTTCGCGATGCTCGCGCCCGCCACCGATCACACCGGTGCCCTGAAACTCGTCCACCGCGCCGCCGCGGCGCTGCGCGGGACGGTGGGCGGGGCTGCGTCCGAAGCGTCGCTCCGCGTGGGCTATGACGCCGTCGCGAACCTCACGTACTCCCCCATCGATCCCGTGGCGCTGCTCGCCCGCGCCGCGGCCGCGGTGCGCAACGGGAAGCCGGAGCCCGACGCGCCGTGGGTGCGTCGTTTCGAAGGCAACGTCCCGGCCGGTCAGGAACAATGGCCGCTGGCTCGAACCAGTGGCGGCGTGCCTGTGCTCGACAAGAGGAGAGCTACCCCATGAAGATGCGCCGTTTCTCGCTCCCCGTCCTGCTCGGCGCGGCCGTCGCGCTGGTCCTGAGCTGTCACGAGCCGTCCCCGTTGCAACCGCCAAACGCGCTGCTCGGCGGCTCGTTGGACTCGACGGTCGTCGACCTCGGCATCGTCGACTCCTTGGTGCACACCGCCGGTCTGCTCACCTGCACGCCACAGCCCGCCGACTCGGCCAGCGCCGTCATCGGGTTCTTCGGCGGGACGATCCAGGTTGGAGGCGACACGCTGTCGGTCCCCGCGGGGGCGCTGCTCGACACGGTCACCATCACGATGGCGGTGCCGTCGGACACGGTGAACCACGTCCACTTCGAGCCGGAGGGACTCACCTTCCAGACGCCCGCGTCGCTCACGATGAGCTACGCGAACTGCAACACCCTCGGGGTGAACATCCCGAAGCAGATCGCGTATACGGACGACCTGCTCGTCATTCTCGAATACCTGAAGTCCTGGGACACCAAGAACGCCCAGACGGTCCGGGGAGAAGTCAACCACTTCTCGGAGTACGCCATTGCCTGGTGAGCCACGCATGAGCACGCTGCTGCCGCCCGCGGCGCCGACGCCGGCCCCTGTGGGCGGGACGCGCCGCGGCGCGGAGCTGCTGCATGAAGCGCGCGAGCGGGAGCGGGCGGGGTGTATCCCCGAAGCGATCGAGTGCTATGAATCGGCTATCACCGTGGCGGAGCACGGGGATGAGCAGACG
>WNGD01003425.1_pt1 | contig 24707 bp, 24 predicted proteins | sample 5400671 | NCBI WGS metagenome assembly WNGD01 (sample SAMN13153369, study PRJNA577476) | soil metagenome | isolation source: 40 cm soil or saprolite under grassland replicate 2 | place: USA:California | collected 2016-06-15
GACGACCGGCGGCCGGTCCCTTCAACTTACCGACCGAACTTCCGGACGGCTGTACTAGCACCAAGCCAGAGGCCGCACTCGGCCGCCGCGCAGGCTGGCAGCCTGCGCAAGGTCGAGGGTGGACTCTGGCGCCGCGTGACAGCGGACGAGAAGCGGGCTTTCATTGCTGGAAGGGGCACTAGAGCACCGGTACGGGTTGACGCCGTGTCGCGTTCGGGGCAGGGAGCGAATCGGCGACCTCCTGCTCCACGGCCTCAGGCTCGCCGTCGCCGGGGCGCGAGTCATTCCGCTCGTGGCGTAACGGAACGCTCTCCGATCTCCGGAAGTTCCAGCGTCCAGCGGCGCGCGCCGCCCACCCCCACACGAGCAGGAAGACACCCCAGGCGCCGGCCCAGAAGTAGAAGAAGAACAGAATCGCCAGGCCGCGGCCCCCGTAGGCAATGCCTATGACGATCGCCAGCGCGATGTACCCAGCGACGATGGCCGCTCGCCAGATCACGACAGGCCGTATTTTTACCCTCCAAGCGTTTCGCCAATCGTCACTCCTAGGAGAGTTTGGCGAAACAAGGGACTCGGGTGAAACCCCACGAGCATGGCCTTTGCCACCCTCGGCGACGGTACGCCTCCGGCGCTCATACGGCGAGAAAAGGGACTTCCGGAGGTTCTACTGATCTTCGGCGGCTCGCTCGTCAAGCTTGCGAGCAAGGAGAAGAATCGCCTCCATGTGCTGCATCAAGATTTGGAGACAGACGCGCACCCATACCTCCGTGGAGAGGTCCTCCCGAAGGGCGAGATCGGCCTCGAGGAGTTCGGGCACGGCGAGGCCCTTGCTCCTGAGCAGCTCGTAAAGCTCATCCTCAAGGGGGCCGCGCTCACGTTCCACGGCTTCGATCTTCGCAGGCGTACGCGGCAAGAGCGAGGGTGGACTCACCGTACGTCCTGCGCGACAGGTTCGCGAAAACGAAACACGAGCCGTCGCTACTAGACTCGCCGGGTGTTCGACTATGCGGCACGGCGGGCGCGGCTCTCGGAGCGGCTGCGGGCGGAGGGCGTCGACCTGCTCTTCCTCGGCCTCTCTGCCGACCTCGAGTACCTGACCGGGATCGAGCGCGGAATCCCCTTCTTCGGCCAGAGCTCGTACGCGCACGGCTGGGTCGCCGGCGCGTTCTTCCGGCCGGACGCGGAGCCCGTGTTCATCCTGCCGCGGATGGTCGCCGCCTTCGAGCTCGAGCACGAGCCGGAGGGCGAGCTCGTGATCGTGAACGAGACCGACGACGGGTTCGCGGTCTTCGAGCGCGTCGCGCGCGGGCTCGCCGCCAACGGAGCCGTCGCCGTCGGCGACCGGGTCTGGGCCGAGACCGTCCTGAATCTCGGCCGCATCCTCGGCTTCGAGCGCCTGCGTACGGGCTCGGCGCTCGTGAACGAGCTTCGCCGCGTGAAGAGCGCCGAGGAGGTCGACGCGATGCGCCGCGCGGTCGAGACGGTCGAGAAGACGATGGCTGCCGTGGCGCCGCTCGTCGTCCGGGGCACGTCGATGGCCGAGCTGCACGAGGAGGTCGAGCGGCAGCTCCGCCTCAACGGCTCGCGTACGCCGTCGTTCGCGACGCACATCTTCACGGGGCTCGGTCCGGGCGAGCTCGACTCGACGCTCGCGACGGCCCGGGAGCCGATGGCCGAGGGAACCTCCGTCATGTTCGACTTCGGCGGCGTCGTCGACGGCTACTGCTCCGACTTCGGCCGCACGGTCTACTGCGGCGAGCCGCCGGACGACTACCGCGAGGTCTACGAGGTCATGCTCGCGGCGCAGGAAGCCGGCCGAGCCTCCGCGCGCGCAGGCACGCCCGCGCGCGAGGTGAACGCAGCGTGCCGCGCGCCGATCGAGGAGGCCGGCCTCGGCGAGCATTTCCGGCACCGGATGGGCCACGGCATCGGCCTCGACATCCATGAGAAGCCGTTCATCTCCGCCGAGGACGAAACGCCGCTCGAGCCGGGCATGACCTTTACCGACGAGCCTTCGATCATCATCCCCGGCCGCTTGAGCGTCCGGATCGAGGACATCGTGGTCTGCGAGGAGGGCGGCGGGCGCAAGCTCGGCGCGTATCCCGCCGCCCTCGTCTCGAACAGCTAATTACTTCGGCGCCGCCCGCGTCACGTCGATCTGGTAGAGCGGGTTGAAGACCGCGTTGCGGAGGTCGCTCGTCGCCACGAACACCTGCGTCGGCTGGAGCAGCGGGAAAAACGGCCCGTCCGCGTTCAGCTTCTGCTGGATCTGGCGGTAGAGCGTCTGGCGAGCCTTGGGCGCTGTCGTCACGCGCGCCCTGTCGCCGAGCTTCTCCAGCGCGGGGTCGGAACCCTTCGGCCAGCCCGCGCGCGTGCCCACGAGCTCGCCGGGCAGGAACGCGAGGTAGTCGGCGGGATCCGGGAAGTCAGGTCCCCAGAGCGAGAGCCCGAACGCCATCTTCCCGTCGCGGTACTTCGACAGCCAGGTGCCGACCGGAGCGCCGCCGAGGTCGACGTTGAAGCCGACGGACTGCAGGTTCGCCTGCACCCGCTGAGCGAGCGAAGCGAACGGGACGCCGTTGATCGTCAGGTCGCTCGGGAACTCGAGCGTGATCTTCTGGCTCCCGGCGCCCGAGGCGGCGAGCTCGGACTTCGCCTTCGCCACGTTCTGGTTGATCCGGAAGCGCTGCGGCAGCGACCCGAGGAACATGTTCGGGATGATCCCGGGCGCCTGGATCGCACCCGGACCGGCCACGCTCACGATCGAGCGATAGTCGAGCGCGTAGCGGACCGCCGACTGGAAGTGCTTGTTCGGCGTCACCGACGAGATCGACGGATCGTTGTTCGCAAACAGCCAGAAGACCCACGTCGACGGCTGCAGGCTCACCTTCAGCTTCCTGTTCCCCTTCAACGACTGGGCCTGGTCGGCGGACAGGTCGATCGCGACTTCGTGTGAGCCGCGCTGGACGTTGATCAGCTGGGTCGGGGCGATCATGTTCCGGATCACGACCGTCGAGAAGGCGGGCTTGGAGCCCCAGTAGCGCGGGTTCCGCTGGAGGATGATCTGCGAGGTCGTGCTGTACTGCTTGAGCAGGTACGGCCCGCTGCCCGCGCCCGCGGAGGCGGCGGAGTTCAGCCACTGCTCGGCCTTGTCGGTCTTGTCCGCGCTCGCTGCGTCGGTGCCGCCGTGCTTGCGCACGAGCTTCGAGTTGACGACGCCGAGCGATGTGTTGGCGAGGATCGCCGGCAGCGCGGTGTTCGGCACCTTCGAGTGCAGGATCACCGTGTACTTGCCGCGCGCCGAGGCCGTCACGTCGGCGAGGAGGAACGACGGGTTGCCCTTCAGGTTGATCAGCCGCCGGAACGAGAAGACCGCGTCCTGCGCGGTCAGCGGCGTGCCGTCCGCGAAGTGAACGCCTTTGCGCAGCTGGAAGATGAACGTCTTAGCGTCGGGGGTCGCCTTCCACGACCGCGCGAGCAGCGGCGCGGGATGCGCCACGTCGCCGCCCTTGAAGACGAGCAGCGTCTCGTAGACGCCGCGGTCGACGATCGCCGCGGTCGGCTCGAACGCGCGCTGCGGGTCGGAGGTCTTGATCTCGAACGAGCGGTCGACGACGAGCGTGCCGCCGACGGCAGCGCGCGCGCCGCCGGTCTGGGCGGAGGTCGCGCCGTGCGCGCCGACGGCGGTGGCGAGCGCGAGGGCCGGGACGAAGGCGATCCACGCTCTCCGGCCGATCCGAAATCTGTTCACTGGCGTCCTCCTCTTCGCGGGGTTTCGAGCTTATTGGACGCGTTCGAGCACGCCTAGTTGGGCCGCACGCTCCGCAGGAGGGGCCGGCGGAGCGTCCGGCGACTGGAGCCAGCACGCCGCGGCGCGGCCGTCGGCGACGGGAATCAGCGGCGGCTCCTCGACCGGGCAGCGCTCGAACGCGTAGGGGCAGCGCGGATGGAAACGGCAGCCCGACGGCGGACGCGCCGGGTCGGGCACCTCGCCCGGGAGCGCCTCGGGAAGGAAGCCGCTGCCGTCCGGGTGCGGCACGGCGCCGATCAGGGCCTCGGTGTACGGATGCAGCGGCAGCGACCACAGCGGCCCAGTCGCCGCGATCTCGACCATCACGCCGAGGTACATGACCGAGACGGCGTCGGCGACGTGGCGGACGATCGCGAGGTCGTGCGAGATCAGCAGCAGGCTCAGCGAGAGCCGGCGGGACAGGTCGACGAGCAGATTCGCGACCTGCGCCTGGGCCGAGGCGTCGAGCGAGGCGAGCGGCTCGTCGAGGACGAGCACCGACGGGTCGGCGGCCAGCGCGCGGGCGATCGCGATCCGCTGGCGCTGCCCGCCGCTGAACTGATGCGGGTAGCGCTGCGCAGCGTTCGCGGGCAGGCCCACCAGCTCGAGCAGCTCCGCGACGCGCGCCCTGCGCCCGCGGCGCGGCAGCAGGTCGAGGATCTCGAGCGCGTCCGCGAGCTGCGCGCCGACCTTCCGCCGCGGGTTGAGCGACGAGTACGGGTTCTGGAAGACGAGCTGGAGGCGCGCGAGCTCGCGCGATCGCGCGCGCCGGCGGAGCGGCGTCACCGCGCGGCCCTCGAACAGGATCGTCCCCGCGCTCGCGGGCGTCAGGCCCACGGCCGCGCGCGCGAGGCTCGACTTGCCGCACCCCGACTCGCCGACGAGGCCGACGATCTGTCCCCGCTCGACGGTCAGGCTCGCGCCCGCGACCGCACGCACCCGCTCGCGCCCGCGCCGCTCGTACGAGACCTCGACGTCCCGCAGCTCGAGGATGCTCATGGGGCAACCTGCCCCATGAGCGGGGGAGGGGGCCTTCTGACCGGGGGAACCGGGAGGTTCCCCCGGTCGTACCTCAAGAAGGGGGCTCGTGGGGGAAACATGGTTTCCCCCACGGGAGCGAGCCGGAGGCGAGCGACGCTCATCGGACGAGCGGGTCGACGGGGCAGGCGAGCAGGCGACCGTCCACCGGCACGAGCGGCGGCACGTGCACGGCGCAGCTCTCGAGCGCGTACGGGCAGCGCGGATGGAACGGGCAGCCGCTCGGGATCCGCTGCGGCGTCGGCGGCGCGCCCTTGATCGCCACGAGCGGTGCCTCGCCGGCCGCCTCCGGATGCGGAAGCGCGTCGAGCAGCGCCTTCGTGTACGGGTGGCGCGGTCGCTGCAGGAGCTCGTTCCGCGGGCCCGACTCGACCACGCGACCCGCGTAGAAGATCGAGACCCGGTCGGCGATCGACGACATCACGCCGAGGTCGTGCGTGATCAGGATCACCGACAGGTCCTCCTCGCGGCGCAGCCGGTCGAGCAGGCGGATGATCCCCGCCTGGACGGTGACATCGAGCGCCGTCGTCGGCTCGTCGGCGATCAGCAGCCTCGGCCGGCAGGCGAGCGCGATCGCAATCGCGATCCGCTGCCGCATCCCGCCCGAGAACTGATGCGGGAACGAGTGGAGCGCACCCTCCGGGTCGGGGATGCGCACCTGCTCGAGCAGCTCCACTGCGCGAGCGTCGGCGGCGCGGCGATCGAGCCCGAGGTGGCGGCGAACGTGCTCGGTCAGCTGCCGTCCGACCGACAGCATCGGGTGGAGCGAGGTCATCGGGTCCTGGAAGACCATCCCGATCTCCCGGCCCGAGACGCGGCGCAGCTCCGTGCTCTTCAGCCGCAGCAGGTCGAGCGCGCCGAAGCGTGCGCTCCCCTCGACGACTGCGCCGGCCGGAAGCAGCCCGAGCAGGGCCAGCACGGAGATCGTCTTGCCGCTGCCGCTCTCGCCGGCGACGCCGAAGACCTGGCCCGGCTCGACCTCGTAGTCGACGCCGTCCACGATCGTCGCGAGCCCGGTCGCCGTCGGCAGCCGCACGCGCAGACCCTCGACGTCGAGCACGGCACTCACTGCTCCCCGCTCCAGGCCGTCTGCGGGTCGAACAGATCGCGGAGGCTGTCGCCGAGGAAGTTGAACGCGAGCACCGCGGTGAAGATCGCGAGCCCGGGGAAGGTGCCCATCCACCAGTACTGGAAGTACTGCGTCCCGGTCGCGACCATCGAGCCCCACTCCGGGCGCGGCGGCTGCGCGCCGAGGCCGAGGAAGGAGAGCCCGGCGAGGAGCAGCATCGCGTTCGCAAGATCGAGCGTCGCCAGCACGAGCACCGGCCCGGCGACGTTCGGCAGCACGTCCCGGAAGAGCGCGCGGCGCGCCGAGGCGCCGAGCAGCCGCGCCGACTGCACATACTCGGAGTCGCCGACCGAGATCACGAGCCCGCGCACGACGCGCGCGTACGCCGGCCACGCGACGACGACGATCCCGAGCGCCGCGTTCCGGAGGCCGCGCCCCAGCACGGCCGTCACGACCATCGCGAGGATGATCGGCGGGAACGCGAAGACGAGGTCGGCCGTGCGCATCACGAGCCCGTCGGCCAGCCCGCGGAAGTAGCCCGCGAGCGCGCCGAGCAGCCCGCCGATCGTCGCCGCCAGGCCCACGAGCAGGAGCGCGATCGGCAGCGACGCGCGCGAGCCGTAGAGCACGCGGGAGAAGACGTCCCGCCCGAGCTCGTCCGTGCCGAACAGGTGCTGAGTAGACGGGGCCTGGGTCGGCACGAACGTCTGCGCGAGCGGATCGTGCGGCGCGACGAGCGGCGCGAAGATGGCCACGAGGAACCAGACAACCGCGATCGTGGCGCCGACGACGGCGAGCGGCTGCCGCCACGCGGCGCGAGCCAGGGAGCGCCGACGGCGCAGTCGGAGCGCGATCTCGGTCACGTGACGCGGATCCTCGGGTCGATCACGCCGTAGAGCACGTCGACGACGAAGTTGACGGTGACGTAGACGACCGCGACGAAGAGGCTGACCCCGGCGATGGCCGGCACGTCGAGGTTGACCGCGGCCTGGAAGGCGTATTGCCCGATCCCCGGCCAGGAGAAGATGTTCTCGACGAGCACCGCGCCGGTGAGCACGTTCGCGAAGACGAGGCCGATCACCGTGATCACCGACGGCAGCGCAGCGCGCAGGATGTACCGCCGCACGACCGTCCGCTCGGGCATCCCCTTCGCGCGCGCCGCGCGGACGTAGTCGTTCCCGATCACCTCGAGCACCGCCGAGCGGGTGTAGCGCGTCAGCAGGCTGACGTTGAAGGCTGCGAGCACGAGCGCGGGCAGCACGAGGTGGTGCAGTGCGTCGCCGAGCGTCCCCCACTCTCCCGCGAGGAGCGCGTCGAGCGCGTAGAGGCCCGTCTTGTGCGGCGGCGCCAGCGTCCCGGGCGCGAGCCGGCCGCCGCCCGGGAACCACCCGAGCCGGTAGAAGAAGACGTAGAGCGAGACGAGCGCGATCCAGAACGTCGGCATCGAGATCCCGCCGAGCGAGACGACGCGCAGGACGTGGTCGGTCGGCTTGTTGCGCCGCATCGCCGCCGCGACGCCCAGTCCGACGCCGAAGACGACCGCGATCAGGACCGAGAGGAGTGCGAGCTCGGCCGTCGCGGGAATGAACTCGCCGAGGTCCTTGCGCACCGGGTTGTGCGTGACGGCCGACTGGCCGAGGTCGCCACCGGCCAGGTGCTCGAGGTAGAGGCCGTAGCGGACGGGAAGCGGCTTGTCGAGGCCGTAGTGGCGCTTGAACGCGTGGACGGCGGCGGGGTCACCCGATGCCTGCTCGCCCAGGTTGGCGGCGGTGACGTCTCCGGGGACGAGTTGGGTCAGCACGAACGCGACGAGCGTGATCCCGACGGAGAGGAGGACGAGCGCTGCCGCCCGCCGGAGCAGGAAGCGGACGAAGCTGGAGGAGGGCCGCAGCCGCCGTGCCCTCCTCGGCGAGTCGGCGATGGCGGTGGGCGCCGTCGTCAAGGGGCATCGATGGTACTTCCCGCCCAGGTGCCGGGGGCGGGACTTGAACCCGCACGGCCCGTGGGCCACCCGATTTTAAGTCGGGCGCGTCTGACCAGTTCCGCCACCCCGGCGGGGACAGAGTAGCCCTCGAGCGTGCGCGAGAATGCGAGCGTGCCGGGTCAGCAGCGCAGACAGACGAGCGAGCAGAGCTCGCACGTCCCGAGGCAGCATCGCAAGCGACGCCTCAGAGGCCGGCCGGGAACTTGTAGCTCTTCGGCACGACCGCGGGTGGCTTCCCGAGCACGATCGCGATCTCCTGGTGCGCCTTCAGGATCAGCTGGGCAGGATTGCCGGTCTGCTTGACGCCGTTGACCCACCAGCTGAGCTTGCCGCAGAAGCTGCCGACGCAGGTCGGCGTCAGCTTCACGCCCCACTCGCCGAATATCTGGCCGAGGACGAACTTCCGCTGGACGGGCGACTCGACGTGGATGATGCCGTCCGGCTGGTGCGTGTGGAGCTCGGTGAGGTACGCGCTGTCGTAGATCCCGACCCCTGCCGGGAGCGTCACGTTCTTGCCCTTCACGAACAGGTCGAGATGCTGGTGGATGTGGAGCACCTGTCCCTCGGTTCCGAGCTGGTTGAGCCCGAGCGGCAGGAGCCGGTCGGTGAGGTTCGCGGAGTCGTTCCCCCAGGGCGGCGGGCCGGTCTGAAGATGGCCGAGCGCGGCCCAGTTGATCGTCGTCGGGCTGCTGCTCGCTCCCGCGTTGCCGCCGCCGCCGCGCGTCAGAACGACCGCGAGGACGATCGCGATCGCGAGGACCACGACGGCTGCGGCGCCGCCGATCACCCGCCGGTCGACCTGCCGGCGCGCCTTCGGTGTGTCGCGCCGCTTCGGGGCCTGCACCGGACGCGGCGGGGCTGGAGTGCGCGGCTTCTTCGCCATGGGCGGCGGATGGTACCGGAGCCGCTGAGCCCAAAAGATCCGCAACGTGCGGGTTTTTCGGCCGGCCCGCCCTTGACCGGCCGCGACCGCGATCCGTAGATTCCGCGGGCCAGATCCGATGGACCCTCGGGTTCGCCGGATCTGGCATTTTTCGCGCCCCGAAATAGGAGGCGAGATGGGGCTCCTCGACAAGCTTCTCGGTCGGTCGAAGAAGGCGGCGGGCGACATGCTCGGCGACTCCTCCCTGCACCGTGAAGGAACGCACCAGGAACAGGCGGGAATGGCCGACGACCGTGCGCAGCAGCACGAAGAGGCGGCGCAGGCCGCCCGGGTCGAAGAGGCCGAGCACCGCACCGAAGAGCACGGTCACGAGCATTAGGTGCCGGCATGGGGGCGGCGCGAGTCGCCCCCATGCCGTCCGACCCCTTCTCTAGCGTTCGTCGGCCCAATGGTCGTCGTCGCTCTCATCGCGCTCCTCGCGGTCGGCATCGCCGCCGGTCTGGCTCTGCTCGCGCGCTCGCTCAGGTCCCAGCTCGCGGGCCTCCAGTCCGAGAGCCGGACCCAGCTCGCCGAGCGCAGCTCGGACGTCGACCGCCGCCTCCAGAACGTGATCGAGACGATGGACCGCCGGCTCGGCGAGCTCGACACGAAGGTCGATCGGCGCCTCGAGTCCGCAGCCAAGCAGACGAGCGAGATCCACGAGCGCCTGGGTCGGGTCGGCGAGGCAACGGCGCAGCTTGCCGACCAGGCGAAGGGCCTCTCACAGCTCCAGCAGATTCTCCGGCCGCCGAAGGCTCGAGGTGGCTTCGGCGAGCTCCTGCTCGAGAACCTGCTGCGCGACCGGCTGCCCGCGACGGCGTACCGGCTTCAGCACACCTTCCGAAGCGGCGAGCGCGTCGACGCTGTGATCCAGGTCGACCGATTCGTGCCGATCGACGCCAAGTTCCCGCTCGACAACTTCGAGCGGATGGTCGAGGCGCAGGACGACCTCGAGCGCCAGCAGTACGAGAGGGCATTTGCGCGGGACGTGAAGGGCCACGTGGACGCGATCGCCTCGAAGTACATCCGGCCCGAGGAGAACACCTACGAGTTCGCCTTCATGTACTTCCCTTCCGAGGCGATCTACTACGAGCTCGCCTGCGGCCGGACCGGCGCCCTCCTCGCGTACGCGCACGAGCGGCGGGTCTTTCCTGTCTCGCCCACGACGCTCACGGCGTATCTCCAGGTCATCGTCCTCGGACTGAAGGGGATGCAGATCGAGCAGCACGCCCAGGAGGTGATGGCCTACTGCGCCGAGCTGCAGAAGGACTTCGGCCGTTTCCGGGAGGACTTCGACGTCGTCGGCAAGCACCTCGCGAACGCACATGCTCGCTTCGGCGACGCTGAGAAGCGGCTCGATCGCTTCGAGACGAAGCTTGAGCGGGCCGCAGATCAGCAGCCGGAGCTGCCCGAAGGCGAGCCGCGCGCGCTCGACGCCGCGTAAATCTAGAACCTGAGCAGCGCGCCGATGCCCTCGACCGGCTCGAGGTCGTGGCGATCCTTGATCACGCTGACCGTGCCGCCGTGAGCAAGGGTTCGCAGGACGGCAAGGTCGAGCCCGCCCTCCCGCTCCTGCATCTGCGCGCCGTCGAGTGGGCAGCTGCCGTCGGCGGTCTGGGCGCGACCGCACACGGGACAGCGGTACGCCGGCCGGTCGACGCCCTCCTGGACCAGCAGCAGCTCGATCCGGCCGTCCGACGCGGCCTCGAGCGTCTCCGTCCAGCCCGAGCTCGCGCGCCCGTTGCGCCCGGCCTCCTCGCGCCAGCGCTCCAACAGCTCCTGTTCCTTGCCGGCGCGCCACCCCCGCAGTACCGGCTCGGCCGCTTCGAGCAGCTCGGGCGGACCGGCGTGCGCCTCGGCATGCGTCCAGCCGACGAGAGCGTCCTTCACGTCCTTGGACAGCAGCGACTCGAACTCCGAGCGGATCTCCTCCGAGCCGACGAGCACGACACGGACGCCGCGGACGCCACGAACGCGGCGCTCGAGCGTCTCCGCAACCCGCCTTAGATGCTGCCCGACGATGTTCTCGATGTGGCGCTCGTAGCGAGCCTGCGACCAGCCGCCCTGGTCGTGCCGCCCCGGCACGTCCTCCGTCTCGTCCGCGACCTCGACGAGCCGGCCCGCGCGCAGCCGATAGACCTGGCCGCGCTCGCGGCCCACGAAGGCCACGAGGACGCCGTCGCCGCGACCGACGAGCGCGACAAGCGGCGCGAGGTGGAGCTCCTCGTCGACCGTCAGCGCGTCGTCGACCGGATCTGCGACGCCGAGCGCGCTCCAGAGTCCGTCGAGGCTCGAGGAGAACACGGCGGCGCCGCGAGAGCCGTCGCGGTCGAACTCGTCGTCGAACCACGTCGCGATCCGCTCGAGGTCGCTCTTCAGCGCCTCGCGGCGGTCGCGGCTCAGCTCGTCCTTGCGCGCGTCGAGGATCCGCTCCCCTTCGGCGAGCAGGGAGTTGACCCGCGTCTCGATCTCGCCGGCCGTCGGCGTGATGCTCGGATCGAGGTTCACGTACAGACTGATCGCACAGCCTCGCGTCGCCTTGAAAGCGGCCAGCTCCCGCAGCATCTCCCACGTGATCGCTCCTGCCACGTTCCGATGCCTCCCCGCGTCCCGTGATCTTATTCGTAGGGTTGCCGACGTGCGCGTCTTTACCGTCGGCCACGGTACCCGTCCGCTCGAGGAGCTGCTCCAGATCCTGGCCGCCGCAGGCGTAGCCACGCTCGTCGACGTCCGCCGCTTTCCGGGCTCGCGCAGGAACCCGCAGTTCAACCAGCGTCCCCTCGAAGCCGCTCTGGCCGAGGCCGGGATCGCCTACCGGCACGCGGTCGAGCTGGGCGGCCGCCTCAGCGGCGAGCCGGGAGAGGAGCGGTTCGCGTGCCTGCGCGTGGCCGCCTTCCGGAGCTACGCTGCGCGGATGGGCACGGCCGCGTGGCAGGAGGCCCTCGGCGAGGCCCTCGCGGAGCCGGCTCCCTGCTTCATGTGCGCCGAGACCCCCTGGTGGCGCTGCCACCGGCGCCTGATCGCCGAGCTGCTGGCGGCCCGCGGCCACCAGATCGTGCACCTGATCGGCCCGCACGAGCGCCGGCCGCACCGCTTCTACGACGAGTCGGACGTCCGGGAGGGCAAGCTCTATATCTGCAACGTTCTCGTGGCTTGAGCGCCGCCCCGATCGGGAACGAACAGCCGATCCGAAACGTTTAATTGCTATAGAGATCTCTATGGAAAAGGCTGAAATGGACAACGACATTCGCGAGCTCATCATCATCGGCGGCGGCCCCGCCGGCTATACGGCTGCGCTCTATGCGGCGCGCGCCGACCTCGAGCCGCTCGTGATCGAAGGCTTCAACTGGGGCGGCCAGCTGATGATCACGAGCGACGTCGAGAACTACCCCGGCTTCATCGAGGGCATCATGGGTCCCGAGCTGATGGCGAACTTCCGCAGCCAGGCCAAGCGGTTCGGCGCGGAGTTCCTGACCGACGACGTGACGAAGGTCGACTTCTCCGAGCGGCCGTTCCGGGTCTGGGTCGGAGACGACGAGTACCGCGCCAAGGCGGTCATCGTCTCGACCGGCGCGAGCGCGCGGCAGCTCGGTCTGCCGTCGGAGCAGTCGCTCCAGGGCAAGGGCGTCACGTACTGCGCCGTCTGCGACGGCGCGTTCTACCGCGACAGGGAGATCGTCGTGGTCGGCGGCGGCGACTCGGCGATGGAAGAGGCGATCTTCCTGACGAAGTTCGCGAGCAAGGTGAGCGTCGTGCACCGCCGGGCCGACTTCCGCGCCTCGGCGATCATGGTCGAGCGCGCCCGCCAGAACGAGAAGATCGAGTTCGTCCTCAACTCCGTCGTCGACGAGGTGCTCGAGGGCGAGAGCGGGACGATGAGCGGCGTCCGCCTGCGCGACACCGAGACGGGCGAGACCTCGGAGCTCGACGCACAGGGTCTCTTCGTCGCGATCGGACACGACCCGAACACGGGGCTCTTCCTCGACCAGCTCGAGCACGACGAGGCGGGTTACCTCGTGACGAAGCCCGGCTCGACCGAGACGAACGTCCCGGGCGTCTTCGCCGTCGGCGACGTTCAGGATCACGTCTATCGTCAGGCGATCACGGCGGCGGGCACCGGCTCGATGGGTGCGCTCGACGCCGAGCGGTACCTCGCGTCGCTGGAGGGGCACGCGGGCACGGCGCTCACCGCGCCCCGCCTCGAGGCCGAGCCGGAGACGGCGAAGGTCTAGTCCCCGGCACGGCGAATCCGCGCCTGTATGCCCGCGACGTGGATCGACCTGCTCGACCCCGACCGAGAGCAGGTTCAGGCGGCCTTACCCCTGCGACTGCACCCCCGCGCGCTCGACCAGCTGCTCGAGCCGGCGGTGCACGAGGACGAGCCGCGGCCGACGGTCGAGGGACACGGCGACTACATCTTCGCCGTGTTCCTCATCGCGGTCGCCGAGCCCGACACCGACTCGATCTACTACCAGGAGATCGACATCGTCGCGACGCGCGACGCGATCGTCACCGTGCGGAAGATGCCGCCGGGCAAGGAGCCGTACGAATGCGACGCGATCAAGGAGCTCCACGACAAGGGCCACATCGACTCGGTCGGGATGATCATCTACTACATCGTCGACGACGTGGCCGAGCGCTATCTCGACCTGACGGACGCGCTCGAGGAGGAGATCGACGAGCTCGAGGACAACGTCGAGGCCTGGCCGCAGGACCGGGTGCGGGAGCGAATCTCGACGCTCCGCCACGACCTGCTCCACGTGCGGCGGACGCTCGCGCCGACGCGGGATGCGGTGCGGGGGGTGATCGACAACCGCGTCGAGCTCGAGGGCTCGGCCGAGCTCTTCACGCGTGACGTCGAGCTGAGCTTCGCGGACGCCTACGACAAGATCCTGCGCGCGACCGAGGCGCTCGAGCTCGCACGTGACCTCGTCGCCGGCGTTCGCGACTACCACCAGTCGAAGGTGGCGAACGACCAGAACGAGGTGACGAAGCGCCTGACGGCGATTGCGTCGATCCTGCTCCTGCCGACCTTCATCGTCGGGGTCTACGGACAGAACTTCCGCCACATCCCGGAGCTGCGCTGGGGCTTCGGCTACTGGTGGTCGTGGGGATGGATCGTCGTGACGACGGTCGCCCAGGTGATCTACTTCCGCCGCAAGCGCTGGCTCTGAGACCGCGCGGCGGAGGCTACGCTGGGTCCGTGCCGTACTTCATCTGTCCCAACTGCAAGGAGCGGTCGGTCGACCACGACCGGCGGGAGGAGATCGACGACATTCCCGTCGCCTGCCATCACTGCGGCTTCGGCTTCCTGTTCGAGCTGATGGACGACTACTACCCTGGTCCGAATACCGGCCTCGTCGTCACCGACAGCGACGGCCGGATCCTCGCCGCCGGGCGCGGCGTCTTCGAGCTGTCCGGCTACTCCGAGGCCGATCTCCTCGGGGGCGACGTCGTCGAGCGGCTCGGGCTCGGCGGATTCGAGCAGGAGCGCAATCCCGCGAAGCTGGCGCTCGAGTGGGGCGTCCGCCGCCTCGGCGAGCAGCTCGAGCTACGAACGCGTGCCGGCCAGCGCAAGCCCGTCAAGGGCGACTTCTTCCCCGCCTACGACGAGGATGGCGGCCTGCTCGTCGCGCTGACCCCCCGCTGACGGCCAACCGGCGCGCCGCTCACCTGACGATCATCACCGGACAGGGCGCGTGCTCGGCAACGCGGTCGGCCGTCGATCCGAGCAGGTGGTCGCGCAGGAAATGCCCCTTGTGGCCGAGCACCACGAGGTCGTAGCCGCCGGCGGCGGCGAAATCCGAGATCACCTCGGCCGCATGACCGGGCCGCACCTCGACGCCGATGCCGATTCCTGCCTCCTCTGCCTGCTGTTTCGCGCGCGCCGCGAGCGCGTTGAAGAAGACGTCCTTCTCGCGTTTGACCTCCTCGACCTCGCCGACCGTCGCGGCGTAGGCGGGAAGAGGTCCCTCGATGGCGAGCGCGGTCAGCTGCGCATGCGTCACCTCCGCAAGCTCGAGTGCCTTGGCGAAGGCGCGGTTCGAGCAGTCTGAGCCGTCGATCGCGACGAGGATGCGCTCGAAGGGCATCTAGGCGACCTCCGATTCGAGCGCGCCGATCCGCGGCGGGTCGCGGTCGAGCTCAGCGGCGGCGTGCGGCTGGAAGAAGCGCTGAGCAATCGCCGTCGGCACGATCGCCGATAGTACGACGACGGCAATAAGAAGCGAAAACTGCGTGCGGTCGATGATGTGCGCATTGAGGCCGTAGAGCGAGCTGATCGTCCCGAACGTGAGCCCGGTCGACATCAGCAGCGTCGTGAAGGTCGCGTGCGGTGCTGTGAACCGGCGCGCGAGCGGGTAGATGCCTCCAAACTTCGGCACCATCTTCCCGAGGAAGAGCAGCGCGAGGATGCCGAGGTTCGCCCAAAGCGCGCCGGCGGAGACGCTCATCCCGCCCTTGAGAAAGAAGAACGGTGTCAGGAAGGCGAAGGCGACGACCCGCATGCGCTCCTGCTCCTTCCGATGGCGGACGTAGTGCGAGCTCATTACCAGGCCGAGGATGAACGCCGGCAACACCGCGTGCGAGTGGGCTCGATCGCCGAGCCACATCAGCAGGAACAACGTCGCGAAGACGAGCTTGATCTCCGGCTCGATCACGCGGTCGCCGTAGCGGCCGAAGAACCAGGGCGAGAGCTTCGGTAGGCCGAAGATCAGGAAGAGCGAGACGGCGATGAAGGGGGCTATCCAGAGCGTCGGCTTGACGAAAAGAATCGAAAGCGCCGCGGCCGTGCCGAAGTCGGTCACGAACGTCGCCGACATCAGCCGCTTGCCGACGATCGTCTGGTTCAGCCCGGTCTCGACGAGGACCGCGTAGACCACGGCCAGGCTCGTGGTCGAGAGGGCGATGCCCGCGATCTCCGCCTGTCGGTGATTCCAGTTGAGGCCGTAGTACGCGAGTAGGCCGACCACGACGAACGGCGCGGAGAATGAGACGATGCCGATCGAGAGGGAGGCCTTCCACTCGCGGCGGAACTGCGGGACGTCGACCTCGGCGCCGGCGAGGAAGGTGAGCACGATGCCGGCGAACGAGCCGATGAAGCCGAGCCAGCTCGGGACGTCGATGTGGAAGGCATTGCCGACGACGACGCCGGCGAAGAGCTCGATCAGGGCGACCGAGAGGCCGATCTCGACCGAGATGGTCGAGGCCAGGAGAATCGTCGCCGCAAGGACTGCTGCTACCGCGATGTCGCTCATCTCTACCTCCGTGGCAGCGAGCCTCATCGCGCTTGAGCGCCCTCACTATAGCCGGCGCCCTTCACGCGACATCACACCCGAAAAGGTCACTTCCGCGGCTCCTCCGAGCGCAGGCTAGCCGCCTCGTGACCCGCGGGCGCGGGCGCGACCTCGGGGGCTGGTTTAAGGCGCACCCAGCCTCCTCCCCGCGGCGATCATGACGCGAAAAGAGCGCCGGGTGGGAAACGGCTTCGCGCCGAGAGTGTGCCGATGCGCGGCGCCCCGCCTGGACGGACAAAATGACGTGGTGGATTCGCTGCAGGGACAGCTCCTGATCGCGTCGCCGTCGCTCTACGACCCGAACTTCCGCCGCACCGTCGTGCTCGTGACCGAGCACGGCGAGCACGGGGCGGCCGGGCTCGTGCTCAACCGCCCGTCCGAGACCCCGGTCGACGAGGTCGTGCCTCAGCTCGACTGGCTCGCCGAGCCCGGGGAGCTCGTCTACGTCGGCGGCCCGGTCGAGCAGAGCGCCGTCCTCGTCCTCGCCGAGTTCGAGGATCCCGACGACTCGCCGGTGCCGGTGTTCGCCGACCTCGGCTTCGTGGCGCTCGACGATGAGTCCGACGCCGCGCCTGTGCGCCGCCGGCGCGTGTTCGCCGGCTACGCGGGCTGGGGAGGCGGCCAGCTCGAGTCGGAGCTCGAGCGCGACGACTGGATTCTCGAGCCGGCGCTCCCCGACGACGTCTTCGCCGCGGACGCCGACAGGCTCTGGAGCACCGTGCTCCGGCGCAAGGGCGGCGTCTTCGAGCTCGTCGCCCGGATGCCCGAAGACCCTTCCGTGAACTGACCCGCGTGCGCAACCGCTGGGGGCGGACGCGCGTTCCAGCAATGGTGTCGGCCGCCTTTCTCGTCGTCCGCGACTCGTCCGTCGTCGCATTCCTGACTGTCTGGGCGATGACGGTCCGCCTGACGCACCTCGACGCGCGGGCGCGCCTTGCCAACCGGAGCGCCATCCGCGCCGCCGTGGCGCTTGCGGCCCTCGTTCCCGTCGGCGGCTTCGTGCTGTACCGCGTCCTCCGCCCGGCGGAGACGCGTCTGGAGCGCCGTGAGCGCCGGCTCGCCCGGCTGCTGACCGAGCTCGAGCTAGCCGGCGCGGAACGCGAGGAAGATCTCGGTCACGTACGGCAGCACGATCGGCTGGCGCCGCCCCGCGACGAGCTCTCGCAGCGCCGTCTCGACCGCGAGGCGCTCCGGCGGCGCCGCAGCGGCGACGAAGCTGACCGAGAGGAACCGGTCGAGGACGCGCTCGGCAGTGAGCTCTTGGCGGTGCGGTAAGCGCACCTCCTCGACCGGCCCGAAGAGCCCGCTCGCCGCGATCTCGGCGGCGACGCCCAGCTCCCCGCGCCACGACGGCCGCCCGCAGGCGGAGAGCACCTCGCTCAAGGCCTGCTGGAGTGGATCGCTCTCGTCGCGGGTGTTCCACACGAGCGCGAGCCCGCCGCCCGGTCGGAGCACCCTGTGGATCTCGCGCAACGCCTCCGCCGGGCGAAACCAGTGGAACGCCTGGCCGACGGTGACCGCGTCCACGCTCTCGTCGGGAAGCGGAATCGCCTCGGCCACACCCTCGAGCGCCTCGACCGAATCGGGAAGCAGTGCGCGCATCTCGTCGATCGGCTCGACTGCGACGACATCGGCTCCCGTCGCGGCGAGCGGGCGGCTGAGCTTTCCGGTACCGGCGGCGAGATCGAGCACACGCGTCCCGGGTGCGAGCCCGAGCCGCTCGGTGAGGACGTCGATCGCCGCCTGCGGATACTCGGGCCGGCCTCGTTCGTAGGCGTCCGGGACGCGGCTGAACCCCCGGGCGTCGGGGTGGATCTGCTCAGACACGGCTCGCCGGACAGAGGTCGGAGATCACGCAGTCATCGCAGAGCGGCCGGCGCGCGATGCAGATCCGTCGCCCGTGCCAGATGAGCAGGTGCGGAAAGCGCCCCCAGTCGGGCCGCGGCACGAGCTTCATCAGGTCGCGCTCGATCTTGACTGGATCCTCTTCCTTCGTCAGCCCGAGCCGTTGCGAGAGCCGGCGCACGTGCGTGTCGACGACGATGCCCTCCGGGTGGCCGAGCTCGGCGGCGACGACGTTGGCGGTCTTGCGCCCGACGCCCGGCAGGCGGACCAGCTCCTCGACGGTTTGCGGCACCTCGCCGCCGAACTGCTCGAGGAGCATTGCCATCGTGCCCCGGAGGGACTTCGCCTTCTGCCGGTAGAAGCCGGTGGCGAAGATGTCGCGCTCGAGCTCCTCCTGCGGGACGCCCAGGTAGTCCTCGGGCCGGCGGTACTTCTCGAAGAGCTTCTCCGTGACCCGGTTGACGTTCACGTCGGTCGTCTGCGCCGAGAGCATCACCGAGACGAGCAGCTCGAGCGGGTTCCGGAACCGGAGCGCGATCGCCGCGTCCGCGTGCTCGGCGGCGAGAGGTTCGATGATCGGCCGGATCCGCGCCCGCTTCGGGCCGACGCGCTTGCGCGCCTCGTGGACATAGCTGCGGGCCACCCGAAAGGCAAGGTTACGCGCCGAAGGACCAGCCGAGGCTTGATGTCCGCCCGATTGGGAAAAATCATGGTCTGCGGTCACTGCCCGAAACCCGAGCCGTCATCCTCGTGCTCGTCTTTGCGGCGGCGAGCCTGGCCTCATCCGCCGCGAGCGCGGCGTCCCAGGTCGCCGTCGTCAACGACGTCAACCGCATGCGCGAGGCACGCGGCCTCCCGTCGCTCCCGATCGACCCCGCTGCGACGAAGGTCGCCGAGGAGATGGCGGCGGTCACGCAGCCGTTCGCCGCTCACGCGGGCAGCAGCAGCATCTGCGACGTCTGCCAGGGGTACTTCTCGCAGGCTCTCGGCGCGCAGGTCTGGCCGCAGCAGCGGTTCGTCGCCTTCGGCGGACAGGGCGAGGTCGCATTCGCCGAGCTGTCCGGGTCGCGCTCGCTTGCCGAGAACCTCGGCGCGCAGAGCGCGCCGCTGGTCCTGCTCGACCCGCGTGCCCGGGCGCTCGCGGTCGCCACCGCGCGGTACGGCTACTGGATCGTCGGCGCCGTCGTCGACCCGGAGGCGCCCTTCACGAAGCCGGTCCTCTGGCCGGCAGGCGAGCGCGTCGCGGTAGGGACGAGATTCGTCAGCGCGCTCGTACCGCCGTCACTCCCGCGCGACCGGCTGACGCTGCGCACGCGCCGCGCGGGCCGGTTCGTGCAGATCGCGCGCAGCAGCTACGCGCGCGACGCGGCGGGCGCGGCCGGCGCGCGCATCGCGACGATCGCGCTAGGCCGGCTCTGGCCCGGACGACAGCTCGCGTACGGCACGACCTACGGGCTCGCGGTCGGCGACACGCGTGCGGCCTTTCGCACCGTGCCGCTCTCGTCCTGGATGGTCGACGACGGCTTCCGCTGGGACCGCTCCGTCAGTCAGCGGGACCGGGATTTCGTGCGGCGGTGGATCGCGCGCGGGCCGCGCCTCTTCAGGCGCATCGTCGCGCAGCTCGACGGCGCGATCACGATCCGGGTTGCGCCGGTCGTGCAATATGGCGAGCTCGGCCACGCCGCCGAGAACGGCGTCGTCGTCTTCGATCCGTCCGTCTTCAGGGGCGCGGGGCTTCCCGACGTCGTCTACCACGAGCTCGGTCACGAGATCAACTACTTCGGGCTCGACCCGGCACATTTCACGGCGGTCGCACGCGGCCTGCATCAGTCGCCGCGCTGGCGCTGCTTTCCGGACTGGTCGGCCTTCGTGCCGGTCGGCGGCGATCGGCCGTGCGTGTTGATGATGGAGGTCTTCGCCGACCAGGTGGCCTACTGGGCCGATCCGCGCGCCGACCCGAGCCGGCACGGCGGCCGGACCGTCTCGGGCTACGGCGACCCGCCGCTCCTCTCGGGCTCGCAGTTCGAGGCGCTCCTGCGCCGCTACTACGCGCCCTATCGCCTGCCCGCGTCGGCGAACTCCTAGGAGCGCGTGTCTGGATTCGCGCGTGTCGACCGGTCAGTTCGGACGGACGCGCAGCAGAAGCCGCGCGTCCTGACGGCGGCGCCGGCAAGCGGCGCCTAGGAGCGCGTGTCTGTATTCGCGCGTGTCGACCGGTCAGTTCGGACGGACGCGCAGCAGAAGCCGCGCGTCCTGACGGCGGCGCCGGCAAGCGGCGCCTAGACAACCGCGGCGAACGGCGTCTCCTCGGCGCCGCGCAGCAGCCGCGGGCCGGCGCAGACGAGGTCGAGCGCGGGACAACCGGCGCACGTGAACTCGCTCGGGGTGGGCCGGAAGTCGCCCGCATGGATCCGCGCAATCGCCTCGGACAGCTCCGCCTCGAGCTCGGGCAACTGCCCTCGCGTGAACGCGGTCGCGACGGCGGCGTCCGGCCGCTCGAGGAAGTGGTAGACGACCTCGACCTCGTCCGCGCCCGCCCGGAAGCAGGCGAGCGCGTAGACGAGACGCTGCAGGCGGTAGTCGGCCTCGACGATCTCCTCCGGTGTCCCCTCCGCGAGCGAGTTCGTCTTGTAGTCGACGACGAGCGCCCGGCGGTCGCCGAGCTGGAAGGCATCGAGGAAGCCGTGCAGGAGCACGCCGTCGTGCTCGAACGTGAAGTGCTGCTCCTTTCGGACGCCCGGTAGCGCGGCCACGCGCCGCGCAAGCTGCGACGCGCAGTACCCGCCGACGAAGCCGCGGATCCGCCCGAGCTCGTCCTCCGTGACGCTCGGATACCACACGCGCACCTGGTCGAGATCGGGAAGCGCCGGCGCGGCGAGATCGACCTGCTCGAGCAGCCTGTGGACGGCGTCGCCGATCTCGGTCGCGGCGAGGCCGCGCTCGCCGTCGGTGCCGACGCGCGCCGGCGGGAGCTCCTTCATACCGGCGACGCGCAGCGCGTAGTACTTGTACGAGCAGCTGTCGAACTGGGCGAGCGCCGTGAAGGACAGCCGGCGCACTCGGTGAAGCGGGGGCGCTGGCGGCTGCTCCAGCACGGCAAGGGCAGGCAGGATCGCCACCGGCTTGGCCTCGGGCAGCTCGGCGAACAGCTGCAGCTGGCCTGGTTCCTCCGCCTCGTGCTCGGGGCCAGCGGCCGGCTCGACGGAATAGCGGTCGAGCCGGACGAGGAGCCGGGCCCCGCCGCGCTCGAGCTCGACCGGCTCCTCGCGCGCCGCCTCGAGCTCCTCGTCGGCCTGCAGCCGGCCGAGCACCCAACCCATCGGCGTCGCGGCGTCGGCGGCCCGCTCGCGGTCGACGGCGCCGGAGACGATGAGCCGGTCGACCGCGCGCGTCATCGCCACGTAGTAGAGGCGCAGCTTCTCGGCATCCTCCTCGGCCTTGCGCGCGTCGCGCACCTCCTCCCAGCCGAACACACCCCGGCGCCTGCTCGTGACGGGGTCGACGACACGGAAGCCGAAGCGCCCGTCGGAGAGCGCGAGGATCTCGTCGGCCGACGGCGGGGCCTTGTCGCGTCCCGCGTCGGCGACGATCACGACCTTGAACTCGAGGCCCTTCGCCGCGTGGATCGTCAGGAGCCGGACGGCGTCGGCGCCCTCCTCCTCGGCGACCGCTTCGAGCTCGCGGGCGCCGACCGCCTCCTGCTCGGCCACGAAGCGGACGAACCCTTCGATGTCGTTGCCGCGGAGCTCCTCGTAGGAGCGTGCGAGCCGCGCGAGCTTGCGCATGTTCGCGTAGCGCCGGCGACCGTCCCACTGCGCGAGCACGGCAAGGTCGTAGTCGTGCTCGGCGACGATCCGCTCGCAGAGCTGCTCGAGCGAGAGCCGGCTCGACGCGGCGGCGAGCCGCTCGTAGCGCTGGCGGAACGCACGGAGCAGCCGGGCATCGTCCTCGGGGAGCGCGGGCGGCAGGCCCTTCTCGAGGCCGGCGAAGAGCGGCCGCTTCGACGCCGCGCGGCGGATGAGGACGAGCGCGTCGTTCGAGACGCCGACCAGCGGCGAGGCGAGGACGGTGAGGAGCGCGACGTCGTCGTAGCGGTTGTGCAGGAGCCGCAGGTACGCGAGCAGGTCGACGACCTGCTGCTGGCCGAAGTAGCCGCGGCCGGTGGCGCGGTAGGTCTGGAGGCCGGCCCGGCGCAGCTCATCCTCGTAGGCGTCGGCGTCGGTGCCGGCGGCAAAGAGCAGCACGATCTCGCCTTGCGTGGCGGCGCCCGAGTCCACGAGCTCCTTGACGCGACGGGCGATGTGGCGCGCCTCGCCGCGGCGCCAGTGGACGTCCGTGCCGGTGTAGCTCGCCTTGTCGGTCACGAGCAGCTCGACCGGGTGGCCGAAGACCGGGTCCGGGAACTCGCCCGACGCCGCGAGCGGCTGGTATTCGTCGCCGAAGTGGGCGCCGAAGAGCTCGTTCACGGCCGCGAGCACCTCGGACCGCGAGCGGTAGTTCTGCGTCAGCGAGACGAGCTGTTGCGCCCGCGCGCGGCGCGCACGGAAGACGCCGACGTCCGCGTGGCGGAAACCGTAGATCGACTGGAACTCGTCGCCGACAAAGAAGAGCTCCTTGTCGGGCGCGCCCCCGCCGAGCAGGTCGATGAGCTCGCATTGGAGTGCATTCGTGTCCTGGAACTCGTCGACCATGATCGAACGGAAGCGCAGCTCCTCACGCTCGCGGATCGACGCGTGGTCGCGGAGCAGGTCGCGCGCCCTAAGCTGGAGGTCCTCGAAGTCGACCGCCGACTCGGCGCGCTTCGCGGCCGCGTACGCGTTGGCGAAGCGTGAGAGGAGCTCTTGCAGGAGCGCGCGGTCGCTGGCGGCAACGTGATCGAGCGCAGCCTGCTCGACCCGTCGGCGGGCCTCCGTGAAGGACCCGGCGTGGTCGCCGGTCGCGCGGAGGTCGCTCAGGTCGAGCAGGCGCTCGGGCCGCCGCTCCTCGGCGAGCAGGTCGAGTGCCTGGCGCGCGGCCACGCGTTGCGCCTCGGTCGCCGCCTCAGCGTCGGCGAGGCAGCGCGCAGCATCCCGCAGCTCCTCGAGGCGCTCGCCGAGGTCGGCGGGCTCGCCGAGCTCGAGCACGAGCTCGCGCCCGGCGGAGCGGAGGGTCTCGTAGACGCCCGTCAGCATGCGTCGCAGGCCCCCGGCGCCGTAGGTCGCGAGCAGCTGCAGCCGGTCCGGCTCGTCGGCGGCGCAGAACTCCGCGAGCGCGGCGTCGAACGCCTCCGCGCGCAAGACGGCCGCCTGCGGCTCGTCCAGCTCGCGGAACCGCGGGTCGAGTCCCGCCGCGAACGGATGCGCCTTCAGCAGCCGCGCACAGAAGCCGTGGATGGTCGAGATCCACGCGCCGTCGAGCTCGCGCGCGAGGTCGGGCCGGCCGCGTTCGTGGAGCCCTGCGCGGATCCGCGAGCGCAGCTCCCCCGCCGCCTTGCGCGTGTACGTGATCACGAGGATCGAGTCGACGTCGAGCCCGCGGTCGCAGACGGCCCGCACGAACCGCTCGACGAGCACGGCCGTCTTGCCGGTGCCGGCCCCCGCAGAGACGAAGACCTCGCCGGTGGCCTCGACCGCTGCGAGCTGCTGCGCGTTCATGCTCTCTTCACCCTGCAGATCGGCCAGAGGTCGCACCAGACCGGGCACTGGTCGTGCTTCGGATCATGGCGGACGTCGCCCGCACGGATTCGCTCGGCCAGGTCGCGGGCCGTCTCCTTCGCGCTGTCGACCTTCCGCCAGAACTCCTCCTCGTCGAGGTAGTCGGTCTTGACGTAGCCCGGGAGCGTCTCGCCCTCGGCCTTGCGCAGCAACCCGCGCGCCCTCCGCTCGCCGGCAAGCGGCCGGTAGACGCCGCCGAGCGGCTCGATCCCGACGAGGTCGCGGAGCACTAGCATGTAGAGCGGGATCTGGAGGCGCAGCTCCTTCTCGATCTCGGCCGCGGAGTGCGCGCTCTTCCCGGACTTGTAGTCCTGCACGATCCCGCGCGCGCTGTACGGGTCGACGTCGATGCGGTCGATCTTGCCGCTGAGCGTGATCCCCCCGAGGTCGAGGCCGCGCTGGAGCTCGGGCGCCGCGCGGTCGTTGCCGAAGCCGACCTCGAACCGGCGCGGGACGAGCGGCAGCTCCGACTCGGACTCCTCGCGGACGAGCGCCTCGAGGTCGCGGCCGAGCGTCTGTCGGAGCTCGCGACGCTGCAGGTCGGTCATCTCGAGGCGGACGCCTTCGAGTGCGCCGTCGAGACAGCGGTGCATCCAGCGCACGGCGTCCTCGACGCGCTCGGCCTCGACCCGATCGGTGCCGACCTCCTTCGGCAGCCCGGCGAAGAAGCGGTGGAGCGCCGTGTGGGCGACCGAGCCGCGCAGCTTCGCGTCGACCTCGGCGTCGATCGTGCGCGGGTCGAGGTAGCGCTCGACGAACCAGGCCTGCGAGCAGTCGGCGAAGCGCTCGAGCTCCGTGACGGGGAACTTCGTGCGGCTCTCAAGCCCCTCGCGCACCAGCGGATGACGCAGGCGGGTCGGCCGGTCGAAGGCCGCGCGTGCGCGCTCCAGCCGCCGGTCCCACTCGTTCGCGCGCGCGACCGCCTCGGCGGCGGCCGGGTCGCGTGCGGAGAGCTCCGCGAGCGCGCGCAGGCGCTCCCGCTCGGTCGGCGCCCCCTCGAGCGTCCAGGTCAGATGCGAGAGCGGGCGGCGCGTCGTCCAGCGCTCGACGTCGTCCCGGTCGAAGAGAGCC
>WNGD01001605.1_pt1 | contig 24676 bp, 20 predicted proteins | sample 5400671 | NCBI WGS metagenome assembly WNGD01 (sample SAMN13153369, study PRJNA577476) | soil metagenome | isolation source: 40 cm soil or saprolite under grassland replicate 2 | place: USA:California | collected 2016-06-15
AGCTGCTGGAGTTCGCGGGTCTCGTCGAAGCTGATTTTCGGAATATCCGGGCTGCCCTTGTGCATGGGCGGCGCGCCGTCCAGGCGCGTCGCGTAATAGCCTGCGGTCAAGGAATAGTTCAGCGACTGATTCCATTTCAGATAGGCCTGGAAATTGTCGTAGGCGAGAAAGCTCGGTCCGAATCGACCCAAGGGCAGCACCACGGATGCCGGCATGGCGTCGTTCGGCAGAGGTTTGCCGTCGGCGCGTGTGACGCCCCACGCAACCCACGCCGAGCGCGGATGCTGCACGGAAAGATCCGCTTCCTTCCATGGGAGGTTCCCCGGCACGCGCACCTCCTGGAGCCAGGGCTCGCCGCGCTTCCAGCCGAGATGGACGAGATATTTTCCGCTCGAGCCGATCACGTCCGCCGCGCTCTTGATCAGATTGCGCTTGCCGTCGCCGTCGTAGTCGATGGCTTGGTCGGCGCGCAGGTCGCCGCGTTCGATCAAGCGCAGCGCATCGAAAAGATGGCCGCGGAACATCTCCGAGCGTCGGCAGTCGTAAGCCAGGGTGGCGAGTGATTTGATGGCGTGATCCTTGCCCTGGCCGGCGCCGAAGTCGCTTTCCAGCCCCCAGAACGCGGTGATGACGGAGGGCGGGACGCCGAAGTCCTTTTCCTCGCGCGCAAAGATCGCCTGATGCTTCTTCATTTGCGCGGCCCCGTTGGGCAGCCGCCCGCCAGCCAGCATCTTGTCGGAAATTTCCAGGAAGTTCTGGGCGAAGAAGCGTTGTCCGCGATCGATGTTGATAATCCGCTGGTCGAGGACCAGATACGGCGACGCCGCGGCAATGGTGGATTGGGAGATGCCCTTGGCTGCCGCTTCCTTCTTGAAGTCGGCGAGCCATGGCTCGAAGGGGGTCGTGTTACGGCAATTCGCTTGGGCGAATGCCGCTGTCGGAGTTGCCAACAGCAGCACCACCAGCACTGCCCAAGTTGGTCGCGTCGCTTGCATTGTCACCGTGCGCATTGGCCCCGCCATATTTGCCGGCCTCGCTGCCTCGCCCCGTGCTCGGGCGACCGCACTTCTTGCTCGCGCAACGGCAACTCGCCTATGTTGATCGAGGGCTCGCCTGAAGGTGGCTTGGACCCGGCCTTTATCGGCGCATGGAGACGACCAATTTTCGACAACATCATGACGCCGCGACATCCAGCTGGAGACAGGACCATGCGACTTGATGTCTTGGCCGCGCTCTGCCTCGGCTCGATGCTGGCGCTAGCCGGCACGGCTCTCGCCCAGCAACCGGCGCCTTCCCCTGCCCCCGCGGCCGGGCCGCCGGCCGACTACGGGGCGCCGATCACCAATGAGCAGGCAAAGGCCGTCGCCGCCGCCGCGGTTGCCGAGGCCAAGAAGAACAACTGGCGCATGGCGTTCGCCATCGTGGGACCGGCGGGCGAGCTCGTCTACTTCGAGAAGATGGACGGCACGCATTTGGCTTCGGTCGAGATTGCCCAGGCCAAGGCGCGCACCGCCGTGCTGTTCCGTCGTCCGAGCAAAGTCTTCGCGGATCAGTACGCCGCGGGTAATAGGGCATTCACGACCTTTCCGGAAAGACCGGTGGCATCCGAAGGCGGCGTTCCGATTATCGTGAACGGCAAGATCATCGGCGCGATCGGGGCGAGCGGTACCGAGTAGCCAGACGGCGCGGCAGCACAATCCAGCTGGAGATAGGACATGCGACTAAATGTTTTGATCGCGCTCGGCATCGGCTTGGCGCTTGCGCTCGCCGGCACGGCGCTGGCACAGCAACCGGCGCCTTCCCCTGCTCCTGCTGGGCCGCCTCCCGACTACGGAGCACCGATCAGCAATGAGCAGGCCAAGGCTGTCGCCGGCGCCGCGGTCGCCGAGGCCAAGAAGAACAACTGGCGCATGGCGGTTGCGATCGTGGGCCCGGCAGGCGAGCTCGTCTATTTCGAGAAGATGGATGGCACGCAACTGGCCTCGGCCGAGATTTCCCAAGGCAAGGCGCGCACCGCCGTGTTGTTCCGCCGGCCCAGCAAAGCGTTCGCGGATCAATACGCCGCGGGTAACACTGCGTTCACGACCTTTCCGGAGAAACCCGTGGCATCCGAGGGCGGCCTTCCGATCGTCGTGAACGGCAAGATCGTCGGCGCAATCGGCGCGAGCGGCGGTACCGGACAGCAAGACGGGCTGGCAGCGGCTGCGGGCGCGAGCGCCGCGAAGTAGCTGGCGGGAGGCGGGGCGCACCGCGCGTCTGCTTGAGCCTTGAGCGCGAATCGACACCGGAGTGTTTTAGAGCGCGCGAGCCTGCTTGCGCGCTCCTGGTTGCCGCACTCGCTGACCATCCGAGCCGCCGCATGACGGTAAGCGCGATGGTCGCGCAGGCGCACGGGCCTGAAATCATAAGCCTATAGAAACGCTCAGTTTTCGGCGCGGCGATGCAGCCGGCTCACGTCTCCATAAATTATGCGCGAGCCGCAGCCGCAGCCCACCCTGTCACGTATAATGAAGGAACAATCGATACCCTCAAGCAGTTCTCGTCATCTGACACGTCTCGATTTCTCCAACCCAGGATTGGGCATGCCGCCCGCGACTTCGTCCTCCGTCCTTCGTCGCCGCCGTGACGAGGGTGATACCGAAACGCTCCCACCCGCCGCGCCGAACCATCCTCGCGCCATCTGGCGCGAAGCCTTCCGCGCCGTGCGCGCGGAGACCGAACGCCGGGCCGCTCCCTTGAGCGCCGAGGACCAGGTGGTGCAGTCGATGCCGGATGCGAGCCCGGCCAAGTGGCATCGCGCGCACACAACGTGGTTCTTCGAGCAGTTCCTCCTGGTCCCGCATCTTGCCGGCTATCGTGTTTTCGACGCGCAGTTCGCCTATCTCTTCAATTCCTACTACGTCGCGGCTGGACCGCGTCACGCGCGGCCCAGGCGCGGGCTCATCACACGGCCGGACTGCGAACGCGTCGCGGCGTTCCGCGCCCACGTCGATGCGGGAGTCGAGCGACTGCTGGGGAGCGCGGAGGATTCGCAACTGGCCGAGGTGGTGCGCATCGTCGAAATCGGCCTGCACCACGAGCAGCAGCATCAGGAGCTTCTCCTCACCGACATCCTGCACGCCTTTGCGCAGAACCCGCTGGCGCCGACTTATGCGGCCGATTGGCGCTCGCCGAGCGCGCCGCCCGCGGCGAGCGAATTTGCTGAGTTGCCCGCGGGCATCCGCCGCATCGGTTTCGCGGGCGAAGGATACAGTTTCGACAACGAGGGGCCGGCCCATCCGGTGTTGCTCCAGCCGGCCTGCATTGCCCGCGGCCTGGTGACCAATGCGCAATGGCTGGATTTCATGGCGGACGGTGGCTACGCGACGCCCTCGCTGTGGCTCTCCGACGGCTGGGCGCTGGCCGAGTCGGAAGGCTGGAAAGCGCCCGGCTATTGGAAAAACGTCGATGGCGTGTGGCAGGCGTTCACGCTGGGCGGGCTGCGGCCGGTCGATCCGGATGCCGCGGTTGTGCATGTGAGCTACTACGAGGCGGATGCCTTCGCGCGCTGGGCCGGCAAGCATTTGCCGACCGAAGCGGAATGGGAAGTGGCAGCGCGCGCAAACCTCCTTGATGACGCGTTCGGGATCGTCTGGCAGTGGACGCGTAGCGCCTACTTGCCCTATCCGGGCTATCGCGCGGCGGCGGGCGCGCTCGGCGAATACAACGGCAAGTTCATGATCAACCAAATGGTGTTGCGGGGAAGCTCGCATGCCACGCCCGCCGGACATGCGCGTGCGAGCTACCGGAATTTCTTCTATCCGTCGGCGCGCTGGCAGATCAGCGGGCTCAGACTCCTGGATTATCTCACATAACGCCCTCAGGTGATGACCGGAGTGAGTCATGGCTGCGCCGATTGAGGCTGCTGTTCGCTACGATGTCGCCGAGGCGGCGTCCTCGTTCTATCGCGACGTCATCGCCGGCTTGACGGCACGGCCCAAGCGGCTCCCGCCCAAATACTTCTACGACGAGACCGGCGCGCAACTGTTCGAGCAGATCACGGCCTTGCCGGAATATTATCTGACCCGCTGCGAGCTCGAGATCCTGCGCGAGCGGGCGCGTGACATGGCGCGCTTCTTTCCTCCGGGCTCGGCCTTGGTCGAGTTCGGCAGCGGCTCGAGCAAGAAAGTGCGAATCTTGCTGGCTTCGGCGCCGACCATCGCGGCCTATGTGCCGGTCGACATTTCCTCCGAGATGCTCATTCAGGAGGCGCACGAGCTTCGGCGCGACTATCCCCGGCTTGCCGTGCTTCCAGTGGAGGCGGATTTCACCAAGCCTTTCGCCTTGCCCGCCGCGGCCGCCGGGATGGCACATACCGGGTTCTTCCCGGGATCGACCATCGGCAATTTCGAGCCGCAGGAAGCCTGCGAATTCCTGCGCCATGCCGGGCGCATGCTGGGACGCGGCGCAGCTTTGATCATCGGCGTCGATCTGGTGAAGGAGCCGAGCATCCTTCATGCCGCCTACAATGACGAAGCCGGCCTCACGGCAAAGTTCAATCTCAACTTGCTCGCGCGCATCAATCGCGAGCTCGGTGCCGATTTCGATCTTGAGGGGTTCGAGCACCGCGCCTTCTATAATTCCGAGCGCCACCGCATCGAGATGCACCTCGTCAGCAAGCGGCGCCAGAAGGTCAGCGTGTCTGGACGTGCAATCGAATTTCGCCCAGGCGAGACGATTCACACCGAAAACAGCTACAAATACACGCTCGAATACTTCACCGCGTTGGCGCGCGAGGCGGGATGGACTCCCCGCGCCCTGTGGACCGACGCCGGGGCAAATTTTTCAATTCACGCGCTGGCCTTCGAGAACCGCTGAGTAGCTTCGCAGCGTGGGCAAAGCGAAGCCTACCGACGTCTCCATCTTGAGCAGCTTCGCGTGGGCACGGCGCGCAACGCGCGCCGTTGCCCCCCTACCGATGCCAAACTATAAGCACGATTTTCCAATCGAATGAGCGCGCATGCCGATCTGCGAAGCCGACCCCTGGCGCCTGCAATATTTCGAGCGCGTCGCCTGTCCGCCGGGTGTGAACATCCCGACCGAAGACAGCGACGCCTGGCTTTGGTATCCCGATCATCGCTGGGTCTATGACAAGATCGCAATCGCATTGAGCCAGGGCCTCGATGCCGGGCCGCACGGCGTGCCGCCGCCGTGCTTCCCAGTCTTTTCCAAGCCGATCGTCAATCTCAAGGGCATGGGAATCGCGAGCCGCATTCTCTCCTCGCAGGCCGAGTACGAGGCAAGCCTCACCGCCGGGCACATGTGGATGACGCTCTTGGAGGGCCGCCATGTTAGCTCGGATATCGCGCTCGTCGACGGCGAGCCGCGCTGGTGGCGTCACGTGACGGGCGAGCCGGGCAGAAAAGGCACCTTCGACCATTGGACGGTGCACGCCGCACGCGATGGTGCCATCGAGGACTATTGCGGCGCGTGGATCCGCCGGCATCTCAAGGGCTATACCGGCATCATCAACACCGAGACCATCGGCGGCCGTATCATCGAAGTGCACCTGCGCATGAGCGATCAATGGCCGGACCTCTACGGCGCCGGCTGGGTCGAGGCGGTCGTTCGCCTCTATCAGGAGGGGCGATGGGACTTCGCCGATGCGGACCGGCGCGACGGATACAGCGTGGTGTTGTTCGGTCCGCATGGGCGGCGCTATCGCCATCCGCCGTCTGCGCTTGTGGCGCAGGTGCGGCGCACGCCGACAGTATCGAGCGTGCAAATCACGTTTCACGAAAACAAGGAGCCCGAGCGCCACGCCATGCCGCCCGGCGGCTTTCGTCTCGCCGTGGTAAACGCCTTTGATCTGGACGCCGGCCGAGCCGCACGCGAGATGCTGCGCACGCATTTCCTCGCCCGCGCGGCGTGACTGTCATCGTCATAGTTGTAGGGTGGGCAAAGGCGCTCGACGCGTTGCCATGTCGACTTGCGCTCTGCACCTTTGCCCACCCTAGCTCCTGTTGCTAAAAGGGCGGCGAAGCCAAGCCAGGGAGTGACCATGAAAATTGTGGGTTTCGAAGCCAATGGCGCATTGCGCCTCGGCGTGGTCGAGGGCGAGCAAGTGATCGACCTGCAGGCGGTGGACAGCAGCATTCCCGGTGATCTCGGAGAATGCCTGCGTCGAAACGATGGCGATCTCTCACTACTCAAGGATGCGGCGAAACGCGCGCCTGCGGCCGCTCGCCGCCCGCTCAAAGGGCTGACCTATGGCTTGCCGGTCGCGGCGCCGGGCAAGGTGATCTGTCTCGGCCTCAACTATCTCGAACACGTCAAGGAAGGCTCGCAGCGCGACAACATTCCGAAATTTCCCACCATCTTCATGCGCGGCCGCACCTCGCTCGTGCCGCACGGCCAGCCGATCATCCGGCCGAAGGCATCGGAGACGCTCGACTACGAAGCCGAGCTCATCTTCGTCGTCGGCAAGCGGGCCAAGCACCTGACGACTGCAAATGCATATTCATGCATCGCCGGTTATTCGTGCGGCAACGAAGGCTCGGTGCGCGAATTTCAGCGTAAGACCACGCAATGGGCCATGGGCAAGAATTTCGACCGCACCGGCGGCTTCGGTCCCTGGATGGTCACGGCCGACGAGGTGCCCCCCGGCGGCAAGGGGTTGAAGATCGAGAGCCGACTCAACGGACAGGTCATGCAGTCCGACAACACCGACAATATGATGTTCCCGGTCGCCGAGACCATCGCCTATGTCAGCCAGGGCATGACGCTCGAGCCTGGCGATATCGTCTTTACCGGGACGCCCTCCGGCGTCGGCCACGCGCGCAAGCCGAACCCGGTGTGGATGAAGGCGGGCGATACCTGCGAGATCGACATCGAGGGCGTCGGCGTGCTTGTCAATCCGATCGCGAACGAGAAGTAACGCACTGCTCACCTCATTCTGAGGGGGCCGCGAAGCGGCCGTCTCGAAGGATGAGGGCGGCCTCATGCTTCGAGACGCGCACTCGTGCGCTCGTCAGCATGAGGCCGGGAGAGGCCGGCCAATAACCAACAACATTTCACATCCATCATCGGGAGACCGTAATGGCAAACTTGAACGTCGTCTCGATCTGCGGCTCGCTGCGCAAAGGCTCCTTCAACGCCATGGTGCAGCGGCTGCTGCCGTCGCTCGCACCCGAGGGCATCAGCATTAAGCCGGCGCCATCCTTTGCCGAATTTCCGCTCTACAACGCGGACATCCAGAACTCGACCGGGTTTCCCGCGCCGGTCAACACGCTTGCCGATGCGATCCGCGCCGCCGACGGCGTGATCTTTTGCACGCCCGAATACAATTTCGGCATCCCCGGCGGCCTCAAGAATGCGATCGACTGGGTATCGCGCCTGCAAAACCAGCCCTTCGCCGGCAAGCCGGTGGCGCTGCAATCGGCGTCCCCAGGACCGGTCGGCGGCGCGCGCGTGCAGTACGATCTGCGCAAGGCGATGATGTTTCTCGACGCTTTCACGCTGAACAAGCCGGAAATATTCATCGGCAACTGTGCGTCCAAATTCGACGAGAAGACCGGCGAACTCAAGGACGAGGCTACGCGGGGCCTTCTCAAGCAGCAGCTCTCAGCGTTTGCGACCTTTATCGCGCGCGTGGCGCCGAAGAGCTAAACACCGCACCGGGGGGATTATGACCGACCAGCAACTCGACGTGCTCGTGATCTGCGGCTCGTTGCGCAAGGGCTCCTACAACGCCGCGCTCGCGCGCACGTTGCCGGCGCTGGCACCCGCCGGAATGAAGCTCCGCCCCGCACAGTCGTTCGAGCAGTTTCCGATCTATAATTTCGACATCCAGAACGCGACCGGTTTCCCGGCCGAGGTCAATGCCTGGGCGGACGCCATCCGTAGCGCCGACGCCTTGATCATCGTTTCGCCGGAATACAACTGGTCGATCCCGGGCGGATTGAAGAACGCCATCGACTGGCTCTCGCGCATGAAGGAGCAGCCGTTCAAGGACAAGCCGGTGGCGCTGCAATCCGCCGCCGGCGGCATCCTCGGCGGCTCGCGCATGCAATATCACCTGCGGCAGTCGTTGACGTCGGTCGATGCAATTCTCTTCGGCCGGCCCGAGGTGATCGTCACCTTTGCCGCGCAGAAATTCGACGAGAAGACCCTTGAGCTCAAGGATAAGACCGCCATCGACATGATCAAGCTGCAGCTCGCCGCCTTCGAGCAATTCATCCGCCGCGTGAGTGTGAAGGAATAAAGGCATGGCGCGACTGTCCGGCCGCACGGCGATCGTCACCGGCGGGGCGAAAGGTATCGGCCGGCACTATTCGCGCGCGCTCGCGGCGGAAGGTGCGCGCGTGATGATCGCCGACATTGCCGACGGCAGGGATCTGGCCGAGGAGATCGCCGCCGCGCACGGCGCGAATTCCGTCACCAGCGTGGTCGCCGATGTCAGCGACGAGACCGCGGTCGAAAGACTGGTCGCGGCAACCGTCGAGCGCTTCGGTAAAATCGATGTGCTGGTGAACAACGCCGCGCTGTTTGCGCCGTTGCAGGAGACGAAGTGTACCGAGATCGATTCGGCGCTGTGGGACAAGGTGATGGCGGTCAACCTGCGCGGACCGTTCCTGATGGTCAAGCACGTTGCCCCGCATATGATCGCCCAGGGCTACGGCAAGATCATCAATATCGGCTCCGGCACCGCCTTTCGCGGCATCCCTTGGATGCTGCACTACGTCACCAGCAAGGGCGGCATCATGGCGTTCACGCGCGCGCTTGCACGCGAGCTCGGGGAGCACGGCATCCGCGTCAACACGCTGGCCCCGGGTTTCACCTTGAGCGACACGGTGCTGAGCGACAATCCCGGCCACGTGAAGACCGCCCGCGACCGCGCCGTGCAGTCGCGCTCGCTGCGGCGCGACGAACATCCTCAGGACCTTCTGGGAGCGCTTGTTTTCCTCGCGTCGGCGGACAGCGATTTCGTCACCGGCCAGACGCTGGCGGTCGACGGCGGCAACGTGAATACCTGATACTCGCGGCCTTCAAGGCGGAGATAGTTTCATTATATACTAATTTGCCGGTTTGGATTATCCTCCATTCCGAGCCCCCAATCCGACCAAGGGAGAGCGCCATGGTAAGCGCGACCGCCAGCAAGCGAGCCGAGAGCAAGGCCCCGGGTCCCAAGCACAACATCGAGGTGATGCGAGAGGCCTATTACGATCGCATCGCCAAACACTACATGACGCCCCTGTGGAAGGTGATGAAAAACGTCGTCACCAAGGAGCCGCTCACGCGCTGCCACCCCGTGATCTGGCACTACGACGACATCAAGCGCCTGGTGATGGAATCGGGCCCGCTGATCACTGCGGAGGAGGCTGAGCGGCGCGTACTGATCCTGGAGAATCCGGGCATGCGCGGCGAGTCCAAGGCCACCAACACGCTCTTCGCCGGCGTGCAGATGATCTTGCCGGGCGAGGTCGCCCCCGCCCACCGGCACGTGTCCTCTGCCATCCGCTTCGTGCTCGACGGCGAAGGCGCCTACACCGCGGTCGAGGGCGAGAAGGCCTATATGTCACCGGGCGATTTCGTCATCACCGCGAATTGGGCCCCGCACGACCACGGCAACAACTCCGATAAGCCCATGTTGTGGCTCGACGTGCTCGACTTTCCGCAGGTCAATTTCTTCGAGACCTCGTTCGCCGAGCAGTTCGCCAGCGCGACCCAGCCGACCAGCCGGGCGGATGGAGATTCGCTGAGCTTCTACGGCTCGGGTGTGCTGCCGGACGGCGCGCCGGCCATGCTCAATCGTAGCCCCGTCATCAACTACACCTACGCGCGCACGCGGCCGATCATCGAGCGCATGCTCAAGGCTGGTGACGTCGACAAGCGGCACGGCGCGCGCGTGCGCTATGCCAACCCGATCAACGGCGGGCCGGTGCTGCCGACCATGGGCGCATATCTCGCGCTGTTCCCCAAGGGCTTCAAGGGCGAACCATACCGCGCGACCGATGGCACCGTCTTCGTCTGCGCCGAAGGGCAGGGCTCAACTACGGTCGATGGCAAGGTGCTGGAATGGGGCCCGAATGACGTGTTCGTGGTGCCGCCGTGGAAGCACTATTCGCACCGCACGAGCAAGGAATCGGTGCTGTTCTCCATCTCCGACCGCCCGGCGCAGGAAGCGCTCGGAATCTGGCGCGAGGATACCGGGGCGCACTAGCGTTGTTCATTTGTGCGGGATGGAATCAGCTCCAGTGGCGAACTCGGTCTGCTCACTCGCCCCGCGCTTGCGGGGCGAGGGTCGCGCGCGACACTGAGCGTCGCCAGCTACTTGCCGTCGTTCCAGATAGCGGCCGCGAGCTTTCACCGAGGCGCTCGCTACGACGCGATCTCCGGTTTGGCGGCGGCGCTGCGGCGCAGGTGATCGAGCACGAGAAGAACGATCCCGGCCGCGATCCCGGCGAAATTGACGTAGTATCCGCCCGAAAACGATTCCGGCGGCAGGACGATCAATAGCGACACCGCGCCGTAGAGCACTCGCGCGGGTTTGGCGAGACGCGTCAATCCGAACCCGACGATTCCCGCGGTACCTACAAATAGGCCGAAGAGGATGCGGCAGAAATTCCACACGATGAGATAGCTCGGCCCATCCATGAGCAGGCTCGGCGTGAGCACGAACAGGAATGGCAGGATGAACGTGCTCCAGCCCACGAGGCACGCGATCCAGCCCGTGGTCCAGCCGTCGGTGCGCGCGATATTAGCGGCGGCATAGGCGGCGAACGCGACCGGCGGCGTGATCATCGACAGCATGCCGTTGTACATGACGAACATGTGCGCGGCCATCGGCGTGACGCCGAGCTTGACCAAGGCCGGCGCCAACAGCGTCGCGGTCAGGATGTAAACGCTCACCGTCGGCAGGCCTATGCCCAGCACGAAGGCGAGCACGGCAATCAGCAAGAGAAGCAGGAACACGTTCTCGCCGGACAGCGCGAGCAGCTGCAGCGTCATGCTGAACGCCAGGCCGGAAATAGCCAGGATGCCGACCATCACGCCGGCGGCGGCGCCGATGAGCAGGATGTCGAGTGAGATCCGTCCTGTTTCGATCACCGCCTTGCCGAGACCGAGCGGGGTGGGGCGCTTGCCGCGGTAACCGAAGATCGCCGTGAGCACCATCAGAATGGCGGTCGAGACGATGGCGGCCTTCTCCGGCGTCAGCTGCAAGACTTCGGGGTAGATCAGCGCGATGACCAGGAAAGCGATGGGCACCAGGAAATGCCAGCCCGATTTCATTACCTCGCCGAGCGTCGGAGCATTCGGGTCCTGGACCGAGCCGATCCCCTGCTTGGCAGCATCGAGATCGACGTGGATGAACAGGCACCCGTAGTAGAGGATCGCGGGAATCGCGGCGGCGATGCAGACCGCGCCGTAGGACACCTGCAGAAACTCCGCCATGATGAAGGCGGCGGCGCCCATCACCGGCGGCATCAGTTGTCCGCCGGTCGAGCCGACAGACTCAATCGCGGCCGCCTTGTAGCGCGAGAATCCCGACCTGATCATTGTCGGGATGGTGACAATACCGACGGCGAGCACGTTCGATACCGCGCTGCCCGAAATCATGCCGAACAAGGCGGAGCCCACTACCGCGATCTTCGCCGCGCCGCCGCGGAAGCGGCCCATGGCCGCCATCGAGATGTCGGCGAAGAAATCGGCGCCGCCGGTGCGGGCCAGCACTTGGCCGAGGATGGTGAACGGGATCACCACGAGGACGGCGACCTGCAGGATGGCGCCGATCATGCTGTTGACGTCGAGGCCAAGGTAAGCGACGAGCCGCTCGGGCGAGACCCAGCGCGTCTGGAAATCTCCGGGCAGGCTCGGACTGATGTAGATGTAGATCGCCATCGCCAGGATGATGCTGACGAAGCCGAAGCCGGAGGTACGGCGGCTCGCTTCCAGCACGAGGAACAAGAGGATCGCGCTGCCGACGATGCCTTCCACCGGCAGCATCGCGAGCTCGTAGGTCAGCGGCTCGTAGCGCACGAAGATGTATCCGCACAGCAGGAGCGACACGATGGCGTTGGCGTAGTCGAACCAGCGTGCGAATGCGCGCCTGCTCGCCAGGAAGGTGTAGGCAAGCCCCAGCGCCAGCCCGGCCCACAAGAGCAGCGGGATATCGAGCGGATTGCGGAAGCGATAGGCAATATATGCCAGGATGGCGACGACGGCGATCGCGCCGGCGGGATCGATCGCGCGATATTCGCGCTGCGTTTCCACGACGAAGGCGAGCGCGAGCGTCAGGCCGAGACAGACGGTCAACAACTGCTCGGTATAGAACGAAACGTTGAAAACCTGCCTGGGTACGTCCAGCACCCAGAGCACGACGCACGCGACGAGCAGGCCCTGCAGAAGATTGCTGAAGAAGACGGTCGTTTTCGATGCGGAGGCGGCGAACTCCTCCGCGCTCGACAGTAACCGTTCCTCGGACGCGACGGATACAGGCTTTGTCACATCCGCAGGCTGTCGCCCTTCGTTCACGGAAACGCCTTGGCTTCGATGTTCTTATCCTTGAAGTATTTCAAGGCGCCGGGATGGAATGGAAACTCATATGTCTTGTTGAGCCCGGCCGCCGAGAACTCGCGCAGGTTCGGAGCGACGCCGATCATCTCGGCCTTGTTCGCCTCCATTGTCTCGATGGCCTTGTACACCACGTCATCGGACACCTTGGCGTGGGTGAACAGGATGTTGTCGATCGTATAGACCTTCATCGGTTTTTCGACACCGACGAAGATCGGGCCAGGTTCGACATCGGTCAGATAGCCATAGGGCTGAATCTTGCGCGCCGCGGCTATTCCCGGGGATTCGGGAATTTCTAGAAAGCGGGTGCCGCCGACCGTGACGTCGACTTCACGAACCTTGGGCGCACCGAAGGCGAACATAAACATGTCGGCCGCTCCGGCGGCGAAATCGTCCGCCGATCGCACCACGTTCGGAACCAGCACCGGCTTGATGTCTGCCTCGGTGAGAGCACCCGTCGCGAGGATGGCGCGCGACATCGGGTCGAGCGCGCGCATGGCGGAATAGCCCATGGTCACGCGCTTGCCGCGCAGGTCGGCGACGGTGCGCATGTTGCTGTCCTTGCGCACCCAGAAGCCGGTCTTGAGCGTATAGATCGGACCAATGATCCGGATCTCGGGCTGACCGTTGTTGGCGAGCGCGATGCCGAGTTCCGGCGCATTGGCCATGGCGAAATCGGCCTCGCCGCGGCCGACGATCGCGATCATCACGGATTCGCCGGCCGTGGCCTGAACCAGCGTGTTGATGCCTCCCTTTTCCTTCAGCACCTTGGAGATGGCCGAGCTGGTCGTGTGATTGATAGTTCCCGGTTGCATCGCGGCGAAGCCGAACGTTTGCGCGTTGGCCCTACTCGTGCAGGCGACCGCGATTAAGCCGGCGCAGGCCGCGATCAGATACGGTGTCTTCGGCATGGTCGTTCCCTCTCCATCATGTTTTTTGCGCGCTTCTTTCCGACGTGCCTGGTCACATGCTCAGTCGACAGCCTTGGGCACGACGTTGTGCTGCTTGAAGTATTTCACGGCGCCCGGATGGTATGCGACTTCGTACTGCTTATAGGCGAAAGGCGCCGTGAACTCACGCAATACCGGCTGCACGGCGACAAGCTCGTCCTTGTTGTTCAAGAGTGTGTCGAGGACCTTGAAGACGAACTCATCACTCGTCTTGGCGCTGGTGAAGAGCAGGTTGTCGAAGCTGTACACCTTTATCGGTTTCTCGACGCCGACAAAGACCGGGCCAGGGTTGACATCGGTCAGGTAGCCCCAGCGCTCGATCTTGCGAGCCGCGGGCATTCCCTGCTCGCTGATTTCGGTCATGCGTATGCCGCCCACGGTGACGTCGACCTCCCGCACCTTCGGCGCGCCGAAGGCGAAGTAGAACGCGTCGGCAGCGCCCGCGGCAAAGTCGTCGGCGCTGCGGATCACGTTGGGCACGAGAATCGGCTTGATGTCCTTCTCGCTAAGATTGGCCGTCGCCAGGATCGCCCGCACCGTCGGTTCGAGCGCACGCATTGCGGAAAATCCGTACGGCACCCGCTTGCCTTTGAGGTCGGCAACCGTGCGGATGTCGCCGTCCTTGCGCACGAAGAATCCGACGCGCAGCGCATGCGCCGCGCCGATGATGCGCAAATCCGTGAATCCTTTGGACAGGCCGTCATGCACCTCCATCGCGTTGGAGATGCCGATCTCGGCCTCGCCGCGAGCGACCATGGGGACGATCACCTGGTCTCCGGCGGTCGGCTGCACGAGCACGTTGAGCCCGGCCTTCTCCTTGAGCACCTTGGCGACCGCCGAGGCCGTGGTGTGGTTGAGCGTGCCGGGTTGCAGCGTGGCGAAACCGTAGGTCTGCGCGGTGGCCGTCGTGGCGCTTCCCGCGAGCGCCGCGGCGCCGATCGATGCGCCGAAAAAGGCTGCGGAAAAGCCACGGCGTGCGAACACGGATTGCATGGGAGTCCCTCCTGGTTGGTTCAGCGCAGGATCTGCCGCCCGCTTGTACGGCCCGGATATTTGCACGACGCGCCGCGCAAGGCGAGTTACAATGATTGCCGGGTGGGCGGACGTGCGGGCCGACGCGTCGGATGGTCGCATCATTCATTCATGATATCCAAGGCCAGCGCGTCGTGTTCGCAGCGGGCGCGGTCGCGTGTGTTGCCGACGAAGCGGCGCGGCTCGGCTTGAACCGCGCGCTGGTGATTGCAACGCCCGGCAGCGGTGCGCGCCTCGGCGGGCGGTTGGTCGAAATGTTGGGAGCGCGGGCGGCTGGGCTCCATGCGCAGGCGGCGCTGCACGTGCCGAAGCCGACCGCCGAGGCCGGCGTCGCGGCCGCGCGCGGTGCGGATGGCCTCGTCGCCGCCGGCGGCGGCGCTGCCATCGGGCTCGCCAAGATCATCGCGCGCGATCGCGGCCTGCCGATCATCGCAGTGCCTACCACCTATTCCGGATCGGAAGCGACCGCGATCTGGGGGCTGAGCGATGGGGAGCGCAAGTTCACTGGCAAGGATGCCCGCGTGCTGCCGCGCACGATCGTCTACGATCCCGAGCTTACGCTGGCGTTACCGGCGTCGGTGAGCGCGGCGAGCGGCATGAACGCCATCGCCCATTGCGTCGAGGCGCTGTGGGTTGCCGATCGCATGCCGTTCCTGATGGCGCTCGCGACCGACGCGATGCGCCGCTTTGCCGCGCATTTGCCGCGCGCGGTCGCCGACGGCACCGACCGCGAGGCGCGCGCGGAGTGTCTCGTCGCCGCGTGGCTTGCCGGCGTCGTGCTCGCGTCGGGCACCGGCCTGCAGCACAAGCTCGCGCACGTGCTCGGCGGGCTGGGCCTGCCCCACGCCGAAACCCACGCGATCATCCTGCCGCACGTCATGCGCTTCAACTTGGTGGCCGCGGAGGACGCGCGGACGCGGCTCGCCGCGGCACTCGGCGGCGATGGTGCGGATCGCCTCGCGCAGATGCTGCGCGGCTTTCCAATCGCGCAACGGCTCGTTGCGGTCGGCTTCGACCGCGCCAAGACGGATTTTGTCGCGCAAGAAATCGCGGCGATGGCGATCACCGTGCCGCGCAAGGTCTCGGCCGATGATGTGCGAGCGCTGCTGGCGGCGGCGGGTTAGCCTCTTCCGCCGTGCGGGGGAACAGATATGCGCCGGATACTCCTACAACTAGGAAAATCGGTAGCGGAGATGCGGTTCAAACGCTCGGCCCACGGCTGGATTTTCCAAGCACCAACTCGATGGATTTTGGGCCCTCGACCACACTATCTCGTGGACGACGCAGAAAAGGCAAAAATTGAAGTCGCACTTGGCGCGAGTACCTTGGTGGTCTGGCTGCTTACGGCGGTGATTGCGGCCATCGTCTTTCTGTGGGCGCCCTTAGGTTCAGTAACCGCTCTCTTCTTGTTTCTTGCTCTCTACTGTCTGTTATTGGTCGTACAAAATTTCTGTAATTGTCTTGCGCTTCGAGCGATTCTGAAAAATTCACCGCGGGTTTCGGAGAAAATAGCGTTCGACGAGCGGCTCAAGGGGGCTGCAGGGATGTATTCCGTCGAGCAGTTGAAATTTTTGCTCGTGCTCTTCGTTGGGTTGTTTGTCGGGACATTCTTCCTATTATGGTATCAGCTATCCAACGGAAACGCGTTGGACCTTTTTCTATCTATCGCGGGCATTGTCGGATCCGGCTGCGCGGTGATCCTGTTTGGTACACTGCTCCGGGCAAAGCTTCGATCTTCTGGACGAATTTGAGTACAGTAACAGGCGTGCAGCTCGGAGGTCTCGTGAGTGGACGCGGCTGGCCATTCCAGACGGTGCCGTTTTCCACGAATCCCTGCTAAAGTTCCGATCGCGTTCGGGAGCTCAGCGGTCCATGCGCCATTTTGTGGCGGTGCTTGTGTGCGCGCTTGTCGTGCTCAGCATTGCGCGGGAAGCAGCGCAGGCACAATCCACGACGCTCGCGCCGGCGCCCAACTTTGAGACCGAGCCGTTCTTGAGCAGCGAGCTTCTTCGCGGCAAACGGATCACGCAAGCGGAGTGTGCTGCCCTGCTGGAAGCGGTGTGGGTGGCCGTCGACCAGCAGGGCGAGTGCATCCGCTATTATCACTCGACGGCTGGCGGCTCCGGGCCTGAGGCTGTGGTCTTGGTTTCCAGCGAAGTCGCCTCGACGAACGCGCGCGGGGAGCTCAAGCCTTACGACTTCTACGGCAAGCTGAGCCCGGCCGCGATGCAGGATCAAGGCGTGCGGTGGTCTCGCAGTCTACGAATGCCCTATATTTACCTCGGCCGGCCCGGCACCTACGGCTCATCGGGCGAGTACGCCAAACGCCGCACCGCTCGCGAAATCGATCTTGTCTCAGCGACGCTCGAAGCGATCAAAACTCGTCATGGATATACCCGGCTCCATCTTGCCGGATACAGCGAGGGCGGTCACGCCACCGCTGCGCTGTTGGCGCGGCGCACGGATGTGAGGTGCGTCGTGCTTGCATCGTCGCTTCTTTCGGTGCGAAGCAGGCTTGCCGAGTCGGGCCGCGACGAGGACGTCACCGGAAACAAACATCCCGTCGATCCGGTCGCGCTCGTTGATCAGGTGGTGAAGCGCGCCGATCTTCGCATCATCGTCGTAACCGACCCGGACGATGTCGTCATCTCGGCGCGCTCGCAGACCGCTTATGTCAGGCGTGCCAGTGCGGCCGGTTTGCCGGTGCAGCAAATCTTCGCCGCTGCGTCCGACGTCAACGCGCACAATCTTTTGCGCACCGGCCTATCGGCGGCGGCGGACTGCGCCCGCGGCGTCAGAGAAAATGCAATCGTTGCGAAGTATCAAAATAAGGTACCGGAGATACCCCCAGATGCTGATGACCCACCGTTGAATACACCAGCTGTCCTCACTCGCGGCGTTGTCGTCAGTGAATCTCAATGCAAGGATTTGCCGAACGCGGTCTGGGTGCGAGTTGATGGAGCGGGCTATTGCGTGCGTTACTGGATGTCCACGGCAGGCGGCTCGAAGGACGAAGCGGTGGTGTATATCCACGGTGATTTGGGCGACGCCAAAACGCCGGCCCAACTCAATAAATATTCCGCCTTTATGACAGCCGGTCGCATGCAGCGGGAGGTGCAGCGCTGGTCGCGCGTTTATGGCGGCCCCTACATCGCCATTGGACGTCTCGGGGCATTTGGCTCCTCGGGTGATCACCGTAAACGACGCTCGCTGCTTGAAATCCGTGTCGTCGTCGCCGCCCTCGATGAACTGAAGGTGCGGCACGGCTTGCGACGTTTTCATCTGGCCGGGCAGTCGGGTGGGGCACACACCGTAGCTGGGATTGCGCAAATGCGCAGCGACGTCGGCTGTGCGGTCATGGCATCGGGCGTGGTCTCGGTCAAAACGCGGGCGCATGATCAAGGCAAGAAAATCGATTCGGGAACGAAAGCTTTATACGATCCGCTCGATCACGTCGCCGCCATGCAACCTCAGCAAGGCCGAAGGATGATCGTCATGTCGGATCCTGACGACCAAATCGTCTCTTTCCGGTCGCAGCGGGAGTTTGCCGACCGCGCGCGGGCCAAAGGCCTTCCGATCCTGCACGTCAGCGCTGATGCAGGGACCGAGAGCTTCCACGGCCTGCATAATGAATCGCAAAACATGGCCATCGACTGCGCGAAGGACATGGACGACAACGCGCTCGCTGCCAAATACCAGAACAAGGCGGCGCCGCAGTCCGGTGGGCTCTCAGCTATCCCATGACTCGATCGTGAGGAAGCGGGGCGCGAGTGCCTACGCCTTGCCCGACATCTCCAGCACCGCAATCTCCGGAGGAACGCCCCACCGCAGTGGCAGCCCGCTCGTTCCGATGCCGCTCGTCACATAGAGGTATTGTCCGCGCTCCTCGATGAGTCCATGGCTCCAGCGCCGCGGCGCCTTGGTGGCGGTGCGCACTACGCCGATGCCGGGAAGCCTGATCTGGCCGCCGTGCGTGTGGCCGGCCAGCATGAGGTGCGGGCCTGCCGGCAAATGCGCAAACCATACGGGATCGTGCGCAAGCACGATCGTCGGCCGCTCCGCCGAGAGGGCAGCAAGCAATGCATAAGCCTCGGCCCTTGTCACATGGGCATCGGGCAGTCCGACGAGATCGATGGCCCGGTCTTGAAAGCGCATGCTGCGGCGCGCGTGGTCGAGCACGTGGATGCCATGATGCTCGAGCGCGTCGGCCACGGCGCGCTCGCCATAGACGTAGTCGTGGTTGCCCAGGATGGCAAAGCGACCGAGCGGCGCTTCCAGTCGCGACAAGGCGGCCGCGATCGTGCGCGGCGGCACGCGCCCGCCGCCGAACGGCTGCATGTTGACGTAGTCGCCGCCGAACAACACGAGGTCGGGTACGAGCGCCGCAGCCTCGTCGACGATCGCGTTGAGGCGGGCGACATCGTCCGAATGCGATCCGGTATGAAGATCGGAGAGAAAGGCGACGCGCAGCGGATGCCGCCAGCGCGGCCAGCCGTCGATCTCCAGACGAAGACGGCGAACGACGTGCCGCTGCGCGCGGCTGATCTCCGCCAGCCATCCCTTGCGGCCAAGCTCGTCGCGAAACGGCGGGCGCAGGATGGCGCGGGTCAATCGGCCTCTCGCGCGGGCCGGAGCAATTTTGCGCATGGGTTGCTTCATCGTTCAAAGCCTATGCGCGTCTCGACTGAGCAGAAATTCCGGCATTCTTTGGGCGTGGGAATAGCCCGTGACAAGGGGCGTTTATGAGACCGATGCGCGCAGAGCGTCGGCGCAGTTCTTAACCATCGGCTCTTGCAACGACAAGGCCACGTTAACTCGGTCCATTCCCGCGCCGCTTTCGCGGGGGCGGGGACGAGGTGCGTCGCTTACCTCTGGCGCGGCGGCTCGACCCGGAAGCCCTCGCCGGCCTCGAACGCAATGTGCCGCTGCGCCACCGCCTCGGCCCAACGCGCGGTGCGAGCCAAGCCGCCGAAGGAAAAGAAATGCGGCGCAATCTCTCCGAGATGCCGCTCCGCGCGCGCCTGCGCCAGCGCGCGCACCAACGCGTCCGGCGCCGACATCGCGAACAGCTGCCGCACCAACCCGGCCTGCCGCGCCAGGCTGTGGGCGGACGCCCGCACGCCGCAGCGCTTGGCGTAGCGCAACAGGGTCGCGAGATTGGTGGGACCCGCAAGCCCGACCCGCACCGGATGTTCGAGGCCGAAATCGCGCAGGCGGGCGATCCATTGCAGGATTGCCGGCGCATCGAAGCAGAACTGGGTGACGATGTGGACCGCCAGGCCGGTGCTCTCGGCGGCACGGATCTTATCGGCGAGCGCACGATCGAGATCCTGCTGCAAAAGGCGTGGATGGCCGTCGGGATAGCCGGCGACGCCGATCTCGCAAATCCCGTGACGCTGGAGCGCGCCGCCGTCGATCACCTCGATCGCGCTGCGGAACTCGCCGGTGGGCTCCTCGCGGTCGCCGGCGATGACCAGGAGGCGCACGGCGCCCGCCTCGCCGCTCATGCGGGCAAGAAAATCATCGAGCGCGCGGGTGCTCGCAAAGCCGCGCGCGGCAAGGTGCGGCACCGGTTCGAAGCCCGCCTTGCGCAGCCGCGCCGCGGCTTCGATCGCCTCCTGCGCGGGTCGCTTCGGCACGGCGCTGATATAGACGCTCGTGCTCGCGGGAGCGACGGCGGCGAGCGCGGCGACCTCCTCCGCCGACGGCCGCGTCGCTTCGAGCGAGAAGCCAGCCATGAATTCAGCGATCGCGTCGATCGGATCGGCGCGGTCTTCGGTTGTGGTCATGACTGCGGCCATATCGTTCACTCGCGCCGGCGCGAGATCACGTAGGATTCGTCGTAGAACCAGAGACCGCCATGTTCGCGCAGAACCTCGCGGGTGGCATCGAGATAGCGGCCGTCGGCGACGACCTCGGCGAGCCGGTCGTCTTCGACCTGCGCCACGTAGATCGCCGCGTTCCACGCCGCAAACAGCGTGGAGGTGCCGATCGACTGATCCGAGATCTCGCTCGGCAAGGTGTGCATCTCGTAGCGGAACAGCGAGCGGTTGTCGGCATAGGCATTGAAGTTGAGATCGCGGCCAGCGGGACCGAGCTCGTGCTTCACCACTTTCATGATCTGATGGCGGTCGTGAATGAATGGATTGTCGCCCGGCCACACGCGCTGGATGATGTCCATGCCGGGATCGTTGCCGTGGGAATGGATGGCAATCAGCCGACCGCCCGGTCCGAGCGCCTTGGCGAGCGGCGCGATCACGCGCCTGGCCTTGAACTCGAGCGGGGCGCGCGCGCGATAAGGCTGCGAGGCGATGACGAGGTCGTAGTTCGCCATTGTGCCCCCGGGCCGCGGGATGATCGGGTCGAGCAGGAACTTGTGGTCGGCGCGGTAGAGCACCAGCACCACCGGCCGCTCGTAGACCGGGTTGCCGGTCTTCGGGCTCACCCCGGCTTTCCAGTTCTGCGACAGGAAGGGCACGAGATCGGTGATTTGTTGCTCGAAGCGATAGGCCGAATCGCCAACGAGCGGCACCTCGTGCCAGACCATGCTCGAGGCCGCGGACAGCGATTTGACCGCGAGGCACGGCGCGTCGGCATAAGCGAGATTGGTCAGCACCAGAACCGTTGCCGGATGCTCGAAGAAGCGGTCCGACATCTTCTGCAGCGCAAGCCGCACGTCCTCGAGGCTGATCTCCTTGCCCACCACGTAAAACGGTATGGTCGGAAAGCGGTCGTGCATGGCGCGCAGCACCCGCAGCAGCACGGTGCCGTCACCGACCCCGGCGTCGAACACGCGCAGCGCCGGCGGGCGTGGATGAACGTTCGCGAGTTCGAGCGCAACGCGGCTCGCGACCACCCATTTTTCGCTGCAGGTACTGACGAAGAGGAGGTACTTCTGCCGGTTGTCGAAGAAGCGGAAATTGCGCTGCGGATCGCGCGGCCCGGGTTGCGCCGGCGCCGGCGCGGCAGGGGCAGGAGCGGGGCGCGGCTCGCGTGCGCGCTCGATGACGGCGGCACGCGGCGCCACCGTCCGGTTGTTTTCCATGAACTCGCGGATGCGGTCGAGCGTCTCGGTGGTGATGCGGCCGCCATTGCGCAGCCGTTGGGCGAGCTTGCCGTCGTTGACGGCGCGGCGGCCGAAGGTCGATTCCGCAAGTCCGCTGTGCCGGCAATAGTCGGCGATTTCCTGCAGCAGTTCCTGCGCGTTCATGGCGCCAAGCCTCGGCCGTTCTCCTCCAAACCTGCGCGCGCCGCGCTTGTAGAGCCTGACGACTTCCGTGCGCAGGAACCGTTTCCGTAGCGAACCAAGGGTCGCGCCCTGCGTCAACCATAAAACGTCCCACTCCATAGATGGGCAACGCTATGGGAATCTTCCCAACCTCACAAAATGCAGGTCTTTCCGATCCGCCGATGCGATGTGTGAGCTGTCTTGCGCCAGAAATGCGGGCAGGCGGGAAGTATCCCACCAACAGGTGGGCAGAGCCTGTTCTAGGCCTTACCGGAGGCGTCGAGGGCGCGCAGCACTGCGCCGGCGATCGCCGCTGTAGCGTCGCGACCGCCGAATTCGCAGGGCTTGAGGCCTGCGGCAAAGGCGCGATCGACCGCGTGTTCGATGGCGCGGGCAGCCGCGGCGGCCCCGGCATGGCCATGACGTTCGGCGAGCCAATCGAGCATGAGGGCGGCGGACAGAATCATAGCGGTCGGATTGGCGAGCCCCTTGCCCATGATATCAGGCGCGGTGCCGTGGCATGGCTGGAACACCGCATGCGTGTCGCCGATGTCGGCGGAGGGTGCCATGCCCATGCCGCCGATCAGGCCGGCGGTCAGATCGGAGATGATGTCGCCGAACATGTTTTCCATCACCATCACGTCGAAGTCCCATGGGCGGCGCACCAGCATGGCGGAGCAGGCGTCGACGTAGAGGCGATCGGTCGCGACATCGGGATAGCGCGCCGCGCATTCGTCGAACATGCTGCGGAAGAAGGCGTAGGCCTTGAACGCGTTGGCCTTATCGACGCAGGTAAGGAGGCCGCGACCGCCGCGCGCCCTGCGCCGACGCGCCAGCCGAAACGCGAAGTCGAACAGCCGCAGCGACGTCTTGCGCGTGATGACCAGCGTCTCGCGGGCTTCGGTCTCGGTCACCACGCCCTTGCCCATGGAGGCGAACAGGCCCTCGGTCGATTCGCGGATCACGATGAGATCGATGCCGCGCTCGGCCGCGTCTACGATCGGGCTCGGCACGTTCGGGATGAGCCGGCACGGCCGCACCCCGGCATAGAGGTCGAAGATGAAGCGCAGCTCGACCTGCGGCATGATCTCGGTGTTGTCGGGATAGCGGATGTGCGGCAGCCCGCAGGCGCCGAGCAGGATCGCGTCGGCTTCTTCGCACAGCTTGATGGTGGTCGCCGGCATCGATTTGCCGGTGTCGCGATAATGGCCCGCGCCCGCCGGCGCCTCGGTGAAGCGGAATTTGAGCCCCGGCGTCGATGCCGCGACTTTCTCGAGCACCGCGAGCGCCGGCGCCATGACCTCCGGCCCGATGCCGTCGCCCGGCAACACCGCGATGTGGAAGCTGTCGTTGGCGAGCATGCGTTGCTTTCGCGCGCGTTCAGAAAAGCCGAATTTGGATAATGCCACAGCGCGACGAACTCGGTCTGCTCCCCCCCGCTTGCGGGGGAGGGGTGGGGAGCGGGTGACTTGCAACGCTCTCTCTTATTTCACGCCCCCTCCCTGTCCCTCCAGCCGAAGTCGGATGTTTCCGACTTCGGCCAGTTAATAAAGCGGCCGAACTCGGGTAAACCCGAGTTCGGCTGCAAGCGGGGGAGGGGACGATGTGGCACTGGCCATCGTCGTAGGCTGCTATAACATCAGCGCGCACGGTTCGTCCTGCATGCCCCGCTTCGCCGCCAATCTGGCCTATCTGTTCACCGAGCGGCCGCTAATCGAGCGGTTCGCGGCGGCGGCCGCGGCCGGCTTTCGCGCAGTCGAGCTGCAATTTCCCTATGACCACGCGCCGTCGGCGGTGAAGGCCGAGCTCGACCGCCACAGCTTGACCATGCTCGGCATCAACACCGCGCCCGGTCAGGCCGCAGCAGGGGAGTTCGGCGTCGCCGCCGTCCCCGGCCGCGAGCAGGAATTCGCCACGCTGTTCAAGCAGGCGCTCGATTACGTCACCGCCATCGGCGGTTGCCAGATTCACTGCCTCGCCGGCAAGGTGCCGCCGGAGCAGCGGCCGGCCGCGGAGATGACCTTCATCAGGAATCTGATGCGCGCCGCCGACGCGGCGCAGGAAAGGAACATCACGCTGTTGATCGAGCCGATCAATCCGCGCGACCGGCCCGATTATTTCCTCACCCGCGCCGAGCAGGCGGCCGACATCATCGCCAAGGTGGAGCAGCCGAACGTACGCATTCAGTTCGACTTCTACCACGCGCAAATCGTCAGCGGCGATCTCATCAGGCGCTTCGAAAAGCATCTTCCTTGCGTCGGCCATGTGCAGATCGCGGCCGTGCCGTCGCGGCACGAGCCCGACGAGGGCGAGGTGAACTATCCGGAAATCTTCGCGGCGCTCGATCGGCTCAGTTACGGCAAGTGGGTGGGCTGCGAGTACCGGCCACGGACAAGAACCGAAGACGGCTTGGGTTGGGCACGCGCTTACGGGGTTAAACCAGGTTGATCAATTGATCCGACCTGTCGTTCCCGCGAAAGCGGGAACCCATAATCACCGACCCTGGAATATGGGTTCCCGCTTGCGCGGGGACGACAGGGGTGCTCTGAGGAGCAGCGAAGCGAAAGGGAAGTAGCATGCGTCTCGACAACAAAGTTGCGCTGGTCACCGGCGCCGCATCGGGCTTCGGCAAGGGCATCGCCGAGACCTTTGCGCGCGAGGGCGCGCGCGTCGCCGTCGTCGACATCAACGAGAAGGCCGCTGGCGAAGCTGCCGCTTCGATCAGCAACCAGGCGATTGCGGTGCGCTGCGATGTCTCGCAGCGCGCAAATGTGGACGCGGCAGTCAAAGCCACCGTCGATGCGTTCGGACGAGTAGACATCCTCGTCAACAATGCAGGCATGAGCCACGTGCGGCGGCCTATGCTGGAGGTGGAGGAGGCGGAGTTCGACCGGCTCATGGCGGTGAACGTCAA